>Ga0065712_10000675_pt1 | contig 10178 bp, 8 predicted proteins | sample MisRhiReplicate1_FD_59099 | JGI IMG/M metagenome (GOLD analysis project Ga0065712, IMG submission 59099) | Miscanthus rhizosphere microbial communities from Kellogg Biological Station, MSU, sample Rhizosphere Soil Replicate 1: eDNA_1 v3... | ecosystem: Host-associated > Plants > Roots >...
CGGGTGACCGCAGTATAAAAATCTCCCTTAATTTGCTTGTACAGGCCGTGGAGAATTGCGCGCTCGCCGATGGGCGAGATGCAATTAGTCGGGGGCGCCATGATTTTTGTCGATTGAATCGCCTTGTAGAGCGCTTCGGCCGGAGTGCCGTGCACATTTCGCGGGCGGGTATCGGGCGAGAGTTTTGCGGCCTTGCAGATCTGCTGCGCGATATTCGGTGAAACTCGGCTGAAATCGCTCGACAGGAAACCTGCCACTGATTGGCTTTTGGTGTCGTGCAGCATGCGCAACAGTATTCCGAACTCGATGCCGTAGGGGTGCGGCTTGATCTCGCGCGGTTGGGGCGGCAGTTCTTCTATCGTCCGGGGATATTCTTTAACCTCGCCTTCGGGCGTATGGTAGACGAGCTTCACGTGCGGATTGGCAATGGCGGTTTGCTCGAGGTATTCATCCACCGACGCTCGGCCCTTTTGATAGCGACCTTCAATCTCCAGGGTGACCTGGGTGCCTCGGTGATTTTCCCACTCGATCTGCTTTTGCTCGAAAATGCGCGGCTCGTTTTTCTTCGTGTCGATTTGCACTTCGAAGTAGTGTGCCGGCGTTCGCGCGCCGGTGCGCGAAATGATCTGCACGGGTTTACCGGTGGTCAATTGCGCGTACATGCCCGCCGCCGAGATGCCGATGCCCTGCTGGCCGCGGCTCATCCGCAGCCGATGAAACTTCGACCCGTACAAAAGCTTGGCGAAAATTCTCGGGATCTGCTGGCGCACGATGCCCGGACCATAATCGATCACCGTCACACGAAATCGGTTGGCTTGACTGGGTGGCGGCGCAGCGTCACCGTTCGACGCAACTTCCAATTTGACCACGACCTCCGGCAGAATGCCCGCTTCTTCGCAGGCATCGAGCGCGTTATCCACCGCCTCCTTGACGCACGTCAGGAGCGCCTTGCGCGGATTGTCGAAACCGAGCAAATGGCGATTCTTGGTAAAAAACTCGGAAACGGAAATTTCGCGCTGGCGCGCTCCCATTTCGGCGGCGGAGACGGTCAGTTTAGTTTCGCCGGCGTCAGCGGCGCCATTTTTCAGCATCGGTTTAGACATTGTTTGCGGCTATTCTCCATTCGTCGTTACACATTGAGATGGCGAGATCGTTGGAGTCCGATACCTCAAACTCCAAAATTCCCGATGTCGCGCAGCCAATTTGTCATTGGAATGCGCCGCGAAATGCCATTCGTTCTGCGGCGGCAGATCAGTGTTTCCTCGGACGTTTATCGTGCGATGGCTGAATTATACCAGAGTGGATATTTTTTTGAACTCTTTCGTNTGGTAATTTTATCGATCGATTGCATCGGCGAGGAAGATTCGTTATCTCAACCATAGATCATTCAACAGGAGAGTTGTTTGCCTCCGACCCTCAACCCGACACGCAGTCAAAATTCACCGATCACCACTCAGAAAGTCGCCTTCGCTGCTCTGCAACACCGCCACTTCCGTGGGTTTTTCTTTTCCACGATGTTGGCGATGATGGCGGACAATATCGAGCACGTGATCAGTTATTGGGTTCTCTTCCAAAAATTTCAGTCACCGGTGCTCGCCGGTTTCGCGGTGATCAGCCACTGGACGCCGTTTCTGTTTTTGTCTGTCTACTTCGGCGGCTTGGCTGACCGGCACGACTGCCGACGACTGATCCAGATCGCTCAGGTGATGTACATGTTCGTCTCCGCCGCCTGGGCGTTTTTCTTTTTCACAGGCGCCATCGAAGTGTGGCATGCCTGCGTTTTGCTGGTGATCCACGGTGTTGCGGGGGTGTTCTGGACGCCTGCCGAACAGCTGATCATTCACGACATTGTCGGTCCGGAGGATCTGCCGAGCGCGGTGCGCTTGAACGCGACGAGCAGACAATTGGGCATCCTTTTTGGGCCCGCGGTTGGAGGAGGCCTATTGCTGTGGCTCGGACCGTCCGCAGGGCTGGTGGTGAACGCTTTGATCTATCTGCCGTTCACGATCTGGCTCGCGATCGTTCCTTACACCGGTCATACACGCGAAGGCGCGGTGCCCCGCCGCGCGCTCCGTTGGCGCGACGCTTTCGATATCATGCGGGAAATCGCGGACAATCGTCCGATCGTCACGATGATCGTGCTCGGCGGCGCAGCATCGCTGTTTGTCGGTAATGCATTCCAAGCCAATATGCCCGAGTTCGCTCACGACCTCGGCACCGACAAAGCGGACTTCGCTTATAGCGCTCTCCTCGCTGCCAATGCCGCCGGTTCCGTCTTCGGCGGCTTTGTCCTGGACGGCAAGGGTTGGTTGCCCCCTTCGGCTAAGTCGGCAATCGCGTGCGCGATACTTTGGTGTTTGACGATGACCGCTTTTGCGTTTTCAAAAAGCTATCCGATGTCGTTGTGCCTTTTGTTCGTCGCCGGCGCGCTAAACCTTTCGTTCTATTCGATCGCTCAGACGATCGTACAATTGGAGGCCCCACTGGCGCTGCGCGGCCGGCTCATCGGTCTTTTTTCGATGTCGGCGTATGGATTGCGTGCATTCAGCGGTTTCACGGTCGGTGTCGTCGGTGGGCTGATCGGCATTCATTGGTCGCTTGCGTTGAGCTCGATGATTCTGCTGGCCGTGACCATGGCCTTGTTGACCTTCGCTTCGCACAGGCAGCGGGCCGAAGAGCTTAGCTGATCCCTAGACTGCCAATCGCATTTGCCTAGCTCGCGGGGATTGGTTACTGTCGGCGATTAATCATAAAAATTTTGGAGCGAATATTGATTTCGAGCAATACTGCCTCCACTACAAATCCGAAGAAGATCGCCTTCGCCGCGCTGCATCACAAAGACTTTCGCGCTTATTTTTTTGCCACCATGCTCGCCATGATGGCGGACAATATCGAGCACGTGATCAGTTACTGGCTGCTCTACGAAAAATTCAAATCGCCGGTACTGGCCGGATTCGCGGTGCTCAGCCACTGGACACCGTTTTTGCTTTTCGCAGTATATTTCGGCGCGCTCGCCGATCGTTTTGACTGCCGGAAAGTGATTCAACTTGCGCAAATCATGTACATGGGAGTCTCTGCAGCGTGGGCGGCGCTATTCTTCACCGACACAATTCAAGTGTGGCATGCCTGTATCCTACTGGTGATCCATGGGATGGCGGGGGTGCTCTGGGGTCCGGGAAGCCAGTTATTGATTCACGATATTGTCGGCACGGATCAACTGCAAAGCGCCGTGCGGCTTAATTCGACGAGCCGGCAATTGGGAGTTCTTTTTGGACCTGCGGTTGGCGGCGGCTTGATGCTGTTATTGAGCCCCTCCATGGGGTTAATCGTAAACACGCTAATCTATCTGCCATTGACAATTTGGTTGCTAACGGTGCCATACACCGGGCATAGCCGCGAAGGTGCGGCTCCGGCGCGACGTGCGCTTGGCTGGCGCGACGCCTTCGAAGTGGTCCGGGAAGTTTCGGGTAACCGGCCGATTATGACGATGGTTGTGCTCGCCGGTTGCGTGTCGTTCTTTGTCGGCACTGCATTTCAAGCGACCATGCCAGAATTTGCCCACGATCTCGGCACGCAAAAAGCAGATTTTGCTTACAGCGCTTTGCTCGGCGCCAATGCTGCCGGCGCGGTGATCGGCGGTTTCCTGCTCGAGGGCCGGGGCTGGCTGCCGCCGCGTGTGCAGACCGCGATGATCAGCGCGGTTCTGTGGTGCGTCGTGATCACGAGCTTCGCGCTGTCGCAGAATTATTACCTTTCGCTCGCGCTACTTTTCGTAGCCGGCATTTTGAACCTGACATTTTCCTCGATGGGGCAGACCATCGTGCAGCTACTCTCGCCGCCTCAATTGCGCGGCCGTCTGATTGGCTTGTTTGCGATGGCGAGCATGGGCCTGAAAGCCTTCAGTGGTTTGACGGTGGGGGTTTTGGGCGGGTTGATCGGGGTGCACTGGTCATTGGCGGCGAGCGCGATGGCGCTGTTGACCGTCACGTTGGGGTTGTTTGCTTTCGCTCTACCAGTGCAACGACGCGAAGAATTTAATTAGAGCATGGCGCTCAATCCGCCATCGACTACGAATATTGCGGCTGCAATCCCGGCGCGCAAGATTGCTTTTGCCGCGCTGCATCATCGCGATTATCGGCGCTATTTCTTTGTCATCATGTTGTCGCAGATGGGCGACAACATCGAGCATGTGATCAGTTATTGGCTACTCTACCAAAAATTTCATTCGCCGGTGCTCGCTGGTTTTGCGGTGATCAGTCACTGGACGCCTTTTTTGTTTTTTGCGGTTTACTTCGGCGCGCTCGCCGACCGCCACGATTGCCGACGGGTGATTCAGCGGCGCAAGTCATATACACCAGCGTGTCACTTTTGTGGGGCATTTTGTTTCTGACCGATAGCATTCAAGTGTGGCACGCTTGTGTGCTGTTGGTGATGCACGGAATGGCGGGCGTGTTGGGCAGTCCGGGAAGTCAATTGATCATCCATGACATTGTCGGACGCGAATACTTACAGAGCGCGGTCAGATTGAATTCGACCGGCAGAAATATCGCGGTGCTGTTCGGGCCGGCCGTGGGTGGAGCGACCATGCTGCTGTTCAGTCCGCCCACGGGGCTTTTTATCAACGTGTTTATGTATGTGCCGATGATCATCTTCATGTATATTTTGCCTTACACCGGTCACGGCCGCGACGCCGGCAGTCAGCCGGCGCGTTTCAGCATTGGCGGCGCGTTGCAACTGATGCGCGAGACGGCGGCAAATCCGACGATTCTTTCGATGATCCTGCTCGGCGGCGCCACGTCTTTGCTCGTCGGCAATGCCTTTCAGGCCCAGATGCCGGGATTTGCGCATGACTTCGGTCACGAGAAGCAGGACTGGGCTTACAGTATTTTGCTTGGCGCTAACGCGGGCGGCGCCGCGGTCGGCGGATTGTTGCTGGAAGGCACCGCCATGCTCCGTCCGAATGCCAGGATTGCCGCGATTTGCTCGATTCTCTGGTGTATATCGATTGCGGGGTTCGCGGCTTCGACCCATTATCTGGTCGCCGTCATCCTGCTCTTCTGCGCCGGGTTTCTGAATTTAACTTTTCTATCCATGGCACAAACCCTGGTACAGTTGCAGGCGCGGCCTCAATTGCGCGGCCGTTTAATAGGTCTGTTCAATATGTCCAACAACGGCTTGCGTGCATTCAGTGGCTTAACCGTCGGGGTGGTCGGCGGCTTGATCGGAATCCACTGGTCATTGGCGCTCAGCGCGATGATTTTGCTCGCCGTGACGATGGGTTTGTTCGCTTTGGTCATCCCGGGGCGGATTAGCGGTGAATTGAATTAAACAGAAGATTCACCACGAAGCCTACGAAGAACGAAGACTTATTTTCTTCGTGATCTTCGCGTTCTTCTGGTGATCAGTACTTAGCCCACCGCTTGACGGCGCTTGGTCTCTAATTCTGCCGTGTCGGCGCGGAATTCATTTCGCTTCAACGCAGCATAGCTGTCCAGAAGCTGTTTTTGCTCGGCTTCGGAGATGCCGAGCTGCGGGCGCCGAACTTTGGCGGTTTTGATCCAGCCCTCGTGCTGAAGAACGATTTTGATGCGCGCCACCGCCTCGACAATCGGTTCGCTGAAAACCAACTCTTTTACGGATGCGAGCTCGTTTTGAAGGGCAGCCGCTTCGTCGAATTTACCGGCGCGCCCGGCAAGGTCCATCGCTCCCCATTTCTCCGTCGCGACATTGGCAACGCCGATGAGCGCGCCGTTGGCGCCAAGTTTGTAGCTTTCGGCGACAAAGCGGTCATTACCGGTCAGAACGCGCATGGCGGCGTGATCACGCTTGAGTGCGCTCACTGTTTGGGTGAACAAATCGATATCGAAGGATGCTTCCTTGAATGCCATGACGTTTTCGAACCGGGCGATTCGGCAGATCGTCTCGGGGTCGTAGTAGTAGCTTTTCACCGGAATTTGGAACAGAACCACGGGTAATGTGTTTTCGCGTGCCAGATCTTCGAAGAAGCGTACCTTAAGGTTGGGATCGACTTTGCCCCAGGCAAAAAGCAGCGGCGGGAAAATCATCACGCCGTCAACCGGCAGATGCTCGAGATTGCGCATCAGGGCCACGGCTTCGTCGGTGGATTGCGGCGCGATTGCGGCAATATGCACTTTGCCGGCGTCGTGCACGGCTTTTCCTGAGATCTCATAGACACGGCGTTTTTCGTCCAGGCTGAGCACCGGGCTCTCACCGATTCGGGCGCAGGAAACCAAGCCGGCAACGCTTCGAATCGAAACGAAATGTCGGGTCAAACGGGTGAGGCTCTCCAGGTCGACAGAGCCGTCTTCGTTGAAGGGCGTCACATGCGGAATAAATAAGCCACTAAAACGTTCATGGGTCGTTGACATTTTTCCTCCGAAGATCTGTATTAGCCCCTGGCATAAGTAGAACAGATTGCGGTTTGAGTTCAAGTCAAAGCCCAAAACGCCGCAAAAAACGTTATGAACGCGATTGTTTCATGCGAAGAACTTGCAGCCTTGCTGAAGTCCGACCGCTTGTTCGCTGTTTTCGACGTGCGTGAGCGCGGTGAATACAATCAGTGCCAAATCCCGGGTACGACATCGTTACCGCGCAGTCAAATCGAATTCCGCCTCAGTCGCCTTGTGCCGAACTCCGGCGTTTCGGTCGTTGTTTATGATGAAGCCGAAGAGAGAGCCTCGCTCGCTGCAGAGACTGTAATGGAATTAGGTTATCGACAGGTTTCAATTTTGCGCGGTGGGATTACCGCATGGCGCAGCGAGGGCCGGCCGACCGTCGGCGGCGTCAATGTGCCGAGCAAAGCTTTTGGTGAGAAGGTTCACCATGAACGTAATATTCCTGAGATTTCCGCCGATGAACTAGCCCGATTGCAAAAAGAACAGAAGGAGTTACGGATCCTCGATGTGCGCACTCCCGAGGAGTATGGCCGATTCTGCATTCCCGGCGGCACGAACGTTCCCGGCGGCGATCTCATTTTATGGGCGGGTGAATTAAGCGATTCCAGTGCGCCCGTGATCGTAAATTGCGCTGGGCGGACGCGCAGCATCATCGGCGCTGCGGCGTTGCGCCGTTTGGGATTGACCAATGTGCGCGCGCTCAAAAACGGCACCATGGGCTGGGTGCTGTCAGGATTGGAACTCGAAAAAAATCCGGGACGGACGGCAACTCAGGCCCCGGAGGAAAGTCGCATGCGAGCACTTTCGCGGGCACTTGCTCTCGCTGGCGAAGAAAATCTTGCATGGATTTCATCGAAAGAATTGGCGGCGGCGGTTGAGAACACAAAAGATGGTGTCAGCTACGCCATCGATGTGCGCTCGGAAGCGGAATACCAATCCGGCCATATTGCTGGGTCGATCAATGTGCCCGGAGGGCAAGCCGTGCAGCGGGCCGACGACTTCGTCGCGGTGCGAAATGGGCGAATCATTTTCATCAGTAATGAATCGGCACGGGCGGTAATGGCCGCCTACTGGTACCGCCAAATGGGATACCCCCATGTTTTCGTCTTGCGAGGAGGGTTGCGCGCATGGTCGGAAAGCGGTGCGAAGCTCAGCACAGGGGTACTAGCAGATAAGCCGATCGGTTTCGATCCGGCGAAGGGGAACGCAGCCTTGCTCAGCCCGGAAGAACTGGCGCGCAGACTTCAGGATTCGACCATGCTGGTTCTCGATGTGGATTCCAGCCTTGGTTTCGAAGCGGCACATGTGCCAGGAGCGCAGTGGATATCGCGAGGCTGGCTTGAGATCGTGATTCCCGAACGGTTTCCCGATCGGCGACAGGCGATCGTCTTAACCTGCAGCGATGGCGTGCAGTCGATCTTTGCGGCGCGCGCATTGCAGCGAATCGGCTATATGGACGTTTCAGCCTTGAGCGGCGGCGTACGTGCCTGGTCGGCAGCGGGTTTTTCTACTGAGCCTGGACTCGATGCGCGTCTGGTTGAACCTAACGATGTCGTGTTGTCGCCATCGATTCGCGGTAGCAGGGAAGACATGCAGCGGTATCTGGATTGGGAAACGAAGCTGCCGGTGAATTAACGGCAGATGTTTGTAATTGATGCGGCAATACGGGGTTCAAAGTTCCAAGTTCAAGCCTAGAAATGATAGAGTGGCGCCACTGCGGCGTTAACGCGGAACATTGAACGTTGGACTAGGAACCCCCGAAGCAAGGCTGATTTAGCAGTTGTCGTACTTGGGGCTGGCGAAGGTCTTGACCGTTTTGTTCGTCACATCGAAGCGCAGGCGGGGCATATCGGTCAGATCTTTGCCGTAGACATGAATTTCGACCGTGTCGCGATTGGTGACGTTATTCATTTCATGAATATCGTCATTGGGTGATACCAAACACGATACCATTCCGGCCCGATTCCGTAAAACTGCGGTGGTCTCGAGATCGGCGTAATCGTTTCGCGATCCGTCGTCCTTTCTGCGGAAACGGGTCTCCTGAATTTCGTTCTCGATCACGCCAACCATCCCCCAGGTGTCGTGGTTGTGCGCCTTGGCATTATCTCCCGGCCCCCAAACCACTGACGAGATGTTGAAGCGCGGAGCGCGATGAAGCATGTAACGACCGTAGGCCGTCGCGCCGCGGTTTTTGTACTTCGGGTCGAGGCAGTCAGGTTGGCTGACAAGCCTTTGGAGCAGCGGCTTTGCCGCGGCGATGATTTTATCCTGCGAAGTTTCGACTGCCGTGATCTGATCCAGATCTGCGATAAAAGTTTCCAGCGAATATTCTGTCATTAGTTTTACCACTAAGAACACCCTCGCTCAGGGCAGGCTTCGGGCACGAAATCCGGAGAAAACAATTTTCCTTCGTGAACTTCATGCCCTTGTGGCCAGAAGGGAAATGGCGTCTAAGCGGCTTTCTTCTCCACGCGCGGCAACTTCGCAGCATCGATGTCGTACAGACGGCAAACGTTACCGCAGACGACTTTACGCTGAGTCTCCGGCGGTAGATGGCCGAGGTCGCGCTCAATAATTTTGAGCGAGTTGGGCCAGGTTGAATTGGGATGCGGAAAGTCATTTGACCACATGATGTTGTCCTGTCCCCAGAACTTTAGATTCTCGCCGCAAACGTGATCGTTAAAGAAACAGGCATAAATTTGATCTTTGACGAAGCTGCTCGGATTGCGTGTGATCGGCGGCGGGTTCTGCTTTTTGAAACGATTATAATAATAATCCCACTGCTGAAACATCCAGGGCATCCAGCCGCTCTCGTTTTCGACCGAGACAACCTTGAGTTTGGGATGCCGCTCGAGAATTCCGTAAAAGATGATCTCAAACAGGCCGTTGGCAATGTCCATCAACTTGAGATTGACGCTGCCGCGGTAGCGCTCGACGCCCTTTCTGTTTTTATCCTTGTTGTAGCTGTGACCCGTCAAGATGTGAAGGCTGACCGGCGCATCGAGCTCCTCGCATGCTGACCAAAACTTTTCATAATGGCTGGAGTGGAAGGGTAAATCCGGATGGGGTGCTTGCCAGATGATCGCCCCCTTCAAACCGGCTTTGTGGCACCGTTGGAGCTCTTTGATGCCGTGGTCGACATCGTACACGGGAATGGCCGGGATCCCGATCAGACGATTGGTATTGACGCTGCAATAGTCGATCAACCAGTCGTTGTAGACGCGAAAACAAGCTTCCTGCAGCCGGGCATCATCGAGAGCAAAGAGATCGAGCATTAAAGTTGGATAGAGCACTTCAGCACTGAGGCCATCGGCCTCCATCTCTTTCATCCGGGCGCGCGGATCCCAACCGCCGGCATGCTGCTGAAAACCTTCGCCCACCTGGTGTGGCGGAAAGAGCGGTGCGGCCTCGCGATATTGTTCCGGCACGCCTTTTTTCCATAGATCCACCGGCTCCATGACATGCGAATCCGAAGAAATAATCAGTTCGCTTGCGATCGCCATTGTCGGTCCTCCTCCGTCTTTTTCAGGTGAGCCATTTTGCTTCCGTTACCTTAGTCGATACCCAGCGCGCATGTCAATTGTCGAACCAGAGCGGATAGGAGACGAGAACCGCAGCGTGGCACGAGATCAAATCAGCTTTGCCGTGGACACTTGAACGAACACTGGTCTCATTTTCGCCAGAGCGACGCCAGCCAGGGCTGTTGGTCGCGCGGCAGCCCTGGTGGCCGATAGTAGTGACCGAGTTCTACAAAACCAGCGC
>Ga0065712_10068512_pt1 | contig 10171 bp, 10 predicted proteins | sample MisRhiReplicate1_FD_59099 | JGI IMG/M metagenome (GOLD analysis project Ga0065712, IMG submission 59099) | Miscanthus rhizosphere microbial communities from Kellogg Biological Station, MSU, sample Rhizosphere Soil Replicate 1: eDNA_1 v3... | ecosystem: Host-associated > Plants > Roots >...
CTGAAATACCGCGTTGACTGCATCGCCGGCAAGCCGCCTCCCACAAAATCCATTTTCTTCAGTGGTTTACATGTTGCTTGATAAGAGGCGGCTTGATCAAAAGTCGACTGACACCCTGCGCTCCATCCAGTAAGCACACTCTTCCATACGCCTCACCCCTGCGCCAAGCGCTCTGGAACTGCTCTGGAGCGCATCGCGCGCGCTGACCCGCGTCACATTCCAGTGGGCAGACACATGAGCCTGCAGCCACTCGTGAGACACGGAGAACGGCGGGCCGTCCAGCTCGGCCTGATCGTAATCCAGCGTGATCAACAATCCCCTGCACACTGGCGGCATCAACTGCTCAAGCTGTCGGACGTAACGCTCCCTCATGTCGGACGGCAGCGCAATCATCGCGGCCCGGTCATAAAATGCTGCGCACACACCGATGTCTTCAGCCGTCAGCGCAAAGAAATCACCACACCAGATGTCGATACCAGGTGCCGAGTAGAGAGTGAAGCCTCCACGTTGCGTCACCTGCGGCTCAAGCCGGTGCTCCGCAAAATAGCCCTCCACCGCCGTCTGCGACAGCTCGACGCCGACCACCTGGAAGCCCTGCTCGACCAGCCAGCTCATGTCATGGCTCTTGCCGCACAAGGGCACCAGCACGCGGGCGCCCTTCTCCAGTTCCAATTCGGGCCAGAGCTTGCGCAGGTCCTGATTCACATCGGCCTGATGAAAGCCGATCTGCCCCGCCGTCCATCGCTGCCGCCAAAATTCTGCGTCCACAAACCCTCCCGATAATCCGATCAAACCGCATCAAAACTTATATTAGATTTGGATCCCAGCCCTGGCGGAAGATGTGTCATCACTATTTTCATGGAGTCCACATGTTCCCCAGCCTGTTTATCTCACACGGCTCGCCCATGCTGGCGCTGCAGCCCGGCGAGAGCGGTCCTGCGCTGGCACGTCTTGCAGCCGAAATGCCAAGACCGCGCGCCATCGTGATGGTATCGGCCCATTGGGAAAGCCACGAGCTGCTGGTCAACGGCAATCCACAACCGGAAACCTGGCACGACTTCGGCGGCTTCGCTGCAGAATTGTTCGCTGTGCAGTACCCCGCCCCCGGCCTGCCTGATTTGACCCGCGAAGTGGTCGAGCTTCTGGCCGCCAGCGACCTGCCCGCACGTATCGACAGCAGACGTCCGTTCGATCATGGCGTCTGGGTGCCGCTGTCGCTGATGTATCCACAGGCCGATATTCCCGTGGTGCAGATTTCCCTGCCCAGCCGACAAGGCCCCGAGCTGCAGACCCGTGTCGGCAAGGCGCTTGCCGGTTTGCGCGCTGAGGGCGTGGTGATCATCGGCTCCGGCAGCATCACCCATAATCTGGGCGAATTGAACTGGAACGGTGATTCGGCACGCGTAGAGCCGTGGGCACAAGCATTCAGGGACTGGATGATCGACAAGCTGGCCAGCGATGACGAAAGCGCGCTGCATCAGTACCGCAGCCTCGCGCCGCATGCTGTCCGCGCCCACCCGAGCGACGAGCATCTCTTGCCGCTGTACTTCGCCAGAGGCGCAGGCGGTGAATTCAGCATCGCGCATCAGGGTTTCACCATGGGCGCGCTGGGCATGGACATCTATCGGTTCGGCTGACGCCTTAAAAATTCGAGGCAAAAAAAATCCCCGAACCAGTCGGGGATTTTTTATTGGACGATCAGCTCAAGAGCGGATCAATCCTCGCGATAGCGACGCAGCTTCAACTGCTTGCCGGCAACGCGGGTGTCCTTGAGCTTGGTCAGCAGACGCTCAAGACCATCTTCCGGCAGCTCGACCAGGCTGAAGCTGTCACGGACCTGGATACGGCCGATGGCTTCGCGGGCCAGGCCGCCTTCGTTGAGGATGGCGCCCAGCAGGTTCTTGGCAGCGATACCATCACGGGCACCCAGCGCGGTACGGCAACGGGCGCGACCTTCAGCCAATGGAACCGGCGCACGACGCTCGCGCTCTGGACGATCGCCACGATCACCACGGTCCGGACGATCGCCACGCGGGGCGTTGTTCGGAACCAGTGGGCGCTCGCGCTCGATGGCAGCCAGGGTCAGGGCCTGACCGTTGGTAGCCTTGCGCAGCAGAGCGGCGGCCAGTGCACGTGGCGAGCAACCGATATCGGCAGTCAGACGAACCAGCAGATCACCGTGGGTCGACTCGGCGTCGGCAACCAGTGGCGACAGGCTGTTGGTCAGTTTCTTGATGCGGGCATCCAGCACAGCCTGGGCATCCGGCAGGCGGACTTCCGCAACCTTCTGGCCAGTCACACGCTCGATAACCTGCAGCATGCGGCGTTCACGCGGCGTCACCAGCAGCAGTGCGCGACCTTCGCGACCGGCACGACCGGTACGACCGATACGGTGAACGTAGGACTCAGGATCGTAAGGCATGTCCACGTTGAATACGTGGGTGATACGCGGAACGTCGAGACCACGGGCAGCAACGTCGGTCGCTACAACGATGTCCAGACGGCCATCCTTGAGGGAGTCGATGACGCGCTCACGCTGGTTCTGGGCGATGTCGCCGTTCAATGCTGCGGCCTTGTAGCCTTTGGCTTCCAGCGCGCTGGCCAGATCCAGGGTCGCCTGCTTGGTGCGGACGAACATGATCAGGGCGTCGAAGTCTTCGACTTCCAGCAGGCTCAGAACAGCCGAGGTCTTCTGGTCAGCGTGAACCAGCAGGTGGGCCTGCTCGATCGCGGTAACGGTCTGGGTCTTGGTCTGGATCTTGACGTGCTTCGGATCGCGCAGATGGCGCTCTGCAATGGCACGGATCGACTGTGGCAGCGTGGCCGAGAACAGAACGGTCTGGCGGGTCTCAGGCATGGCCTTGAAGATCACTTCCAGGTCGTCCATGAAGCCCAGCTTCAGCATTTCGTCCGCTTCGTCGAGAACCAGGTGGTTCACGGTCGCCAGGACCTTTTCGTCACGGCGAAGGTGATCGCACAGACGGCCTGGGGTGGCGACGACGATTTGAGCGCCGTTGCGGATGGCCTTGAGCTGAGGGCCCATAGGCGCGCCGCCGTAGACCGCTACAACGGTCACGCCCGGCATTTGTTTTGCGTAGGTCTCGAACGCGGTGGCAACTTGAAGTGCCAGCTCGCGGGTCGGGGCCAGGATCAGTGCTTGCGGCTCGCGCTTGCTCGGGTCGATGCGATGCAGGATAGGCAGTGCGAACGCGGCGGTTTTACCCGTACCGGTTTGCGCCTGACCAATCATGTCGTGACCGGCGAGAATAATCGGGATCGATTGCTGCTGAATGGCCGAAGGCTCTTCGTAGCCAGTGGCGACGACAGCTGCAACGATATTGGGATGAAGTTCGAGAGCGGCGAAGCCGCCGATTTCCTGGGTCATGGGTCTGCCTCTAGTGCATCCGCAAAGACCCATGCTTCAAAGCTGCGCGTGCCGTGTACGACCTTGAGGTCACCCTGGCTGCTTTGTCGGCGGGGATTTGCGAAAACGTTTGATGAATGGATCGTCAATGATAGTTCGCAGTGCGAACGCGCGACCGAAGCGGGCTTCGGAGAACTGCTATATCACGACGAGGGCCTCGTTAAGGCCGGCGCGCACTATACCGGAATTGCGCACGAAAGTGAGTCTTTTTTTTGCGAAACGTTGCCGGCCAGGCGAGAAAAATCAGGCGTTTCAAACCCTGAGCTTCCTGCCCGGCACCGTACGGCCCCGCGATTGCGGGGACGGCAGCTTAAACGTTTCACCGATTTCTGCAAATGATCAGGGTCAGGTCTTTCGACGTGCGGCGAATTGTCCCACATTCAATTCAGGTTTTCTCTGGCTCAGGTTGCAGGCCGCACTGACTTGATCAACGAGTCCAGCGAATAACCCAACCGGGACGTCAGCGCTTCGGCGCGCTGGGCGAGTGATTCGAGGTCCAGCGCCTGATCCAGATCCGACGGCACGATAAGGATGACGTTGCCCTCCTTCACCGGCAGCTCCCAGTAGTGGCGATGATAAAGGCCGCGCAACAGGGCGGCACCCAGAGGTTTGCCATCATCGGTCGCCCACTGGTTGATGATCAGCCAGCCACCGGGATTCAGACGCTGCTGACAGCCGTACAGAAAATTCCAGGCCAGATGCCCGACACCGGGACCGACATCGGTATACAGGTCGACGAAGATCAGATCGGCAGGTTCGGTAGTGTCGAGCAGATCCAGCGCGTCGCCAATGCGTATATAAAGGCGCGGATCATCGTCAAGGCCCATGTACTCCATCGCCAGCCGCGGAACGTCGGGGCGCAGTTCGATGACTTCCACATCTTCCAGCGGCAGGAACTTCATGCACGCCTGAGTCAGCGTCCCGGCACCCAGCCCCAGGAACAGCGCGCTTTCCGGTGCCTCATGGCACAGCGCACCAATCAGCATGGCGCGGGTGTAGTCGTACTCCAGCCAGCTGGGATCGGCCGTGAAGGTGCAGCTCTGCTCGATGGCGTCGCCAAATTCCAGAAAGCGATAATCGTCGACTTCCAGCACGCGGATCATGCCGTAATCGTCGTGGACTTCCGCCAGAATCCGTTCTACGCGTTCACGCTCTTCCGTCATTACCGTTCCCGATTGGCCCGCAAAACGCGAATTGTCGGCCATGCCACGTACTTTGTCACATGTTCAGGAGGACAACGGGAGCCCGGTTATCCGCGCCGCGCTGGCAGCAGCACGGCGAACTGCTAACATGCCGATCCGATTGCACAACCCTAGAGCCAATAATGAGCCAACCCTGGAGCCCCGACAGCTGGCGGGCACTGCCAATTCAACAGCAACCTCACTACCCGGACGCCGAGCATCTATCCAGGGTCGAACAAAGCCTGGCCAGTTACCCGCCGCTGGTGTTTGCCGGCGAGGCCCGAGAGTTGCGTCGCCAGTTTGCCGAAGTGACCCAGGGCCGCGCGTTTCTGCTGCAAGGCGGCGACTGCGCCGAAAGCTTCATGGAGTTTTCCGCCGGCAAGATTCGCGACACCTTCAAGGTGCTGCTGCAGATGGCTGTGGTCATGACCTTTGCCGCAGGCTGTCCGGTGGTCAAGGTCGGACGCATGGCGGGCCAGTTCGCCAAGCCGCGCTCGGCCAACGATGAAACCATCGACGGCGTCACGCTTCCGGCTTACCGGGGCGACATCGTCAACGGCATCGGCTTCGACGAGAAAAGCCGCGTTCCCGACCCTGATCGTCTGGTGCAGGCGTACAACCAGTCCACCGCCACGCTCAACCTGCTGCGCGCCTTTGCCCAGGGCGGCTTCGCCGACCTGCATCAGGTGCATCAGTGGAACCTGGACTTCATCGCCAATTCGGCGCTGGGCGAAAAGTACAGCCAGCTCGCTGACCGCATCGACGAAACGCTCGCCTTCATGCGCGCCTGCGGCATGGACACTTCGCCGCAATTGCGCGAAACCAGCTTCTTCACGGCCCACGAGGCCCTGCTGCTCAACTACGAAGAAGCCTTTGTTCGCCGTGACAGCCTGACCAACGATTACTACGACTGCTCCGCGCACATGCTGTGGATCGGCGACCGTACCCGGCAACTGGACGGTGCGCATGTCGAGTTTCTGCGTGGCGTGAACAACCCGATCGGCGTCAAGGTCGGGCCGAGCATGAACACTGATGACCTGATCCGGCTGATCGACACTCTCAACCCGGACAACGATCCGGGCCGCTTGAACCTGATTGCGCGCATGGGTGCGAACAAGGTCGGCGATCATCTGCCGCAGCTGATTCGCGCCGTCGAGCGTGAAGGCCGCAAGGTGCTGTGGAGTTCGGACCCGATGCATGGCAACACCATCAAGGCCAGCAGTGGTTACAAGACTCGCGATTTCGCGCAGATTCTGGGCGAGGTCAAGCAGTTCTTCCAGGTGCATCAGGCCGAAGGCACCTACGCAGGCGGCATCCACATCGAGATGACCGGACAGAACGTCACCGAATGCATCGGCGGCGCCCGGCCTATCACTGAGGATGGTCTGTCGGATCGTTACCACACCCATTGCGACCCGCGGATGAACGCCGACCAGTCGCTGGAGCTGGCGTTCCTGATTGCCGAGACACTGAAGCAGGTGCGCCGCTAAGTAATCGTCAGCTCTCCAACGCTTTTGCCAGACGCACCCCGCTGTCGCGCTGGCAATTGACCTGAATCTGCGCCAACCCCAGCCAACCGGCGAGTTGGCGCAGATTGTCCGCCAGGGCCTGCATGCCCTCCTCGTCCAGACCGCTCGGTTCTTCATGCACGGCATGCACCGCCAGACGATCGGCTGCACGCTCGGAACGCAGATCGATCCGCGCGGCGATACGTTCGTTGTGCAGAAACGGCAGCACGTAATAGCCGTACACACGTTTGTGCTGCGGCGTATAAATCTCCAGCCGATAGCGAAAATCGAACAGCCTCTCGGTGCGCGCCCGCTCCCAGACCAGTGAGTCGAACGGCGACAGCAGCGCGCTGGCGTTGACCTTGCGCGGCACCGTGCTGTCCGGCAGACAGAACGCCCTGTGTGTCCAGCCTTGAACCTGAGCAAACTCGAGCGCCCCGTCCTCGACCAACTCAGCCAGCAGGGTCCGGCTGGGCTGCGGATCCTGACGAAAATAATCACGCAGGTCTTTCTCGGTGCCAACACCCAGGGCGCTGACCGCGTGCAACAACAACGCACGCTGGGCATCGGCTTCGGCGATTTCGGGCTGATCGAGAATATCCATCGGCAAGACACGTTCGGGCAGGTCGTACAGCCGCTCGAAGCCACGACGCCCGGCCACCGTTACCTCCCCCGCTGCGAACAGCCATTCCAGCGCCTGCTTTTCCACGCTCCAGTCCCACCAGGGTCCGGCTTTTTCCTGCCGCGTGCTCAAACTTCCCGCACCCAGCGCACCCCGTTCGCGGACGGCTTGCAGCACACGCTCGATTGCAGGTTGCTGTTCGCGACCGAACCTGGCCAGACCCTGATAAATGCCTGCGCCCTGAGCCGCACGGCGCATCCGCCAGCGCATCAACGGGTAGAGTTCGACCGGCAGCAGCGACGCTTCGTGCCCCCAGTATTCGAACAGACGTCGATGCCGTCCCTGGCTCCACGCGGCCTGATCCAGCAGTGTCGGTGAATAGTGGCCCAACCGCGAAAACAGCGGCAGGTAATGAGAACGTACGAGCGCATTGACCGAATCGATCTGCAACACGCCGAGTCGGCTGATCAACTGCGTGACGTGGCTGGCCTTGATCGTCGCTGGCGGCTGACGCCCTGTGAAACCCTGAGCAGCCAGTGCCAGACGACGTGCTTGTTTAAGGGACAACTCCATAGGCTTAGCGCTCCCAGTTGGAACCTTCACGCTAGCCGATTCCGAGCTGTCTTGTCAGCGGCTCAAGGGATCGTCCCAGAACGGACGCTCCACCTCATGTTGAATATCGGCCCGGCTCAGACCCAGATCCTTCAGCGCGCCATCACTCATCTGTGCCAGAAGGCGACGTTGGCGGTGCAACTCGTGCCAGCGTGCGATGTGATTTCTCATCGACTGCAGCGCCTTGCCTAACGGCAACAGCAACGACGATCTGGCGACCCGTACATAACCTTTTTGACCTTTCATCATCTCGCTCTCCATGTGGGGATGACTAAAGTCTCGCGCCGGGCTTAAGATCAATCCAACGAATGTTTCTTATGCAAGCCATCTGGGAGATTGATGCATTGGCCAACTACCCGAGCATCGACACCGAGTTGCTGCGCACCTTTGTCGCCATCGCTGACCATGGCGGTTTCACCAAGGCAGGCGACGCGGTCAATCGCACCCAGTCAGCGGTCAGCATGCAGATGAAGCGGCTGGAAGAGGACATCGTCCAGCGCTCGCTGTTTCGCAAGGACGGCCGCACCTTGAGCCTGACCGCCGAGGGCCAGGTGCTGCTCGGCTATGCACGGCGCATCCTCAAGCTGCACAGCGAAGTGTTCAATACGTTGCGCGAGCCGCACATGGTGGGCGTGGTGAAGATCGGCTCGCCCGATGATTACGTGATGCGCTTCCTGCCCGGCATCCTGTCGCAGTTCGCGCAGGCATATCCACTGGTCCAGGTCGAAGTGCACTGCGAGCCATCGGACATGCTGCTGCAACGCCATGACCTGGACCTGACCATCGTGACGCGTCAGCCCGGAAACGAGATCGGCCAGTTGCTACGCCGAGAGCATCTGGTATGGGTCGAGGCCGATGGGCATGCGCCTCACGACCAGACGCCCATGCCGTTGGCGATGTTCAACACGCACTGCTTTTGCAGGGAATGGGCCTGCAACGCGCTGGACACTGTCGAGCGTGAATACCGGATCGCCTACAGCAGCGCCAGCATGTCAGCAATCATGGCAGTCGTCGGCGCCGGTCTGGCCGTCACGGCACAGTTGCAGAGCCTGATCACGCCGGATCTGCGCGTGCTTGGCGAAGCGGAAAACCTGCCGCAACTGCCGGTCGCCAGCGTGGTGCTGTTGCGCAACACAAAAAACCCTTCGCCCATCACCGAATGCATGGCCGACTACATTGCCGAGGGCTTCAGACTTTGAGTGCGAGGATCACCGCGCACAGCACCAGAAACACGCAGAACATCAGGCGCAGGGTCCGCTCCGGCAGCGAATGCGCCAGCTTCACGCCCCAACTGATGCTGGCCAGCCCGCCGATGGCCAGTGGCAGGCCTATCGACCAGTTCACATGGTCATGCAGCGCGTAGGTCACCAGCGTGATGCCCGTGCTCGGCGCCGCCAGAGACAGCGCCAGACCCTGCGCCACGACTTGAGTGGCGCCAAAGGCGCTGGTCAGAATCGGCGTCGCGATGACCCCGCCGCCCACCCCGAACAGGCCGCCCGTGACGCCGGAACCGACCCCCAGCATCCACAGTCTGTTCTCGTGACGCAGTTGCGTGCTGGCCTGCCCCTTGCGCCAGAACATCTGTGCAACGTTGAACCCGGTCAGGACGACCAGAAAGCCGATGAACCCCAGACGCATCCCTTGGGGATCAAGGCGAACCGCTAAAAGGGAGGTCAGCCAGGCAAAAATGAAACTGGGAATGATCAGCATCAGGGCGTTGCGCAGCAGAATCCGGTTGCGCTGGTTGTAGCGCCACAATGCGAGCAACACATTGGGCAAGACCATCAACAACGCGGTGCCCTGCGCCAGTTGCTGATCCAGTCCGAACAGCACGCCCAGTGCAGGAATCGCCACCAGACCACCGCCGATTCCAAAGAGCCCGCCCAGCGTGCCCATTGCCGCGCCCAACAACACAAACAGTACAACGTCGATCACGCCACATCCCCAACCAGTCAATGGCCAAATGCTACGCAGTCTTGAACGTGACGCAAACAACGAATACGGGTAACGCTGCTTTTTCTGGATCCTACAGGCCCAAAACTCAGCCCTATCAAGCCGTGAGTGGAATTATCTGGCGCATTAAAGATCGCAACACTAAATTAAGCCATCCTTTACAACACATGAGGAATTCCCATGGACGCCGACGCCAGCACGACCCCAGACGCCTCCGCCGACTGCGACTCACTGCGGCTCGACAATCAGTTGTGTTTCGCCCTGTACTCCACTTCGCTGATGATGACCAAGGTGTACAAGCCCTTGCTTCAGGCGCTGGGGCTAACCTATCCGCAATACCTGGCGATGATGGTGCTGTGGGAACAGGACGGTCTGACCGTCGGCGATGTGAGTACCCGCCTGCTCACAGATCCGGGCTCGCTGACACCGTTGCTCAAGCGTCTGGAAGGCGAAGGCTTCATCAGTCGCACGCGCAGCAAGGAAGACGAGCGCGTGGTGCTGCTGCACCTCACCGAACAGGGCCGTGCTCTGCAGCAGAAAGCGACAACCGTACCGGGATGCATTCTGTCCGCCAGTGGCCTGAACATGGATCAGCTGCGCGAGTTGCAAGGCAAGCTGCTGGACTTGCGCGGGCATTTGCACAACAGCCTGTGAAAGGCATCAGCTCGAAACATGACAACATTTGAACCCGCCGAACCATTGACCCGATGAACCCGACAATCACCCTGCGGGAGCGTCGGCATTTCATCCCGGCCGAGCCCGTCGCACCGCGCTGATCGTTATACCCGAGTCTTGCTGCGACCACGGACTGTGGGAGGCGGCTTGCCGGCGATGCTTTTTCTGAAGCGACCTATCAGTGACTGAACTGACG
>Ga0065712_10001427_pt1 | contig 10149 bp, 7 predicted proteins | sample MisRhiReplicate1_FD_59099 | JGI IMG/M metagenome (GOLD analysis project Ga0065712, IMG submission 59099) | Miscanthus rhizosphere microbial communities from Kellogg Biological Station, MSU, sample Rhizosphere Soil Replicate 1: eDNA_1 v3... | ecosystem: Host-associated > Plants > Roots >...
AGAATAAGCTTAGTGTTTTAGCCTCGCATTACGAAGTCGTTACCAAAAGCTGTCCGCAGCTATTGCTGTTGGGGCGAAGTGACAGTTTGCTGCTGAGTGATTTGTCGGAGTTTGCGGCTGGCTGTTCCCTGGTGCTCGATCGTCCCTTCTGGTTTATGCGTGAAGGGGAGTTGGTGCTGAACTTGTTTCAGGGGGAACTGCGCATTGCGTCAATAGCATTCACGTTGTGTCGCACGGACACTGAGTTATGTATTTTTATCGGTGCTGTTCAAGGGATACATAAAGGCGTCGAGAGTGAACTGTCGTTGAGTATCTACAGGGACCTGACAAAAGACTTTGAAGGCCTGCGGCCAAGAAGCTTTCTGATCGAAGTTATTAAATACATTGCCATCAATATCGGTGTTGAAAAAATTTATGCGGTAGGGGATGGGTATCGCCACCATCGTCATCCGTATTTTGGCGCTCACAAAGCTCTGGAGCTGGCGGCAAATTATGATGTGATCTGGTTAGAACATGGNGCGACTCCTTCAGAGCGCGAAGATTTTTTTGAGATTCCCATGGTTCTNTCCAGGAAGCCGCTCGACAGTATTGCTTCAAAAAAACGGGCCATGTATCGCAGGCGCTATGAGCTGCTGGACGACACCTTTAAAAAGATAGACAGCGTGTTGATCGGTAGTTATAGCAGCAACCGTGTGGCTAGTTGACGTTCCCGAGACCTGTACTACTGTGGGATTACTTGCAGTAATAATCCACCGCAACGACAACTAAGTCTGGTTCCTATGCGTATCGCTTATTTCATCAATCAATACCCCAAAGTCAGCCATAGCTTCATTCGTCGCGAGATTTTGGCGTTGGAGCGTCAGGGGTTTGTGGTGCAGCGCATTGCTCTGCGTGGCTGGGATGCCGAATTGGTGGATGCCGAAGACGTGTCTGAACGCGATAAAACCCAGTATGTGCTGCAGGGCGGAGTCAAAGAGCTGTTAGTGCCTGTGCTGCAGGTGCTGCGCGCCCAGCCGCGACGTTTTCTTTCGGCGCTGTGGCTGGCGCTGCGCATGGGCCAGCGTGCCGATCGCCCCTGGCCGTACCATTTGGTTTATTTGTCCGAGGCGTGTCGCGTGCTGATCTGGTTGCAGGCGTTTGGGGCCGAGCATGTGCATGCGCATTTCGGCACCAACTCAACCGAGGTGGTGATGCTGGCCAATGTGCTTGGTGGGCCGGCGTACAGTTTTACCGTGCACGGCCCGGAGGAGTTCGACAAACCGCAGTTTATTCATTTGGGCGAGAAAGTCCGGCGTGCGGCTTTTGTCGCGGCGATCAGTTCTTATGGGCGTAGCCAGCTGTTTCGCTGGGTGGCTCATGCGCACTGGCCAAGGGTAAAGGTGGTGCACTGTGGGCTGGAGCGGGCGTTTCACGATGTGCCGGCTGTTGCTGTGCCATCTGCGCCGCGGTTGGTTTGCGTAGGTCGTTTGTGTGAACAGAAGGGACAATTGTTGTTGCTTGAGGCTGCCCGCATCCTGGCAGCTCAAGGTGTGGAGTTCGAAATAGTACTGGCCGGCGATGGAGAAATGCGCGCGGAAATCGAAGCCCTGATTGCACGGCATGGCTTGCAGGCGCAGGTGCGAATTACCGGCTGGATCAGCAGTGAGCAGGTGCGGGCGGAAATTCTTGCGGCCCGGGCCTTGGTGCTGCCGAGCTTCGCCGAGGGTTTGCCGGTGGTCATCATGGAAGCCATGGCTTTGCGCCGGCCAGTATTGACGAGCTATGTGGCAGGGATTCCCGAGTTAGTAAAAGAGGGTGTGAACGGTTGGTTGTTTCCCGCTGGAGCGGTGGATGAGTTGGTGGCGGCGTTGGCGGACTGCCTCGCGCAACCTGTCGAGGTGTTGCAGCGGATGGGCGAGGCGGCCTATCAGCGAGTGCTGGAGCGACACGACATCGATACCGAAGCGGCCAAGTTGGCTAATTTGTTTAGGGCGCAAGCATGATCACATTACTTGGTTGGCTGTTCAGCTCCCTGCTGATACTCATCCTCCTGCCGGTGTTGGTGCTGTTTGTGCAGGTGCTGATGGCCTGTCTGCCTGCACGGTGGCGCTCGTCGGCGCCAGGACCGCGACCACGACCGCGGGTGGCGGTGTTGATACCGGCACACAATGAATCCTCGATCATCGTCGCGACGTTAAACAGCATTCGGCCGCAGTTGCTTTTGGGTGATCGCCTGTTGGTGGTGGCGGATAACTGTTCTGACGACACAGCCGCGCAGGCTCGCACGGCGGGCGCCGAGGTGGTGGAGCGCAGCAATGATCAGCAGCGTGGCAAGGGNTATGCGCTGGACTGCGGGGTGCGTCATTTGGCGAGTGATGCGCCNGAGGTCATGATTGTTGTCGATGCGGATTGCCAGGTNGCCGAGGGTTCTATNGAGCGTTTGGCCATCTGTTGCATCGACTCAGGGCGGCCAGCGCAAGCCCTTAATTTAATGCTTGCTCCAGCAGGTTCGGGGCTAAAAGTGCGGCTTGCCGAGTTTGCCTGGTGTGTGAAGAATCGGGTTCGGCCGCAAGGTTGGACCCGGCTTGGCTTGCCCTGTCAGCTAATGGGCACGGGAATGGCTTTCGTCTGGCGGGATCTGACGTTGATCAATTTGGCCAGTGGCCACATCGTTGAAGATTTGAAGATGGGTCTGGATTTATGCCGAAGCGGCAAGCCGCCAGTGTTCTGCCCCGATGCTCTGGTAACCAGTTATTTTCCGCGCAGCGATGAAGGCTTAACGACCCAGCGTACGCGCTGGGAACATGGTCATCTAGGGGTCATCCTTGGGGATACGCCAAAGTTGCTGTTGGAGTCGATTGGCCAGCGCAACTGGCGTCTGCTGGCGATGACGCTGGATTTGTTGGTCCCACCGTTGGCCTTATTGACGTTGGCCTTGGCGGCGGCATTTGGTCTGTCGTGGTTGGTATTTATGCTGTCCGGAGCTTTGGCGCCAGCCTTGATAGCTTCTTGCGGGGTGGCAATATTGGGGGTAACTATCTTGTTGGCATGGAGCCAGTTTGGTCGCAGGATTATTTCTTTTGCAGCCTTGTTGTATGCGCCGTTCTACGCGATGAAGAAAATCCCTCTGTATCTCGGCTTTTTGCTTAAGCGCCAGGTTGAATGGGTGCGTTCGAAGCGAGATGACAACTAATGCGCGCTTTATCCTGGCAGCACAACTGGCAAATGATTACCCGCAAACTCAGGGTGGTCAGCGATGCTGAAGACGAGCAAGCATTGATTGATGCGTTATCCAGACCTGACGTGACGACAGTGCTCGGGTTCGCCAATGCCCATGCCATGAATCTGGTGGCGGCCAATACCGACTACTTTAACGCGCTGCTGGCTGCGGACGTGTTATTGCGGGATGGCTCCGGCATGGCCATCCTGTTTCGTCGTCTCGGCCTGGAGCCGGGGCTGAATATGAATGGCACCGATTTCATTCCCAAATTGCTGGCCGCGTTCAAGGGCCGGCGCGTGGCTTTCTGGGGGACTGAAGAGCCCTTTCTTGCCAATGCGGTGCAGCGTAGCGAAGCGATATTTGCGGTCAACATCGTCTCTGCTCACCATGGTTTCGCGCCGGTGGATACCTATATAAGCCTTGCCCGGCAGTTTCAGCCGGAACTGGTTGTGCTGGGTATGGGCATGCCCAAGCAAGAAGCCGTTGCTGCCAGGTTAGCCGTCAGTGGTGTGCCCTGTCTGGTCGTGTGCGGAGGGGCGATCCTGGATTTTCTCGGCGGCAAGGTGACTCGCGCTCCGCAATGGGTGCGTCGTCTCGGTTGTGAGTGGGTGTTCAGGCTATTGGGTGAGCCAAAGCGATTATTCAAACGCTATGTGGTGGGTAATCCGAAGTTCTTGTTGCGCACGTTGATCTACAGGGACTCTTGACGTGACAGGAATTTGACACCTGGCAGGACTCCCCCCCTTAGACGTAAAAAACACGGCTGAAATATCTTGCAAAACCCCGGTGTAGCACCTTTACTCAAGTTGGAATTGTCGAGTTGATAGGGTGTTCGTGGTTGTTTTGTTCATTAGGATTGGCGTCAATAAAATGTTGTCGAACAATCTTGACTCCAGGGAGGGAATGGCGAGTTTTTCGCGCGAAAGAAAGGTGACGTGCTCAGTTGTCGAGCGCTCATTTCGAGTATTTAGTTTGTTGATTTGCAAACTGAAATACNCNTTCCTTGAATTGTGCTAATAACCAAATGAAAGAATATATAGCAAAATNAGTTCGTAAATTAATATCTCCTTCAATGCGATTTGAGCTAAGGAAAGCGGTTGCCTGGTTGCGGGATATACTTGGGCGAGCCTGTTTTTGGCGTTGGGAAATTGTCAGGTTCAGACTGCGGGAAGATAGCCTCCACGACATTCTCTATGTGGGCAGGAAAACACAGCGGGAATTTGTGAAGGTTCTACTGGGTGCTAAATCTCAAACGGTTAATAGTCAGTTAAAGTTGGACACGTCAGACCGGACGGTGTGGGTCAGTGAAATGCCGACGGTGGGGGCATTGTATGTGCCTCAATATCTGAGTGCCGTCGTGCCGCTGAGCAAGTCAATCGACGAGATCACAGCAAGATACAACGCTGAGTTACGTCGAAATCTGCGCAAGAACCGGTTGCGCTACCGTATGAAACGAGCGTTGAACGATGACGAGATTGAAAGTGCAGACCGGGAAATGCTTCGACCTTACGCCAAGGCAAGGCATGGTACGGCCGCCTCTCAAATTGAAACGCATGAAGTTCAACGGGTGGCGAAAGTTGCCGGGCGACTCGATCTGGTGTTGTTGGAGGATGAGATTGTTGCATGCCATCTTGGCTGCGTAGTGACCCGGGCAGGCAAGCGCTATTGGAGCACCGTGCGTTTCGGCTACCCTGACGCTGTTTTTTCAGATACTAAAAAGTTACGTGAAGTTAATTCAATTACTACGTTCATGGCACTGGAGTGGGCGATAGAAAACGGTTTTGACTATTATGATATCGGAACGTGCCTGGCTCGCCCGGACGATGGACTTCTTGAGTGGAAAAGAAGGCGAGGCGGTGATGTTGATACGCTGGGCAATTACGGTTATTTGTTTGTTCGACTGCCCAAGGTGGGCGCAGCGCAATTTCTTTGGGAGACGCCTCTGTTTGCTGTCGAAGGCAAGCAGTTGACACTGCATCTTGGGTTGCCGGACGGTCCGAGTGACGAGGAAGTTGCTAATCGATACCGCGAGATGGGTTTTGGCGGCCTTTTTAAAATATACCTTCATTGTTCCAGGACGCCGGGAGAAACGCTTCTCGGCACCTTGCGTAGTCGCTACGCTCATCTGAAGTCACCCCCTGTCCTGGAAAGTATCGTATCCACCTGAACAGGTTGCTGATTTTAAAGAAGTGCAGTTTTGGCATGAACGCTGTTTCTGTATAACTAAATTTGGATGGGGTGCCTATGTCGGAGTTCAATGCATTGACGATTGACGGCCAATCAAAGTGGAGCCTTGCTGCGTATAAATACATGTTTAACACACGGCTCACCCGAAAACCGTCCTTGACCCTGCAAAGCCAAGCCGTGAAAACGTGGGAAATTTATCCAGGCGACACCTCGATTGCTCCCCCCGCTTTTTTCTTGCCAAATCAGCTTGAGCGTGTAACCGGATGGGAAGAGAAGCTTTTTTATCCTCACGAGCATCCCCGCCGCACAATGGAAGGCGTCGGTCGTGTTGAACATGGTCCGACTAAAGGTTACCTGCTTAAAGATGTCTGGTTAATCGATGGCACGCTCTACAAAGGCAATGCCAAATCCTGGTTGTCACCGGGTTCCGGTTGGTTACCAAAGATTCGAGTAGAAAACGAGATCGATCGCGGGGCGTTGTATTGCACCGCGGGGGGAATCAAGTGGTTTGGAACGTGGTTGATGGATGATTGTTTAACCTATCGATTGGCATGTGAAGAAGGCGTTCCGGTGAGCGCGCTACCCTCGGCAGATAGTGTTTCCACAGCAAGGCAGGGCATGCTTCACACTCGCGGTTATGAGAACTGGCTTGATATGAGGCCCGTTTTTTTACGTAACGCATTTTTTCGTGAACTCGTGATCTTTGACGATCTATGCCAAAACAGACATAAGCACCGGCGTTTCCGTGAGATGGGGGAAAAGCTGTTATCACACGTAACAGTTCGCTCCCACCCAGGCGTGTTCATTCTGCGAGGTGGCACGGGTGAACTGCGATTGTTACGCAATGAGATGGAGCTGGCTGAACGGCTACGTGACCGCAGAGGGTTTCGCATTCTCAACGCTGCGACGTCCGATGTTTCGACCATCGTGGCGACCTGCGCCGGGGCCAGAACCGTGATAGGGGTCGAGGGGAGTCAACTTATCCATGGGGTTAATGTTCTCCCGCCAGGTGGTTCGCTGCTGGTACTGCAGCCGCCTAATCGCTTTATCTGTTTCTTTAAATACCTAACGGATCGTGATCAGCAGAACTTTGGTTTTGTGGTCGGTACACCAGAGGGAAATGGTTTTAGAATCGACCCCGATGAAGTCGAGCGCACGCTGGATCTCTTTCCGTCCTGATACGGCGAGGCTGTAGGCCTCGCCTTTATTGCGCGTCAAATGGACCTTGAGATTACCCAGGCACTCAAGACTGGCTAGTAAGCATGTTTGCCGGAGAAGGCAAACACCGTTCGTACAAGAATGACGAAATCGAGCCATAGCGACCAGTTGTTGATGTACTCGATGTCCGAGTCAACACGCCGAATCATCTGATCTATATCCTTCGTTTCACCACGATAGCCACGTACCTGAGCCAGGCCTGTGATGCCCGGTTTAATGTTGTGACGCGCAAAGTAGCCCGAGACATCGGGCGAGTACTGAACATCGTGTTGAATAGCGTGCGGGCGAGGCCCCACCAGAGACATTTCCCCCATCAAAACGTTGAACAACTGCGGTAGCTCGTCAAGGCTGGTTCGCCGAATAAAAGCCCCAACCCTGGTCATGCGCGGGTCATTCTTTTGCGCCTGCTTGACGATGCCGTCTTCAGGCTGATGGACGACCATGCTTCTGAACTTCCAGATCCGAAAAGCTTCTCCACTCCACCCCATGCGCTGTTGACGAAAGAATATGGGGCCGGGGCTGTCGAGCTTGATGGCAATGGCGACGGCTACCAGAACCGGCGCTGCAAGAACCAAAATGAGAAAGGCCAGGACTTTGTCCTCAAGGTTCTTCAGAAACAGACGCATCCCCATCAGCGGAGTTTCAGACAAGGTCAGCACGGGAATGCCGGCAATTTCGCGAACACTGTGGTTGATCAGGCGCAACGAGAAAATGTCAGGCACCCAGTTAACAGAGATGTGTTTATCGAACAGCCTTAAATAAACATCCTGGATGACCTCTGATCCACCTAAAGGGGTCACGAAATAGACGGTACGAATGGCATGTTTGACAACTAACTCATCAAGGTCGGAGATATCGCCCAGTATCGACAGACGTTGTGCGCCTTCCAGACTTTCCTTTCCCCGATCATCGTCCGCGCCAATCAACACACAGCCGACTATGCGCTCACCGAGCCAGGGATTATTGCTGATTTTCTTGTGAAGATAGCTGGCCAGTTCGCCCGAACCAATGATGAGCGAGTTTTCCAATTGGGTCGAGTGGGCCAAAAATTTCTTCTGCATCTCGCGTGTCGCGAGGTGCAAAAGCATCTGAGCAAAATATCCAGCGACAAATAACTGCCCGACCAATAAACGCGAGTACTGTTCGCTTTGCTTGGTAAGAAAGGCCATGGCAACGAGAAAGCCAAACGTGGCAGTCCACGCTTTCAAAAGCTTGAAGGCTTTGACGGTAAAACCAACGTTGCTGCGGTAAATAGCATAGTGGTCGTACACGACGGCCAACGCCCCCAGTAGCAGCAGGAGCAGGATGACATAGGACTGCGTTATGAAGCCGATATGATAATTGATCAAGAACCACGCAACACCAGTCACCGCAACACAATCCAGACCAGCCTGAATAACGATACTCGTACTGCTTCTTCGCTGGAGAACGGAGCGGGTACTGTTGGGCTCAAATATCATATTTAGACCTCATGCCTGCTGCCCCTCGCGCTCGCTGATCACGCGATTCAGTTCATGCTGCCCTCGCTTGAGAGCGTTGGCGTCACCGTGATTAGCCACTCGCCTTCGAAAATGGGGGCTTTGGGAGCATGTGGCGACGCGTGCTATCACTTTAGCAGTACTGTGAAATCATTCACTGAATCTGCGTAGTTCTGAGTAGTTTAGTAGAACCTTCGGGCTTGAAAAAATGAAGCCCATCGAGATACCGACCGGCCGGCAGCAGGGCGGTCCGCGGTGTCAGCAGCAAGGTAGTGCCTGGTCGGCAATCGGGTAGGGGGCGCGAGTGTGGTCGCGCAGTGATCGAGGCTTACACCGTGTTGAAATCTGCGTGCATTGCGCACTGATTCCATCGTGGTAAAACGAGACGGCGCTCACAATGGGCGCCGTCTTCATTTGGGCCGATCAGACGCGTTCGAACAACACGGCGATGCCTTGGCCGCCGCCGATGCACATGGTCGCCAGGGCATACCGACCCTGAACACGGTGCAGTTCGTGAATCGCCTTGGTGGCGATAATCGCACCGGTTGCGCCTACCGGATGGCCCAGGGAAATTCCCGAACCGTTCGGGTTGACCTTCTCCGGGTCGAAGCCCAGTTCCTGCGCCACGGCACACGCTTGGGCCGCGAATGCTTCATTGGACTCGATGACATCCAGGTCGGCAACGGTCAGACCGGCGCGTTTGAGGACCAGGCGGGTGGCGGGAATCGGTCCCAACCCCATCAGCTCTGGCTCCACGCCGGCATGGGCGTAACCGACCAGTCGGGCGATGGGCTTGAGGCCTTGGTCGAGAACCATCTGACCCGTGGCCATGATCAGTGCTCCGGCACCATCATTGAGGCCCGACGCGTTGCCGGCGGTGACGCTGCCGTCTTTTTTGAAGGCCGGTTTCATCTTGCTCAATTGCTCGGCATTGACCTCGGCGCGGACATGCTCGTCTGTCGCAAACGTCACGGTACCTTTGCGGGACGCCACTTCGATCGGCACGATCTGGTCGGTAAACCGCCCTTCAGCAATCGCCCGGGCCGCCCGTTGCTGGCTGAGCAGCGCCAACTCATCCTGAGCCTGACGAGTGATGCCATAGCGCTCGGCGATGTTTTCCGCAGTAATGCCCATGTGGAAACCGCCAAACGGGTCTTGCAGAACGCCGAGCACGTAGTCGATGGCTTGCATATCGCCCATGCGTGCGCCCCAGCGCGCTTGCGGCAACAGATAGGCTCCGCGACTCATCGATTCGACGCCACCCGCCAGGGCAGCGCCTGCGTCTCCCAACATCAAACTTTGTGCTGCGCTGACAATGGCCTGCAAGCCAGAGCCGCAGAGGCGGTTGACGTTGAAGGCGGGTGTTTCTTTCGGCAGGCCGGCATTCATCGCCACGGCACGAGAGATGTAGGCGTCGCGTGCTTCCGTCGGGATCACATGCCCCATCACCACGTGACCGATGTGTTCAGGTGCCAGCCCCGAGCGTTCAATGGCGGCGCGGCAAACGTCAGTGGCCAGTTGAATGGGCGGCACATCTTTGAGCGAGCCGCCATAGCTGCCGATGGCTGAGCGGACGGCGCTGATAACAAAAATGTCGGATGGGTTCATGCGGGTTCCCCTGGAACAGGCCTGGATTCAAGTGTGCTTTTGCACTGTTATATGGGGTGAGTCTAGACACCGTGATGATTTTGGCCTATGCCAAAACTGCTCAAGGGGGATGGCGTTTTTGGCCATTTCAGTTGAAGTCGCTTTTTGATTCGTCTGATCGGGTCAGAAGCGCAGGAAAGAAAAAAGCCGGGTGCACGTCCGTAATGCTGTTCACTTGAGTTTGGTGTTTCCAGATACACACACACATGCGTAGCTAGGGGGCGGTGGATCAAGGGCCTGCCTGTTTTTTTTGTGTGTATATCCGTTTTTGCGGTCACGGCGGCTATGTACCCCAACCTTAAGCGGTGTCAGCACATACCTCTCGCAGCGGCGGGCTACAGAGGTCAGCCAGTGGCGCCAGAGTAGCCCGATCCTCTGTGAGTACAGGCGTCTGATCAGTTATCACCAATGCAATTCATG
>Ga0065712_10000539_pt1 | contig 10148 bp, 14 predicted proteins | sample MisRhiReplicate1_FD_59099 | JGI IMG/M metagenome (GOLD analysis project Ga0065712, IMG submission 59099) | Miscanthus rhizosphere microbial communities from Kellogg Biological Station, MSU, sample Rhizosphere Soil Replicate 1: eDNA_1 v3... | ecosystem: Host-associated > Plants > Roots >...
AAATAAATTGTCACGAAGCGGCAGGCAGCATTCATTTTTTGTCTGTTCAATCTGAATATCTGTCCGATCTTTCAAAGGAATGCTCCTGGCGTTGCCGAATTGGAATTAATTTTATATACAGTGACATTTAAAGTGACTCATTACCTTATCAATCAACTGCAAGGATGCAGGAGACCCGGTGTGTACTCACACAATGTATGGAGAGACAGAAGAAGAACTGTTAAAAAATGCAAAAGAACACGGAATGAAGGTACATGGATATACAGAAGAGACGTGGAACGAGGAAATAGCTAAAAATCAAGACAAGTTTAAGAAATTAATAAAATCGTCATAATCTATTCACTCCTATTTTGTCCAAGCAGTCTTCTCGTATTGCATATGTGCTGGACCAAAGAAGTGATAACTTGATTAATTCTTAGAATAGAAGTGTCCATTATTACCTGCTTTTAGTTAGAACCGTATTAAGGAAAACAATCGTCTCACTTTCTCATGGTTCAACTTAGCGAGAACATGCATGGTGTACTCTTAGTAACAGAAAGACGAAGGATAGAGAGAAGACCGGAGTTAAAGGATGTGAAATTCATGATATGTGATGATTGTAAACACAATTGCTTAACCTACGAACCCTCAAATGAGGGAACATGCTTGTGTGACTGTCATTCATCAAATAACTAATTAGTTATTTAACAACTTATCTCAAGCACAAAATACTATCTCATCCACGTACTCTCCTAAGAGCATCGAGTAAATCATCATAAGAAGTTTGTTCATTATCTAAGGAATATTCATTTGCTATTGCAGTTCGTAGACTAATCGTTAGTCAGAACAGAAATTCTAAGCACTCCTAGATTAATTAGCACTAGTTCGCTTGGTCTAGCTTATTGATAAACCTGTTCCAATAGCAAGCGAAAAGTCAAATACACTTAATAGAATAGGACTCCTTTCTAATTTTTGAATGAGTATAAGTATCAGGCCCATTGAACAGGGTGATACAGAGCGCTGTGGCCAAATAGGATATGAAGCACACAAGGTCATATCTTCTGCTCACGGTTATCCTTCTGAGCAACCCAATGAAGAGTTTGGAATCGGCCTTATAAGAAAACTAGTGAGTAATCCAAACTCATGGGGCGTCCTAGCCGAGCGGGAAGACAAGATATTGGGAAGCATCTTCCTTCATCAATTTCCTCCTTCGCCTCTGGTGGCAATAGGTCCGCTCACGGTACATCCGACTGCAGAGGGCGGCACAGGTAGAGCTCTGATGGACGCTGCTCTTGCCGAGGTCCATATGAGGAAACAAGACATGGTCAGATTAGTGCAATCGCCAAGCCATGTCCGTTCCTTCGTTTTATATACAAAGTCAGGATTCAGTCTTCGCGAACCTTTATTTTTGATGCAGGGACAGCCTCTGAAGGATTTTAACACGAGAGACAGCTGTGTGCGCTTAGTTAGCGATGACGACGATATTTCGAAATGTAACGAACTTTGCAAATCAGTACACGGCTTTTCAAGGGAGATGGAATTGCGCCAAGCAAAAGACCAAGGCGTTGCCACCATTATAGAACGGAATAATACTATTAGGGGATACACTGCTGGAATAGGCTTGTTTGGACATGCAGTAACAAAATCAAACGAGGATTTGAAGACCCTGATTGCAAATGCATCCGCAATTGTCGGTCCTGGTTTCTTTGTGCCTGCTCGAAACCGTGAATTATTAACCTGGCTGTTTGAAAACGGCTTTAAAATAGGATGGCCTGCCAATCTTATGACAATAGGCCCATACCAGGAGCCATCCGTACCTTTTATCCCTTCTTTAGCATACTAATTATGATAACTTTTTTTAATTTTAACTAAGATCGATAAATTTCAATTTTATAGTTCTGCCCAGAACTAGGCCATTACTGGAGTCTGAGAGGAGTCTCACCAACTTCATATGGAAGGGTAATTCATAATTGTAAGTTGAAAATAGATAATGCTATAGACGAGTACTATTCCCTCAAAGCTGTTGATTCATTCAATGATTCGAGAGAAATAAACAAAGTACAAGGGAAAGAACTAATCGAAAAAATAATTACTGATGGCAGACTGCAGTCAATTTTGTTAGAGTAACTTGTGTGAATTGTGGTGTGGCTTGTGAGTGAAATGAAGATAAAGGGTTTGGTAACAGCAATAAAAAGATGTAGGTGCGTATGAACGGGAAGCGGAAACTCTTTAGCAAAATTTGCTAATCATTGCTAATGTTAATATTTTGATTAACATCATTAACTCAAACTTAATTATATTTTTAAAATAACCGGAATAGTTGATCTTGGACCGCCTTTAGTTACCAGACATAGATATCGACCCCACCTTATTAGGGATAATGTCACAGATGAACATACAGGAGAAATTACATATGAAAAACAAAAGACAAAAAATTTCAATAATAAAATCAGACCTTCTAAAATATTCCAAACAAATAGGTATAATAGATTGTGAAATTCCAATTTTGGTATTTCATGGTGAAGAATTTAAGAATAGATCAAATGAATCCTGCAAACGTCACGGCAGGAAAGAGTCAAGAATAGGTGGCAAATACACTACTATGCTCGGACTATGTAGTACCACTGAAAGATTGATATTTGTAAATATTAGAGGTAAACGAAATTTGACACAACTAAGAATTACTCTGATTCATGAGCTGGTTCACTACAGGTTCAAGTACATGACTCATACCTTTATGGAGAAACGAATTAGATTGATACTCGGTGGAAAAAAATATCCAAAAAAACATTTGCACTGTCCGGAAGTACCGTTTATTTACAGAGCAAATTCAATGCTGGATCTTTTGAAGGAATTCCCATAAATTATGAATTTATATTACATGACTCATTCGAGATCTCTAATGGATTACGACGAATACTGGAAAAAATGGCTATCAATTTCTGTTGAGGTAATCGTTAATAATAATATTATCAAGTCAAGAAAAGGTGGGGACGTTATTTCAGTTGACAACGTTGGTCAAGCAATTACAAGTTTTGGTGGGTACAGCTAGACATCTATAAAAGTTAAGTTATTCAATTATATAACCAGCTAATGTTTGGTATTGACCCAAAAAGATATCTATCTGTTATTATCTCCGATTAAGTGTTAGCACAAGCACTAAAGTCGCAGATTAAAATATCTATTAATCCGGCGTATGAAAAATTTGTTACACCGTTAAGTCCTGCCGAGTGTAATAACTTAAAATCTTCTATTCAACGTGAAGGGCAGTGGGTCTGCATCTATAATGGATGAAAAACATAAGAGACGCGGGATAGACTAGAGTTTCTTCGATCTGTTCCATAAAGTACTCTAAAGAGGTATTACGACGCAAGGAGTGTAAACAGAAAGTCAGAACAAAACCTTGGCATACGTCAAAAATTGATAACCAGAAAGGGATTTAGTTATCGAACGTGTAAGTACTTTTGGTGTTGGTATTTGATGATTTGACAAGTCCATTTGATAATTTGACACGTTGAGCTAGACTTGTACTGCCTGTAACCCAAATAAATCATATTAAGTATAAACTACTGATTGAAAAACGAATTCGAAATAGGAATTTACAACATAGGGCAGGTCGAGCCAACACCTGAGCNTGAACCCAGTAATNCAGAAGATCCCGGTGAAGGGCAGGAACAANCAGAGAACGAAGATCCTGCCTAGTTTTTTATAGATCCCAATTGAGTATAACCAATAATTATTTTAGTGTAGNCTTAGATATTGACCAACTAGATCTAGTTACATGCCTATTATTGGATAAGCTTCTCGGACTTAATANGACTGAGGAAGAAGTTTATTCAATGTNTGGTGCGTATGCTGAGTTTCTGCAAGTAGTAAAGTCTGGTCGGTCTCCANTTGAATCTAGATTTCTATCAGAAATGGAAACATTGAGAGAAGTTTTGAAAGACGATGCACAGTATCTGCCGGTTGTTGATACAATCATTGACTTATGGAATCGATAACGATTATTGCTGCTTAATACGAATGTGGTATATATATGACCATGAAAAAAAGAAAATCTGATTCTATTTTACTTAGTCCTGTAACATTAACTGTACTTTGATTGCTTTAAACGTTGTATCAGCGGTGAATTTCCATGCTATCGGTTACCGGTTACATAAATAAGACTGATGTGAAAACTACATTTGGTCACGCAAATACCAGTCATATGATTAATCAATTCGTCAAGGACAGCAGTCAAAAAACTAGTATCCATTGTAGCCTGTTACAAACTTCAAAGGAAAAAATATTTTAACATTACTGGAATCTTTCTCACCCGGTTGCCATGTATGGTTGGAAGTAATAAAATATGGACAGTTGATCCTGAGAGATTATCTGCGAAAGTAGCTAAGATGTGGCTACTTTAACTTTATTTGGTTTCTCAAGACTAGCAAGTGTTCCTGCAAAGCTTGTACCGTAATTACCAGCAGTTATATGTACGAGTAGGTATCTAATATAATGAGGCTGAAGATTAATGCCGATGCTTATGTTGAAATGCAAAACTTGTGGCGAAGTTTTTCCCGGCGTATATGTGAATGAAGAAAAAAATGAAACTTCCGTGACAAAAAATTTGAATATGACACATACATGTTCAAGAGGACATAAGAACGATTATGTATCAGCCGACTATTTGGATTGGTCTGGGGCCGAAGAATTCTGAAATCGATTCTACTGTGCAAGTGTAACGCTTAGCTTACCTGACGTTACTAGAAACGCCTTGAAATTAGATGAAACAGTCAAAAGGCTGATTTAATTTATAAGAAAATTTCACTTTGGGTCATCGTAACACATAATCCAAACAGAATCATAAACGGTAAGGTAGCATCAATGTCGAAAATGCTGTATTGAACTTAATTATGACGGCCTTGAAACAGAGTGGTACATACTTTTTCTTTCTAACGTTTTCAACTAATGCTAACTTTTCTTCTGTGAGTATTTGCTGCAGTCTAACGAATTTTTTTACCAAAAAAATAAAAATAAAAAACGAACTAAAAAGCATTTACTAACTCGGTAGTAATTTAATACTAGACCTTAATGACTCTGTCTTTGTGATAGTTTAGAAGTTCATCCGACTGACCTCTGTTAAACATTGACTCAAAATCACGCTTATGGTATAAGCATATTTCTTTCCAATTTTCCCTTTTTAGGTCCTTGTGCAGCGTCCTTTCGTATTCCATAAGTTCAGATGATTTCTTTAGGAGTTGGAATGCCGACATGTCCGCGATCACAAATATCGGCATATCTGGATGTTGCTCTTCGACTTGTTTTATAAATGCTCTGAGGCGTTCAACATCTGAAACGCCATAATACTCGTTCCTGACAACCTTGAGCATATCTACAATAATTAGTGTATTTTGGAGTACCAACTTTTTTACGTCGATGTTATTGGCCTCTAGCGCTTCTCTTACCTTTTCTGTATTTTCGTAGAAAGGGAGTATAACAATTATTGAATCAGGTTGCGTTTCTAATTGCATCCTGACATACTTGGAGTACACCTGTCGAATCTTGGCCAGATCGGAGTAAAGTAAGAGATAATGATGACCAACTGGCACCTGTAGAAGTTTCTGAGAAATAGGGTCCGGATGGTCACTATCCTTGTTTTCGGAATCGAAGAACGTTACGTCGTTCAGATGTTAAAATGCGCACTATATTATATTAGACCTGCATTTCAACCTTCGTGTATAATTAGTTTCTCTTTTTTTTCCGGTGACGACTTTATAACGAGATTTTGAACTTGCACAACCAAGTCCTTTATCATTATTGGCTTCTGCAGAAACATATCAACGCAATCGATGTTCTTGAAAACTTCATCCTCAAATTCGAACGCGCTAATGAGTATCCTTGTGATCTCGGGATTAATCTCTTTCACTTTACTCAATAACTCTGTTCCAACCAGTGACGGCGTTCTGTAGTCGGATATTATGCACTCGTATCTTTCACGATTGGCACTAAAATGTGCGAATGCAAGCAAAGGATCTGAAAATGCGAAGGCCCGTTATCCCTGGTATCTGATCGAGCGCATCTCTAAACAAGTATGCTAAGTCAGGTTCGTCGTCTACGACTGCTATAAACACTGGAGAGTTTTTTTTCGATCCAATGTAGTGCAAAATCATTCGGACAACAAATATTTAAATTTTATTTATCAATCTTACGTTTTGCGAGTTTAAGTCCACTATCTTCCCCTTTGAATTTTAGAGTTAATCAATCCTTATTAAAATGGCAACGAGTATTCAATGTGCGCATCTGACAACATAATATCTTTGATGGGCTAGTTCTAAGGACCACAAACTTGCCCAGTCCATCAAAGATTTACGATTAATCACCTGCCGTCTTATAGTTACCAAATCTTGATCCGCTTTACTCCCTAGCGATCTGGTAAGTTCTTTAACTACAAACTAATACGCGCCTTAAACATTGATTATTTTTTTGGTATCTGTACTATCCGATGATCAATGTTTTTACATTAACTTTGGCAGTACTGGTTGGCTTGGTAGTAATTGGTGTTTCTCTTTATTTTGCTATTGCTCATTACAGACGATAAGTTCTAAGATTTTTAATTCCTTAATATATTGTTAATACCCTCTTTTTTTAGGAAAATAAACTTTCTATTTATTGTCAAAAAAAAATATTTCTCAACCCATCAATATTTTGCAGGATTTTAATCTGTACGTCTAGCCGAATTTCATCCGGTGGCCCTATCTTTTTGTCTTGCATTGGGAATTATCAGATACAGGGTCCATCGATTTTCTATCTTTGAAAACTGAGACTTGTGTATGTGCCAGTTGACAACTTTCAGTTTTAACAGTTGGCTTTACACAGCTTTCCCAAGTCCATCCGGGTTCAAGTTTTCCTCTTCCAATTACGCTATCACCTACCTTAACAAGCTCAACTCTACTTTTATCAAATGAGCGTGTTTCATCTGGAGAGTCAAAATTTTTCTTCTGTATGTTCGCCAAGTTTACCACAACAGAGATAGCTTCTCTTTCTGTCGTAGTCATGGGATATATCAGCAAGATCGTGTAAACTTTGATTTGAGGTCACTGTCAACCCATCAACCCGAGATGCCAACTGGGCGTCTTTCATGTACGGTTAAATTAGCATTTGCTAAGCGTTAGTAAATAACTCCTGCCTAAGAAAAGTTTCTTTCACAGTAAATGTGGGTGTGTATATATCATTTAGATTTGACTGATTTCATGCAGTTATCGCAATATCTTTCTATTATGGTGGCACCTTCGATCTTAAACAGGGCCGTTTGTGTTGCCATGCTTCCACATCCTATACAAAAATAACTTCTCTCTTTATTTTTCTGGTCCCTTTCTATCGGCTTAAATTCAGGTTTGCTCCGAGTTATCATCTTTCCTATTATTTAATATGAATTAGAATCCCTAAAAACCTATGCCTTTTCCTTTGAAGGGCAGAATCATAGTGAGTTTCCCTAACCAATATTTCCTTCAAGGCAATCGTTAAATGATCATTGATAGTATCGCAATTTTATCATTATACAATTTTAATCATGCTCGTTCCTTCTTTGATTAACCTAAAAATGCTAAACTGAGATTCAACCATGAATTTCTCTTCTCCCATTGGACTTGTTACCTTGCTAATATAATAATCCGGAAAACCAAAGGTGCACTTTATCAATCACTATGGTCCTGTCAAGAAATCCATTTGCTATAACCGAGTGGGAGGGGAGACGCTCGGCAGCAAAAGCCTTGAATCCAAAAGTAAAATATCTAAATGTAGATAATTATGATACATTATCCTAAATCTTGCTAAGTTTCCATAAAATGAAGCTTCGTCAGAGTGGCTGATGGGTTACGTGAATATCCCATCTGTCACTTTCCAAATTAACTTTACACTTTTTTGATGCCTGGATGAGGAAATCAGACAATAAAGTCTATTTCATAGGCCTTTGTCTATGATCCTTTATTTCTTCAAATTCTACTTTTCTTTGGTACTTTCTTCTCTGTCCCACATTCAACTCTTCAATAGTAACTACAATGAGGTCTGCAAATAATCATTATGCCGGATTTGGGCCCAAAACTTCCAATGTGGTTACAGAGTAATTAAGGTAATTTCTTAAAATACTTGGCACGTATAGTTAATTTGATAATTCAAGCTATATGCCTACGTTATGACGTCCTGTGATATAGGCTCTGCCGAGGAAGTAGTTTCTGACTTGCAAAAAATTAATGGTGTTCAAGAAGTTTCGATGGTTAATGGAATTTACGATATAGTTGCAAAGACAAGTGCAAGAAACGCGAAAGACCTTGAACGAACTAATATGCAAATAAGAGAGATTGACAAAGTTCTGAGTACCATGACACTGATTGTTTCAAAAAGTTACTGAATTATTCGATTTCCTCGAATTACTTCACCACTATTGACAATCTCTCTGACTACGTGGTGAATTCACTAGATTCCTATTTCCTTCGCAAGTATTACAATCTTCTTTCCGTCACTAGATAGACTATTTAGGACCTTGTTTTTGACATTCTTCCTGTCTACCAATCCCATTTTATGAGCCCTTAGAAGTAATTTGTGTCCATATCCATATGCTCCTAGCTTGGTCAGTAATTCTCTCGTAGCGTGCCCTCTTCCTGGGCCTATGGTCCTTAGTAACTTCACCAATGCTTTCTGCTGCACCAATATCTTGAGTAATTTTGCATCTTTCATGCTATAGTTCTAAATGGATTAATATATAATCGTTATCCTTTATTAGCAACATTGATACTGAACTTTTACACGAAATAACCGTCCCACTCTTAGCAGACTAGCTATTATTGTATAGGGGTGTAGGAGATGTCTTTGAGAGTCTACTATTATTTAATTGAAAATAGCCATTATATTAACGGTTTACTGCATATAAGAATAGGCCATATTCCAAAATTCTATTTCAATACTACACGAAACTAAAAAATGATTTTTCATATCGAATTTCTTTATTTCATCTGCATTCTTGGCCAATTTGTTTAAGAGTTCCTTCATTTGGCCTACTTGTTTTTGTGATTTCCTTCGAAGAATAGAACTGTATCCATTGCTTGAAAGCCTTAGTTTTAATTTCCTTCTTAATTAATGATTCTGAAAATTCATAGTATGTCCAAGGACATGGAGCGATTGTAGATAAAATGATTGCCAAGTCCTGAGAATTCGAAACTCTTTCCAAATAAGAAACATAATCACGGGTAGTCTTTTCAGTAGAAACTCCTATGAGTTCTAAATTTCCTTCAAATTGAAGAAGTATTTCATTCTGCATAGGCATCTCATATCTAGTAGTAGTGTCCATTAGACTTTGAAACCATCTTTTTGTTTCCTTATCAACAGCAACTCTTGAAGCGGCTGCAACTAAGTTGCAAAACGATTCTAGAAATATCCGATCCTGTTTCATATAAAAAATAAACTTAACTATCGGGAGAATATCTTCCACAATCTCAATGATGAATTTGTGGTTCAGAATTTTGTTCCATTTATCAATGTTATTGTACTTAAGATCTTCCGAAAATGATATATTCGAATCCTTATAGTGTTGTATAGCCAAGTATAAAACATATTACATAAAATAAAAAATTGCGAATATTTCTCATAAAGATAGAAAGATAACAGCGAGGAACCACCGCGCTATTTTGTTTTGTTTAGGACATTCAACGATATTGGCAGTTTGTTTAGTTCACAAATACTTGGATTGCTAATAAAAATAGTTAATATGAATGGTATTTGATCTTGTGGCTCTTAAGTTCTTTATAATTAGAAAGAGGAGTATTACATTTATCACATCTCCATGAATACAATCTTGCTTCTCGATAACTTGAGTAGGTACCTTCTCTATTTTCCCAAATTCTATCCTCCAGATTATACGTAATGCGCCTGTAATTGATTCTGCCTCTAGAAGGTTCCAAAATTATATATTGACTGGTGAAATTGGCTTTCATAAATAGTCTTGGTTACTTTATAGAGTAAGAACAGACAATTCTAATTGTGGAATACCTGCTAAGACCTTATTAATTGAAAAGAGATTTTGGCTTGTTCTTCTTCTGAAGAACCGGACTGCTTTTCCGGTGGATCTATCTTGATAAGACCGCTAAAATCATCTTCTGGGAAGGATTTTTTGTCCATGTTGTGGATACCAACTG
>Ga0065712_10000821_pt1 | contig 10148 bp, 6 predicted proteins | sample MisRhiReplicate1_FD_59099 | JGI IMG/M metagenome (GOLD analysis project Ga0065712, IMG submission 59099) | Miscanthus rhizosphere microbial communities from Kellogg Biological Station, MSU, sample Rhizosphere Soil Replicate 1: eDNA_1 v3... | ecosystem: Host-associated > Plants > Roots >...
CGTCTGAAGTCGGGAAATACTCCCAGACCTTTAGCACTTATGGTGCAGGGCGAAAAGAGCCCGAGCGGGTGCCGGAGTGCTGCGGTGATAGGTTCGACTTGCGATTCTGCAATGTTGCCGAGAAATTTGAGTGTCAGNTGAAGATTTTCTTTNCTCAGCCAGCGAATTTCAGTTATACGGGNTTTTAAAATTTCTACGACNTTGCAAACTTTTTCGATGACAGGATCATCAAGGTCGACGGCAATAAAAGCGCGAATCACGATCTATTCTAAAAGAGCGAGGCGGAGCCAATTGAGAGCGGCCTGCGACGTCCCGAGGATAATGCGCTCGCGATCGCCGTGAAACTGGAACAATTTAGCTTCATGATTTTTTGCCTGGGCGATGCTAATCCAAACCGTGCCGACGGGTTTTTCCGGAGTGCCGCCACTGGGGCCGGCGATGCCGGTTACGCTTAGACCGAAGTCGGCGCCGATTCTCTCACGAATGCCATGTGACATCTCGAGGGCGGTCTCTTGGCTAACCGCGCCGTATTTTTCCAAGGTTGCCGGTGTAACGCCGAGAAGCTTGACTTTAACATCATTGGCGTACGACGTAACACCTCCCAGATAGTAGGCCGAGCTTCCCGCGATGCCCGTGATGCGATGACTGATCAACCCGCCGGTACACGACTCGGCCAAAGCCAACGTCCGATGTCGTTCACTAAGAAGTTGACCAACCCGTTGCTCCAGGGTGGTATCGCCCTCAGCGTAAATATGGGATCCCAGTATCAGGCGGATTCTTTTACACGTTTCGATAAAGCGCCGTTGTTCTTCACTGGCGCCGGCTACAGTTACGCGGAGCGTCAGGTCGGGATAGTGAGCGCGAAAGGAGAGTTTGATTCCCGGCTCCAGCCCAATAGGTTTAACGAGGTCATCGAGTTTCGACTCGGTAAGGCCATAAACTTTGAAGGCCTGTGAAAATATTTGGTCCTGACCACCACGCATCGCAACAATCCAGGGCATAACCGCTAGATCGAACATTGCCGTCATTTCTTGTGGAACACCGGACAGCCATGAGAGAGTCTTATTTTCCCCAAAGCTGACGCGAAATCCTGGCGCAGTGCCCACCGGATTGGGAAGAATTTCTGCTCCCTGAGGAAACAGCGCCTGCTTAAGATTATTTGCTGTCCACGGGATACGCCGCGCTTCAAAACGTTTTCTGAGCGCCGCGGCAATTTCTTCATTCTGCACCAGTGGGCAGCCAAGGAACTCCGCAACTACCTCTGAGGTTAAATCATCCTCCGTCGACCCGAGCCCCCCCGTGCCGATAATGATCTCTCCTAAATCAGCCGCTTCCCGCATGGCCCACAGCAAAGCTTCCCGGTCGTCACCGACTTTCAATACCGCGGCGACTTTGATGCCCATGGAAAAAAGCCGGTCAGCTATGAACGCGGAGTTTGTATCAATGACTTTGCCAGTGNTGAGCTCGTCGCCAGTGCTAAGAATTGCAGCTCTTTTTATCATGACAAGTGACTCTTATTNTGGATACCAGAAAAANAGAACCAGGAAAATCTACGCCGGCGAAGNGAGGAACGGTCTCGTGAAAACGAGCATCTTCACAGACCCGATCAAACGGATTATGTAGCGTCGAACTAGGACTGAGGCAACGTGGAAAGCTCGACCAAGTAGGTTTGCGTTTGGTTTTCGAAGAGCTTCTGCAAGGAGGGCTCAATGCTTTCTTCGGCGGGAAAATCTACACTGAGAGGATTTATGTATTGTTGATCCTTGTAAAGTTCGAAATGTAAGTGAGGACCGGTGCTTCTTCCCGTGGAACCGACGTAGCCGATGACTTGTCCCTTGGTTACCGCCGCTCCGGCTTTAATCCCCGGCGCAAAACTGTCGAGATGGGCATAGCGGCTCATGTAAGTGGTGTCATGAGTAATGTCGATCGCCTTGCCGTAGCCGCCATTCCACCCCGCCTCAGCGATAACACCATCGCCAACCGCACGAACCGGAGTGCCCCGCTGGGCGGCGAAATCAACGCCGGTATGGGGCAGGTTGGTTTTCAGAATAGGATGAAATCGCGATTCGGTGAAGTGAGAGGTGATGCTGGTAAATTCAAGCGGGAAACGTAAAAACGATCGAGCGAGGCTCTGACCCTCAAGATTGTAATAATTTCCCTCGCCGTGTTGTTTTTCAAAGTAAATCGCGGTCAGCTTTTGCCCGGCATTGATGAGCTCGGCAGCTAAAATGCGCAGCGCCGATTTCGCCTGCCCTTTTCGGCTACGCTCTTCATAGAGAATCTTGAAGGTATCGCCCTGGTGGATGTCCTTTTCGATNTCTATGTCCCAGGTAAAGATGTCAGCCAATTGGGAAAGCAGCGCAGGCTGCAGGCCGACNCGCCGACCATCCTCAAAGAGCGANGTCTCGACCGAGCCACTGGCGGTTTTTACTTCAACATCGTAGGGCTTTTCGCGTTTCTGAAAGAGAATGCCCCGAACACCTTTTTCCCACGCCAATGTTGAAGCATCGTCCTGATCCAATTCCAAGGCTTTCAATTGGCCAGGAATGAGCTGGTTTTGCCGGCGAAATGTCGGTTTGGCGAAGTAGAGGTGGATCTCACGGCCGGGCGGCAGGCTTTGTCGCCCCAAATTCCGGCTGATAGAGCGGCTCCAGAACTGTCGATCGGCGGCGGAAAGGCCATAGCGCGCTAGAAATTGGCTGACGGTTTCCCCAGCGCGCACGCGGTCGCTCATGTGCTCGCGTTTTTCCAGGATGTCGGGCAGCGTCGAAAAAGGGGAACGAAATAGCGGTTTGGACTCGCGCACGGTGGCAGGGCGATTGGAAACCGGTGCGGGGTTGGATTTAGCCTTGGGCGTTTCCTTGCGCACAATCTTTTGCTTAGCCGCGTGGGCTTGGACCAAATTAATGAGCAGCACGGCCAAGAATGTTGCTAGCCACGAAAGGTTTCGGACAGAAGGAGTAAAAACCTTGGTCGGCGCGATCTGCGGGTAGGCAAATATCGCGCCCTGATTGTTGAGCAAATCCAGCTGCATAGTCACCAAGCTTCCAAACTAATAGACCGTTTTCGATTGCCCTGTCAACCCAAAAGTCGGGCCATTGGAATCTCGGGAACTTCCAAGGAACCGTGGTAATTCTAATCGGGTTCGCTGTACGCGAGTTTTCTTAGAACAATTTCGAGCAAAAAGAGGCAGAGCGCCAATATAATCAGTGGCTGCTTGATTGGCTGGTAGGTTTTCGTGATGCTCGTTTTGGCTTGGCTTTCGACGGATCTCGGATTGACCTCACCCCCGGTTGCTTCGGCCAAACGCGTTAAAAGTTGATGATTGAATTCCGGACGGGGCATTTCGCTGGCCAAATCATAGGAAAGCGTATAGCCGACGGGTGGAAATGAGATCGGGCGGCCGTTTCGATCCTCCGTGATATCTATGCGATAGTCGCCGGTCTGAGAGATTGGCAGCTGGCTTTGATAATGCCCTGGCGCGAGTCGTCTGAGGATTCCATCTCGCTTGATCCCATTGCCGTTAATCACGAACTTGTACTGGTTGTTGGCGCTTGCTTCATCATATATGGAAAGGTCGAGGACCGGACCGGTCTCAGTATAATTGACGCGCACCTCGTGGGCTGGAATCAGGTTTTCCTGGGGTGGACTCAGCCAGTCCAAGAGCCGACCCCAAAATGCCTGCAAGCTACCCCATTGAATCCAGTTTCTGCTCCAGCGGCCCTCCAGATCGGTCGTGAGTGCAACCGATTTGCCTTTCCCGTAGCGCCAGGAGGCCAACAGTGGCAATCGGCGCTCCTGTCGGACGACCGTTAGATCCTCTTGAGCGTTTTTCTTGAGCTCGGTTTCCATATAACCAAGCACCGATGGATAAGATCGCGCGCCAAAGCCAGCGAGAAGCTCGGAGCTACGTTCCTGATAGGGCGTCCAAGGGCCCTCGTTTTGAGACTCATCCTTGGACTTGTCCTGGAGCTGCTCCAGGACAATTTGGGGGAGCGTCGAAGGGTCTGTGACATGGTGAAACAATCCACCGCCATACTGGCTGATCCGTTTCATGATCCGGACGTCAGCCTCGGAGCTGATGGCGATCGCCGAGACGGTGATCTTCTGGTCGTTTTTCATTGCGCTCACCAGGTCGACCAACTCCCCCTGACTGCCGCGAGTGACTCCATCGCTCAGCAGGATGAGATGTTTGCGCGACGCATTGGCGCGCTCGAGTTGTCGCTTAGCCTCCAACAACGCTGGTAAGAAATAGGTCTGACCGCCTGGTTTTAGCCGGTCGATCTGGGCTCCGATAACGCTTCGAAGCCGCGCCATCGTCTCCAGATAGACAACCACGAAGGGGCTATCGTCAAAACCAATCACTCCCAGCAAGTCGATATCACGCAGCTGCTTGGCGACGGCTTTGGCAGCTTCTTTGGCATAAACAATCCGATTTTCATCGCGCATACTGCCGGATTTATCGATCACCAAAACGACGGCACGGTTTTTCTCTTCAGGTTTGGGCGGCTCCTTGGGCTCCACGGGCAGGATTTTTTCGATTGGAGTCTGACGGTAACTCGATGGCGCAAAGCTATTATCGCTGCCGAGCATGATGAAACCGTTGCCGTCGGCAACGTGGCGCTCCACGGCAGGCAGATAGCCAGGCGCGAAACGTTCTCGTTCGGGGTTGTTGAAGACTATGACTTTATAACCATTCGGAGCCGGCGCAGTTTCCGGAGTGCGTACGGTCACCTCCAGGCCCTGCCGCTTGATAAGCTCCTCGAGGTATCGACCGGCGCCCGTATGACCGTTAATCAGCAAAACTTTAGCCTTCGTTTTAACACTGACCCATGCGACGGCGTGATTGTCCGCGGCGTAGCGATCGGTCTGTGGATCGCGCGCGCTAAAGCTCGCTTGGAAAGCCGTCAGGCCGCCTTCCGCCGGTGTGACCTCATAATTGAACGTTTGACTTCCTGGCGTCAGCTTGACCGCTTCGCTCTTGAACGATTGGCCGTTGCGAGAGAGTGTCAGCGTACCCGATACGGTGCGGTCATTTTGATTGTCGAGGACGACCTTAAGGTTCAAACTTTCGGCGCTGTTCCCCTGTGTCGGCGCCACAAGTTTAGTGACTGCAACGTTTTGAATCGCCGGACGGCCCGCCGGGACTATGGGATAGATCTTGATTCCCGCGGCAGCGGCGGCGGGCAGAAGGCGTTCAACATTTCCTTGCGTTTCCCAGCCATCGGTAAACAGATACAAGTCGCGAGTAGCGGGAGGGAGTTGTAAGACAGACGTCAGAAGTTTTTCTAGGTTGGTTTTGTCCGGGTCTGCGCCCGCGGAGCGATATTGATCAGGGTGATCCAATAATACACGCCCGTTTGAACTTGCAATAGGGGCCGAACCAAAAAGAAAAACCCGATCGGTCTTATTGGGGGTGGGAGCAGCGCGCGTGGTTTTCATCCACTCCCGCATGGACGGTGGAATGCTCCTGGAGATATCATAAGCGAAAATTCGCTCTTGACTATGCGATTCCTCGCCGGTGGTTTGCGGATCGGCGAGAATGACAATCACGAGCGCCAGAATCAAAGTACGGCCGATCACAATCGCCAATCGGCGGTCATTCAGCCGAAACCAAAGGAGTGGCAATGCGATCAAGAGCCAAAGAAAATACGGTTTGGCAAATACAATCTGCGCCAACGAAGTTACGCTCATCATGACCTTAAGCCGTTTGAACAGTGCGCCGCCGAACCATTAGACGTCTCATGCGGGGACTGATGAACCATTCCAAAAAGAACAACAGCAACGAGGCGGTCAGCAAATAGGGCCAGAAAGTGAGCATAGCCGAAGAAACTCCCCGCGGTTTTGCGCTATCATGGAAATCGATCCGCCTCGGAGCCCGCAGATCGGATTCTTGCTCCACCGCCAGATTGCGCGCGAACCAGCGGGTTTCCCGGCCATGGCGCCATTCATATAATCCTTGCTCGTAGGTGTCTTGAAAGACGTTGGCGCGACCGTTTAGCGCAATTTTTGTTCCCGCCGGGGTCACGAGAGTGCCACCGGACTCGATAGCGCCCAACCTGATCGGCTCGGCCGTGCCTTGAGCTTTGGTTCCGGTGCTCTCCAGGAACCAGTCAAGAAAGTTAAGAGTAAAAATAGACATCGGCAAATTCTCCCGCCCTAGGTAAGGCAAGGGGTCAAAGCCGAGGAACAAATAACGCGCAGCGCGCTGCTCGAGAGCGAACGCCAAGGGACCGGTTGGACTATCGATAATGATCTCCCCAGCCGTTTTCGGCTTCAGCGGGCGCGCGTATGTCGGACGAAACAAACTGAAATTTATATAGCGGGTCAATTCGTGGGGTTCGCGCCAGCTGGATACTTGCACAGTTCCGACAGGAGCACCGGATTCGACAATTGGGTTCGCTTCAGGTGGAAGAATAAAAAGACTCGGATTATCGGGTAGGGTTGCGGGCGCGGCGAAATGGAATATTTCCAAAGCATAGTCGCTGTGAACCGCTTTTCCGTAGTCGGCCGGAGAAACTACGTCAACCGTAACGCCAGGGATTGATTTGAGGCTCGCGGCTGCTTGTGGCCGGGGTGTGATGGCGAGAATACGAAGGTTTCGCGAAGGTGGTGCAACAGCAAAGCGTCGGTTGTCCAGAGGTAAAGCGTCGCTGTGTTCGATTTCAACCTCATAGGTCGGGTGGGCGGCAAAACCTTCAAACACCGCGGTGGCCGCTTTTCCAGCTGAGACAGTGACATCGCGGCTCGTGAGAGTTGCCCCGTCGCCTTTAAGCGCTATTCGGAGCTTTTCATCGCGGCTGGAAAAATTGCTAATCGTGGCGCTTGCCTCGAGCCGGGTGGCGGCAATCGACGAGCGGCGCACATCGAAGGCGGTGATGGCGAGATTGGGTTGCGCTTCTCCGACTGAAACCACCCGAGCTATAGCGCCTTGGCTGCCCGCCGGATGATCCGTAACAAGATAGATGCGCTGATAATTCTGCTCGTGCGCCAAAGCGCCAAAACTCTGGTCGTAATCGATGGATGCGTCGGCAAGATCATAAGCTTTTATACTGGCAATAACTCGATTGGCTTGGACCGTGGCTAGCGGTTCGGCATTCAGTCTCTGTAGTCGCGGCGTGGTCGTATAGATGTCCACTCGAGCGCCGCTACCGAGTCCTTGAGTCAGGCTTTGTGCCTTTTGCTGCGCCAATGTCAGCCTCGTTTTGCCGTCTTCGAGGGCCTGCATGCTGGCCGAGTTGTCCAGTACAATGGCAATGCTGGTGGGACGGACGGAAAAAACCGGCTCGCTCAGCGCCAAAATCAACAATGTGAGAAGCAGCAGCTGGAGGAAAAAAACCGGCGGCAAATGGATCCGTCCCCATGGTCCGCGGCTCGTTGGTGTTCCTGATTGTGTAAAGAGGATCAAGCTCGAAAATGTCAGCCGGCGCGGGCGCTTTTTGGTGAGATACGGGATCAGCAGCAAGGGGAGTGCGAACAATCCGAGTAAAGCAGTGGGATTGAGAAATTCCATGGTTACTTGAACAGTCCGATTGCTGGCAAGGTCGCAAAGATAAAGTCGCTCAGCTCACGGTCGGTCACGTATAGTGAGTAATGGATTCCGCTCTGATGGCAGAAGCTGCGGATTTCCAGATTGTGATGGGCGAGCCGGCTCTGATACTCGCGGCGCGAATCGTCACTCCATTCGTAGTTGATTTCCCGTTGCGTTTCACTATCGACCAAGGCCAAGCGTCCGCGAGAAAACGGCGGGTCCACTTCGGCGCGCGATAAGATCTGAATTGCCGAAATGTCGAGGTTGAAAGCGCGCAGCAGATTGAAACCCTGCTGATACGACGCGGCCGGCATGAGGAAATCGGAAATCAGGATTGCCTTGCCAGGCCGGCGCAGACGCTTGAGATGCTCGCCGAGAGAAGGCGCAAGTTGCAGTAGACCCGCTGGGCGCGCCGAAGTCGCAAAGTCGATACAATCTGTCATGCGTCGCCGACCGCGATAAAAGGGCGAGGCTCGGCCGCTCGAATCGTGCAACAGATGCAGCTTGACGTGATCCTGGTTGGCCAGGATGACGTAGGACAATGCCAGCGCGACGTGCGTGGCGGGCAGAAATTTCTGCGGCGGCGACGGAAACGCCATTGAACCACTTGCATCTATGAATATGTAGGCGAACAGATCGACTTCCTCGCGAAACACTTTGATGTAGAGACGATCGCTCCGCGCGTAAATGCCCCAGTCGAGATAACGAAGATCGTCGCCGGGTGCATATCGGCGATAATCGGCAAATTCCAAGCTGGTGCCGCGTCTCGGTGATGAGTAGCTGCCGGTCTGACTGCCGAGAAATTCTTTTCGTGTCCGTAACCGAAGGACCTCAAGCTGGGTCAGAAACTGGGGCGTAAACGGATCCGTTAACATGCAATACTCACGAGATAGGATAACCGACTCGGAAAGGAGGCTCAAACAGAGAAAGCGTCGAAAAAAAGATTAAAGAAACAAGGGTAGGAAATAACAAATATGCTAGTTACTTCAAATTTGGAATGTTCACTGCCAAGTCGCGAACATTCCAAATGCCGCCGCGAACATGATCAGAGCCGCAGTCCACCCGACAAGGTTCGTAAAGCAGCCATTTGATTCTTTGCCCATAATTTTCTTGTCATTCGAAATGAGCATAATGAGTACGAGCAATGGAGGCGCGAGAATTCCATTGATCACCGCAGTCCAAAAGAGCGCGTCAATGGGATTGACGCCGATGAAATTAAGGAGCATCCCGACGAAGGTTGAGACTGCGATGACCGCATAAAATTGTCGAGCTTCATTGGGTTTTGTGTCGAGTCCATATTTCCAGCCGAAAGTCTCCGCGACCGCGTATGCGCTCGATCCGGTGAGGACCGGCACGGCTAAAAATCCAGCGCCGATAATCCCTATAGCAAATAGTATTGTGGCAGCACTACCTGCGATCGGACCGAGGCCTGAGCCGCGTCAGTTGCCGACCGGATATCTGTTTTACCCGACGCATGCAGCGTAGCGGCAGATGCCAGGATCACAAAATAGAAAACGATATTGCAAAAAAACATCCCGATCAGAGTATCCCACTTTGCCTGATTTAATTCTGTCTCTGTTGCGCCTTTTCGTTGACTCACCGTTTCTAAACCGTTACTGACCTCTTCCTCGATTTCCTGACTCGCTTCCCAAAAAAAGAGATAAGGCGAAATGGTCGTTCCTAAAATTGCAACCAAGGTCAGTAGATATTCATGATCGAAACGCACCTGAGGAATAAATGTGGCTAGCAACACTTGCCCCCAATCAGGTTTAGCCAGAAATGCCGCTCCGATATATGCAAACAGCGACAGTGTCAACCATTTAAAAATACTGGCGATCCAGCGGTAGGATCCCCAAATCTGAAATGCGACGATCGTGAGAGCGATGGGTACGATCAGTAGACCTGCGGGTATGGGAACAATCAGGTTGATACCCGCCGCTATGGCACCGATATCTGTGCCAGCGTTGATGGTGTTCGCTACAATCAGGCAGAGGACCGCTGGATAGAGGATCTCGCGCCGATAGTGAATACGGAGAACTCCAGCCAGACCTCTGCCGCTAACGAGGGCGATCTTCGCACAAAGAAACTGCACAACTGCCATTAGCGGAAGAGTAACAATCGCCGTCCACAGAGTTGCAAATCCAAGGGCAGCACCCGCTACGGAATAAGTACCTATGCCTGAAGGATCGTCATCAGAGGCTCCGGTAATGAGACCGGGACCGAGCAATTTAAGAAAACGTTTGAGAGGATTAGCTGCGTCGTTTGCGTCAACGTGTGAGATAGCGATCGGTTCGGCATGCGGAATGGCCGGAGCTTCGGCACGTGGTTGCCGCTCGAACTGATCGGGCTTCATCTATAATTAGCGTAACATGTTGAAAGACCTCTTAACTACTGGTCTAATTTCTGACTTCATTTTATCGAGACTGCTTGTGTAATCGTCGAACCACAGCAACAGCATGATCAAGAATCTTACTTACTAATCGACTTCGACGTGCGCTTTTGGATTTTAGGTTCGGACCCGTAATTATGCCGCTCTTTACAGCGATGAATCGAGCATGACTGAACCGCGGCGCTATCTGGTTCGGCGGGCTACAGGCGCATTCAGCACGCGTCGCAT
>Ga0065712_10068516_pt1 | contig 10145 bp, 10 predicted proteins | sample MisRhiReplicate1_FD_59099 | JGI IMG/M metagenome (GOLD analysis project Ga0065712, IMG submission 59099) | Miscanthus rhizosphere microbial communities from Kellogg Biological Station, MSU, sample Rhizosphere Soil Replicate 1: eDNA_1 v3... | ecosystem: Host-associated > Plants > Roots >...
ATAAATAAATGTTCTCTTCATGAGGTGCTTTTCGAAAGGAAGGCTGAGATCACACTCATAATACCTGATCTGGATAATGCCAGCGAAGGGAGGGGGAATACGAGGCTCCGGGTAACACCGGAGCTTTTTTACAATAGAACATACAAAACTGAATACGATGAGATCCGGTCACTTTTTGTGCACAGATACCAAGTAACACTTAAACAAAAAAGCTGGCAAGCAGGGCTATCCTGAATTTTCAGTATCGTGATTGCAGATCTTACAATCCATACATTGTTGTTACTCCAAACAAGACACAACTATCTCTTAACATAAGACAAACCTTTAACAAACGTTTCTCAACTTATCGTTTTCAATTCAACAAGTTCATGATGTTTTGGTTCTAATTTTGAACATCAATGATTCTGTTTTAAACACTACACAACTATGCAAGTACTCCTATTTATTCTTTTCAACAGTTTTCTTTTTTCGAATGGCACTTGGGAAACTGATTTTAATAAAGCGCAACAATCTGCAAAGACAGAACATAAACTCATACTGATCAATTTTTCTGGTTCCGATTGGTGCGGTCCCTGTATCCGGATGCATAAAGACATCTTTGGAGGAAATAGCTTTATTCAATATGCTGGTGAACATCTTGTATTAGTAAATGCCGATTTCCCGAGGTTAAAGAAACATGAACTTTCCAAAGATCAACAGAAAAAAAATGACCAGCTTGCGGATAAATATAATAAAGACGGAATATTCCCTTTAACTGTATTATTAAGTCCTGATGGAAAAGTTTTGAAAGAGTGGCAGGGTTTGCCACCAATATCTTCCGAAGAATTCACCATCGAGGTAAAATCGATTGTTGATGCCAACAAGTGAACTAGCACCTTCGCTGTCTAAAAAGGTTTTAAAGCTGATGGGAAATCGCTTTGAGATCACTGTAGTGGGTGACGATCACTTATGGGCGGATCAACGTATTGCTGATGCCGTAGAAGAGATCAAACGGATCGAGAAACTTTTTACCACCTTCGATGAATCCAGTCAAACAAATCTCATTAACCGGAATGCAGGCATCGCACCTGTTAAAGTAGATAGAGAAATGTACGATCTTATAGAACGTTCTAAAAAAATATCAGCTCTTACACAGGGAGCTTTTGATATCACTTATGGCTCTATTGATAAACGGTTGTGGAATTTTGATAAAACAATGACGAGTTTACCTGATCCACAAACTGCAAAACAATTAGTTCGATTGATCAACTACCGAAATGTGATACTTGATGAAAAAAATTGCAGCGTTTTCCTGAAAGAAAAAGGAATGCGTATAGGTTTTGGTGGAATAGGAAAAGGTTATGCTGCTGAAAAAGCGAAATCTCTTTTGCAACAAAAGGGAGTAAAAAGCGGTATCATCAATGCAGCCGGTGATCTGACAGCATGGGGCTATCAACCCAATGGAAAACCCTGGACGATCGGTATTGCAGATCCCGATACAAAAAGACAAGCATTTTCATTTTTGGAGATCACGAATACTTCGATTGCCACATCCGGCAACTATGAAAAATTTGTATTTATTGACGGGAAAAAATATTCCCATACCATTGACCCGAAGACCGGTTTACCAGTAAGAGGCATTAAGAGTGTTACCATTATTTGCCCCAATGCTGAGATCGCTGATGCGATGGCAACACCTGTGATGATCATGGGTATAAAAACAGGGTTGGACATGTTAAACCAGATAAAGGGCATCGCAGGCATTGTTATTGATGATAATGATAAAATCTATACAACTAAAAATATAAATCTTACATGAGGCCACACATCAAAACGTTTTTTTACGTCCCCGTTTTTATCACCGCGGTTTTATTTTTCAATTCATGTACAACAGTAAAGGAATACCAGAAAAATAAACTGAATGATGCCGAGATGTCTTTATCAAGCCGCAAAATAGAAAAGACAGAACTCAATTTTCAATCTTACCGTGAAGGAGCATCAGGTGCTAATGGCGGCAAAACAGGCGGCGGTTGCGGATGTAATTAATTAAAATCATTATCACAGTTATGAAGAAATTATTTCTTTCTGTTATTGGAATGTACTTCACCATGCTGGCTGCTTTGTCCCAGGTAAATCCAAAAGCGGATTCAGTCTATAAGCCACGTAAACTAACTTTTGAAGAAGCAAACCTCGTTACAAGCTATTATAGACAAGATGGAAACAATTCAGCAGTGACCGGTGGTATTGGCTCAGAAAAGCTCACTGATCTTTCTAATTCTATTGACCTGAAGTTATATCGTTATGATAAGCGGGATCGTAAACATAGTTTTATAGGTGAGTTTGGTATCGATCATTATACATCTGCTTCATCTGATAAAATTGATCCCCATACGATATCATCAGCTTCACATTCTGACACAAGATTTTATCCTTCTTTATCATGGACAATGGAAAATGCAAATAAGGGATCAACAGTTGGTGCAGGGTTATCCCTCTCTACTGAATTCGACTATGGATCTTTTGGTGCTAATGTCAATTTTGCAAAGAAGACAAAAGATAAAAGCGGGGAGTTCAGCGCAAAGTTGCAGGCCTATCTTGATAGGGTCAGCCTGATCTACCCGATCGAGCTGAGGACAGGAACAGGGACCAGAGGAGAAGAGGATGATTATGCAACCACACCCCGCAACACATTCAATTTGGATCTATCCTGGTCGCAGATCATTAATCAACGCTTACAGGTAATGCTTGATGGAGAAGTCGTTTACCAGCACGGTTATCTTGGCCTACCCTTTCACCGGGTTTATTTTGAAGATAACTCAATGCGTGTAGAGAATCTTCCTTCAGAACGGTTAAAGATCCCAATGAGTATCCGGGCAAATTATTTTATCAGTGATAAATTTATTTTGAGAACATGGTACCGCTATTACCATGATGACTGGAATATCAATTCCAATACATTGCAATTAGAAACGGTTGTAAAGCTTACCCCGTTTTTTTCTGTTACACCCTTTTATCGTTTTTACCAGCAAACTGCTGCTGACTATTTTGCTCCCTTCAAGGAACATACTGCGGCGGATACCTATTATACGAGCAATTATGATCTTTCAAAATTCAACAGCAGTTTTTTTGGTGCAGGTTTTCGTATAGCTCCTCCCGATGGAGTATTTAAAATTCAGCATTGGAACTCTTTGGAACTACGGTATGGCCATTACCAAAAAACTACGGGCATGAATTCAGATATTATTTCAATGAATATAAAATTTAAGTGAGGAAGAAAAACCTGATCGCCTCATTTTGTTGATTCACGTCGACAAGAACTAAAACTTTGCGGCGAATGGTATTAAACGCTGCAAAATTTATTTCATTAGTACCAGCTTTCTCAAAATTCTCTTATCGTTCACAATGAGTTCGCAAAAATATATTCCGTTTGAAAGATCACTGCCATCAATAGAAAAGCTTTGCGGGCCAGATTGTCTTTCACCTTCGTAAACATGTTTAATTAAACTTCCTTTAGAATCAAAAAGCTTGATGCTCACTTTTTGTGTTTGAGTTAAATTGAATCGAAGAGTGACATAGCTGCTGAATGGATTCGGCATTACTTTTAATTTCAAAACTTTTTCCTCCTGTTCGTTTGCAGGAATAACATTTTTATTGACAACAGGATTATTCGTTTCTCCGACATAAAAAGGTCTCATCATATCATGTTCTTCGTGTGACAGAATATGGCAATGCCATACATATAAACCTGGCCGGTCAAATTTTGCGATCACTTTTGTTACTTCTCCGGGATTCATAACCCATGTATCTTTCCAGCCTTGTTCATCGGGACCAGGATATTTGGGTTGCCCAACCAGCCTGATATTGGAAGGCTTGCCTGTCTCTTCATTTACTCTTGCAACAAATTTTTGCCTGCTGATCATTTGCATTGTTACCAGGTGCATATGTATCGGGTGGGCGTCCATAGTTTCATTATATAATTCCCATATCTCAGTGCTGTTAAGTGCCGGATCCTCAGTCAAGCCATCACGAAAACCAAGCATGCCATCTTCAACCGTTCCCAGTATCGGCATGATACGTCCATATTCATCTTCTGTTTCAAATAAGATCAGTTTTCGCGGAGCAAGATCCGTCTGTAAGGGAACAATAGGCGTACGCAGCGTAGCAGGCAAAGCAGTAAGCGGATAATTTATATCAAGTGGTTTATTTATCCTGAATGCCATGACCCGACCTGTTGTTTGCGGATCTGGTGCTTCGCCCCTTGGGTAAGGTGTCTTTGCATTATTCTTTAAAATGATCGTTTGACCCCATAACGCCGGATCAGAAAAATCGAGGATAATATCTTTTCTTTCACCTGGTGCAAGCAACATTTGATTAATTGCATATGGTGCATATAAAAATCCCTGGTCGCTACCGATCTGAGTAAATTGCTGACCGGATGAAAGAAATAAATTATAAAAACGCGAATCAGATCCGTTCAATAATCTGAAACGGTATTGTCTTGGCTCTACATTCAATACCGGCCATGTCATTCCATTGACGAGAATAAAATCACCAAAGACCTCCGGGAGTATACCGCGATCATCTCCTTCCCCTCCATCTTCTTCTCCTATCGCAGTAGGATACAACAATTGTCCGGTTGACTTAAACATTCTATCCTGGATGGCCAAACCAAGATCATAAGGAGCGGCAGGTAACTTATTTGTTGCTTGCAGATTAATTTCATTATTATCTGTTACCAGGTAATACCCGGCAAGACCCGCATATACATTAAGACGTGTAACACCCAGTGCGTGGTCGTGGTACCAGATTGTTGCCGCTTCCTGGTCATTGTCATAATGATATGGTTCAATATCTCCTTTTGTAAAACCCGGACCTTTTCTTGCAAAGTCAGGTGTATACCAGTTATCTGGTAAACCGTCGCTTGCTGATTCAGTATGTCCTCCATGAACATGTGTAACAACTGGTACTCCGTAGCTTTGCCAGTTGGCATCATTACCAAAAGCCCAATCAATTGACCTGTCTATCGGTAATATATGTGGTAATGGCTGATTGCTCTCATTTACAAGCTTATTGCGCCAAAACACATTAATAGGAACATCTTTCCTCGCAAGTATGCTGGGTCCGGGATAGGAACCATTATATCCCCACACTTTAGTGTTCATATGTTGTTGTGTTAAGGGATCGATCAATCCCAACCATTGATCAAACTGGTTAATATCAATTGTAAATGTACCGCCGCTCCTTCCATCAATTGTTGAGGGAACAGGCAAAGGATTTATAAACTGAGGCTGTGTTCTTGGATTCAATAATCCTTGTGTATTTGCATTTGGGCAAATAAAAAAGAATATGAAGAAAACCCAACCATAAATTGTAGAAGTAAAATTCCTCATAATCTTAGGATTTAAATGAAATTGAAAGTACCGATCATACTTCTTATAATAAGATGAGGCGGGTCAACCGGCTTAATGAATTTGATCGTGAGGGAAGATGACATTTCTGTCTGGCCCGGGCGGGCTTGTCCATTGAAATCCACTTGAGCGAAAATTATTGAAGGCAACATGAGTAACTGATTCCGCTCACTGCTGTGCATCCTTCTTTACTTTTTCATCATATTGTTTTTGCAGATCACTTAATGCAGAATCATAACCGGGTTGGTCAATAAAAGCAGCAGGATTATATGCATCGCCGGGTTTATGTTTATCGTGCAGTTTAAACTGGCTGGCGTGTGATGCAAGCCATAGATCAAATTTTATATTTTTCATTGCCTGGAATGTATAGGCATAATCATTGGCTATTCCGGGGTAACCTGTAATGTCGGCAAATTTTTTATCAGTAACGATAGTGGGCATATTGGCAATAAGCACACGGTAAGATCGTTGATCATCTTTTACAGTAAGCAAAAAACTGCAGGAACCTTTTGTATGACCGGGATGATGTAACATGACCAATTGCATATCACCGAGGCGAATAGTGTCCCCATCATGCAGTAAACGGTCAGGCTTTACCGGTTTGAATGAAGTGCCGTAATGTCCCAATTCATAATCAGAACTGCCACCGCTTGCCACCACATCAGCATCTTTTTCATCAACCATTAGTTGAGCACCTGTGCTTTGTTTAATGGCAGCCATAGCACCCATATGATCGTAATGTGCCTGTGTGGTTAAGAGAATTTTAATATCGGAAAACTTAAAGCCTAATGTTTCAATGTTGTTTTTTATTTGTGATTCAGATGCAGCAAGCCCTGTATTGATGAGGATATTCCCCTTTGTGGTTGTAATGAGATAACAGGCAAGATCGTACGTACCTACATAATACAGGTTTCCCGCTATGCGGAAGGGTTGGTAGGTAGCTGTCCATTCTGCTGTGGTTCTTGGTTCATTTATTTTTTGTGCATTAACAGTTATTGACATAGATAAGACAGCAGCAATTACAATATTGTGGAATAAATATCTGAACATATAGCAGGGGTTGAATGATACTAGTACTCAAATATATCAGCTTATAAGATCAATTCAGTTCCATTGATATAAATTTTCTTATTATCTTTTGTTCTACCTTCATAGCATTGATCAATTTAAATGTATGGAACATAAAAAGAAGCTCGAAGAATTAAACAAACAATCTCTTCATAAACTCGAAGAATATATTAAAGCAAAAAAAATTGTTTTAAAAGAAGACGACCATAAAAAGCTACACTCTGCAAAAGAGGAATGGCAACTGGCCTGGAATAAACTTATGGAAGCACTTCTTGTATTGGAACGAATAGAGATATGATCTTCCCACAATGCAGAAATAAAAAATATCCCTTGTCAAATTATTGTTGACAAGGGATATTCTAATTAAAGGAGTTTTCTATTTATTATAAAATTTCCAGCTGGGTTTATAATCTCTGTCAATATTTTGATTCGTAAGAATTGCCCTTAGCATTTCAATAGGCAAACTGTTCTCATGTAAAATGGCATCATGATACTGTTTGTAGGTCATTTTTTTTGTGTCAACCAATTCTTTCTTTAATGCATAAAATTCCAACCCACCGATCATATAAGCGATCTGGTATAAAGGTCCATAACCACCCGTAAATGAGCGGCGCACTTCTCCTTCTGCATTTGCTCTTTCATGACCAACCCTGTCTACTAAAAAGTCAATGCATTGTTGCGGTGTCCATTTACCTAAATGATAATTTAACGAGAAAATGATCCTTGCGCAACGATGCATTCTCCAAAACAACATTCCTATTCTTTCTTCCGGTGTGCGGGGAAATTTCATATCCCATAACAATAGCTCCCAGTACAATGAATTTCCTTCAACCCAAAAAGGCGTATCAAAATTGCGATAGGCTTTATGGCGTGCAGTCATGTATCCCTGTAAATGATGACCGGCTAATAATTCATGATGAACCGTAGCACGGGAAAAATTTGGATTATTGCCCCGCATACTCATCATCTTTTCATCATACGTCATTGTATTTGTTGGGTAAGAAATGATCAGTGATTGCCCACCAAGGAAAAAAGGGCTTACTCGTTGCCTTTCTGCTGACATCATATACATACCCCAATCTTCTTCAGATAAAGCTGGTAATGTTAACAGGTCATTCTTTTTTAAAAAATCAACCGACTGCTTATACAGATCATACATAGCTTCCGGTTGTTTACCGGGCGGCACATAAGTCTGCTTTACTTTTTCCAATGCATCTTTCCATTTATCTCCAAAACCCATATCACGGGATGCTTTTAATAACTCTGCATCACACCAGGCAAATTCTTTATTAGCAATATCTACTAAATCTTCAGGGCTGTAAGAGATCCATTCGTATTTTAACAACCGAACAAGTTCTGTGCTACCAATTGGATTACCAACAATGCCACTGCCATCATCTTTTTGAAGATTATTTACTTTACCTTTTTTTTTAATGGCACTTGCAAATACACCGAGTAAACTGTCTGTAGCAGTATATGTTTTAGGAACCCACCATGTAAACAAAGGATCATATCCATTATAAAAATTGAAATAGTCTTTTAATACTCCTTGCAAGCCCTTTGCCGCTTCTGATGCAAGGCTAGCCTGACTTTGCTCTATACTATCAACTTTTTTTAGTTTATCGATCGCAGTGGTAATGTCTTTGTTGATATCATTAAGTTCCTTTGCTACTTCCTCACCACTTACAGCCATGCCGTGACGCCGGGGCTTCTGCAAGGCGAATAACCTATCGGAAAAAGTTAAATACTTCGCTATTTGATCGTAGGTCTTTTGTTCTTCCAGTAATTGGTATTGTTCGCTTTCAAGATTTCTTTTAAAAAGAACATAATCCACTTTGCCATTTATATTCCATTTTTCAAATGGAGACTTTCTTAATATTTCCAGGTATTCGTCAATTAATTCAAGCAGGCGTTTTCTTCTTTCTGGAGTATTATAGCCTGGTCCTTGTTGTCTTGAAAAAAAATCTCCTTGTGTACTGGTTGAATAAATCCGAATGATGCTTGCTTTATCAGCATCATATTGGATCATGGCATCGGCCATTTCGCTGGTCTGTGCATAAAGACTGCTTGTATTTTGCTGTGCAGAACCCGGCAAGCTGTATAAACAACTGCTCAACAGGATTGCTACTATAAAATTTTTAGTCCTTTGATGACTTTTCATATTCAAAATATTTTGATGAAAAATATTGAATATTTTACAGGAAGTGCAAATAATTTTAAACATATAGAAATGTGATCTATTTTTAGAGCTATGAGTCTATTTTAAAAATGCCATGAAATGAAAAATATTTTATTTGTAATAGTCTCACTTCTCTTTTTAAAAACTTCAGGACAAAATGCCCATGAAGAATTTGATGGCAAGAAATGGGAAGCACCTTACATACTCGATACTATAAAAGGATGGGATGTTGAACGTTTCCTGATACCTATTTCATTTGCGCCATCCATACTGTATAAGGGGATTGAAGATATAAGATTTACTCCTGGCTGGGCCAAAAAAACAACCAATGAATATTGGAGCTATGCTTTTTTATGGTATTTAGACGGCACACCTACATTTGATGGTAAGACAATTGAAAACAATTTAAAAGCCTATTATACTGGCCTTATTAAAGTCAATAGTGATTCAAGTAAAATTGCCGACAAATTATTTCCGGTAACATCCTCAATAAAACCAAGAACTACTGAAAAAGAAGATCTGAAAACTTTCGAAGGCTCGGTTACTATGCTGGATTATATAAGTAAGCAACCGATCACTTTAAATGTTGTGATACATATAAGGACTTGTGCAGGGAAAGATAAAACATTCGTCTTTCATGAAATATCACCCATGCCATATTCTGATGATGTATGGAAAAGATTGCACCAACTTTGGGTCAACTTTAAATGTGACAAAAAATAGGATTTATTTCCATCGTTGGCCGTAACAAAAACGTCCTATATATCTTAACTTACAGGTAGAAATAATAACCTCCGCTTTATGACCAGGTTTTCAAAATTCATATTAGCAATCGCTACTTACACATTTATCGTTACTGTTGTGTCCTTTGTCATTAATTATTTGAGTAAAGATGAAAGCGCAGTTCAAGTATTATCCTCTGGTATAGTAATATATGGTACAATCATCACCATTTACACCCTATTATTTCATCTGCTCATTGTCTTCGTTTCTTTCATTATAAAAGCAATTAAGTCTCAGGACAATGAATAATTTCAATCGGCCCAAGGGTTATGTCAACCGTCAATAACAATCCTCCACCATTCGCTCATTAAAACCCGTCAACCAAAAAATGGCGATGGTTCATTACTTCCATCATTTGCACCTTTGCATTCAACCATCACCTGATCATCATCGCTTTGATAAAAGACATTATCAAATGATGGTTATACTGATAAACTTTTTTATTTTAATCTTTTAAACCTTAAACAAATGAGCTCAGAAACAGTATTACAAGCGAATCCTAACAAAGCATTATGGGAAAAAGGTGATTTCACACAGATCGCAGATACCATGCGTGAAAGTGGTGAGGTCTTAGTGGCAAAACTTGGAATTAGCAAAGGTCTTCATGTTCTTGATCTTGGTTGTGGTGATGGAACAACAGCAATTCCGGAAGCAAAACTCGGTGCCGAAGTTTTAGGTATTGACATTGCAGCCAATCTTGTTGAAGCAGGTAACAACCGCATAAAGGA
>Ga0065712_10068518_pt1 | contig 10142 bp, 21 predicted proteins | sample MisRhiReplicate1_FD_59099 | JGI IMG/M metagenome (GOLD analysis project Ga0065712, IMG submission 59099) | Miscanthus rhizosphere microbial communities from Kellogg Biological Station, MSU, sample Rhizosphere Soil Replicate 1: eDNA_1 v3... | ecosystem: Host-associated > Plants > Roots >...
CACGCGCGAGACAAACTGTCAATCACCGGATGATTTCTATGACGGTGCCCTCCCGCCACGGGGCCAGGACTTTGACTTGCTGCACATTCAGGTCGATGTCAGACGGCGAATCTCCCGGTAGCAAGCCGACCGTGACGAGGCAATCAATGAGCGCCTTGCTTCCTCCCCAGGCGTTGTCGGAATCGAGCAGGCGACATCGGTGGATTCCAATGCTGACGCTAACGCGCGGAAGATTTTCAACTTTTCGAGCTTCCTTTTTGACCAGTGGACTCGGAGCGTTTTGTTCAGGCTCGGCGGCAGGTAATTTAGTTCGATCCGCAGAACGGCGGGCAAGGTATTTTTCATAGGTTGCGGAGTCCCAGTTAGGCATAAATTGGTTTTCCCTGGCCGATCACTTCGATTCCTTTACCCGCTCATCAAACTTCAGAAGCGCCGTGTAATGCTCTCGAATTATTGCGGAAAGTTCGTCCCAAAACATCTGCGTTGCTCGCTTCACGTTGTTCGTGTCGTAAATGATCTCCCCGCCGCAGGTGATTTGAACAACATCATTGCCATTGCATCGCATGATCAAAAGTAGTTGATTCGTTGGCCATGCAAATGCCTCAAATTCGAATGCTGTTCTTTCAAATCCGTTGGGGATAAATACGTCTGCATGTTGGAAAGCCAAGTCGTTCGTAGTTGCCGTATCCAGAACGGAATTTGTCGGAGAAAGTGTCCCGGCGCCGGAAACCCAAATCGGCGAGTCGGCCCTCTTTTGAAGTAAGTTCTTGGTTTGGCAGGTAACGCCCCAGACACCGACCGCGAGCAACGCTATCACCGCAAGTTGTAATTTCATTGGAATATTGGTTTTCCCTGGCCGAAAAGTTTCTGTGCTTTTTCTGAGTGCTCGGCGCAATAGGCAGCGCCTCTGATCATGACGACAGCCCGTTCTCCACAACACCGTGCCGGGTGCAGCAAAAGCCAGTTGCAGAACTTTGGCTTGGCGCGTTTGCTGATCAATTCAAGCTGCTTCATTTTGTGAAAGTGAGGACCAGAATCGCCGTGATAAAACCCCCGGCAATCAGGCACAGCAGCAACAGCTTTATTTCGCGCGGTGTCATTTACATCACGAAAAATCTGCCACAAGCTCCGGGCAGTCGTGCTCCAGGTAGGTGTGTCCGTCCCACTTCAGGCGCCTTGCGATTTTGTCAGCCTTATTCGGAGGTGTGTGTCCTCCGTGCAACAACGTCCCATCCGTTGCCGAAGCTAGTGCTATGGCATTTTCGATGTCGCACTTCGACCTGCCTTGGACGTGCTTGTTCTCGTCGTATCGTTTCACGCAACGATCGCAGTTACGATCGTTCCACATCATAAAACTCGTGCCGTTGGGGAACAATGCAAAGCGTTCGATCATAGCGTGCCCTCCGTAAAACTGCCCTCGCCCATCCAGTCAAATTGCTTCATAACTTTTTCCACAGATGGTTCGAGGGAGCTTGGATTCCGACATCTTCCAACATCTCGCTTGTGCTGCAATTGAACTGAACCAACTTGGCCTCGTATGTGCGCAGCCGTTTGCAGAGAACTTCAATGGCGCATGCCTGATTTTCGCCGTGAGTGGCACCACACGTTCGCAGGAATGCCATCGCTTTTTCGGCCCGTTCGATTAGTTCAATGTTGGTCATATTCTTCGGCGCACCATTGTTTGAGGGGGATGGTCATTTAATTGGTTTTCGTATTCCAGCAAACCACTTTCCTTGGGCGTGCAATCCGCATCTTGGCCCATAGTTTCCGACCATCCATTTCGCGGGCCGTTTGCATCTGTGGAAATGATAGCCGGTATGGTCGGGGATTTCAGCCGAACATTGCAGAGATTCCTCCCGTTGGGTTGGCTGGGCGTTGGTCATGGGTTCCATTTCATTTCTGCCTGCGTTTCGTATTTTGGTTTGGGCACAATCTTGGCGAACGTCAGAAACGCGATCGCGGAAGTGCAATCGCACTCGGCAACATCGCACGCGAACACGGCAAGGTCGGAAACTATGCCGGCGTCTTGAAGGGCATTCATGGCCTCGATCTCGTTGAGCTTTTTGGCGCGGAGGTGCTGTTCGAGGGAGTTCATTTTAACGATTGCGCTTCCTTTTCCGTGAGATCTTTCATGCAGACCGCACAACGAAAGAAACTCACAATAACCCGCTCGCTGCCATTCTTCAGGTCCACCTGATGAACGCTGCCGACTTCCTCTGGCACATGCACGTGCAGTTTGTCCCCCGCGTAAATTTTACGCAGTGCTTTCTCGTGTCGACGCTGTTCGCGCCAGTAAGCCTGGAATGTCCTTGACGTTGTTTTGTAGATTAGCGCGTTAACAGATTTGAATTTCATGCCTTAGCAACCTGCCCTGCCTGCTTTTCTTTCTCTTCACGCTTTTTCAATTTCTCCTGCACCTCGGCCTGCATGCCGGCCACGTGAGCAGCAATCACAACGGTGGCATCACTGTCCGATGGGATCAGTATCACTCGACGGCAGGAATTGCCGGTATCAAGCAAATCGTCTCGCGTGGAGATCAGGCCGTACTCAGCGTCCAAAACAAGAGGATGTTCTTCAATGTTACGACCATCGTAATGCCAGCCAGAATCTAAAAGCTCTTCGTGTGTCAATGGTCCCCCTCGCCAAAACTCGCCAGCAATACTATAAGAATCTGCAATCTGCGTTCGTATCGCCACGATCGGATCAACGTTATGGCCAAAACCTCCATCTTCCTGCGACCAGACTGTTAGCAACACTAGGTTTTGCGTGGGGACGCACAAAGCCACAGCCAAAGCGCGTTCGTCAACTGTAACGCTCTTGCCCGATTTTGAATAATTTACGTTTGTCATTGGGGTAATTGATGAATCTCGTTCAGATCCCAACCGCGTTTGCGGGGTCGCAACGGAAGACTCATCGGTGGATAAGTACCCTCAGGCATTTCACCAGCCAGCGTCATGCGAATATGTTTGCTCAATTCGTAAAGCTGCCAGCGTGTCAGCGGATGAATCGCCTTCATCAGCTCCCGCTCTTCCTGCGCCCGTATCTCGTGACAATCACCGCACAAACAGTGCAAAGCCTCGTCGGGATATTCCCAGGCCAGCAATCCGTTCTGGTAATAGCTGTGGTGAACGTCCAACCGCTTTTCATCCTCTCCGCATTCCTCACACCTGCGGCCAGCAGCTTCCTTTATCTTTTGACTGCGTTCCTGCCAGCGAAAATCCTTAAGTTGGTCGGCGTATTTCATCGGAAGCTCTCCCAATCACAGTTTATTAATCCGCCCGACTCCGCGATCCGGCTGGCCAGTGACGCGCCGATGCCAACGGCAAATTCCTTCTCCGAACGGTTGTCGATGAGCAGCGTATCGGTCTTGTCGTTATACCGTTTGTTCAGCAACTCGAACAGCAACGTGTTCTCCCACGCGCTATCGCTGCGCTTGCCGATTTCATCGATCACCAAAAGCTTAGGTTTGCGGTAGCGCTTGATAATGTCCAAATCGCTCTCTACGGACTCCTTTCGGAAGGTCGCTTTGACCTCCATAAAGAACTCCACCGCAGTTAAAAAGCGCGCTGACATAAAACGCTCGGTAGCGACCTTCATTAAGTCCACCGCCATCTGCGTTTTACCCGTCCCGCGCAACCCGACAATCGCCACCGTGAAACCAGTGCCCAATCTTTGCTCCAGTTTGGCTATTTTCTCGCCCCATTTGCCTTCCCTCACGCCCTGCGTGTCCATATGCCTTGTCGGAGCATGCATTTCACTGCGTAATGTCTCCACTTGGCTGGCTCGATTGGCCTCTTTCTGTTTTCGGTTGCGTTCCTGAGCTATAATCCGCTCTTCAGGCGTCATTTGCTCAAGTGTCCGCATGAGCCTAGTCAGGTCGTGTTGAATCCCATCCCCTTTTTCCTCCAATACCGTGTTCATATTTGTGGTATCCCTATTTCCTCTTGTAGCTGCCCAGGCTCAGCCCCCTTTTTTTGGTTGGACGAGCCTACCCAGGTTTTAGGATCGTCATTAAAACGTTCCGCGTGGAACCATGTCGCCGGGTGCGGACAAAAAGTCAGGTCCGTCGCTCCAACCCATGCTTCCTTGAACGCTTTTGTTCTCTCCATAACATACTCAAAGCCAAATTCTTTGATGGCCTTGGTAATTCTCTTTAACGCAGCCGGTTTTCCCACCTTCCGAGGGTATTCCCCATATACTTGCTGTGCCTCATTAGTTGTTTTTTCTCCATTTGTTGCTTGTTTCCCCACTGTTTGCCCGTCTTCGCATGCGTGCTTTTCCCTAAATCGTTTCACACGCAGCCGATTCTGTTCCTTGGCTACCACCCGATTGAGCGTGTCCCGGTGTTTCTCCGCATTCAGAATCATAAACCCACCCGGCACCCGCTCTATCCGCCTGCCCTCATGGTCTGGGTCGCCAGAATTGGGATCTGGCGCCTCAAAGCACTCCACTGCCGCTTTTGCTTCCTCCAAACTTACCCTCGCCCGCTGCGCTAAATTCTCCAATGCCGAGAAATGCGCGTATCCATCCTCATCCATCGCAGCTAATAACGTAATCCAACAAATTCTCGTCGGGGTCGGCTCCAGCCAGATGGATGAATCCAATATCTTCACGAAAAGCTTGTTATACATTCGTTCCCATAGGTTCACTGGCGAGAGTAATGATCGCGCATTACATTGTCAAGCACCATTACATTTAGCATTACATCTCCTGTTCCCCTTCCCCTTGGAACCCCTTCCCCTTCTCTTAAGAGATCACTCTAGTGTACTTCATAAGACATACTCAGAGGTAACTATCGGTAATGATCGTGTAATGGTGCTGTAATGATGTAATGGGAAAAATCGAGGATTTGCCAATGATTTACCAAAATCAACCTCAAAATGTCGATCTCATTTAGCCTATTTTTAGGCTGTCTCTCTCCTAGAACGTCTGCACGGAAATCAAAGTTGCTTTTGGTCGAGATATAGACGGGGGGGATCTATGACCGCAGGGGCGACCACCCCCGTACCACACCCAGGGCACCCCCTAAATCGGCTTCGCTCGGCTGCGTTCGTTCGTCCTGGGCTAACGTCGAGCGAACGGCGGGCATTCCTGCGAGCGGTCAGACTGGCGAGTGCAACCGAGGTGAGCAGGCAGGCCGATGGGAGGAAACCATATCGGTGGAGTCACCGGAATGGTCAGGGAAACACTCGCAAAATGCCCGAAAGTAAAGGTTTGTTACCTTGTGCGAAAAGTTTTGAGTGCGAAATCCTCGAAAACCCCAATGAAATCCACTATTTCGTCGGCTCGACTGGTGGATTGTCCCGTTGTGTCACACTTTTGGCGCGCTTCCGAGCTTCCGCAGCTGCCTTTTGCCGGGCGATCGCCTGGGCTTCCTCGGCCAAGAACTTATCGACCATCCGTTCAAGCTCACCGGTGGCAACCAGCTTGCCGGCCCGAAGCAAGTCGCGACCTTCACGGGCTGCACCGATGCGGAACATGACCAGATGCGTCATTGACGCGATGACAGTGAGCCTGGGTTCATTGATACCAAGCTTCCAACGCCGAAGTTGACCGTATTTCGTTCGTAAGAGCGTGCAAAGTGCGTAATCAGGCCACGGATAGCAGCGTTTAAGTAGTCGGAAGACCGTTAAAAACTCGATATTATCACGAAAAACATGCCGATTTAAGAACCGCAGCCGGTCAAACGATTGGAAATGCCGCACGCCACATCAAAACAGCCGATTTGCGCATCGAGAAACTAAATCGGCGGCTACGGTATCAAAATCTTCTCAGGATGCGTCCTACGCAATACATGGCAGTAACGCGCTACGGTTTACCGAGTGCTCGGACGGTTACATCGAAGCGTTTGTGAGCGGCGGTCAAGTCGATAGGAGTCCAGCCGAAAGTTCCCCACTGTTCAGCGGTCGGCATTACTTCGCGTTCTGGGTAGTTGTAACCGCCCGGCAAGGTTTGGGCCGGCATGTGTTGGATTATCACAACTTCGTAATGTGTGAGCTTGTGGCCGCGCTTGTGTTTGGAGAACAGTGCGACAGCGCCAGTGCGTTTGATGAGGGTGAAGTCATAGCCATCCGAACGAAAGGTTGAAGGTAGCGGTTGCATGCGCCTGGATACTCCCATCAATCCAAGACGCGAACAAGTTGAAAGATTGCGTAAACTATTTTGCACGCACGTTAGCGAACACGCATGAACATTGGTGAAAATAGTGGTTGACATTTAATTAGAAAAGAGTAGGATGGGTGGAGAGTAAGAGTTAATTCAGTCAACAAATCACAAACCATGAGCACTATCACAATTCGGATTGAAGGAACAGTCGTGACGCTAGTTGTCGACGGTCGGGAATCGGTCAAGGTCTGCGGGAATGAAGCAGAGGCACGACAGCTTTACGACAAATATAAGGCGCGCATCGACGCAGCTAAGGGCAGTTAATTCGGTCAAACACAACAAATCAAATGAAGCACAAAACCGTAATCGTAGAACGTGATCCAGTATTCGGTGAAACGGAAGTAGCGGACGAAACCCCGAAGCAATGCGCGTGGTGCTACAGTCCGACCTATGAGCGCAATTCGTGCGTGGTGAGCGCACACGGGGTGAGCGCACACGGGGTGAGTAAGATTCTATGCAACGACTGTGTTGCCGGGCTGAAGATAGCGGTCAAAGACTTTGCGAACAGTTAACCCTCAACAAACCAAAATCATGACAACGTATTATTGCTTCGCCACGATTGAGCATCACGACGGCACAATAGCGATCAAGAGATGGCGTGGGACGCGCGGTGCGCTGAGATTGAAACGGGCTATGCGATCAACGCTGAAAGTCTCACCGACAATCAAACATTTCAGCTTGGGCAATGTGTGGTCAGTCAATAGCTATGGAGCGCACTAACAGTTAACCCATTCCCGCTATTTTGATTCCCCACACTGGCAATCGGTATCCGTGGCGAGATTATGGAGATCACCGAACTCTACCTTCAGGGCAACTATGAACGCTATCTCGACAACTGCCGAGATGATGCCACAGCGCCGCTACCTTACGATGACTGGAAACAATGGTTTCTCGAAACATTTGGCGTGTCCGTCGTGAATCCGCCGAACGATGAAAGCTAAGCGACAGCCAGCCAAGAAGCCTTCGAGTGAAATAAAAGAGGCCCCTGGCTGTTCGCCTCAGCTTCTTGTTAGGCCGCTGGTCGTGGATGGTTTCGAGTTCGAGAGTTCGCTCGATGCTGCTCTGCATCTGCTGTGGCTACTGCAACGTCTGAGCTACTACGAGAAACACCGTGAAGGCCAGCCGTGTGATGGATTCCGATTCCGCGAAGGAATCATCGCCAGCCGGAAGCTGCTACGGAAACTCAAATATAAGGTCGGCGAACTGAAGCGGCCTATCCGCTCTTAACCGGAAAAGACGTGTACGAAGAAATCGAAGACGCATGGTTAGAACCCTGATTTTTTCCACCGCTGGCTCCTTGGCCAGCGTAGGAAGCAATCACGCTTCACAACAAACCAGAGATGAACACGAAAGACAAACTGCAACTAATACGACTGGGAGCACAGGAGCGACAATTAACGGGCTGCGTTGATCTCTTGGGCGATTCTGGCCGCGCGATCAAAGCCGAAGTTTATGCGGATGTGTTGCGTCGTCATCCGAACGCGTTAAACGGTGGTCGATTCGGACGTGTAGTCAAGGCGGTCAACAATATAATCGCAAATCGATGAGTGAAGAAAACCAATGTGTTGCGGCAGAACAGTTGTCTAATCGGCAGCGAGCAAGCCGTTTTGTGCGGAGATTGGTTTACCCGATTCAACGCTGGATATTCCTGTACGTCTGGTGTCGGCATCTTTATCGACCGACAATGCGCTTGCTTCACCGATACAATTTGCACTATGCGCCCGCCAGTCCGCTAAGTCCACGCTACGGAGTGCGGGACCATTGGTGCCAGTGGTGCGGATTACGCGGCACAACGTGGACATACGATCCAAACACACCGCTAATCATACAGACAGGCGAGCTTAGAAAGAAAAATATCCGCTCTTAACCGGGCGGCAGTGGGCAATTAAACAAAAACAACAAACCAAGTAAAAAAATGACAACAGGACTAGCATCAGACGGGCAGACGCGGACGATAACAGAAACCGAAGAGGCGCGACGTGGCGCTTTACTGGCATCGGTTTTGAATCTCAAACGTGATCGGGTTTACCCCGACCGATGGTTAACAGATTGGGGAAACAAGACCAATCTTGGCTTGTTCCGTATCTGCGAGCGAATCATCAAAGATGGAGAATAACTATGAAATACCGAATCACGAACCAGCGGCAGCTTAAACGCGAGTTTTGGCAGACGTTCCCTAATTTGCAGCGGCGACGGATAACTGATTACTCAGGCAATGGCAAAATGCACGTCACCGATACGCGGGTTACTTGGTGCGATTGGCTGGACGCATTGAGCAGAGACGGGGACATTTCGCAAGAACTAGCACAACGCGCAACGCTCTAACCCTATGCCAATCGAAAAGGAAACGGCGGACACGCGGAAAGAATACCGCAAGGCGCAAAAGCGAGTTGAAACGCTTTGGGGCGAATGTCACGCAATTCGGTTTGCTGCCAGGCAAAAGGAAACATGGCAGGATGAGGTTGCCAGGGATTTAGCGGTTCTGCTGGGTCGCGCCGAATACTTTCTTTCTACGAGCGCGGACCAAAGCGACATCGGTGCGGCGGAAGCGACACTTCGGATCGTTCGCAGGGTGGAGGAATTTGAAGGGATCAGGAGGGCAAAATGAAAACCATCGAAGAAATGAGCGATACGGAAGTCCGCACAGAACTAAAGCGCAGAGGCATTGATACGGGGCCATTGACGCAATCAGTGCGGGACATGATCGCGCAGGCGAAGTGTCAAATCGAACCGGGAAGCGCGGTCTGGGTCGTTGGCGGCAAGTATCATGGCTGCATCCTGACATACGTTAAAACCACGGCGCTAGGGCATCGCGTAATAATTGACAGTTGCGAAAAGACGCTGGAAACCCAAACCCAAATCAAACCCTATTATGGTCCCCACTGATACCGAGATTCTTGATTTTGTATTTGAGCAAATGCGGCTTTACTCAGGCATTCACGTTTATCCATGCCACGCGGAGGATGGTCACGGCTACTTTGCATGTGACCTTGGACATGGCCATAGATTCACGGGTGATTCTCCACGTGCTGCGGTGGTAGCGGCAATGTCTCAATATCCACAAAGGAATTATGCCGATGCCAAATGACACGCAGATGGACGCCTTCACGCGGGGGATTGAAGCCTACCGCAGGGGCACGCCGCTGGATTGCAATCCTTACAATCCGAAAAACGAGCTACGGGACGAATCGACACTGTTTGAATTTTGGAACATGGGCTGGATAAGCGAGCAGCATTTACCAGCCAGAAAGCAAAAAGAATGATCTGCACCGAATGCGGCAATCAGATCATCATTCACGGCTGTTCGCCCATCTGCCTTGTGTGCCAGCACACGGGCAGGGGAAATATAGTTCTTGAGCCAAAGCCCGTGCAGCAGCCAGAGGAAGTTCAAATGCGCGGCCTTGCGGCTGGACTGGATGCGATTTACGCGGCCCTATCGACTGTCCACAAACCGGAGGAAGACCTCACGCCGGAAGAAAGGTTCATTGAGGCTCAGGTAATGTTGAGGCATCGGGTTCGCTTTCCGGGACACAATCGCGAACGTCCCGACTTGGAGGACGAACGCGAGCGTCAAGAAGTCTGCCAATCCTGCAACGGAACAGGTCGATGGATGAATCGCCATTGTCCAGACTGCTACGAACCGGACGAACGGGAATGAAGCTACTCGAAACATTGGCCGCGATGGTGATCATCGCAATCCTGGCGTCGATTGCTCTGCCAGTCACAGTCAAGGCATACCAGCACGCCAAATGGCGCCTAATCGCGGCCAAGAGTCGCAACGATATGCGAATCGAATTGGCATTGCTCGATGAGCCTAGGCAATGGGAGCAGGCTGAATTGGAGTTCCTGCTTTCGAGCGTGCCGACTTGGAAATGAATTTCGCCGCACAGCTATTCGGCGACCCACGCCCGCGCTACTCTCGCGGGAATCCACCAAAACACCGCGCTGGCCTTTACGGACGACAACACCAGCGCGGT
>Ga0065712_10001154_pt1 | contig 10135 bp, 9 predicted proteins | sample MisRhiReplicate1_FD_59099 | JGI IMG/M metagenome (GOLD analysis project Ga0065712, IMG submission 59099) | Miscanthus rhizosphere microbial communities from Kellogg Biological Station, MSU, sample Rhizosphere Soil Replicate 1: eDNA_1 v3... | ecosystem: Host-associated > Plants > Roots >...
GGACCAGACGCCGGCTCCTGCCGGTCCCATCAGCACGGTGCCGGCGCGGTTCTTCCCCTGCGGCGACGGCGTCTCGGGAATCATGTAGGTATCCCACACGCGATCGCCAGTCGTGGCATTCAAGGCGACGACGTGGCCGCGGAAGGTACAGCAGGAATAGTTGGCCGGTGCGCCGGTGGCTTCCTCGGCGGAGGCCACGCCGACGAACACGCGGCCATCGTGCACGACTGCCGATCCCGTGATGCGGGCAGCGCGATGTTCGTCGAGGCGCTGCTTCCACCGCAGCTCGCCGGTCATGGCGTCGACCGCGTAGAGGCTGCCGCGCAGATCGCCGAAGTAGGCGTTGGCCCGGCCGCTGCTGTCGGTGCCGATCGTGATGGCTGCCCGCACGCCGGTGTCGGCTTTGAATACCCAGTGCTGACAGCCGTCCGCGAGCCCGAGCGCGAACACACGGCCCGATCCGCTCCCCACGAAGATCCGATCGCCGACGATCGTGGGGTTGGCGGCCGCGGCGTTCTCGCCCTCGAAGCCGAACGCCCAACGCAATTTCAGATTGGGAACCTGCGCCGCCGTGATCCCGCTCTGCCGCTGATAGCGTTCGTTGGCCTGCGTCACACCCCACGCCTGCCAGTCTGACGCGCCCGGACGAACCGCCGCGCCCGGAGACGTGCATGAACGCGTGGACGACGACGCCGACGTTCGATCACTCGAGAGAAACGTAGCGACGGCGCGCCGTTCCGCCGGCGTCAACGCTTCGCCTTGCGTGCGCATCGTGCCGGATTCGAGCGCGCCGACGATGCGCTCGACGCTGAGCGCGCTGATGACCTCGCGCGAGGGCGCGCGGGCAACCGCCCCCTGTTCGTGGCACGACACGCAGGCGCGGGCGTAGACGGCCGCGCCGTCCTGCGCGAACGCTGGCCCGGCCGACAGCGCACTGGTGATGACGAGCGACAGCCACGCACCTCGAATCATGAGTCCTCCGTCGAAGGTCCGATTATACGGTTCACATATCGCATCATGAATCTTCGACGTCGAGTCCCACGGCACGCATCAGCGCGATCGCATTGCTCCTGGTCACCGGCCCCGGTTTCACCAGGTAGTCGAATCGCAGCTCGCCGGCTGCGAACCAGTCGTCGAAATGGACGTTGACGGCCCGCGGCGCGAGCTCGTCGACCACACGAGTCATCGCCAGATCGTGGGTCGTCACCAGACCGATGGCGCCCTGTGCGACGAAGCGGCGAAGCACGCCGGAGGCGCCGACCAGGCGGTCGTGCGAGTTGGTGCCATGGAAGAGCTCGTCGAGCAAAAACAGCAGATGTGGCGTGCCGCGCGCGGCATCTGACAATCGCCTGATGCGCGTGATCTCCGCGTAGAAACGCGACCGTCCCTCCTGTAACGAATCCTGAATGCGAAGCGTGGCGCCGATCGCCAGCGGCGTCACGCGCAACCGGGCCGCCCGCACCGGCGCGCCCGCGAACGCGAGCACTGCATTGACGCCGACGGTCCGGAGCAACGTGCTCTTGCCCGACATGTTCGAGCCGCTCACGACCAGCAGGCGCGTCTCCTCCGCCAGGCGCACGTCATTGGCGACCATGCGCGCCGAGGGGAGTAGCGGATGCCCGAGCTGCTCGCCGTCGAAGGTGGCCGGGCCGTCGACGATCTCGGGAAAGGGATCGCCAGGATGCTCGTATCGATACGTTGCGAGCGACGCGAGCGCCTCGACTTCCGCGACCGCGCCGAGCCATCGCCGGACGTGGACTCCGTGCCGCGTCCGCCAGGCTTCAATCGCCCACGCCAGGTGGGTGCCCCACTGCAGCGTCGCCGCGATCGGGACGAAGATCGCGTTGTGCTCCCAGGCGTGCAGCTCCATCAGACGATGGAGCCGCCGGATCGCCGTCGAGGCGACACACCCTTCCGTCTCCAGCCGGCGCCGAAGGTCGCTGAGTCGCGGCGTCGAGAACGTCTCGTGTTCGAGCACCTCGAGGATGTGTGACAGCACGTCGAGGTCGCGGGCCGGACGATCCGCGGCATGTAACGTGTGCAGAATCGGACGGCGCCGCGCCCAGAAGGCAAGAATCTGAACGACAATCGCGACCTCCAGCGGCACTGCATCGCCCGCGGTAACCAGCCAAACGAGAGCGGTCGTGGTCGCGATCGTCAGCAACAGCGCCGCGAAGCGCATCCAGGACGGACGCAGGACGCGCGGCCCCTCAGCCCATGCGACGAGCAGCTCACCCTCAACGCCGGCCCGCACGTCGTCTCCTGCGAGCGAAAGCGCCTCGCGCAGGTCAAGCAAAGGCGCCAGCTCGCGAATCGCGTCCTGGCGGATGAGGATTTCCGACGCCGGTGCCGGATTTTTGAGCCATTGCGCCAGCGTCTCTTCGCCTGGGCGCGTGCGGGCGACGGACAGCAACTCGAAGAGCGAGCCGCGTCCGAAAAGATCGAGGTCATTGGCGTACAGGTGTTCGTCTTCACGAAAGCGATCGCCCGGCTCCCCTCTTCCGATCCAGGAGTCGGCCAGGCGTGCCAGCCCGCGGTCGTAGAACGCGATCGCGCGATTCGCCGAGGCGCGCGCGCGAAAGATCCGGTCGTGATACGCAACGAGAACGCCGAACACGACGAGCGGCACAAGCAGCAGATAGCCGGTGATACTGCCGCGCCACACGAAGACGGCAGTGGCAGCTACGCCGACCACGGTCAGCAGTCTGGCCCCCGCAGTGCGAGCGTCAACCACGTCGAGCTGCTGAACCGCGACGCGGCGATCCGCCAGCCGCCGGGCATATTCCTCAGCGGGTCCGGGTCCGTCGTGCGCGGGTGAGACTTGGATGTCCAAGGAGGGTTCGATGACCGTTGATGACGAAGTCGATGCACCAAAGACACTAATGCAATCCTCGATGAACGTCTATCGCGCGCGATAGAATCCGGTCAGCTGAGCGGCAACATTCCACCGGCGACCCATTTATCGCTCGTAGCTTGGAGGTTCGAGATGCGGTATTCCCGTCGTGACGTGATCTGCCAGTTTGGCGCGGCTGCCGGAGCCGCCGCATTCTCCGCGCGCGTTCTGCAAGGTCAGGCGCAGACCCCATCAGCGCCGCCGGCTCGCAGCAGTCCGCCGTCAGTGGTTTCGAGCCCACCGCGCGATTTCAGTCCCGGCGCTCCGCCGGTGACGTACCCCGATCCGGACATCATCACGATCGATCCGTCATTTGGGGCGCTTCGGCTGGGCAATACCGCCATCCAGCGGCTGTGGACTGGCGCGTACTGGTCGGAAGGGCCTGCCTGGTCGAGCCAGGGTCGATATCTGGTGTGGAGCGACATTCCCAATAATCGCCAACTGCGCTATCTCGAAGATGATGGACGCGTGACCGTCTTCCGATCGCCATCGAACAACAGCAACGGCAACGCCTTCGATTTCGAGGGCCGACAACTGTCGTGCGAGCACGGCGCGCGGCGGGTTGTCCGATACGAGCACGATGGTTCGATCACGACCATTGCCGACACCTACGACGGCAAGCGGCTCAACTCGCCGAACGATGTCGCGGTCCATCAGGACGGCAGCATCTGGTTCTCCGACCCGCCGTTTGGCGGTTCGCTGTACGAGGGACAGGTCGACGCTCCCGGCGGACCGAGCAACCCGCAAGGCCGGTTGAATGCGAAGGCAGGACAGCCGGCCGGTTCAGGGCAGATGAAGCGTGAATTGCCGGCGAATGTGTACCGCGTCGATCGCAACGGCCGCATCGAGCTCGCCGCCACCCAGGACGCCCTCGGTTCGGTTCCGAACGGCATCGCGTTCTCCCCCGATTACAAGAAAGTCTACGTGGTCGCCCGCGGCGGCGTGGTCAGCGGCGATGTGACGGCCGACAACCGGATCGCGAACATTCAGCCATTCAGCAATTTCATGGTGGATGGTGTTCGCTGCAGTCCGGACGGCATCCGTGTCGACGTGTACGGCAATCTGTGGTGCGGCAGCAACGCCGGCAACAACGTCGGCTACAGCGGGGTCACGGTGCATTCGCCGGAGGGGAAAATGATCGGCCGGATTCGTCTTCCGGAGGTGTGTGCCAATCTCACCTTCGGCGGCGCCAAGCGCAATCGGCTCTTCATGGCCGCAGGGCAGTCTTTGTACGCCGTCTACGTGAACACTCAGGGCGCTGCGCCAGGGTAGGGTCGACCTGGACCAGTCGACATACGAACGTGTTTGACTAGATCGAGACGCAGGTACACTCTTTCATCATGCGCACGAGCATTTATGTTCTCGCGTTGGCCCTGCTTGCCTCGACACCTATACGCGCGCAGCGCGATCGCGCGACACATCCCGATCTGCAAGGCACCTGGAGCGGCGGCACCATGACGCCGCTTCAGCGTCCGGACGGCTTCAAGGACAAAAGCGCGTTCACGCCTGAGGAGGCGGCAGACTGGGTGAAACACGCACCCGATCGGATCGCGGGCCGATTGCCTTCGGATGACGACCGGTTGTTTCAAGCAGATGCCGATGCGACCTACGTGGAATTCGAGGCGATGCCGCTCGATGGCTACCGGACGTCGTTGATTGTCGATCCGCCGGATGGCATGCTGCCGCCTCTTTTGCCTCAGGCGCGAGCAAGAATCGCCGCGCGCCCAAAACGTACCTTCGAAGATCCGGAGACGTTGACGCTCACAGAACGGTGCCTCGTCGGGAATCCGCCGATTGGTGGATCGGCCGCCTCCCCTCCGCTGCTCCCTGGTCTGGCGTTCGCAAACTATTTCCAAATCGTGCAGACAGACAACCGGGTGATGATCTTTTCGGAAATGTTTCACGATGTGCGCATCATCCGGATGAACGGCGTGCACCTGCCGTCCACGATCAAGCAGTGGCTTGGCGATTCAATCGGTCGATGGGACGGTTCGACGCTGGTGGTCGACACCACCAATCTCCGTGCCGACACGCACAATGTCGATTCAAGCGATCGTCTTCACGTCGTCGAACGCTTCACGCGTGTCGACCAGAACACGCTGCGCTACCGCGTGACCGTCGACGATCCGGACACGTGGGCGCGTCCGTGGACGGCCGAATGGCCGTTCAGAGCGTCGAACAACAGGGTGTTCGAATCAGCGTGTCATGAAGGGAACTACGCGATCGAAAACGCCTTGCGCGGTGCGCGCTTCGAAGAACGGGGTCAGACGCAACGGTAGATGACGGAGCAGCGTGAGGCGGGGCCGAAGCCCCGCCTACCTACCAGGAACTACTTCGCTTTCTTGGAATGCAGACCGAAGGCGGCGCCCTGCGGATCCATCGCGTTGACCACGCGATCCCCGTCAGGAACGTCCATCGGTCCGTTGAGAATTTTCCCGCCGGCGGCTTTGACTCGCGCGGCGGCCGCATCGACGTCGGGGACGCGGAAGTAGATCTGCCAGTTCGGAGGAACGTTGGCCATCTCCTTCGGCTTGTTCATCATGCCGCCGATCTGACCGTGCGGGCGATTGAAGATCTGATACTGGCCCATCGGGCCCATATCCATGGATTTGCCGGGCTGCCAGTGGAACACTTCCTGGTAGAACTTCAAGGCGGCGTTCATGTCGGTGGTCATCAGCTCGATCCACGAGGCGTCGCCGAGTTCCGGCGCCCCTTCGGGCCGCTGCTCTGCACTGGCCGGCTCGATGATGTAGAAGGCCGCGCCCTGTGGGTCCATCATCAATCGCATGCGCCCGACCTTCGGCACCGAGATAACGTCGGTGTGTGTCTTGCCGCCGAGCCGCGTGATGTGGTCCACGGCGTCTTCGAGCTTCGGCACGGCGATGTACATCGCCCAGAACGGTGGGGCCTTTACGTCGGCGGGCTTGTTCAGAATGCCCCCGACCCCGACGTTGCCGCTCCGATTCAGCGCGGTGTAGGGCTCTTTGGCGTCTTTGAACGGTTCGGTTGTCCAACCCACGACTGTCTTGTAGAACGATTCAGCCGCCTTCATGTCGGTGGTCATCAACTCGTACCAAACCGGTCGTCCGAGCAAGGTCGATGTGGCTACTGCCATCGTGCACCTCCGGAGATCTAGGAAACACCTAGTCTGCCATCGGTGCGGCACGAGGCGGCTGAAGCGTGGAAGATTTTACGGGGACGAGATGTCCGATGCGAACGCAAGAGCCGTCATCGGGCGGACGGGGAAGGCGCGAGCACAGCCATCACCAGCAGCCGTGCGCCGCTGGTGTTGCGGATGCCATGAGCCACGCCTTCCGGCGCGACGAGTGCCTCGCCCGCACGCATCGGCATCTCCGTCCCTTCGAGCAGGAATACGCCTTCACCTTCGACGACGTAGTAGAGCTTGTCCATGCCGCCGTGTGCATGGAGCGCGTGCGACTGACCGGGTTCGAAGGCATTCAGCCCGACCATCAGCCGGGACGATTCGAACAACGTGCTCTTCCCCATCTTGTCCGTGCGCCACTCGGCATGCTCGGTGGGTTTGATCACAGCTGGGTGCTTCACGCGAGGAGTCTACACACGAGTTCGTGGATGGCAAAAGGGTGGCGCTAACACGCTGATCATTTCTGTAGCACACGAACTTGCACGAGAGTCAAGACACCATCGACCTGACGATAGACGACCGCAACCGGATCGCCGGCTTTGACGTAGTACGTGAACGAGCGCTTCGGGTCGGGCGTTCGCAGGACGAGATCACTCGCGATCGTCGCTCGTTTCGAAACAACGCGCGTCGTTTTATCCACCACAAACGTGATCTCGTTTCCGTCCACGTCGAGCGTCAGCGATGATTGCGAGACTGATTTCGCAATCCCGCTCATCGACAATCCCTTCGGCGGCGCGGGTCGGTCGGTCTGCGCGGAGACGAGGCTGACATTGGCGGCCGTCGCCACGGCTACGAGAAGAGACATCCACCGCGTCATGTTGGGCCTCCAGTCGTGAGGAAACGCACTTACGAGCCGCGGACCGAATGATATGCGCCGGTGCGAACGACACGTTCTGGGTTTACTCTACCCTCTCTAGTCGTTGATATGTCCGACCATGTCACCGATAGTGCTGTGACCGCGACAGTTGAGCTGGGGCGCCGCTGGCCTTCGATCGGCGTGGCGGCGCCGGCTCACGCTCGACCGCGAGCACGCCGTGATCGCTGGCGGGTCGGAGTCTACATCCTCACCGCTTTTCGAGATGGAGCTCGTGGCAAGCGTTGCACTTCGCGGTCATTTTCTCGAATCCGGCGCCCGCGTCAGCGAGACTTCCCTTCGCCGCGGCTGCGGCAGCCTCTGACGCCAGCGCGCGTGCATCCTTCGTGAGTGCGACGCCGTCGTTCGCCTTCTTCGCGGTCCAATAGGCCTCGGTCTTCTGCATCAGTTGTTCGATTTTGGTCAGCGCCGCAGCGGCCGCCTTCGCATCTTTGTCTGTGACCGCGAAGCGGAAATCTTCCTCGGCGTCCGAGGCGTCGTTCATCCAGGCTTTGTGTTCGTCCGCGCCTGGGGTTGTCTGCGCGACGACACGAACGCCGGAGATAAACCCCAGAAGCAGAAGCCCAGCGAGGCCAATCGACGCGCCGCGGCGGAATCGAAAGAAATTCGTACTGGACACAGAACCCCCCGCGCTCCGGAGAGGATAGTCCGATTTAAGGCCAAGTGACGTCAATTGATCGGCGCTGGCACAGTGCCGGCATCCTGCCCGAAGAAATGACCGGCCGCATCCTTGTCGTCGAAAGTCGCGGCGCGATCGGGGTCTGGAATCTTGTGTCTGATCGGTTTGACCAGCCGCAAGTACGTGACGACAGCGTGACGATCTTCCTCGGTCCAGTTCGAGGACGCATTCCACGGCATCTGCCGGTGGTGCATCATCCGGCCGTCATGGAAGACGCCGCTGCGCAGCACGCGCTTGATCTCGTCGTCTTTGACGTTGCCGAGGCCGGTCTCAGGATCGGAAGTGAGATTGCGCGACACCGCCGTGCCCGCGCCGCTGAATCCGATTTTCCCGCCGCCAGCCAGATACATGTTCGGGTCGGGGCCTTCGGGACCTGGAGTGTTGTGACAGCCGCCACAATCGGAGACCGTCACAAGATATTTTCCGCGCTCGGCGATCGCCCGCTGCGCTGGATCGGTGATGCCGTCGAGCGAGACCGCCGGCGCCGCAGCCTGCTTGACGTAATCCTCCGGCGAAACGGAGAAGAACGGCGGAATGTAGTACAGAAACGTGAGAAAGCCGCCAAACGCGATGACGACGATCGCGAGGCCTAGCCATTTGAGTATGCGCATCATGTTCGTTGCCTCGCTGCTCTATTTCGCCCGCGTTTGCCACGACGAAGCACCGCCAGGCGTGCCGGCGTTGCCAGGATAATCAGTACTTGGAATGTCCCGCTTCAGAATCAGGAACTGAAACTTGCCCCAGAGGTACGGGATCAGACTTGGCTCTTTCGGTGCGGGGATCGCGTTGGACACCGGCGGCAGCGATCGCAGTGCCGCGATCAACGCGTCGAGATCTTCGGGCTTGAGACTGCCGTACGCCGGCCAGGGCATTGGAAACGGCAGCATGCGCGATCCGTCGGGACGTACGCCCCGCGTCAACACATTCTTGATTTGCTCATCCGTCCACGCGCCCAGGCCGGTCGTTCGATCCGAGGTGAGGTTGTAAGTGACTGGCTCCATGAATGGGTACAGCGAAAGTCGCTGGCCACCTGCGAGCATGAATTCCTCGATCGCAGAACCATCCGCTTTTATCGGCGAGTGACAGTATTTGCAGCCGAGCGTATCGATCAGATAGCGGCCTCTGGCCACCTTGTCCGATCGTTCCTGACGGTTCAGATCCTCGTAGAACGCCTTCACGTCAGCGGTGTTCATTTCCCACACTGGCTTCCGCGCCAGCGACACTACGTAGTTGGCGAGATGACCCATCTCGACGTCGGTGGCGGCGTCCTTGAACGACGGCATCGGCGACCCGCTCATGCCGGTCCGGAATCGCAGCAGGATGTCGCGAGGCGTAGCGCCGCCGCGGAACGTCCACGGCTCGGTCAGCCGCGTGGCCGCGATCGGCCGGTCCCAGTCGTCCTTGAGGTCGGTGTTCACCGCGCCGCGACCGGTGCCGGCGTCGCCATGGCAGGACGCGCATTTCAGACGTTCATAGACGCCCTTGCCGCGCGCGATGCTGTCAGGCGAGGCGGCAGGCGGATCGGCAAGACTGATCGCCTGGGGTGTATCCGCCGCGAAGCGCCGCGAAAACGATTTGATGTATGTGGCGACTGCCTGCACTTGCGCGTCGGAAAGAAACGGCGCCCACTCGGGCATCGCGGAGCCGTGCATTCCCGATTTGATGGTCCGAAGGAGATCGTCGTCAGTCGGCACGGCACCGGATTCGGTACTGCGCAATTTGTACCGGCCCAACGTGAAGTCCCGAGGCCGCACCGTCAGCAGGCTCGAGGCCGGACCATCGCCCTTGCCGGCCGCGCCATGGCAGTTCGCGCAGTGCGCGTCATAAATGGTCTTGCCGTCGGACGGCGTCGCCGGTGTCGCTGCCGCTCCGCGCGGAGCCTGCGCGCCGACGCACAACGAAGCCGAGAGTCCCAGAGCTCCGCCTAGAGCGGCGGCCTTTGCCACACGGCCGCTGCGCGCCGCGGCGAACGCTGCACGCGCTCGAACAAGCATCGTCATACAACTGTCCTTTTGTGAGGTTCAGCAACTGCGATCGCAGTTGCTACGGAAGAGCTTGCTACATCAGAAAGGGAAAAGCAAAGGCGAAAAAAGATCGCATGCAGGGCGATTGCTCGACGGGAGACGCTTGCTGAGCGACTCCGGAAAAGCTTGCCGTTCGACAGGGCTTGTAACGCGGCGTCCGGGACCGAAGCCCCGGACGCTGCAGCTCAGAAGGTGATCTCAGCGCCGATTCGAGCGATCCGTGGAGGCAGGATCGCGCTGATCGCACCGTAGGTCGAGCTCGACACGTAGCGAATCGTCGTCGCGGTGTTGACGTTGAACAAATTGAACACGTCGAAAGCCAGCGAAAGCCGGCGGTCGGCGCCGAGGCGTAGCGATTTGGCGGCCCGCAGGTTCACGACATGCTGGTCCGGGTCGCGCTGCGCCCCGACCGGCTCGACCGGGATCGTCACGCTCGTCGCGTTCGGCACGCTGCGGAACTGATACGTCCGCTGCCGCGGCGTCCCGGCGAGGAAGTTGTAAA
>Ga0065712_10068520_pt1 | contig 10126 bp, 8 predicted proteins | sample MisRhiReplicate1_FD_59099 | JGI IMG/M metagenome (GOLD analysis project Ga0065712, IMG submission 59099) | Miscanthus rhizosphere microbial communities from Kellogg Biological Station, MSU, sample Rhizosphere Soil Replicate 1: eDNA_1 v3... | ecosystem: Host-associated > Plants > Roots >...
CTCCGCCGGCCGGAAGCCGGGGGGTGGACGGGTGCAAGTTTTCGAGAAGAAAAAGCGACGCTGGGCCCACTCGGGAACCATTCCGCTCCCAGCCACGGTCCCCTTCGTCGATTATTCGGGGATGTCGATCGCGAGCGGCCGCGTGGCGATTGTATCGCAAGTCAATTCCATGCTCTGGGTCGGCCAGTTCGACGAAGCGAGTTGGGAGTGGCGCGACGCGGGGGAGCTTTACGAATTTCCCAGGTCCGCAGAGGGGGGGATTCAGTACGGCAATATCGAGGGGGTCGGCTGGATGAGCCCCACACGGATGGTCACGGTCTCCGACCGGCGCAAGAAAAAAGACCAACCCGACAAGGGACTATCGGAAAAAGATCAATCGGTCCATATTTTTGAGATCCCCTCCTAGGGACGGCCCGCAACATGGGAGCCTGGCCATGAGCAAAGATCAAAACAAGCAGCGCTCGGAGGCCGATGCCAAGCTGGAACAGGAAATCCGCAAGGGGCGTAAATTCAATCTCGCGGATGCCATCGGCCGAATGGCTGGCCCCGGCGCGATGAAAGGGGAATCCCCCATTCCGCGTTTGCAGCAGGCCGCGGCAGAGATCCAGGAGTACCTGGATCGGCATTTGGTGGATACGGCAGGCGTTTTGTCAGGGGTCCTGCTCCGGCAGGTGCGGGAAAGTGATGTCTTGCTGAATTCGTTCGAACATCCGCAGACTGCTCTGGCAAGTTACGTGGAGCATATTCTGGGCTCCGAGTACGTCCTCACGGAGCTGGTTCGTGAAACGGACATGGAATGGGGGCGAACGTTCGACGAGCGGCCTTATTTCGAGAAGGGAGGCTCGCCACCGGCTCCGAATGATCCCTACACCCATGAATCGGTCCGCGCCTCGCTCCAGCAGCTCCTGGCGGGGCTGACACCGCACGGCTAGGAAGCGGTGCCGCCTTGCTTCAGTTCTTTCGCGAGGTGACCAAGACAGCGCTGCGACCATTCGCGAAAGTTGTCTCCAAGGGCTTTGTCCGGACGAAAATACCACTCCAAGAATTCGTCGGGAAGAGCTGGAAATCGCTGCCAGTCCCATGCCGAATCGTCAGAAGTCAGAAAACCATCCGTAATGGCGGCCAAGCTTGCGGCGATCAAGCCGTACGCCACGTTGATGATTGCTGGCTGGCCAGCGGATCGCCGAATCCACCAGCGGTGTCCAGTCCCGATACACTCGCGAATTAGCGGCTCAAGCCGCTTGCGCCGCGGATCGTCGAACCCCTCGTCCCAGCGCTCCTGAATCTGGACGCGGTCGTTGTCGAAATACGCATCGCTGCCACCACTGACATCTCCGGCCATGAACCATGCATAGGTGTCTTCCCCCCATTGTGCCGGAGCATCCAGCGAAAAGGGGACATGAAAATCACCCTCGCAGCGCTGAATCCGCACATGGATAAGAGGCCTCGCCCGGATCCCGACCGAGCCCAGGAATCGGTGCAGTTCTGCCGTCGAGCGGTCAATGATTGCGGCGAAACTGGGCACGTTCGTCGTGCGCGGGTAGACATCGAAAGTCGTGCTCATCTCGCTATCGTACTCCGCTGGCCAGCAACACGGTTCGTCAGCGAGGCCGACAAGGAAGACCTAAATGAGCTTGCTCTGGTCGGCTCATCCTTCCAATCCCCGCATCGTCCCCGTGCTCGACGCAAACCTATCCGCCTCGATTCCCAACCGCTGGAGCATGGTGACGAACAGGTTCGGCAGCGGGTAGTTGTTGGTTTTGTCGAAGGCGAGGTGCTGCCCGTGCCTGTAGCCGCCGCCGGCGAGGATGATGGGGAGGTTGTGGTTGTCGTGGCTGCTGCCGTTGCCGAGGTCGGAGCCAAGCAGGACCATCGTGTTTCCCAGGAGCGTGCCGCCGGCTTCCTTGGTTCCGCAGAGTTTGTCCAGGAATTCGGCGAACGCTTTCATTTGTTCCAGTTCCACGACCTTGAGCTGGGCGAGCCGCTCGGCGTCCTGGCCGTGGTGGGACAGGTTGTGGTAGTCCTGCGTGACGCCGGCAATCGGCGGGACGGCGTTGACGCCGGGGTTGTAGAACGTGATCAGCCGCGTGGAGTCGGTTTGCAGGGCCAGGTGCATCATGTCGAACATCAGCCGGGCCCCGCCGATGACGTCGGCCGAGTTCGTCACATCCTGCGGCGGCTTGGCGTCAACATGCGGCTTGGGGCGGTGTTCCCATTCCTCTGCTTTCACCAGCCGCTGCTCGGTGGCCCGCACAGAGCTGAAATACTGGTCGAGTCTCTCGCGGTCCCGGGCTCCGACGCGGCTCTGCATCGCCTTGGCCCGGTCGAGTACGGCGTCCATCACGCTTTGCCCATCTTTCAAGCGCTGAATCTGCTGCTGTTTTTCTTCCGGCTTGCCGTCCAGGAACATTTTGGCGAACAGTTTCGATGCACGGTGCTCGGCGGGGATTTCCACGCCGCTGCGGGAATAGGCGATTCCTCGGCCCGCCATGAGCGTGAGCGTCAGAGTGCTGAATCGCGTCTCCAGGCCAATCCGCTCCGCGGCGAACTGGTCTAGCGAAACCGAGTTCTTGAAATTGGCGCTCGTCGGCTTGGGAGCGCAAGTGAGGAACGATTTGGCGGCGAAATGGCCGCCGTCGACATCGGGGTGGGAGGTTCCGGAGATGATGGTGAAATCGTCGCGGAAGGTTTTTAGCTCATCGAGATAAGGAGTGCTTTCGTAATCCCGACCAGACTTCGTCGGAAATAAATTCGGCGCATGAAGCCCAAAGCCGAGATCAATGAGCACCATGCGCCGTCGGGACTTTTCGACATCCTCTGCTCCCCTGCCGGTGGAAGGAACCATCGCATCGAGCAGCGGCAAGGAGAGCGCCACACCAGCGGCCCGGAGGACGGCGCGACGAGAGAGCGGACGAGGTGAGGGGATAATGGGATAACGTGATGAGGGGAGGGGAGTCATTTGAGGGTCCATGTCTTTGACTGGTTTTGCATGCGCACGAGCATCCCGATGACCTTTTCGCACTCTCGATACAGAAGTTCGGCCGGTTCGCGTTGCATGTACTCGCACTTGACGGAGAATTGCAACCAAGACTGCGTTTCCGCTGCTTCCGCTTCGGAGTCATTCAATTTACTGACAAAGGCCGCCTGATAGCGCCTCTTTCTCCAGGCTTCGGCCAGATTGGCGCAAACTGATCTGGATGATCGGCGAATCTGATCAGTCAATGAATATCTTTCTTCCTTGGGAAACGCTTTGGACAACTGGAAAATCTTCATGGCAGCTTCGAACGCCCGCTGATAGACCTCCAAATCTGTATGACTTCGAATCAAACCGGTGCGCGTCTTTGCCATCATGATTCTCACCAAGAAGCTCGATACCTATCATCTCATTATCTCATTATCCCTTCACCTATTTCTGCCGAAACGCCTGGCTCAGGACAACCTCATGCACCAGCGAGCGAAAACCATAATTCTTCACAGAGACATTCTTCACAATCTCGCTCACCGCCGGCCGATCCGCAAATCCAAGCCCGCGGCCGAGGCCGTAAGTGAGCAACTTCTCGGTCAAACAGCGGGCAATCTGGTCTTTATCTTCCAACAGCAGCTCCTTGAACCGTCGAACGTCCTCAAACGACTCGCCGCTGGCCATTTCGCCGCTGGAATCCACGGAAGGTCCCTTCTTATACTGCACCCTGATGCGCCCGATTTCGAGATCGACTCGCTCCCCAGCTCCCAGGCTCCGATACCACTCCCGCCAGCCGCCGATGGCGTCGAAGCTTTCCAGGGCAAAGCCGGGGGGATCGATCCGCTTGTGGCAGACGGCGCAGGACTCGGTATTGCGATGCTTATCGAGCTGCTGGCGGATGGTGGTAGCGCCCCGGATGTCGGGCTCGATCGCGCCGATGCCGGGGGGCGGAGGGGGAACCGGCTTGCCGAGAATGTTCTCCAGCACCCAGACGCCGCGGATCACCGGGGACGTGTTCGTGCCGTTGGCGGTCACTTTCAGGACGCTCGCTTGCGTGAGCACGCCGCCGCGCGGACTGCCGACGGGGAGCGTGACGCGGCGAAAGTGCTGGCCGGTCACCCCGCCAATACCGTAATGCCGCGCCAATCGCTCGTTGAGGATCGACCAGTCGGAATCGACGAAGTCGAGGAGCGAGTGATCGTGGTCGAGGACTTCGCGGAAGAATCGCTCCGTTTCCTGGAGCATGGAGTAGCGGAGCATTTCGTCGAATTCCGGATATTGCCGGGCGTCCGGCTCCGTGAAGTCGATCTCCCGCAGCTTGAGCCACTGGCCGGTGAAATTCTTGACGAATCGCTCTCCCTTCGCATCCCGCAGCAGCCGGTCCACTTGCCCGCGGAGGACATCGGGCTGGCTCAGCTTTCCCTGGTCGGCGAGAGTCAGCAGCTCGTCGTCCGGCATCGAGCTCCAGAGGAAGTACGAAAGCCGCGAAGCGAGAGCATGATCGGAAATTGTGCTCGCTTTCTCAGAAGTCTCCCCACTCGCCACCGGCTCTTCACGGAGCAGGAACTCGGGGGAGCAGAGAATTCCGAGCAGGCCAACACGCAAGGCATCGATAAACGGCCGCTTGTCGTCCAAAGCCTTCTTCGTCAATTCGACGTACCGCTGTACCTCGCCTGGCTCGACTTTCCGCCGGAACGCCCGCGGTAACAGTCGCGAAAAAATCTTTTCGGCATCTGAAATGCCGGCCGTTGTCACATCGACCTTCTCCAGCAGCTTTGCGCGACTCGGCGGCGGCCAGGCTTCGAGCGGGCCTTCCACGGAGACTTCGCCGATCATCAGGCCGGCCCCTTTGAACTTGTCCGGCCCCTGCGTCGGGGCGCTCAGGTTGTACGGCTTCATCTGGTAGCAGCCGTGCATTTCCAGCCAGTCCTCGAAAGCGATTTCCGTCCACTTGTCGCCGGGGGCCACGTCATAATAGCCGACGAGATGCGTTGGCAGCCGGCCGACGATCACGTCGCCGCCGTAGACCGCCATGATGACCGGCCTGTCGGTTTGATAGGCCTTGGCCTTGATCCGGACGCGGTAGGTGCCGTCCACCTTCGCCTGGCCGGAGAGAAACACGGATGGGCACCAGTGCCCCTGAAACGTGACGAGCGATTCGTCCTCGGTCTTCACAAACAGCTGCCCAATGGGGCGGCTGGCAAACTCGTCCCGCCCCAGAGGCATCTTGGCGGCGACCCGTTTGGGTTCCTTGTCCGGCCCAAGCACCTGGTCGAGCGCCTTGCCCGCCGCCTGCAAATAAACCTCCATCTGCTCGGGAGAAATCGCCAGCACCTCGCCGACCGTATCAAAGCCGTGAGCAGCCGGATCCTGCGGGAGCATCTCTTTGACGTCCACGCGAATTCCGAACAAGTCGCGGACCGTGTTCTCATATTCAACCCGGTTGAGCCGCCGGAGCACGACGCGGCGTTGCTCTTTGTCCGCTGCCGTCAATTGCCTGCTAAGATGTGCGAGAAAATTCTGCTTCGTTTTGCCATCCGGCCGCGGCTCCTCTTTCGGCGGCATTTCGCCGGCGAGAACCCGGTCGTAAATCCGTTCCCACTGCCGGAGCGAGTCGCGGTTCTCTAGGCGCAAGGGGAGTTTTTCGAGATCGAGCCGGCCCGCGGGCTTTTCTCCCGAGTGGCAGTTCGTGCAGTGGTCCTTGAGAAATGCAGGCGGTTCTTGCGGTGCTTCCTTGTCCTGGCAATACGCCGCCGTTCCTGCGGATAGGACGAGTGAGACAACGATGAGTCGGAGCGAAGTTTTTGGCATGAGAAATTGCAGTCCACTCCGTCATCCTAATCGAAACTTCTTCTCCACATCGGCCGGAAGTCGGTATCCAATTCCCGGCTGCGTTGGGAATTCGATTTCGCCATTCTTCACCGGAAAGCCGGCTGCTTGCAGTTCCCGTCGCAGCGGCGAGTCGAAGACTTCGGCGGGGGCGAATTCAATGAAGGGGGTGATGGGGGAATAAGCCGCCAGGTGGACGGAGGCTGCGCCGAGGATTTGCGTGGACCAGTTGCCGGGGCAGACGAGGCCCCCGCGGGGGAGGGCGAGGTCGACGATGCGCTTGGCTTCCGTGAGGCCGCCGCAGGTGGTCATGTAGGGCTGCATGACGGAGACGTTGCCGCAGTCCATCATGTCCAGGAACTCCCAGCGGGTGACGCCGTGCTCACCCATGGCGAGCGGAATGGAGGTCAGGTCCGCCAAACGCCGGTAGGGCTCGGGGGAATCAACGGGGAAGGGAGTCTCGAAGAAGTAGATGTCCAGCTCCTCGAGCTCGCGGCAGATGCGGGCGGCGGTGGGAACGTCGTTGAGCAGATAGCCGACGTCGACCATGAGCGTCGGCTCGGGGCCAAGGACGGCCCGGGCGCGGCGGGCCATTTCGACGACCATCCGCGGCGACGACATCATTGGCTCAACCTTGAAGGCCCGGTAGCCGAGCTCGAGGAGTCGGGCGGCCCGCTCGGTTTGCTGGGCGACCATCGCTTCGTCCCCCCAGGTGTCGGAGACGAGCGTGCAATACGGGACAACGCTTGTTTTGCGAGTTTCCGAGTGCGTCTGAAACGGTCCGCGATGTACGCCTCCAAGGAGTTGCCAGACCGGCTGGCCGAGCGACTGGCCGTAGACGTCCCAGATCGCCACATCGAGCGCGCCGAGAATGATGATCTCCCAGCCGCGACGGTTGGTGTGGATGAGGGAGTCCCAGACATGCTGCCATAGCCGCTCAGGATGTGTGACCTGCTGCCCAATCAGCAGCCGGCCGAAATGCGTGTCCGGTCCGCCGACGGTCGCTTTCACAACTCCCGGCGGCACTCGAAAGACCTCGGAAAAGCCGATCAGTCCGCCATCCGTGTGCACTCGCAAGCAGGCGAGCGGCTCGATGCCTCCCTTGTCCGGGTCGACATCCGGGCCATCGCCGATGACAAACGTTTCCAATCGAGTGATTGTGAGCATGATGGAGTCATTCTAGCTGGTGTCAGGGCTCAAATCCCATCACCGAAGGAACCGATGCGGAAGCTTGACATCATGAGGAGAAGCCCTAGACTGGCGCGCGTGCTCTGCTTCGGCAATGTATCCCTCTACTGTTTGGAGTCCAACCGTGCGACGCTTCCTGGCCATTCTTGTTGCCGTGATTTGCACCTGCACCGCTCTGTCTCATGCGGCCGCGGAGCCGGCGGGATTCAAGTCGCTGGCAATCGGCGATGCCGCGCCGGACTTCAAGTTGCCGGGGGTTGACGGCAAAGACTACACGCTCAAGAGCTTTGCCGACTCTCGATTGCTGCTGGTCGTTTTCACCTGCAACCACTGCCCGACGGCCCAGGCCTATGAGAGCCGCATCGAGAAGCTGCATGCCGATTACAAGAACAAAGGAGTCGCCCTCGTTGCCATATCGCCGAACGATCCCCTGGCCGTGCGGCTGGACGAGCTGGGGTACACGGACCTTGGGGATTCGTTCGAGGACATGAAGCTGCGGGCCAAGGAACGCAAATTCGAGTTTCCTTATCTCTACGACGGGGACAAGCAAGCAGCGGCCCTGGCTTATGGCGTCGTCGCCACGCCGCAGGTTTTTCTCTTCGACGAGGACCGCAAGCTGCGGTACGTCGGCCGGATTGACGATTCGGATGTCAAAACCGTCACCAGCCATGACACCCGCAATGCGATTGACGCTCTGCTGGCGGGCAAGCCGGTGCCGGTCGAGAAAACTCGCGTCTTCGGCTGTTCCACGAAGTGGTCGGAGAAGCGGGAGGACGCGAAAAAGTCGCTGGAGAAGTGGGATCAGGAGAAGGTGGAGCTGGCGTCCCTCGATGAAGCGGCTGTGGCGAAGCTTGCCAAGAACGACACCGACAAGCTGCTGCTGATCAGCGTCTGGGCGACCTGGTGCGGCCCCTGCGTGGCCGAACTGCCGGAATTGACGACGATGAACCGCATGTACCGCGGACGGAACTTCCAACTCGTTACGCTCAGCATGGACGAGCCCGAGGCAAAGGAATCTGCCCTGAAGGTGCTCCGCGAGAAGCACGTGGCCTCTCTCAATTACATCTCGGCAGTCGCAACGAAGGACAAGTTGGCTGAATTGCTCGACAAAGAATGGGGCGGGCCGATCCCCTACACGCTGCTCATCGCTCCGGGAGGCAAGGTTGTCTATCGCAAGAGCGGCCCCATCGATGCGCTCGCGCTGCGGCGAGCGATTGTCGACGTGCTGGGTCGGACGTACGCTTCTCGCACGGCAAAATAGTTCGGCGTCGTCGAGCGTAGCAGCTACTTAGGGGACGGATGCGGCCTCGTTTCCTTCACGGGTGGAGAGGGCCTGCCAGAGGCGAACGTCGATTGCGTTGCCGAAGAACTTCACCGACCCATCGAGCATCGAGGCCTGAACGCCGTTGGGATGGTAGCTCCGCGAGGTCACTGCGCCGCTGGTGGGGAAGTTTGTCGTCTCAGTCTGATTGATCCAGTCACAGAGGTAGTCTTGCCCGCTGATGTTGCAGATCGTCTTGGCGTTGGGGCCGAAGGTGGTCGTAAAGCCCGTTTCGTGGAGCTTGCCGTCGACCCATTCCACATGCTCCCCGTCTGCCTTGAATGTCCCTCCGTACGAGCAGACATTCGCCAGTGTCGGTGGGGCCGCGTTCGGGATGGCGGCATTGCGATAGCCGCTGGTATAGGCCCGCACCTCGCCAAAGCAGAGCGTATTGCTCCGGCCGTCCGAAATGGAAGCGTTGCTGACCGGGACGAAGTGTTGAAAGGCCCCGGGACCATTGGTGTTGGTCACCGGGTCATAAACAAACCAGGTTCCCATATTGCAGGCATAGGTGAAAGGGAAGTGTGCCGGCTGGCCGGCGGCATCATATTTCTGCACGGCGCGGGTCTCCGACGGGCAAATGAAGATCGGAATTTTCATGGCGGGAACGCGGAGCGGCGGGGTCGAGTTCGGCACCGGTATCTGCTGGCTGTAGGGGATGTCGAAGTTGAGAAAGTTGAATTTGCTCCCTTCTTCCAAGTAAGGGAGGATTTGCGACTGCGCCGACCAGCCGCTGATGGAGCCGTTCGCGGCGACGACGGCCTTGTAACTGGAGGGGGGTCCCTTGTGGACGAGCTCGAAGTTGTGAACCGCGAGCGTCATCTGCTTGAGATTGTTGCCGCAGGAGGAGCGGCGGGCCGATTCGCGGGCAAATTGGACGGCTGGAAGAAGCAGGGCGACGAGAATTCCGATGATGGCGATGACGACGAGAAGTTCAACCAAGGTGAAGGCCTGGCGGCGGGAGTGGAGCGATTGGGAAAGCATGGGGGCGAGCCCTTAAGTCGATATTGAGAATCTGTATCAACAACGAATGTGATTGTACGGGCCCATTTCCCTCTGTCAATCATCCCAGCAGAGATTTTCCTAAATCTTGATGCGGCAATGAATTGCGTAACGTCCTTGAACCGGATAACGTATCTGCACGTAAGTTTTCCGTCGTTGTTCTTTGGGTTTTGAACTGATTTTTCGGAGGGACGAGCCATGCATGCTTACCCAGTCAAGAAGCTCGTTAACCTCCTCGACCCAGCCGCAAACGTCCTGCTGGGCACCTCGCAACAAGCCGCCGAAGCAGCTGTCGCCTCCGGCGATGCGGACGAGGTCCGAAAGATTGGGGGGCAATTCGCCATCGTGCAGCAGGTGGGGCACCTGGTCCGGATGGCCCGCTCCATTGGCCGGCCGATGAGATATTTCCTGGCCAAGCAAGTGGATGGTCCGCTTTTGATCGTGGCCGAGCGGATGGACGAAATCAAAGCCCACCTGGAATCGCTTGGCCTGGGAGAGCAATTCCATCCGTCGTACACACGGATGGTTCCCGCGCATTACGTCGTCGAAATCGCACTGGTGGGCTGCCCGGATCCCAGCCCGCAATGCACGCGGTATTTCACTCCGCAGCGAAATACCTTGCCGGCGGATTTGGACACCATCGGCCGGGCCTATATCGGCGCACTGGCGGAAGAGTGCAATCGCTGGCTCGACCATGTTCCGAGTCGTGAACCAATCGGCGTCCTCTTTTCCGGCGGCATCGATAGCGGCTGCGTGTTTCTCGTTCTCTATCACCTCTTGCGGAAGCGGGGGGAATCACCGGCTCGGCTGAAGGCGTTCACACT
>Ga0065712_10068521_pt1 | contig 10124 bp, 11 predicted proteins | sample MisRhiReplicate1_FD_59099 | JGI IMG/M metagenome (GOLD analysis project Ga0065712, IMG submission 59099) | Miscanthus rhizosphere microbial communities from Kellogg Biological Station, MSU, sample Rhizosphere Soil Replicate 1: eDNA_1 v3... | ecosystem: Host-associated > Plants > Roots >...
GAGTCGCTGTGCCCGGCCTCTGGGTGGTTGGTGTATGCGTGCTAATTGGTGCCGTTATCGGCGCGGCGGCCGGTGCTGCTGCGACATCCTGGGGGTTGAACCCTAGGTTTGTTTCAGTCGAAGGTCGGCAGCAACTTCACTTGGAGTTCGCTCCGTTACCGGTTTAGGTTAACTAAAACTTGTTGAAATCTTTTTGGTAGGAAACAAACTCATGGCAAAGCTCAAAGTTCGTCCCCTCGATGATCGTGTAGTCGTGCAGCCAATGGAGTCCGAAGAGCGGACAGCCGGCGGCATCGTGCTCCCCGACAGCGCCAAAGAGAAGCCGCAGCGCGGAACGGTGGTTGCCGTCGGCGCGGGGAAGCTCCTCGACAACGGCAAGCGTGGAGAACTCTCCGTGCATATTGGCGACCAGGTCATTTACGGCAAGTACGGCGGTACTGACATCGAAATCTCCGGCGAGGAAGTCAAAATCCTCCGTGAGAGCGACATTCTGGCAAAGGTGATTGGCTAACTCACGGCGAGCGGGGGGCGTCAGCCCCCTGATATTAGCGCCCGCACAAACTCATACATTTCAACGAACATTCCCCGAGGGATTTACACGTGCCTAAGCAACTCCTGTTTGATGATGTCGCCCGCGCCCGGATGCTGGCCGGTGTGGACAAGCTGGCCAACGCCGTCGCGGTGACGATGGGCCCGACCGGCAAGAACGTGATTATCGACAAGTCCTTCGGCGGCCCGACCGTGACGAAGGACGGCGTGACCGTGGCCAAGGAAGTCGACCTGGAAGACCGCTTCGAGAACATGGGAGCCAAGCTGGTGGTCGAGGTCGCCCAGAAGACCTCCGACCTGGCCGGCGACGGCACCACGACCGCCACGGTCCTGGCTCGGGCCATCTTCAAGGAAGGTCTGCGGAACGTGGTCGCCGGCAGCAATCCCACGGCCATCCGCCGCGGCATTGATAAGGCCGTCGAAGCCGCCGTTACCAAGCTCACCGCGATGGCCAAACCGGTCACCAGCAAGGAAGAGGTCGCCGCCGTCGGTGCGATTAGCGCCAACAACGATAACACGATTGGCGATCTGCTCGCCGATGCCCTTCAGCGGGTCGGTAAGGACGGCGTCATCACCGTCGAAGAAGGCAAAACGACCGACACCAAGGTCGAATACGTCGACGGCATGCAGTTCGACAAGGGATACGTCTCCCCGTACTTCATCAACCGCCCCGCCACGATGGACGTGCTCCTGGAAGAGCCCCTCATCCTGATTTACGACAAAAAGCTGAGTAACGTCCGGGAAATCGTCCCGATTCTCGAAAAGACGGCTCAGACCGGCAAGCCACTGCTCATCATCGCCGAAGACGTCGATGCGGAGGCCCTTACGCTGCTCGTCGTCAACAAGCTCCGCGGCGTGCTCAACGTCTGTGCGGTCAAAGCGCCGGGCTTCGGCGACCGCCGCAAGGCCATGCTGGGGGACATCGCCGTCCTGACCGGCGGCACCATGATTAGCGAAGACCTCGGCATTCAGCTTGAGAACTTGAGCCTGGAGCACCTGGGCCGGGCCAAGAAGGTGACCGTCGACAAGAACAACACCACGCTCGTTGAAGGGGCCGGCAAACGGGCCGACATCGACAAGCGGATCCAGCAGATCAAGAATCAGATGGCCCAGGTCGAGAGCGAATACGACAAGGAGAAGTTCCAGGAACGCCTCGCCAAGCTGGCCGGCGGCGTGGCGGTCATCTCCGTCGGTGCCGAGACCGAAGCCGACATGAAGCAGAAGAAAGCGCGCGTGGAAGACGCCCTGCACGCCACCCGCGCCGCGGTGGAAGAAGGCATTCTCCCCGGCGGCGGCGTCGCCCTGCTCCGCTGCACCGAAGCGGTCGAGAAGCTCCGCGATTCCCTCAAGGGGGACGAGAAGGTCGGGGCCGACATCATCCTACGGGTCCTCCCCTCGCCGCTCGTCACCATCGTCAACAACGGCGGCAAGGACGGCTCCGTGGTGGCGGACGAAGTGCTGCAAAAGAGCGGCAACACCGGTTATGACGCCAACACTGGCGAGTACGTCGATATGTACAAGGCCGGCATCATCGACCCGGTGAAGGTGGTCCGCACCGCCCTCAGCAACGCCGCCAGCATCGCCTCGCTCCTCCTGACGACCGAAGCCCTGGTGACGAACCTGGACAAGGAAGACAAGAAGAAGCGGTCGGTGGAAGGGGCGGTAAGGTAACGGAGCCACACGCGGCCCGCGTGTCGGCTTTTACAGGAATGACTATGAAAGGCCCGTGGATTCTCCTCGGCATTGGCGGCGTGCTGCTCCTCCTCTCCGGAGCAGTCGCGCTCGTCAGCATGCTCCTCCCGGCGCTGACCAACGGCAAGGCCAGCCCGGAAGAGGCCATGATGGGGGTCATCCCCGGCTGCTGCTGCTCGACATTGTCGCTGGGGATGGTGATTGGCGGGATTATCTGGCTGGTCATCGCCAGCAGCCAGAATCGGCAACCCTAGGCCCGCTTTTTGCTTATTTTCTGGCTGGTTTGATCCCCCTGCCATCTCCACCATGATGTAGATTTTCACGGGCGAAATTCCGCCTTTCGGCAGTCCAGGCTATGAGCACGATGGCAGGCAAACGCGATTACTACGAAGTGCTGGGAGTCGCCCGCGAAGCCTCCGGAAAGGAGATTGCCGCCGCCTATCGCAAGCTGGCCATCATGTACCACCCGGACAGCCACCCCGGGGATACGGATGCGACGGTCAAGTTCAAGGAAGCGGCTGAGGCGTATGAAGTCCTATCCGACGCCGAGAAGCGGGAGCGGTACAACCGGTTCGGCCATGATGCCATGGGCTTCGGCAGCGGACCACATTTCCAGGACGTCGAGGACATCTTCGAAGCCTTCGGCGGCATCTTCGGGGACCTGTTTGGCGGCGGCCGTGGCGGAGGCAGAACCCGCCGCGCTCGCCGCGGAGCGGACGTGCAGGTACAGGTGACGCTGGAGCTCGAAGAGGCGGCTCGCGGCATCAATAAGACGGTTGAGTTCAACCGCAGCAAGAAATGCGACACTTGCGAAGGAAGCGGCGCCAGGCCCGGCTCCAAGAAGGCACCCTGCCAGTACTGCGGCGGTCGCGGGCAGATTGTGCAGTCCGCCGGCATCCTGCGCGTGCAGACGACTTGCCCGTCGTGTCAGGGATCCGGCTCCACGATTACCGACCCGTGCGAGAAGTGCCGCGGGCGCGGCTACGTCTCGGAGCGGGTGAAGCAGGAGGTCAAAATCCCTCCCGGCATCGATGACGGAATGCAGGTCCGCATCCGGGGCGAAGGGGAGCCGAGCCCCGACGGCGGCCCGTCCGGCGACCTGTACTGCCACGTTCAGGTCCGCAAGCACAAGCTGTTCCAGCGAGACGGCAACAACCTGGTCCTGCAGATGCCCATTTCGTACACGCAGGCGGCCCTCGGCTCCAAGCTCGAAATTCCCACGCTGCAAGGGAAGCACGAATTAACCATCGGCCCCGGCACGCAGTCCGGCGACGTCTTCCGCATCCGCGGCCGCGGTATGCCCGACCCTCGCGGCAGCGGCCCTGGCGACCTGCTGGTGCAAACATTTATTGAGGTTCCCAAGAAGCTGGCGCCCGATCAGGAGAAGCTACTGCGGGAGCTCGCAGAGATTGAGCGGAAGGACGTTTCGCCGCACAGGAAGTCGTTTTTCGAGAAAATCAAGGACTATTTTGCGGGGGAGGAAACGAAGTGATTGTCGCCTTTCGCTCCACGAAAGTAGCGCTACTTTTGCGGAGCTAAAGGAGACTATGGGCACGACGTGTGCGGGTAATTGTTAGAGTGACCCTTTGCTGCCTTTCTCGTTCCCTCGGTGATTAACTATGGCTGACACAACCAATACCCAAGAATCCATCGACGACCAGGTATTCGCCGCGGACAACCCGGCGGATGTGGTCAAACTGCAACAGGACCTGGCGGAAGCAAACGAGCGGGCTCTCCGCGTGCAGGCCGAACTCGAAAATTACCGCAAGCGGACGCGCCGCGAGATGGAAGAGGAGCGGCGTTATGCCCTGCTGCCGTTCGCGCGGGATTTGCTATCGGTGGTGGACAACCTGGAAAGAGCATTGGCCGCCGCGCAGGGCGACAATGGAGGATTGCTGGAAGGGGTGAAGATGGTTTCCGCCCAGTTGCAAAACGTGCTCAACCAGCATCAATGCGTCCGGATTGAAACTGTCGGCAAGCCGTTTGACCCCAACGTCCACCAGGCCATCGCCCAGGAAGCCAGCAGCGAATATCCCGCCGGCATCGTGAGCCGCGAAGCCCAGTCCGGCTATAAACTTTTCGACCGCGTCGTCCGCCCCGCCCAGGTTTTTGTTTCCACTGGAGCCGAGAAAGCGGGGTAGGCTTCCAGCCTGCCCTAACAACACTTTGAATTTTTTTGGGCAGGCTAGAAGCTTACCCCACCACAACATGCCCACCTACGACTACGAGTGTGATGCCTGCCAGCACAAGTTCGAGATTTTCCAGAACATGAGCGATGAGTTGCTGACGAAGTGCCCGCAGTGCAAGAAGAAAAAGCTCCGCCGCTTGTTCGGCGCCGGAGCCGCCGTGATGTTCAAGGGAAGCGGCTTCTATCAGACCGATTACCGCAGCGATTCTTACAAGAAATCCGCGGCGGCGGAAAAGACCGCCAGCGAGCCGGCAGCCAGCTCTTCGGACACGAAGTCTTCCGAAACCAAGAGCGAATCGAAAAGCGAATCCAAGTCCGCTGAGAGCAAGCCCGCAGCCGAGAGCAAACCGGCCTCTCCTTCCAAGTCAGAAAAGAAGAAATAGCGGCGAAGCAGCATGTCCACCATCCGCTGCCCCATCTGCGAGAAGCAGTTCGACCCCGCGGCCACTCCCGCCATGCCCTTCTGCAGCGACCGCTGCCGCCAGATCGACCTCGGGCGCTGGCTCCGCGAAAGCTACAGCGTGCCGGTGGAGCGGAAGGACGAAGAGGACGAGGGTGCGCCGGAAGCCCCGCAGGATCAGGCAGAATAACGGGGATTGCTGCTGCTTGCGGCAGTGAATTCTTCCCCTATAATTTCCGCTGAGTTCTTTCCATTTTGTCAGGGATGAGCCCATGACCGACGAACGCGGAGTGCTGCGGCGGATTGCCTGGCGTGAGCTGTTCCCCTGGCTCATCATCTTCCGCACGTTTCGCCTCTCCATCTCGCCGACCTTGCTCCTGGTGGCCACTCTGGCGGTCTTTCTGTCCGGAATTGGATGGCGGGCTGGTGCTTACATCTTTCTGACCAAGGACGAGCGCAATGCGGCCGTGCCTGGGTCGCCGCTTGTCCCCGGCTCGTTTCTGCTCGCCCGCACGCCTCGCGCAGTCGCCAAGTATCTGCCGGCCGAAGAGAGTTCGGCCATCGAAGGCTATTCGCAACTGGCCGAGCCCTTTTATCGGGTCTTCCGTCGCGAAATGACGCTGCGGTCCGCCGCCTATTATGTCTTCGTCTCGCTCTGGTCGCTCGCCATCTGGGCATTCGCCGGCGGCATCATCACCCGGCGTGCTGTCGTGGAATTCGGAGTAGAAGAAACTCCCTCCTTTCTGGAATCGGTGCGGTTCGCGGCGCGGCGATATCTGTGGTATCTGCTTGCGCCGCTCTACCCGCTCAGCGGCGTCCTGCTGCTGATGCTTCCTGTTGCCGGGCTCGGATTCATCGCCTGGCTCCACGACTTCGGCTTCGTCCTGGCGGGCATCCTGTGGATCTTCGTGATTCTGGCCGGAGTAATAGCGGCCTGGCTGCTCGCCGGATTGCTCTTTGGCTGGCCGCTGATGTGGGGAACGATTAGCGCGGAGCGGGAGGGGGACGCCTTCGAAGCCTTTAGCCGCTCATTCTCTTACGTCTACGGCAAGCCGTTGCACTATTTGTTCTATGCGGTGGTTGCGTCCCTGTTCGGTGCCCTGTGCTGGGCAGTAGCACACTACACGGCCGAGATCATCATCGAGTTTGGCTTCTGGGCCTTCTCCTGGGGGGCCGGCGCGGAACAAGCGGCTCGAGCTCAAAACCTTGCCAATCTGGGACAACTCGAGCTGCTATTCGGCGGGATGGACAGCGACAACCAGATTGCCCGCTTCGGCGGAATCCTGATGGCCCTTTCCATCGGCCTAGTCCGACTCATCGAAACCGGATTCGTCTTCAGCTTCTTCTGGTGCGTCGCCAGCGCGATTTACCTGCTGCTGCGGCAGGACGTGGACGACAAGGAGCTCGATGAAATCTACATCCCCGCGGAAACTCCCTCGCCGCACGGACCGCTGACGACCCCGGCCACGCCGGCCCCGGAGCCGACGCCTGCTCCGGTTCCCACCTCGGACGTCGCACCGCAATCGGACCAGCGGCTGGTGGATACCGTGCATGTGCCGCCGCAGTAAGTTACTAACCCAGCGCGACGACCGAACGAAGCAACTCCACGTACGTCCGGTCGAACTGCGAGTTCGGCATCACGTCGTCGCAACCCGCGGTGCGGGCGGCGGAAAGTGCTGCTTCATTCACGTGGCTGCCAAATGCCACGACGCGGGCTGAGGAAGACTTAGCGCGTACATCAGCGACGATTCCAGGCAGATTCAGGCCCTCCTGCCCAAGGTCGATGATCACCAGCCGGGTATCGGAAGCGAGCTTTGCTGCCAGGTCACCGGGATTGGCCAAAACTTGCAAGGGAATCTTGAGCGAATTAGCCGCCCCCGAGACGCGCGAGGCGAACATCAAGTTCGGACAAAGAAACAGGACTTGCATAGGGAAGCCTTCCTCATGCCGCCTTGTTCGCATCATCCTGCGCGTCGAGCTCCTTCAAATCCTCCAGCCACTGCCGAATCTCATTGTCGTACTCGGCGGACAAATCGCCAAAGACGAGCTGACGGTGAAACGCGGCCGCCCCTTCCTTGAGCAACTCGGCGGCTTCCGCGCTGGGAAAGCGGCGAACGGAGTCGAAATGGATCATGCCGCGGCAGAAGCTCATCAGCAGCTCGCATCCCAGCACTTCCTGCGGCAAGATTTCGTGCAAGCGGTGCGGCAGCAGGCGTTTGGCCTCCAGCAATTCCCTGGTGTCCTTGATGCCGTTGAATGGCGGCCGGCCCGACAGCAGTTCGATCAGCACATAGCCAAGCGAGCAGAGGTCGCTCCGCGAAGAACATTCTTTCCTTTCCAGCACCTCCGGCGCGGCATACGCCAGCGTGCAAGAGAGGCTCGCCGGCGAATGAGCGATTTCAAAGGCCGAGCCAAAATCCACAATCTTGGTGATGCCCGTCCGCTTGAGCATGATGTTGGACGGCTTGATGTCGCCATGCACGATGCCGTGCCGGTGTAGGGCGGCCAGGCCCGAAAGGCAGTCCCGCACAATCGCCACCGCTACCCCCGCTTTCATCCGCGGCTGGACCGGCCCATGCGTGGCGACGACCCGGTTGAGATATTCCCAACGCCGGGCGCTTACCCGGTCCCGAATCCGCTCCAGCATGCTCGGCACGAGCAGCCGGGCCAGATCGTAGCCGTCGATCCACTCCATGATCATCATGCGAATACGCTCGCGGTCCACAAAGTTGTAGACGTAGAGCAGGTTGTCATGCTGAATCTGGGCAATCCGGGCGGAAACCCGGGCCATCCGCTGCATGGCCGTGTCATAATTCGCAGCGGTATCGAACCTCTCTGGCGAGAAAATCTTGAGGGCGGCGGGGAGCGTGAACTCCTCCGTCCCGCGCAGCTCGGTCAGGTACACCACCCCTTGTCCCCCCGACCCCAGCAGCTTGATCAGCCGCTGATGGCTGGTCCAGCTCATTCGCTGCTCGGTGACGAACGTCTGGTATCGGTCCACCAGTTCGTTGGGCTCCTGGGGAGCGGCTTGCCCGCCGGGAGTGAGCGTGGGGTGCAACTCGTGGCAAGTGGTCGTCAGCATGTTCCTACCGCCTTTCCTAACGAATCCTTCACTGTGCAATCTACGTCCGGACCGGGGGCGGCGTAAATACGGGTTTGCCGCGCCAACGGCTGGTTCGCAGTTACGGCGGATTGATTGCCGCAGTGGACCGCTTAAGATGACGGGAACTTCCCTTACCGCTATCAACTCCCATCTTGGAACTCATCTGATGTCCAGCCATTTCTCCCGCCGCCGCTTCCTCGCCACTTCTGCTGCTGCGACGGCCGCCGTTGCCAACACTTCTCTGCTTTCACGCCTTGCTTATGCCGCTCCCGCCAAGGAGGACTGGATCACCCTCTTCGACGGCAAGACGCTCAAAGGCTGGCACAAGAATCCCGAGAAGATCGGCCACGGCACCGGGGGCCTGTGGCAAGTGGATGACGGCGCGATTGCCGGCGAGCAGGACCCGCCCGGCAGTGCCAACGGCGGTATTCTGCTCACTGACCAGAAGTTCGGCAACTTTGAGCTGCTCATCGACATGAAGCCGACCTGGGGGGTCTGCTCCGGCTTGTTCCTGCGGAGCAACGACAAGGGACAGTGCCTACAGATGATGGTGGACTATCACGACGCCGGCAACGTCGGCCAAATCTATGGCGAAGGGACCGGCGGCTTCGCGGCCCGCACGTTCGACGTCAACGGCCAGTACGACGCAAACAAAAAGCACGTCGGCTTCACCACGGACAAAGTCAAAACAGCCGAGGAAGTCGGCCTCGTCTCCTCCTGCAAGCCGGAGGAATGGGTCAAAGCCTGGAAAATCGACGACTGGAACACCGCCCGCGTGCTCGTCGAGGGTAAATACCCCAAGGTCACCACCTGGATCAACGGTTTGCAAGTTTGCGTTTGGGATGGGGCAACCTCCAACTCCAAAGCCTACGACAAAGAAGCCGTCCTCAAAGCCCTCGGCACCGAAGGGAGCATCGCCGTCCAAGTCCACGGCGGCCAGAACTGGCCCGCCGGCGCGAAGTGCCGCTGGAAGAACATCAAGGTCCGGCCGCTGGGGTAGGGTTGCATCTTGTGATTGCCCCTGGCCCCAAGTAGAATGAGGCCTCGCTTTGGGATTTGCGGCCGCTTGCAGCCTTCCATCTGCTAAAGAGCCACCAGCACCCGCGCAGGCAATAGGCCACAAACACGCGCGACGTGCCGACTTGCTTGATAGTTTTCAAGCGCTCTGGCGTGGATGATTCTGCTTCCGTGCGGGCTCGTACTTCCCGCTGCCCTCGGAGCAATCTAAGAATGTCTGCCACGCCCAACCCCGGCTTGTCCACGCTCGCTATCCACGCCGGTGAAGCCCGCCAGAAAATCGGGGACTCGATCACGGACCCCATCATCTGCGCGTCCACCTACACCTTCACCAGCACGCAGGCGGTCATCGACTTCATCGAGAAAAAGCAGGAGCGGGAAGAATACGGCCGCTACGGGAATCCTGGCGAGAAGGTTGTCGAGAAGAAGCTGGCCTCGCTCGAAGGGGGCGAAGAGGCCATCCTCTACGCCAGCGGCATGGCGGCTTTTGTCGGTCTGTTCATGACGAAGCTTTCCGCCGGGGACGAAGTGGTCTTCTTCGACGAGTGCTACCACCGCAGCCGCGAGTTCTGCGCAAAGCATCTTTCCCGGTTCGGCGTCGTCACGCGGCAGGTGAAGGCCTGCGACTACGACGCGATGGCTGCCGCCATCAATCCAAAGACGAAGCTCCTCGTCAGCGAATCCCCCACCAACCCGCACCTTTCCATCGTGGACCTGGCCCGCTTTGCCGAGCTCGGCCGCAAGCACAAGGTGGAAACGCTGATCGACGCCACGCTGGGGACCCCCTACAACATCCGCCCCATCCAGTACGGCATCGACTACGTCATGCACTCCGCCACCAAGTACCTCGGCGGCCACAACGACCTCCTCGCCGGCGTCCTCATCGGCTCCAAGGCAAAGCTGGAGTGCGTCCGCAAGCTCCGCGGCATCATGGGGGCCATCAACTCCCCGCACAACATCTACCTGCTGGAGCGGGGGCTGAAAACCTTTGAGCTCCGCATGCAGCGGCACAACGAGAACGGCCAGGCCATCGCCGAATTCCTTGCAGCCCACCCGCGGGTCGAAAAAGTCTTCTACCCCGGCCTGGAAACGCACCCCTACCACGAGCTCGCCCGGCAGCAGATGCGGGGCTACGGCGGCCTGGTCACCTTCCTGGTCAAGGGCGCCGACTGGCG
>Ga0065712_10000542_pt1 | contig 10122 bp, 12 predicted proteins | sample MisRhiReplicate1_FD_59099 | JGI IMG/M metagenome (GOLD analysis project Ga0065712, IMG submission 59099) | Miscanthus rhizosphere microbial communities from Kellogg Biological Station, MSU, sample Rhizosphere Soil Replicate 1: eDNA_1 v3... | ecosystem: Host-associated > Plants > Roots >...
GGAATTCATGTGCGGGGATGCGCCGCGGCTTGGCTTCGCGCCGCACCAGCTGGCTCAGGGAGAATGCACTGCGTCGACGCAACAGCTCGTCACGCCATTCGTCGTTCAGGCGGCGCCCTTCATCGAGTACGAAAAAAACCTCGAAACTGGCATCGCGAAACAACACATCGGGCGGTTCTTGCCCGGCGGGGTGAAACTCTTCGGCGCGGTAGGGCACATTCAAGCCTTGCAACAGGCGCTGGCAGACCCAACGCTCACGCTCCCATTTGCGGGCATTGGACAGGAACGCATTGGCTTGTTCGGCTGCTACGGTGAGCAGGCGCAAATAATCTGAGTCATCCATGCCTGCAGCTTAGCGTCCAAATGATGACCGCAGGAAGTCCTGCTGCAAAAGCCAGGGTGTAGACTGGCCTTTCAAGCGTAATTACCCCCNNATGAGGAGCGTGCNGTGAAGTGTCTGGTGGTGNTGTTGCTGAGTCTTTTGCCGGTATGGGCACAGGCTGTTGAAGTGGGCGAACGCCTCGCTCCCTGGACCTTGCTCGATCAATTCGACCAAGCCTATACCCTCGATAACCAGGCACGGATTCTGTTGGTGGCGCGCAGCATGGACGCGGCCAAGCAGGTGGATGCTGCGCTGCAAGGCCAACCTGCAGGCTACCTCGAAGCGCGGCATGCGGTGTTCGTCGCTGACATCCAGCGCATGCCTCGACTGATCGCCAAATTGTTTGCGGTGCCGGCCATGCAATCCTACAACTACCGCGTCATGCTGGACCGTGACGCACGTATCGCCCCGCGTTATCCCGCGGCGGCGGATAAAGTGCTGTGGCTGCAGTTGGATCACGGTACGTTGGTTTCTCAACATGAATACGGCACTGCTGCCGAACTGCGCCAGGCCCTGGAGCAGGTGAAGCCGTGATCAGTGCCGCAGTGCTGGCGCCCACAACCCTCGGCATCGGCTGGCTGTTGTATGCACCGGTGCTGCTATGGGCGATCCTGCGCTCGCCCTGGGTCGAGTTGTTTGCCGACCGGCGGCGCCAGCATTTGTTGTTCGGTACGGTGTTCGCACTGTTCATGTTGTGGCTGGTACGACGGGATTTCGACACCGGTGTGTCCTACCACTTTATCGGTATGACCGCCGTAACCCTGCTGTTGGATTGGCCCCTGGCCATCGTCGGTGGTTTTGCCGCCCAGTTCGGGTTAATGCTGCTTGGACGCCAGGACCTGGCAGCCCTTGGCATCAATGGCCTGCTGCTGGTCGTGCTGCCGGTGCTGGTCACCGAGGGCTGTGCGCTTGTGGTCGAGCGAGCGCAGCCACGCAATCCCTTCGTGTATATCTTCTGCTCCGGTTTTTTTGCTGCCGCGTTGTCGGCCTTGTTTTGCCTGCTGCTGGGGCTGGGGTTGCTGTGGTTCGACGGTCGTTTTGCCATGCCTGAATGGCTGGAGGATTTCGTCGGCTACCTGTGGCTGATCATCTTCCCCGAAGCCTTTATCAACGGCATGGTGATCAGCGCCCTGGTGGTGTTTTGTCCGGAATGGCTGGAGACATTCAACCGCACACGCTACCTCTCGGCGCCCTGGAAGGATGACGAATCGCAGCGTTGACCCAGATCAAATCCCGCGCAGCCGAGCAGGCCCATGCTCTGCGAAATTTTCCTAGGCAAGGCGGGAGCACGAATCATGAGTGTGTACGAGTGGGCACGGCAGGAGTTGCGCAGAAGCCAGGATGCGGCACAGGAAATCGGTTTCGACCCGGGCTTGACCCTGCGCGCGATGCTCAGCGCGGTGGTGCAGCAGAGCAAGGGCGTACGCAGTTTCGAAGACCTGGCCGACGAGCTGCAATACCTCGCAGAAAACCTCGACGACCAGCAGGAATACGCCTTTATGCGGCCTTAGTGGCGCGGCGGCAAGTCTTCGGAAAACAGCTCGTCTTCGGCATCCGGCGCCACGGGAATCTTGTGTTCCTCGGCGGCCCACGCGCCCAGGTCGATGAGTTTGCAACGGTCCGAGCAGAACGGCCGGTTGGGGTAGGCTGCATTCCATTCCACGGGTGCACCGCAGGTTGGGCAGTCGACGGTCAAGGGTTGGCTCATGATCGGCCTCCACGCAAAGTAAGGTAAAAGTGGTGCAGTCGCTCGACCTCGCTGTGCAGCCAGGCGAGATCCTGGTCATTGACCAGCACGTCATCGGCATGGTTCAGGCGGTCTTCACGGCTGGACTGAGCCTTGAGAATTGCCTGAACCTGTTGTTCGCTGATGCCGTCGCGCTGCAGGGTACGCTGAATTTGCAGCGATTGCGGCACGTCGATCACCAGGATGCGCTGGGTCATGCTGTACTGGCCGGATTCGATCAGCAGCGGGGACACCAGGATCGCGTAAGGCGAGCGGGCGCGAGCCAGGTGACCGCGAATCTCCTCGCCAATCAACGGGTGCAGCAAGGCTTCCAGCCAGCGGCGCTCTTCGGGCACCTCAAAGATCAGCTTGCGCAACGCGGCGCGGTCCAACTGGCCGTCGGGCTGCAATACGCCAGCACCAAAATGCTCGGCGATGCGGGCCAGCGCCGGCCGGCCGGGTTCGACCACCCAGCGCGCGGCGTGATCGGCGTCCACCAGGTCAATGCCCAGGTCGATAAAGTGCTGGGCTGCCGCACTTTTACCGCTGCCGATGCCACCGGTGAGGCCGAGAATCCAAGGTGTTGTAACAGGAGTGGTCATCTGAAACCGACAGACTGCAAATAGAAGTCGGTTATTTGACCACCCCAGAGCAATGCAATCCAGCCGGCAATTGCCAGATACGGACCAAACGGCATCGGCGTGGACGCCAGGGTCTTGCGCAGGCGCATCAGGATCAACCCGACAAACACCCCTACCAGCGACGACATCAACAGTGTCATCGGCAATATCTGCCAGCCGCCCCAGGCGCCGAGCAAGGCCAGTAACTTGAAATCACCGTGGCCCATGCCGTCTTTGCCGGTGACCAGCTTGAACAGCCAGAACACGCTCCACAGGCTCATGTAGCCGATCACGGTGCCCCATAGTGCGTCGGGTAATGTCGTCAGTAATCCAAAGCTGTTGACGATCAGCCCCAGCCACAGCAATGGCAGCACCAGCACATCAGGCAGCAACTGGTGGTCTGCGTCGATCAGGCTCATTGCCAGCAACCCCCAACTCAACACCAGCACCGCTGCGGCCTGCCAGCCAAAGCCGAAATGCCAGGCAACCCAGGCCGAGATCAACCCACAGGCGAGTTCCGTGAAAGGGTAGCGGGGGCTGATGGCTCCCTGGCAATGGGCGCAGCGCCCCCTGAGCATCAGGTAGCTGAGCAGTGGGATATTTTCCCACGGCCGGATGGGATGATCACAGTGTGGGCAGCATGAGTTGGGGTGCATCAGGTTGTAGGTCGGCCCGCCAGGTTCGGCAGGCAAGCCGAGCACTTCATGGGCCTGGTCACGCCATTCCCGTTCGAGCATTTTTGGCAGGCGCCAGACCAGCACGTTGAGGAAACTGCCGACGATCAGCCCCAGTACCAGCGCGATGGTGACAAAGGCCAATGGGTGCTCGTTCAACAGCAGGCTCAAAATGCACTCCCCAGCTGGAAGACCGGCAGGTACATGGCGATGACCAGCGCGCCGACGATGCCCCCCAGCACCACCATGATCAATGGCTCCATCAGGCTGGTGAGGTTGTCGACCTGGTTGTCCACGTCAGCCTCATAGTGGTTGGCGACCTTTTCCAGCATGTGTTCCAGGGTGCCCGACTCTTCGCCGATCGCCGTCAGTTGGATCGCCATGCCGGGAAACAGGCCGCTGTTGGCCATGGATTGATTCAGTTGCATGCCGTTGGATACATCGTGACGCATATGTTCGATTGCCTGTTTGAACGGGCCGTTTCCCACGGCGCCGGCGACTGAATCCAATGCCTGGACCAGTGGAACACCGGCGGCGAAGGTCGTGGAGAGCGTGCGGGCGTAGCGGGCCACGGCGGATTTTGTCAGCAGTTTGCCTGCCAGGGGCGCTTTCAACAAACCTGTGTCCAGCCAGTAGCGAAAGCCCGACGAAGCCCGATAGGCCTGGCGCAGCCCAGCGGCTCCCGCGACTATGCCCAATACCAGCATCCACCATGCGTGCTGCATGAACGCCGACAGGGCGATCACGTGCAAGGTAAATGCCGGCAGTTTGCCGTCGACTCCGGCGAACAGGGCCTGGAACTGCGGTACCACGTGGACCAGCAGTATGCCGGTGACCAGGCTGGCAACCACCAGGACAGCAATGGGGTAGGTCATGGCCTTTTTGATCCTGGCCTTGAGCTGTTCACTCTTTTCCCGGTGGATCGCCACCCTTTCCAGCAGTGTCTCAAGCGCCCCGGCCTGTTCGCCGGCGGCCACCAGGTTGCAGTACAACTCATCGAAATAACGCGGTTGTTTGCGTAATGCCTCAGCCAGGCTGCTGCCGGCGGCGATCGCCTGTTTAAGTCCCAGCACCTGCTCACGCACAGCGCGATTGTCGACGCCTTCGCTGATGATGTCGAAGGCTTGCAGGAGTGGAACCCCAGCCTTCAGCAACGTCGCCAGTTGGCGCGTGAGCAGCGTGATGTCAGCCGCTTTGACTGATGGGGTGAGGCTTGGCGGCAGCGGGGATTGCTTGCGCACACGACCGGGGCTGATCCCTTGCTGGCGCAGTTGTGCCTTGACCAGGGCAGCGTTGTGCCCCTTGGTTTGCCCGGACACCCTGCGCCCTTTGCGGTTGATGCCTTCCCAGGCGTAAGTCGTTGAAGCGTTGTCCATGTCGCGGTTCCGCATACAGGCTGTCGAAGATTTATAGCTTAGTCAGGTGACGGATTCGGGCATGCCGATGGCGCGGGATAAAAATGTCAGAATGTGCGTCTTGAGCGCGATTGGCCGCTTGCGGGTGAGTACACTGGCGCCGTTGCAAAAACGGGGTGCAGGACGCGCCTTGTCATGAGTTCTATTCTGGAGAGTGAATGTGATACGTCAGAAAGGCTTTACCTTGATCGAGTTGTTGATCGTCGTGGCAATCATCGGCATTTTGGCCACCATCGGCCTGCCCATGTACACCACCCACCAGGCCAAGGCCAAGTTCACTGCCGGCCTGGCTGAAATTGCCGCGTTGAAGGCTGGTTACGAAGACACCATGAACCAGGGCACCGTACCTACCGTGGCCTTGATCGGCGGCACCAGCCCTACGGCCAACTGCAAGATCGACGTGGCAGGCGATGTGGCCACGGGGGCGGGCTCCATCAGCTGCGAAATACTCGACGCACCGGCACCGGTGCTGGGCAAGACCATCACCCTGGTCCGCAGCGCCGCCGGCTGGAAGTGCGCGACGACCGCTGAAGCGAAATATGCCAGCAAGGGCTGCGGCGCCGACGGCGCATAACTGCTAAACCATCCACAGGGAAGTAGAGGTGGCCGATGGTGTTATCCGTACAGCAGCGAGGCGGTGTTTTCCTGGTAGCAGCGGTGTGCCTGTTGAGTGTCGGCATCTGTGCACCGTTCGGCGGGCATGATCTACAGCGTGTCATGCAAATTGCCATCGGGTTTTGCGCGGTGCTGTATGGGTTGTCGGTTACCTCCACTGAACCCTGGGTAGACAGGCCCACTGCCTGGGGCGTGGTGCTGGTTGTGGGGCTGGGCCTGCTGTCGTCGACGCTGGCCCATCAGCCCCTATGGGCGCTTACCGAAGTGGCGCTGTTTGTCAGCTGCGCGGCGATTGCCGTCGCCTTTGCCCTGCTTCGTCGTCACGGCGGCGAGCCTCTGGATCGCGTGCTGATCCTGGTTGTGGTGTTGCTGTGCCTGATCAAGTCGCTCCAGTATCTGTATGCCGGTACGCTGGCGTTCACCAGCGGCGAGCGCATGCTGGATCCTGACCGACTGCTCTCCGGCTTTTCCAACAAGCGTTTCTACGGACAGTTTCAGACATTTACCTTGCCATTGCTGGCGCTGCCTTTGCTGATACCCAATGTCTCCCGCGCCTTGCGGGGGATGGTGTTTGCGTTGCTGTGTGTCTGGTGGCTGATAGCAATCAGCGGCGGTACGCGGGGTACCTGGCTTGGCATGGGCGTGGCGGGCGTGGTGTTGGCGCTGCTTGGGCCATGGGGGCGTCGCTGGCTGGGCTGGCAATTGGTCGCGGTGTTGGTTGGGCTGTTGCTGTATTGGCTGATATTCACGGGGCTGGCGGATTACCTGGGGATTGAACTCACCAGTGATGCCGCGGATCGCCTCACCACTTCGCTGTCGGGACGGGGCCCGATCTGGTGGCAGGCGTGGCATATGCTCGTCGAGCGACCGTGGCTTGGTTACGGACCGATGCATTTTGCCGATATTGCCAACAGGATTGCCGCTCATCCCCATCAGGCGATCCTGCAATGGGCCAGCGAGTGGGGTGTACCCTCGGCGCTGTGCGTGGCGGTGTTGGCATGGCGAGGCGGCTGGACCACCTTGGCTGTGCTACGCGAGCGAGCGCTGTCCGCCGCGCGGGTTGACCTGCTGCGCTTGTGCCTGTTTGCGGCGTTGGTGGGGACGCTGGTGCAGGCCATGGTCGATGGCGTGATCGTGATGCCCAACTCCCAGGTCTGGTTGGCGCTGGTGGTGGGCTGGCTGATGGCGCTGCATGAGTTGCGCGTGCCAGCAAGCGCTGTGCTGCCGTTGGCGCGGAACCTATGGAAAGCCTTGGGTGTGTTGGCCGTTGGTCTGTTGGTATTTATCGCGGTGCGCGATGTGCCTCACCTCCAACAAGCCCAGCAGCAGTACCAGGACCGCAAAGGTAATTACCTGCAACCACGCTTCTGGGCTCAGGGGGTGATTGCTCGTTGAAGGGTGCAAGTTGCCGGGCGCCCGATGCGGTGCTAGCTTTAGTCCACCGCCCGTGTAGCTCAGTTGGTAGAGCAGCGCACTCGTAACGCGAAGGTCGCAGGTTCGATTCCTGTCTCGGGCACGATTAGCTAGATTCATACGGTGCCAAGCCGTGTCATTAGGCTTTTAAAGTCCAGTGTAATCAAGGCTTATCGTTTCATGCGGTGCCATCCAGTTCCACGCAAGCGCTTGTCTTATGAGTACCTCTACAAGTACCCTTAGGTTGTTCAATAATCTATAGGTACTCGGCATGGCTCTGACGGCTTTGCAGGTGAAGAATGCTGCGCCACGAGATAGGGATTATGGCCTTGCCGACGGCGGTGGCTTATTCCTTTGGATGCGGGCGGCAGGGGGTAAATCTTGGCGCTTCCGCTTCCGTTTGGATGGCAAGCAGTCTCATATTTCACTTGGCACCATCGACAAAGTAACCCTCGCCCAAGCGCGGCAGCTTGCTTCTGAAGCTCGCCAACTTGTGGCGCAAGGGCGTCATCCAGGGCTTGAACGGAAGGCTGTGCGTGCTCAGGCGGCAATCTCCCGCGCTAATACGTTCAAGGGTCTTGCGCTGGAGTGGCATCGACATAAATCGTCACGATGGTCGGTAGGTTATGCCAGTGACGTTATCGAGGCTTTTGAGTTGGACATTTTCCCCAAAGTGGGAAGTTTGCCGTTGACCGAAATTAAGCCCATGCAATGGTTACAGGTTTTTCGCCGCATAGAGTCGCGAGGGGCTCTGGAGAAGCTGCGCAAAGTTCGCCAACGCTGCCAAGAGGTCTACCGATTCGCAATTGCCACTGGTCGTGCTGAGTACAACCCAATCGCAGACATCGGAGGGGCGCTCCAGACCCCTACCACTCGGCACTATCCGTTCTTACCTATTGAGGAGATTCCGGAGCTCGTAAACAGCATTCAAGCGTGTCCGGGGCATGACGTAGTCAAGATCGCCACCCGTCTGCTGATTCTGACGGGAGTGCGAACAGCTGAGTTGCGAGGGGCTCCTTGGTCGGAGTTCGACCTCAACAACGCACTCTGGCTCGTCCCTGCTGTGCGTATGAAGATGCGGCGCGCTCATCTAGTCCCACTCTCAAAGCAGGCTATGGCAGCATTACGTGAGTTACAGAGTATTACTGGTGGTTACACACTTGCGTTCCCAGGACGTAACGATCCGGCGAAGCCCATGAGCGAAGCTGCAATTAACCAGTTACTGAAGCGTTCAGGCTACGACGGGCGTGCCACAGGCCATGGATTCCGTCACACGATGTCCACCACTTTGCATGAGCGGGGATATTCCAGCGAATGGGTCGAAACTCAGCTGGCTCATGTGGATAAGAACAGCATACGCGGCACTTACAACCATGCTCAGTATCTGGAGGGGCGCCGAGAAATGCTTCAGTGGTATGCCGACCATCTGGATATTTTGCCGCATAGCAATGCCGGCTCCTCCTCCATTACAGGTGTGGAGGAAATCGCATGAGCTATGATGTGATCCGTCTATCTGATTTGGTGCCGAAATACGCTAGTCACTATAAAGTTAGCGCTCAAGAAGCTGCATTTGCTCTGCATGAACTAGTTGTAAGCTTATATTCAGAATACCATGTGAAGCGGGGGGAGATGGTAGTTCCTGGCCACATATTTTGGGTCGGGAGAGTGGGGTGCTCACAGCGCTCACTCAAGACTTATAAACTGTTTTTTAATGGGCTGATTGATTACTTCAATAATTTATTCAATCCGCCACCAGAGACTGATAGTGGACTCGTCCGTTGCTACTGCGTGAGCGAGAGTGACGCTAAGGATATTCCAGCAGGCATTGTGTACTTATCAAGAGTGGCACTAGGTGACTGGGTTCTCGAAGCAGGGATTGAAACCCCAGAATTCATATTAGGTGGTAATGCAGGTGGGAGTACTAAGATAGATAAGAAAATGAGTGGGCTAAAGGAGCAAGAGCTGGGGACCATAAACAAGATTATGAATGGGTTGGTTGAACTTATCAAGGAAGTTGATAAGGCTCATCGCGAGCTGCCAACTGACTACGATGGCAAGAAGCGCGCAGATAAAATCAAGGGTCATGCCTCTAGGCTCAATAATCCACCACGTAAGAACTTTGATGTTTACTCTGCTTTGATATCTCTTGCAGAAGATGCTGGAGTGGATATACCCACAGATCATCAAACGTTGAGAAAGTACATGCGCGCCCAGTCCGTACTTAAGATTGGGGCATGATTTTTCATAGTGAGAACTTGGGGCTCCCCGTGGGAATTTGGGGATCCCCATGACTCCTCACTTGAGGTGTCATTGAATCCCTAGCCATCCAACCCGGTCCCAAGGAGACCCGTCCAGATGGCTAGTCAATCCGTCTCACCTCTACTGCTTCGCCTTCCTAGCGTCTGTGCCTTGGTGGGGCTGAGCAAATCTCAGATATATCGCCTAATTCGAGCCGGCGAGTTTCCTGCCGGTATTTCGCTTGGGGCAAATTCTGTAGCTTGGCCTGCCGATCAAGTGCAGATCTGGGTTGCAGAAAAAATCAGCGCATCCGTTCGTTAAGGATGACTACAAATACGCGACTTTCTAGCCGTATCTTTGCCCTGCTAGAAGAGAATCAAAAGCGCTCTCGTGAGAAGCCGCTTGAGGTCAAGATCGACAAAGAACTTAGTTTACTGCCGAATTGGTCAGACTCGGTTCGGCGTCTCCCCAATTTCGCTCTTCGTTCAGCTTTATTCGGTGCAATCAGAAAAGGGCACCGTCCGTACGTTGAGCAAATGGAAATCAACGCTTTAGGTGGTATCAGCATTTTTTATACGGGCGCCTTACTTGATCAGGTGGATCTAGACGTATGGGAAGCTGTGCTGCATCTGGAGCGGGCGCAAGAGCTAGGCTCAGAGTGTAGGGTAACTGCCTATCGGCTTCTGAAAATACTCGGAAAAACTGATACAGGAAAAAATCGAACGATTCTAGATAAATGTATAAGTAGACTCAAAGCAACTGCTTTGCAGGTTAGAGTAGGGAAACATTCATATGAGGGCAGTTTGATTCATGAGGTCTACCGCGATCATGATGAGCGAAGTGAGCGTATGTATGTCATTCGATTAAATTCCAAACTCGGTCTATTCTTCCATGGTGACCAATATACTGACTTGAATTGGCTTATCCGCCAAGCGTTACGCGGGAAACCACTGGCGCAATGGGTGCATGGCTTTTATTCAACCCATGCAAAACCCTACGATTTCAAGGTAGAGACGTTGCACCATTTATGTGGAAGCCT
>Ga0065712_10000623_pt1 | contig 10100 bp, 10 predicted proteins | sample MisRhiReplicate1_FD_59099 | JGI IMG/M metagenome (GOLD analysis project Ga0065712, IMG submission 59099) | Miscanthus rhizosphere microbial communities from Kellogg Biological Station, MSU, sample Rhizosphere Soil Replicate 1: eDNA_1 v3... | ecosystem: Host-associated > Plants > Roots >...
CCGCGAGCGCCACATCAACACGATCGTTGATGATCAACTGCACACCACGCCGCGCCGCTACCTCAACTGCCTCCTTCGCCTGCTCATAAAACTCTCGCGCCGGCATACGCTTCTCGCGAAGTTGAATAAGCGTCGCCCCACCGAGGCTCAGCAGTTTGACTTGTTCAGCGTGCGAGATGCCCGACAGTTGCACATCCGTCAGAGGGTAGATTCGCGGTAGTTTCACACCCCTTCTGACTCCTTCTTTTTCGGTCGCATGTTCGCCGGGAGCACGCGCTTCCGCAGGCGAATACTTTGAGGCGTCACTTCCACGAGCTCGTCATCCGCAATGAACTCCAGCGCCTGCTCCAGCGACAACTCCTTCGGCGGCACGAGTCGCATCGCTTCGTCCGCCGTCGACGCGCGCATGTTCGTCAGCTTCTTCTCCTTGATCGCATTCACATCGAGATCCACGGCCCGCGCGTTCTCGCCGACGATCATGCCTTCATAAACTTTCGTGCCGGGTCTAACGAACAACATCCCACGCTCCTGCAGGTTGAAGAGCGCATACGTCGTCGTGTCGCCCATTCGATCAGCCACGAGCGAACCCGTAGATCTTCCGCGCAGCGGTCCCAGCCACTCGCCCCAACGCAGAAACATCGTGTTCAGCAAACCGGTTCCCTTCGTCTCCGTCAGAAACTCGTTCCGAAACCCGATCAACCCGCGCGACGGCGCCTCAAACTCGAGACGAACGCGGCCAGTCCCGTGATTCACCATCTTCGTCATCTGTCCCTTGCGTCGCCCCAGCGCCTCCGTAATCACGCCGATGAACTCNTCAGGACAGTCAATCACCACNGCTTCGATCGGCTCGAGCGTTTTGCCGTCGACCTTCCTCGTNATCGCTTCCGGCTTCGACACCTGCAGCTCGTAACCCTCGCGGCGCATCATTTCGATGAGAATCGCGAGTTGCAACTCGCCGCGGCCTGACACTTTGAACTGATCAGGCGAGTCAGTTTCTTCAACTCGGATCGCGACGTTGCCGAGAATTTCTTTGTCAAGTCGCTCCTTGACCTGGCGTGAAGTGACATACTTCCCATCGCGTCCGGCGAACGGCGAGTTGTTGACGCCGAAGATCATCGCGATGGTCGGCTCGTCGACGGCGATCGACGGCAGCGGCTGTGGGTTCTCGACCGAAGTGATGGTGTCGCCGATGTTGATGTTCTCGATGCCGGCGAGCGCGACGATCTCACCGAAGCCGGCGTGCTCGACCGGCTCGCGCTTCAATCCTTCGAAGACGTAGAGCTGCGAGACGCGTGTCTTCTGTAGCGAACGATCGGGTTTGACGACGACGATCTGGTCGCCGATCTTGATCTCGCCGGAGAAGATGCGGCCGATTGCGAGGCGGCCGACGTAGTCGTTGTAATCGAGATTCGCGACGAGTAATTGCAGCGCGTCGGTGCGCAGCTCTCGCGGCGCAGGAATCGATTCGACAATCTGTTCGAAGAGCGGCTGCAGATTCACGGACTGGTCTTCAAGCTCTCGTTTGGCAGTGCCGTCGCGCGAGACGGCGTAGAGGATCGGAAACTCGATCTGGTCGTCAGTCGCGTCGAGATCCAGAAACAGCTCGTAGATCTCATCGACGACTTCCGCGGGCCGCGCGTCGCTGCGGTCGATCTTGTTGACGACGGCGATCGCGGGCAGGCGTGCTTCGAGCGCTTTGCGTAACACGAAGCGTGTTTGCGGTAGACAGCCTTCAGCCGCATCGACGAGCAGCATCACGCCGTCGACCATCTTCAACACACGTTCGACTTCGCCACCGAAGTCGGCGTGTCCGGGTGTGTCGACGATGTTGATCTTGAAGTTGCGATAACGGACGGCGGTGTTCTTTGCCATGATCGTGATGCCGCGCTCACGTTCGAGATCCATTGAGTCCATCACGCGCTCACGCACCTGCTCGTTTTCGCGGAAGGTGCCCGATTGCCGCAGCATCGCGTCGACGAGAGTGGTTTTGCCGTGGTCGACGTGCGCAATGATGGCGATGTTTCTGATGTCGTTTCGGTGTTGCATGAACCTATTTAGCCACGAATCACGCTGATCGTGATAATTGCCGGAGGGCTTCGAAGAGAACAATACCGACGGCGGTGGCAAGATTCAGGCTGCGAATGCGCGGATTTGGCATCGGAATCTTCAGGCAGTTGTCCCAGTTCGCGCGCAGGAGATCTTCCGGAAGTCCACGCGTTTCGCGGCCAAAGACGAGACAGTCACCGGGACGAAAACTCCAGTCAGTGTAAGTCTTCTCTGCCTTCGTGGTGAGATAAACGAAGCGAGCTTGCGGCAACGATTCGTAGAGCGCAGCGAGATCTTTGTGACGCGTGAGCTGCACTTCGGGCCAGTAGTCGAGACCCGCGCGTCGCACGGCGCGATCGTCCATGCGAAAGCCAGTGACGCCGACGATGTGCAGCGGCGTGTTGGTGGCAGCGCACAGCCGCGCGATGTTGCCGGTGTTCGGTGGAATCTCAGGTTCGACGAGCGCAACGGAAAGCATGAAGCACAGTATAGGACCTATTCAAAAACAAAAAGAAACGACGAGCTTCGCTTGAAGGTCTCGTCGTTTCTTTTGTAAGGCCTCGTCGGCCTCAGATGTTTGTGTGCGCCGGTGGAAGGTACGTACTGTAACCTGCTGGTTCGGGTTATCTCTTCTTTGCGGCCTTCTTGGTTCCGCCCTTCTTTGCGGCCTTCTTGGTTCCGCCCTTCTTCGCGGCTTTCTTTCCACCTTTTTTAGTTGCCATAGCTTCTATGTGCTCCTTCTTTCGAGTTTAGTTTTTTTGTTTCTTCATGACCACAAGATACTGTGCTTACTTCATTCTTGTGGGCTAGAGTAAACGGCGCACAACATCTTGCTATATAAACGCAATTATCACGGATGTCAATAACTTATTACTGCATTGCAAAAATATTTTTTCCAGCATCAAGCAGCGCGAGCAGCGCGATCCAGAGCCTGATCGCGTCTCAACGACGCACTTGGACCATGCGGTTCATACCGAATACTTCGCGTGATCAGATCTCAGTTGAGTGTGTGTATGCTGGTGCGAGTGATGGTTTTGAATTAGTGAGAGTTGAAAGCAGATGGTCCAACTATGACTAACGAAACAGCGGCGTGAAGATCCATTGTTCCTCTCGTTCGATGCCGTAGTAAGTCAACACTGAATCTCGTTTACTCCGGCTCGCAACGCCGATGAATGGACCAGTCGCATCATCATCGACTGACGCTTGATCGCGGGTCGCTGAGAGCGCGCCGAGACCGGTCGTGTTGATTATTTGCGGAACTGCAAACTGTTGTAATTGCGCCATTTGCGCATCACGCACGGGCGGAATAACGTTGTTCGTGTAGAACATGATCGACTGCTGAAAATCGATCAACGCATCACTGCGAGGCAGGATGAAACGCCACTCACCTTCGATCGTTAACGGATCGCGCGCCGCCGAAGGACGAAGTATTTGTCGTGTCTTTGAGCCACCGGGAATCGGTATTCCCTGTAGCAGTTGGTCCATCGATGTCGGTAGTGCCTGAGCGCCGGCAGCGCGAATAGTTCCGGAGCGATAACGATAGTAATCACGGATCGCATCGGCCACTTGCTCGCCACGAAAGATCGCTTCCTGCTCGCGCTCACGTTGCATCTGTTGCTGCACGCTGGGCGCTGCCGCCATCGCGAAGAGGGCGAGCACTGTCATCATCGCCAGCAGCGCGACGAGCGTGTAACCACCCTCAGATCGCCTGCGCGACAGCGCAAGAGAGACAGACGGCGCCGTCGAGTCGATCGAGCTCGACCCGCATATCTTGTGGTCAACGATCGTCTTAAGGCTCGTCATCTTCGGAATCAACTCGTGGTGTTGGACGCGACAAAGGACCACCCGGAGTCTTGTCGCCTTCGCTCATCGGAAGTATGTGTTTGATCTTCAAGCTCGTGTCTACCACCACGAGCTCTTTTTCAGAGATGCTCGTCACCCGAAACCTGCCGCCGATAACATCGCCGCGCAGAACGGACACCATGCTCTTGTTATTGCGATCCTGCACCAGCGCCGTATCGGTGACGCGATTATGCGGACTGATGATGCCGACGTATGTGTAGTTGGGTGTCGGCGGCGCGGCAACGTTGACCGCCAGTTGATTTGAGTAGAGACGATTGTCAGGAGTACGAACGACGATCTGGCGCGCGCCGGGAGCAGCAATCAATGATGCTGAGATCGTAGTCGAAAGCTGTTGCGGGCTCTTGTAGGCCGTAGGCAGCTCGCGACCATCAACAAAGATGCGCATCTCCGGTGTGAACTTGTCACCGGCAGCTTCGAGTTTGAAATCCGCCGTCCGTGCGTAAACGTTCGAAGGCGAAACAGACGCGAGCAGAACCGGCGGCGGCGGAGTCGGAGTCGGGGTTGGTGTCTGGGCAACGGTGGGCTGCGGCGTCGCTGGCGGCTCGTAATAGGCAAAGATGTTTCGCTTCGCCTCAGGAGCACTGTACGACGACGGCACGTAATCGATCGGAGCGAACTTTGCGGCGTCCACGACTTGCTGTGAAACCTGCGGCGCGGCAGTAGCTGGCCGCTGCGTGGTGGTTGTTCGCGACGGCGTCGCGCTCGCTGTTGTCCTGGTTGTCGGAGCCGGCCGGCTGTCGAAACCGATCAGCACCCAATACAGAACCAGGATCGCTCCGAGCCCGAGCACTCCGGCGAAGATCAATTTCTTCTTTTCACCTGGTTTGCTTAAATCGACCAGTGCCATTTCGTTTATTCCTGACCTGCCGGCGCATTATCCGCAGCGCCTGGACGCTGAAAGTAAGTCGCCATGTTTAGCTGTAACGTCACGAGCGACCCGCGCGTGCCCGAACCCGCGCCGCCTTCTTCCGCTGATGCCGGCGCGCCGTTCTGAGATGCACGCTGAAGCTCCACTTCGTTGATGACTACAAACTGCTTGCTGCGCTCGACGTCGCGAATGAAGCGACGCACGTTCTGATACTCGCCCTCGACAGTCACCATCACAGCGATGCCGGGATAAAAACTCTGCCACTTCGTGACCACGGTCTTGCCGGAGTTCGACTTCGTGCCCGTGGGATCGAGCGTTGTGTAAGTCGGGCCCGACGTATTGCGCACGTTGTTCTTCACGATCAGTTGATTCAACTCTTCGTACAAGTCCATGCGACCCTGAGTCACTCGCATGAGATGGCCAGTCTCGAACTTAGTCAAACTCGTCGCAGCACGGTCGACAGTCTGTTTCGTGTTTTGATCGTTTTCGAAAACAGTGCCGAGCGTTTGCAGGTTCGTTTGCGTCTGCTTCAACTCCGTGTTCAAGGAAGTGAGACGGGAACGAGCGGGAACCAGGAAATAGATATAACTCATGAGCACGAGCGCGAACACGAGGCAACTGCCTGCGAGTGCGACGACTTCAGCTATGCCGAACATCTTGCCGCGACGTGATTGCAGAAACTCACTCACGCGCACTTTATAACCACTCGATCGAGGTTCGGTTTGTATTTCCGCGCTCATCTCTGAACCTCGCTTTCTTTCCGCGCCGCATCGACTGCAGCGACGTTCTCCGATGAATAACCGGCAGGCGCACGGTAAATCACAGCGAGCTCATACTCAGTTCCCTTTTCGCCACGACCCTTTTGCAGGTTCTGATTGCGAAGCTCAGCCTGGAAAACACCTCCCTGCTGCCACTCCGTCATCATCGCGCTGATGGTGGTTGGATCCGTCGCGAATACTGCCAGGTCGAGTTGGGCGACAGTCTGACCGCCCGCTCGCGTCACGTCGCGCACTGCGATACGCGAGACTCTAACGTTCGCCGGCAGCGTCGCCTCGAGATCAGCCAGCAATCGTGACCATGAAAATGACTTGCGGTCGACCAGCTCGTGCGCGGCCGGAAGGGCCTGCTGCTGCTCGGGCGTGAACGACTGTTGCACCTGCTTGGCGGCGTCGAGGAGCACTTGTTCACGTTGTTTTAGTTGCGTGATCTGCCCCTGGATGAGATCGGCTTGTTTTCTGGTGCTGGTCGTGAGCTGCACGACGATCAGCAGGCCGATCAGAGACACAAATAGGATGATTACCGTGAGGGCCCACGGAACAATGCGATTACTAAACGGTTTTGAGGCCAGGTTAAGACTGTTATTCACTGGAGAAAACCTCTTTGCGAGCCTACCGGCAGGCCAAACTGTGTGAAAGCATACACGGCCTCAGGAAGCAATCGCAAACGTCGGAGAATCTACACGCGCTTGGATGCAGTTGGTTTCACGAAGAATATGTCCAATTTGTCCTACAGGACCTATTCCTCCTATAATTAGCCTCCAAATTTAACTCAGGTATTTGCCATGGATGTACACTCAACGCAAGAACCCGCTGTGGGGACCTGTCGCGAATCAGAAGCGAAAACGGTCGAGCGGGTTGCAGTTGCTCATTTGCCCACTGAATGGGGCGAGTTTCAAATCGCTGCTTACCGCTCCCTCACGACTGAGGAAGAATTTGTTGTCCTCTTTAAAGGAGAGATGAGACGCGATGTCCCGACGCTCGTTCGCATCCACTCTCAATGTCTGACCGGCGACGTCTTTGGCTCGACCAAATGCGATTGCGGGCGCCAGCTCCACCGGACCATGCAGATGATTCAGCAGGAAGGACGGGGAGCGGTCGTCTACCAGCAGCAGGAAGGTCGCGGCATCGGGATCATCAACAAGATTCGGGCCTACGCGCTCCAGGATCAGGGCGCAGACACGGTTGAAGCGAACGAGCAGCTCGGTCTTGCGGTCGACCTGAGAGAATACCGGCAGTGCGCCGAGATTCTCTTTGACCTCGGGCTTTGCCGCGTGAAGGTCATCTCGAATAATCCGCTGAAGCTGCGTGCACTCGAAGAGGCGGGCTTGAAGATCGTGGAGCGTGTGTCGATCGAGGTCGACTCAACCGAAGACGCCGCGGATTACCTGCGCACCAAAAAAGAAAAGCTCGGGCACTTGCTCGAGCTCAAAGGAGATTAAACCCGCGATCGCGGGGGCAAGCCCCCTCTTCCTGACTTGTTCATCTTCCCTGCGTTCTTGGAGACCAGGCACCCAATGAAAAGAACAAGTCAGGAAGAGGGGCTTGCCCCCGCCGATCGTGGCTAACTATTAGTGCTTACTTCTCAAGTCCTTAATTGTCCCCTTGATTTTGTCAGAATCGGGGGCTTTTGGATCGAGTTTGAGATACTTCTCTAACTCGTCCGCGGCCTCCTTGGGCTTCGCATTCATGTACAAGCCACCGAGGTACTTGTGTGCAAGCGCCAGGTTCTCACCACCATTCGCGATAGTAGCCTCGAACTCCGGCACTGCTTCCGCATAGCGTTTCGTGCTGATATAGATCAACCCGAGGTAATAGTGCGCACTTGGACCGGCAATCTTCAGCTCGAGGGCTTTGCGGAAGTGTGACTCCGAATCCTCATACTTCTTCTCGTTGTATTCGGCAATCCCTAAATTTTGATATGCGGGCGCATCGTTGGGCTTCAACTTCACCAGCGCTGCATACGTCTCTGCAGCTTTGTCCCACTGCTTCATATGCATGTATTGACCACCGAGGTCGTTTAGCGCGATCGCAAAAGTCGGATGCGCCGCTACGGCTGCGCTGAGCGACTCGACCGCCGCCTTGGAATCATTCTTCTTCGCCGCAGCCATGCCTTTTTGATAGAGATTGAGCGCGTTCGAAGGTACGCCGGCAAAGAGTGGATTCGAGGAACTAATCTTGGGCTGTAGTTGGATCGTAACCTGAACGACTTTGCCACTCGTCCCCGAATAGATGCCCACGGGTTCGCGCGCTTTTTCAAATTCCGGTCCGGCATCAACCACAACGGTGTAATCGCCGGGCACGAGACCCTGGAAACGGAAAACACCGTCCTGATCCGGAACCGCCGAGTTCCCGCCGCCAAACTGCTGGACACTTTCGAGATTTACTCTAATCGTGCGCCCGCTGGCACTCTGTCCGGACGGAAAATAAATCCGGCCCTGGAGCATGACGTTGCCTTCACCGGTCGGCAGTCCGCCGTTGCGCGAGCTGCCCGGCGCCTGCGCTTTTGCAACCAGGGCGGACGACACGATCAGCGCTGCCGTCAAGATCAGATGGGGTAACCTGTTTGCATTCATCAATGAATTGCTGTCCTTTCTTATTAAATTATTCGGGATTGATGCGACTGCGAAAATCCTTGATCGTGTTACGCACGCGCTCGGCATCAGGAGCATTCGGCGTCGATGCCAGGTACTTCTCCAATTGCTCGACTGCGCGAGTATAGTCCTTTTTCCGCCAGTAGAGCCCGCCGAGATAATAATTCGCCATGCCAAGCTGCGCGGCATTGGCCTGGGTCGCAGTCAACAACTCCATCTCGGCTTCCTCGTATTTAGTCTGGCGCAGCAACGAGATACCGAGATACATGTGCGCCGTCGCGGAGTTGGTGTTTAGTTTCAACGATTCGCGGATCTGCTGCTCGGCTGGTGCGAACTCCCTGGTCTCGAGTAACGCGATGCCGAGATTCAGTCTCGCGGGCGCAGCGTTAGGACTCAGTTTGCAGGCTTCTTTGAGAACTTCAACCGCCTTGTTGACCTGTCGCAGCTTCAAATATTGAACACCGAGCTCGTTGAGAGCGAGTGGAAAGTTGGGATAAAGCGCGACCGCTTCCTTCAAAGAGCTCACTGCTTTAGCTGCATCCTCGTTGCGAGCTTCTTCCACGCCCCGGTCGTAGAGCTTGCGCGCCTTATCTGGAACTGCCGCAAGCGCAGCATTCACCACTCCCGGTTTGGTGCCGGCTCTGATTTTCACTTGGAGGTGCGCCATCACGGTATGCCGTTGTGGATTGGGCGGAAGTCGCACACCCATTCGCGACAGGTTCAGGTCACTATCAATCAAGACACTCTCGCTGTAGAGCTCATACTCATTTCCGGCATTAATAATGATTGTATAGCTTCCGGGCGCTAGCTGAGAAAAAGTGAAGGAGCCACTCGAATCCGGTATTACCTGCAACTCGGCATATTGCAGAGACTGGAGTTTGACCATGATCGAACCGGCGTCGGCTCTTCGTCCTGACGGGAAGAAAATGTATCCCTGAATGACATGAATGCCGCCGGTGCCGGTTGTTGATTTGCCGCTTCCCTGCGCGTTCGCGCTGGGGGATAAGAGAAGCATGCCAAGAAGTATAAATAGAAAACGAGTAGAGCAAATGCGGAGGGACGAAGAACCTGGCATGGAAACCTCCCTGAACTGTCCTGGATGATTTAGATTTAACTCCCGTACTGCGCGAAGATCAAGTGCAAAAGTGACTCAGAATCACAAAGAATGTTTTTCACGCAAAGGCGCAAAGACGCAAAGAGAAATTCGTGAACTTAAATCTTCCTTTGCGCCTTTGCGCCTTTGCGTGAAAAATCTCTTTCGAGCTTTCTTGACTTCATAAAACAATCGGGGAGAGGGCCGTATGGCGCCTCTCCCCGTCACCCGCAATGGCTTTCGCCAAATGGCGGAAGTTAGTGTTTAGAAGGTGAACTTGGCGCCAAAACGGAACGCCGAAGGAGCCTGGACCAGCAGCGCCGAACCGTAGAACGGATTAAGCACTGGCGGAACTCCTGTCACACCGCTATTGATCGAGAAGGTCTGGTCCAGAGTTACTGCGCGCTGGCTATTGAAGACGTTGAACCAGTCTCCAGTCAGTCGCAACTCTTTACCTTCACCAACTCTAATCGGATAGTAAACTCCCAGGTCAAGATTCATCGTCGTGGGCGTTCGGTTTGAACCGATGCTCTCGACAGTGTTGGGGAATCCTGGCTCGGAAGCCGAAACGGTCGGAACGATTGCGGTTCCGCGCGTAACGCCGAAACCTTCGTTGTTTCCATAGATCGGATGCGGAATCAGTTGGTTGAACGGCGTACCGGACTGGGTGTAGAAGTTTCCACTAACGAGGAGTTTCCACGGGGTACGATAGCTGCCGTTGAACTTGAACTGGTGCGGCCGATCGTTTGGCAAACGACCATAGGTGTTGTTGAGCAAGCTCTGAAGGTCGAACAACGAAGTGATGTTCGGGTCAGACTGCCCGTTATCGTTACGGAACAGGCCTTCGTAGTTACCGATCA
>Ga0065712_10068522_pt1 | contig 10096 bp, 7 predicted proteins | sample MisRhiReplicate1_FD_59099 | JGI IMG/M metagenome (GOLD analysis project Ga0065712, IMG submission 59099) | Miscanthus rhizosphere microbial communities from Kellogg Biological Station, MSU, sample Rhizosphere Soil Replicate 1: eDNA_1 v3... | ecosystem: Host-associated > Plants > Roots >...
ATTCCGATTCCGCCGACAATAAGAGAAATCGCGGCGATGCTGCCGAGCAGCAGCGTCATGATTGTAGTCAACTGAGCCGACGTAGCCGCCACGTCAGCCATGTTCCGGACCATAAAATCATCGGATTCGGTCGGCCCAATCTTGTGCCGTTGCCTTAACAAATCCGTGATCTGGTTCTGTGCCAGCTTCGACCCGGCTTCACTGACACCGGTCACCATCGCCTGGCTGATCGCCGGGATAGTTCGCCCCGCCAGCTTCCGCTGCACGGTTGTGTAGGGCACGATTGCCGTGTCGTCCTGATCCTGGCCGACCATCGATTGCCCTTTCGCCTCGAGAACTCCTGCTACGCGAAACGGCAGATTCCTCACGCGAATCGTCTGGCCAACCGGATCCATGCCGGGAAACAATTTGTCTGCGACGGTCTTGCCCAGCACGATGACACGCGAGCCCGAGACGACGTCGGCTTCATTGAAGAACTCGCCTTGCTGCACTTTCCAGTTTCGGATGTCCGGGAACTGCTCGTTGGTGCCCTGTATGCGAACAAACCAGTTCTGGTTTCCGAATACGATCTGTGCCGACGAATTCACGACCGGCGACACGTAAGCGACGGCGGGAATTTCTCGTTGGATCGCGATCACGTCCTCATCGGTCAACGTGCTCGCGGCGCCCAATCCCATGCTTGCGCCGCCCTGCATCATGTTGCCGGGCATGACGTACAACATGTTGCTTCCCATGCTGCTGATCTGATCCTGAACCATGCGCTGAGCACCCTGGCCGACGGACACCATCGCGATGACGGCGCCGACTCCGATAATGATGCCGAGCATCGTCAACGCCGAGCGCATTTTGTTGCGACCCAGCGCGCGCATCGCAATTTTAAGAATGGCCAGGAAGTTCATTCGTCATCCTCCTCTTCCGCAGGAGGAAGCTCTCTCAAAGCCTGCGCGGCGTCCTTACGATTCACGACCGGCTCATCGCGGCGTATACGGCCGTCACGAAAATGAACCACGCGTGTGGCGTACTCCGCAATATCGGGCTCATGCGTGACCAGAATGATGGTCAGTTTCCGTTCGCGATTTAATCGTTGCAGAATCTCCATCACTTCGATCGATGTGCGCGTGTCGAGCGCACCGGTCGGTTCATCGGCCAAAACGATCGACGGATCGTTGACTAGCGAACGCGCGATCGCTACGCGCTGCTGCTGACCTCCGGACAATTGATTCGGCATGTTCTTTCCGCGATCCGCCAATCCGACGATCGCCAGGGCTTCCCGAGCTCTGCGCAGCCGTTCGGCTGAGCCGACGCCGGCATAGAGCAGCGGCAGTTCTACGTTTTCAATGGCCGATGTTCTCGGCACGAGATTGAAGCTCTGGAATACAAACCCAACCCGCTGGTTTCGAATGTCCGCCAGCTGTGCCTTATTAAGTTTTGAGACGTCCTGACCGTCCAGCAAGTACTGACCTTTCGTAGGTCGATCCAGGCAACCAATGATATTCATCATCGTCGACTTTCCAGATCCCGAAGGACCCATGATCGCCACGAACTCGCCGCGATGCACCATCAGCGAAGCGCCATGCAGCGCATGGACTTCCACTTCACCCATTTTGTAAATCTTATGGATGCGTTCCAGACGAATGACCGCGTCGGGTGCGGACTCAGGAATGTGGACAGGATCGATCACTGCCTGCCTCCGCGTCCTCCACCGCCGCCAGGAGGTCCGAAGCCGAAGCCAAACCCACCACGTTGATTTTGAGCCGGAGCCGAAGCAGTCTGCGTGCTGTCGCCGATTATGACGAGATCGTTGGGATTCAAATCGCCCGAAACGATTTCAGTCGCAGCGCCATCCGTAATTCCCAGCGTTACCTGACGAAGCTCCGGTTTCTTTTCCGCATTAAGGATCCAAACGCTGCCAGGCCGCTCCGTCCGTTTCTTCGGCGCGAGAAACCGGATCTTGTCCGAGGGGTTCCACTTTTGTCCGGGGGCCAGCGGAATCGAGGCTTCCGCACTGGCACGAGTCGCCGTCGCCGCGGGAGCCGGTGCTGCAGGTTCTTCTTCGGGATTCGATCCACCTCGGCCACGACCGGTCATTCGTCCTTCAGGTCGTGTCTGACCCGGCGGCGTATACCTCAAAGACGAATTCGGAATCTTCAACACGTTGTCGCGCTGATCAACGGTGATCGTGATATTCGCCGTCATACCAGGCCGAAGCTTCATCTCAGAATTGTCGATGCTGAGAATCACACTGTAGGTCACAACATTTTGGACGGTTTGCGGGCTCAATCGGATCTCGGCGATACGTCCACGAAAGACATCGTTGGGATAAGCATCAACCGTGAATCGCACATCTTCCGCGGCGGAGATGTTGCCAATATCGGCTTCGTCGACGCTCGCGTTCACTTGCATGCGCGACAGGTCATTGGCGATCGAAAAAAGAGTCGGCGCCTGCATGCTCGCGGCGATGGTCTGACCGACATCCACGTTACGAGAGATCACAACCCCATCGACCGGTGAGTAGATGTTGCAGTACTCCAGATTCAGGTTGGCGCGCTCGAGATCCGCCTGCGATTGCTGGAGCTGCGCCTTCGTTTGCTCCAGTTGCGCGGCGGAGGAAATACCCTGCGCCTGTACCTGATCCAGCGAAGCCTGTGCCTGTTCGTACTTCGCTTGCGCGGAGTCCGAGTTCGCCTTCGCATTGTCGAAATCATTCTGCGAAGAGAGTCCCTTGTTCATCAGATCCTTCGCCCGATTGAACAGGGTGAGCCCGTTATCCCGGGCCACCTTCGCTGCTTCAAGATTCGCGCGCGAACTCTGAACGTTTGCTTTGTTCGTCTGGATTTCCGCTTCCGAGCTTCGCACGCGTGCCTGAGCCGCCGCGACCGTGGCGCGGGCATTTTGCACCTGTGCCTCGAAGTTACGCGGATCCAGGCGGGCCAGCAATTGACCACGTTTTACAACAGAGTTGAAATCCGCAAATATCTCGAGAACCTGACCGGACACCTGGCTGCCTACCTGTACGGTCACAACAGTTTGCACAACACCCGTCGCATTCACGACATTTCGGAGTGGTCCCTTGTCTACGCGTGTAGTGAAGAATTCGTTATTTGCAGCTTTTTGTCTTGATGCGGAAAAAGCGAATACGATTGCGACGATTACAACAATCACACCAACGAGAGTGGTCTTCTTGGACATTAGCTTCATACATTATCCAGTACGGTTGAGAGCTCCTGCGTGTTACTAGTCCGCCTTCATCGGTTCAGCGGCCTCGCCTTCAAATTCCGGCGCCTTGCGGCGGAAACGGGCGACAAGGTCGTCAAATATGGAATAGGCTACCGGCGTGAACAGCAAGGTAAGTAACAGACACAGTAACTGACCACCCATCACAACGATGCCGATCGGTTTACGGGAGCCGGCGCCCGGCCCCGTACTCAAAACAATGGGTATCATTCCAGCGACGATCGAAAGCGTCGTCATCAGAATTGGACGAAGCCGCGCGTGATTGGCTTTAATGATTGCTTCGTGCCGCGGCACGCCACGTTCGCGCAGCGTATTCGTATAGTCGATTTGCAGAATCGAGTTTTTCTTCACAATACCGAACAGCAGCAACACGCCTAAACCGCTGAACAGATCCAGACGAGTTCCCGTTACCCAAAGTGAAAACAACGCGAACGGAATGCTGAGAGGAAGCGACAACATGATCGTGATCGGGTGCAGATAGCTTTCGAACTGCGCCGCCAGCACCATGTACATGAAGATCGCGGAGAACAGAAATGCGAGCAAGAAACTCGACTGCAGTTCGTTCAATGTTTTGGCGCGACCGGTAAACTCGGCTCGATAACCGGGTTTCATGTCGATCTTCGAGATGCGCTTGTTGATCTCTTCCACAGCGGTACCAACACCGACACTCGGTTCGAGGTTGGACACCAGTGTGACCTGCCGCTCTCGTCCCTGACGTTCGATCTGTGCCGGCCCGAGATCCTTTCCAAGCGTTGCGAAATTAGAAAGCTGCACCTGACCTAGACGCGATGATGGGATCCAGAGATTCGCAATCTTCTCCGGCCTGTCTCGATCCACACGGGACAGACGCAGGCGGACGGAATATTGATCATCACCATCCTTGAACTTGCCAACTTCTTCGCCCGCGACCATCGTGCGGAGCGCCGACGCAACGTCCTGAGCACGCACCCCGAGGTCCGCCGCCTTCGCGCGATCGAGTTGGACGTGAATCTCGGGATTTCCGATGTTCAAGGTGGTGTCCTGGTCGACCAGACCGGGAATCTGTTTCATCTCACCCAGGATCTGATCGGAATATTTTTCGAGTTCCTTGAGATCGGGCCCGCGAACGTTCAACACAATCGCCTGCGCGCGAAATCCCGCGCCGCTGACGCCTTGCACAGCCTGGACTGCGACGCGAAGGTCCGAAAACTTTTCCTTCATCATGCGGCGAGCGTCATTCATCACGTCGAACTGTGAGAAATCGCGTTCGGTTAGATCGGACAGCCGGATGTAGACAGACCCTTCGGTTACTGCGCCGTTGTTGATCGTGGCGAGCACGTGCCGGACGCCGCGCAGCTTCCATGCCTCACGCTCCACATTCTGAAGGACAAGATCGGTGCCGGCGAGTGATGTCCCGTCCGGAGTTTTCACTGCGATTTCGAATTCGTTCTGATCGTCCGTCGCAAAGAAGTCGAGGCCGACCAGCATGAACATTGGGATGATTGACACCACAACAGCGGCAAAAACGACCACCATTGTTTTTCTATGGTTCAGCGCCCAAAGAAGCAATCTTCCGTATGCCCTGTCGATGACTTGATAGAAGCCGGTATCTTTCGACCCGTGGCCGCCGCCGTTATGTGAACGGCGAAGCAGACGCGAGCTCAACATCGGAGTTAATGTGAAGCTCACGAGCATCGATACAAGGATCGACACGGCCATGGTGAGACCGAAACTCTTCAGGAATCGTCCCGGGACGCCACCCAGGAAAACCACAGGCAGGAAGATGACGACGAGGGATAGTGTCGTTGCCATGACCGCGAGTCCGATTTCCTGTGTTGCCGCAATGGCAGCGCGGTAAGGCGTGTAACCCTCTTCTTCGATATATCGGAAGATGTTTTCGAGAACGACGATCGCATCGTCGATGACTATTCCGACTGCTAGCGTCAGGCCGAGCATCGTTAGGTTATTGAGGGTCATGTCGAGACCCTTCATTGCGGTGAATGTCGCAATAATCGAGATCGGCACCGCAACCGCAGCAATGATCGTGCTGCGGAAACTGCGCATGAACAGCAGCACCACGACGCTCGCCAGGATTCCGCCGACGATCAAATGCTCATTGATCGAATCAACGGAAGCTTTGATGAACCGCGACTGATCGCGAATCACGTCGGCGTGCATGTCCGGCGGAAGCTGCGTTTTCAGCTCTTCCAACCGGCTTTTGATGGTGTCGGCAACCTTAACTGTGTTGGTGCCCGACTGCTTGCGCACGAGGAGCGATACGGCGCCTTTTCCATCCTGTCGTGCCAGACCGCGCGGCTCCTCGAAACCGTCCTCAACGGTCGCGATGTCGCGAAGATAGACAGGCGTGTTGTTCGCATTGCCGACAACGATGTTCTCGAAGTTCTTAACCGTGTCGATGCGGCCGAGCGTACGCAACACAAGCTCATTCGGACCTTGATCGATCCGGCCACCGGGTACTTCTACGTTCTGCGCCCGGATAGCGGCGCGAACCTGGTCAATGGTGAGCTTGTAGGCTTGAAGCTTCTCGGAGTCCAACCACAATTGAATTTCACGCCGGCGGCCGCCGACGATTTGAATGGAGCCGATGCCTTGAACGGATTCGAGCCGTTGCTTGATCTGTTTGTCGGCGATCTCGGTAATCTCGCGTAGCGGGCGATCACCGTACACCGAAATGGAAAGAACAGGAGCGGCATCGAAATCGACGCGCTCAATGACCGGAGGATCGGTCTCGCGCGGAAGCAGGCTGATGACAGTCGCGACCTTATCGCGAACTTCCTGCGCTGCCACATCGCCGTTCTTATCGAGAACGAACTGCGCGACCACCAGAGACGTTCCTTCGGAGGTCGTGGACCGCAGCTCGTCGATACCGCTGATGGTGTTGATCACTTCCTCGATCGGCTTGGTGATCTGCGATTCAATTTCCTCGGGACTGGCGCCGGGCAACGTTGTGCGCACGGTCACGGTCGGCAAGTCGATCTTCGGAAATTGATCGATTCCGAGCTGGGTGTAAGAGAAGATGCCGAGCACCACGAAGACCATGATCAGCATCGTGGCGAAGACAGGTCGCTTGACGCAGACTTCAGCAAGTTTCATTTAACTGAGACCTCCCGGCCCTGCTGCAAACTGCCCAGGTTCGAAGTCGCAACCGCTTCACCGGCTTTCACGCCTTCCAGCACTTCGACGGCGCCATCCAGATGCGTTCCGGTTCTCACGATTCTTTCGACGACCTTGCCGTCTTGAACAACGAACACTTTCTCGAGGCCGGCGAACGTGAAGATTGCAGCGGAGGGAACGACTAAGGCTTTCTCGCGACGGTCGGTTTGAATCGTCACGCGAGCGAACAGTCCCGGTTTCAACGTGCCGTCGGCGTTGTTCACCATTGCTTCGACTCGAAGGGTACGCGACTGCTGATTGACAGCGGGTGATACGCGCGACACCTTGCCGTCGAACGCCTTTTGTGGAAACGCATCGACTGTGAACCGCACGGGCCGGCCCGGGCGAACCGAAGTCATGGCCGATTCAGGCACTTCAACACGCAGTTTGAGCGGCGAGTTCTGCACGATGGTGACGACCGGACTGTTGGCTTTCAGATATTGACCTTCCGTGATCGGCCGTTCCTTGACGTAACCGGACATCGGCGCGACCACCCGGGCATCCGCCAACTTCTTTTCGGCGAGCGCAAGGGCTGCCTTCCGCGCCGAAACCGTTGCGCGAATATTCCGCACGGTCTCGCGGGCATTACGCAGCGCAGCTTCGGCCACGTCGTAACGCGCCTGCTGTTGATCCAACTGCTGTTTGGGTGCGACCTGTTCCTGGTAAAGCTTTTTGGTCCGCTCCAGAGTCAGCTTGGCCTCTTCAAAAGTAGCTTCAGCCTGTCGTACCTGGCTGGTTGTCGCTTCGTCTACGGTAGCGTTGGCGTCCGTAATACCAAGGCGAGCCATTTCCTGCTGCAGTGCCGCGTTCTGCTGCTGAACCGCGAGCTCAAGTTCCTTCGTGTCCAGTTCGGCAAGGATTTGACCGGCTCGGACCATGTCCCCCATGTCCACGTGCAGCTTCTGAACGATGCCTTCAACTTGATTGCTGACCGTAACTTCTTCGTTGGGATCCAGGGTGCCGACCGCTTCAACAAATCGGTCGAGTTCTTTTTCCTCGACACGACCTTGCTGGATCGCGACAGCCGGCGCCGCGGTTGCGGCGGTGGCAGGCTGCGTCGGATCCGACGATGATCGGGAACAGCCGGTGACGAGTATGAAAACCAGACAGACAGAGAAAGGTTTGAAAGCATTTATCATTGAGCTATTCCTGTGAGAAAGATGGACACGAAAGTCCGCACAACTTCATCGCGATCAAAGGACTGCTTTTTGTTAAGTCCGAAGATCAATTGGGTTTGGATAAACATAAAAAACATTCCGACGAATGCGCGCGCCGCCAGGTTGGCATCCATCGGTTTGAAAACGCCGTCGTCGATCCGTTTTTGCATGTACGCCGCGAGCGGGTCCCGCTCGGGCATTGAATCAAGGAACATATCGGCCAGTTCGTGTCCTTCCAGCGCGCTGAAGAGAAGCAGGCGGATAAAGGTGGTGTCCTGCTCGTGCTTTTCGAGAAATCGCCGTCCGACTGCTTCGAGGAAAGGAACAGATCCGATTTCCGCGAGGCGGCTGAGTTCTTCGTCCTTTCCAGCCCTGCCGTGCTGCATCTTTTCCTCGAGGATGGCGCGGTACAGCTCCTCTTTGGTCTTGAAGTAACGAAAGATGATCGCCTCGTTTACATCCGCGTGGGCTGCCAGGTCCCGGGTGGTGGTTCCACGGAATCCCTTCTTGGCGAAAAGTTCCATCGCTGCCCGTAAGATGTCCTGCCGTCGATCTTTATGTTGCATAAGTAAGTACTCACTTACTTGTGAGTAAGTACTTACTTACATGGATTTTGTGAATCTGGCAAGAAAATTTTCTGTCAACAGCTAGCGCGCTCGGTCGGAGATAGGTGGGTGGTAGATGAGTTGGACCAGCAAACCATCGGGATCGCGAAAGTAAAACGACCGGGCACCGTCGCGATGAGTTTTGGGTTCCTTGACCAGGACAATTCCAAAGTGGCGGAGGCGGTCGGCCCAGACGTCGACATCATCGGGCGTGCGGACAACGAAACCGATGTGATCGATCGTCTGGATTGGGCTGACCTTGTCGGGTTCCATCAACCGATGGATTGCCAGGTTGTCGCTGCCGGACGTCAGATAAACGTTATCCGGATCGGGCTCCCATTCCACCGTCATCCCCATCACTTTGGTATAGAAATCCACGGACTTACGAACATTTCTTACATTGATGGCGACGTGCCGAATGCCGAGGAATGAGTTAGCTGGGGGTTTAGGATCAGCCATATCTGTCACATCATCTCACCGTTCCGCTTGCCGGGAAACTGCTACTTCCATTGACTTAACGCCCCTATTCTGAGTACAATTCAAGGACTCGTGTCCCCGACCCGGGTGTTACAAAATTATAATAAGATTAAACGTCGGGGATGCCTCGGTCATCGTCCGGTTTAGTATGACCAGCCCAAAAATCAAAAAGCCGATTTCTTTAGAACAAGTCAATTCCTGGCGGATGTACCGCCAATACCTCGACCGACCTTATCCATCGAAGGGGATTATCGACCTCATCAAGTCCATTGGGTGGTTGTACTCTCCCGGTTGCTCGACTCCGTATCTCGCGCTTTGGGCGCGGATGTCTTCGTTTAAGACGGACGACCTCAACAAGATGGTTTTTGGCGATAACAAGCTTATCCAGGTCGAAACACTGCGCGGCTGCACGATGCTTGTTCCAAGAGATCAAGCCGTCGTTGCGATGCGTATCCGAAGCCGCACCTTCACGGAGCTCGCAAAACAGGCGCGGCAGTACATTACGGTCTCGGAGCCGGAGATGGAAAAGCTCAAGGGCGCCGTTCTCAAATCGCTCCAAAGCACACCGAAAGCACTCGACCAAATCCAGGCTGCCGTTCCGAGCAATCTGGTGCGTGACTTCGGGCCGGATTTAAAGCGCATTGGGCTGACGAACAGTCTTTCTTTAGCGATAAATCTTCTGAAGGAAGAAGCGAAACTTCTCAAGATTCAAACGCGAAAGCGCCTCGACTCAACGGAATACTCCTTCGTTTTGACTTCCAACATTCTTCCTGAAGCCGATCCGGCGAATCTGCGCTTTGAAGAAGCCTGTATTCGTTTGGCATCGCAATACTTCAAGGCGGAATCGCCGGCGCGAATCAAGGATTTTGCCTGGTGGTCGGGTATTAACGTCACCGATGCGATCAAGGCTGCCGCCGAAGTGAAGCCGAAGCTGGTCACGATTGCTGTGGAAGGGACGAAGGACGAGTTTCTGATTGCCGAAGCAGACATCGACGAGCTTATGGCGTTCGAGGGGAGTCCGGAAACGATCAACTTCATTCCGTACCGCGATACGTTCCTGAAAGGTCAGCGGGAAATCGTCGATCGCTTCGTTCCTGTGAGACACGCCGACAAGCCATTCTCGCGATGGAAAGGCAAATTGATCAACGATCCTCTCGCCACGATCGTACGGGATGGCCAGGTTATCGGCGTTTGGGAATGGAATGAAGACCGTGACGAAATCGAATATCTCCTTTTCGACACGGCTGCCGCGAAGGCGGTCGAAAAGAGCGTCCGCAAACGTTCAGGCGAGCTGGCTGCTTTCATCAGAACCAACCTCGGCGAGATTCGGGCGCACAGCCTCGACTATGGGCCTCATCAGATGACCTGTATCCACGACCTGAAAGCGTTCTGGGGCAAGGGTGCACAGGTCGATGTCCGAGTTTGAAGTAAGTTCCCTCGAAGCAAACCGCTGGTGGCAAAAGAACGCAG
>Ga0065712_10068523_pt1 | contig 10093 bp, 9 predicted proteins | sample MisRhiReplicate1_FD_59099 | JGI IMG/M metagenome (GOLD analysis project Ga0065712, IMG submission 59099) | Miscanthus rhizosphere microbial communities from Kellogg Biological Station, MSU, sample Rhizosphere Soil Replicate 1: eDNA_1 v3... | ecosystem: Host-associated > Plants > Roots >...
GCCACGGCGCATCACCGAGGCCCTCCGCCTGCTGCCGTGCCGACAGCTCGAGAAGGCCGTCAAGCGATCCCGCATGCAAATCCATCGCGCTGTGCGGGTCGCCGATCGCGGCCACACGTGCCGGCATGGTGGCCAGCGTGAAGTCTCCCGGTTCGCACACTTCGATCTCGTCCCAGGCGAGCGGGGCGGAGATGCGGGCATCGGGCCGCGGCCTCACCGAGTAGGCTGCGGCAATCGTGCGGTCCTTCGCGTTCTGGTTGTAATCGAGGAACACGCCGTGGCGCTCTTCCTTCCACCACTTGCTGGTGGCGATCGATGGAGCGCGCCTCTCGACTTCGCGCGCGAGCGCCAGGGCGGCGCGGCGGACTTCCGGAAAGGTCCAGCGCCGCTCGATGCGCACGTACACGTGCATGCCGCGCGACCCAGACGTCTTCGGCCAGCCGACAATGCCGAAGTCGTCGAGCGTGGCGCGCACCACTTGAGCGACCGCGCGAATCTCCGGCCAGTCGACGCCGGGCACCGGATCCAGATCGACACGCAGTTCGTCGGGATGATCGAGGTCGTCGGCGCGGACGGGATGCGGATGCAGCTCCAGGCACGCCAGATTCGCCATCCAGCAGAGCGCCGCGGCGTCGCGCGGGACGACTTCTTCGGCGGTACGACCGGACGGGAAGCTCAGCGAGACAACGTCGATCCAGGAGGGGCGCGATGCGGGCGCCCGTTTCTGAAAGAAGAATTCGCCGTCGATGCCGTTTGGATAGCGCACGAGGACGTTGGGCCGGTTGCCGGCGGCGCGCAGAGCGCCATCGGCCACGGCGAGGTAATAACGCACCAGATCGCGCTTGGTGTAGCCGGCCTGCGGGAAGAGGACTTTCTCAGGGTTTGAGATCGCAACCGATCGACCGGCGACGTCGATCAGCTCCGGTTCAGCCTGTCTTGTCACATGACCAATATATCCGTCGCAGCCAGGCGCAGCGGGTAGCAACCGAATTCTGGCGAAAGTCGCTACGAGGTGACGGCTCGACCATGACCTCCGCGATCCGTCCTGGAACTTCATTCGGGAGGAAGAACACGGTGCTCGCAGTATTGTGCCGCCAGAGAACCTCCGCCATGAGCAGTTAGCGATGGGCCAGGATGTCGGCCAGCGAAGTCTCCGGGAGCTCCGGGAACCTGCGATGGAGACTGGTCGACGCAAAGGTCAGATCCAAAGTGTCCATCGCAATCGCCGCACGCATCTGACGTGCGCGATTCGGCCAGACAGGTCCAAGCACGGCAGCGAGCAGACGCAGCATCGGACGAGGGATGTGTCGTGGCGGCGCCGTGCGCCCCGCCGCCCGTTGCAGGCTTGCTGCGAGCTCGTTGAACGACACGTTCTTCGGGCCGCCGATTTCAAACGTCTCACCGCGCGCTGAGGAATCCACGACCACTCGTTCGACGAGTGCGGCGACATCGGATACCGACACAAAATTGATCGGGTTGATTCCTCGACCGAAGATGACCGGCCGACCAGAGGGGCCGGCGGTCTGGTCGAGCAGGTCGAGCCAGAACTCGGCAAAGGCGGTGGCGCGCACGATGGTCCATGGCGTGCCGCTGGCTCGCAGGTGTTGCTCGGCCGCGTACTTCATACGAAAGAGGTCGAGAGGATGCTCCGCCGACGCCCCGACGATGGACATGAGCACCACGGTCGCCTTCGCCGCAGCCGCCGCAGTGACGAGATTGCGATTGCCGTCGCGATCGACGGATGCCGGCGAAACATGTCCGATGTCGCCGAACCCATGAATCGCCGACACCACCGTGCTCACGCCGACCATTGCGCCGTCCACGCTGCTTCTCTCGCGCACGTCGCCTTCGATGACCTCGACACCGTCCGGTTCGAGATGTGCCGTCCGTTTCCGATCGCGCGTGAGCACTCGAACGCACAGACTTCGCGCCGCCAGCCTCCGCACGATCAGGGTGCCAAGGCGTCCGCTTCCGCCGGCGACGAGGATCATGGCCGCTCCGTTGACGACGCTGTCGGTGGCGGCGCTGCGCCAGCGATTTGCCGGCGAACTGCGGCATCGATCCTCTCGCCGCCTTGCTGAACTGGCTCGAGGTAGAAGCGCGCCCATGTCAGCAGTCCGTCGGCTACGCCGAAAATCACGACCCCGCGCATCAAGTGGAGCGATCCGTCCCGTCGGGTGCCACGATGTTCCCATTCGCTCCAGGCCTCGTTACCGTGAACCGCAGAGCGAAGCATGTTCGCAGTGAGGTCGGGGATCGCAGCAAAAATCTGCTCCCAGTTGCGGCGGACTTGCTCGCGGCCGGTGAAGCTGCGCTCCGGGTGAGCCGGTGTGTCGTTGCGATATTCCGAAGCGAAGCAGGCCGCCACGGCGTCCACATCGTGTGCGTTCGCGGCCCGCTCGAGCCGCGCCAGCAGGCTGGCGGCGTCGTCAATTCGTTCATGAGTCGTCACTGTTCGGGTCTTCATAATTGATACAGTTACACTGTAATTAAATGTATACTCTGCGCAATGGCCGCTAAAGTCAAGCGGACACGACGATACGACTCGGCGCGCCGCCAGGAAGCCGCCGCACGGCGGCGTGCTGCAGTCGTCGCGGCGGCGAGTCGCCTTTTCATGCGCGAAGGATTCGCGGGAACGACGATCGCGCGGATCGCCGAGGATGCCGGCGTGTCCGAAGAGATGGTCTACAAGGCGTTCGGAAACAAGATCGCGCTCGTGCGCGCAATCCGGGACCAGGCGCTCGCCGGCGAAGGACGGGTGCATGCCGAGCGTCGTTCGGATCGGATGCAGGCCCATGAGGACGATCCGCGCCGGATCATCCGAGGATGGGGTGTCCTGGCAATGGAGGTGGCGCCCAGGGTGGCGCCCGTACTTCTGCTGGTGCGCGAAGCGGCGGCGAGCGATCCGGCATTGGCAAGACTGCAGGAAGAGATGGATGCATCGAGGCTGACGCGCATGATGCACAACGCGCGGACATTGTTGAACGGGGGGCACCTGCGCGAAGGCATCACCCTCAATGGCGCCACGGATGTGTTGTGGACTTACAGCTCGCCCGAGCTGTACGAGCTGGTGGTCATCCGGAGAGGCTGGGCAGTCGAACGGTACGGACGGTTCATCGCGGACGCGATGATCGCGGCGTTGCTGCCGTCGTGATCTCTGGGAGGGACACGGGTTCTGGTCGAGCTATCCGATGTTCACGCCTTGGCACCAGGAAGGCGGCAAGGGTAGAGAAGGCTTATCGCCTGAATGCTATGGAGGGAGCGAGCCGAGGTACGCGGAAATAGCGATGATGTCGTCTTCGGAAAGATTCGCGACCGCGCGCTTCATCAACGCCGCAGCCTTGCCCGCGCTGGACCCGTACCGCAGATCGAAGAGTTGCCGCGCGATGTATAAAGGTTGCAGTCCCGCCAACCTGGGAACTTCCCCTAAACCGCGCAGCGTTTCCCCATGACAGAGCGCGCACGAAACGGTTTTTCCCGAGCCGCCCGTCTTGACGAGTGCCTCGCCTCTTGCGAGGGTGCCTGGTGGAACGTAAGCGATGAAGCCGGAGTGCGGATCGCGAATCTCCGTGCGGAAGGCGTCCGCGGGAATTTCGAGGATGCGTCGGCCGATTGGCTCGGTCCCGCCGTCCGGATGAAGCTGACGATGACGGCCGGCTGTCGCGATGTAGGTTCTCGGCGGCGTCGCCGTTTCGATCACTTTCACAAACGCCCGAGGAACCAGCGCCGCGAAGTAATTCGCTGCCTGCAGCACATCCTCGGCTGATGTCGTCTGCGCGATGGGTCCCATTCGCGCGTCATCTTTGCGCGTTCCTGCCTTGTAGTAGGCCATCTGGCGGATCAGATATTCAGCAGGCATGCCCGCGAGGTCCGCGGATTCGGGATGACCCTGGCCGGACATCAGATGGCACGAGCCGCAGGCGAAAGTAATTCCGGCATCACCCTTGACCGATCGTGGTGCGGGCGGATGTTCGTCGGGGAACCAATCCGGCGGATTCGCATTCCCCGCGATCTTTGCGGCGTCGTATTCCTTCGCGCTGCCAGGCGCACGCACCATGCCTTCCGGCCGCACCCCGGGCGGCTGGATTGTGTCGGGAATATTGAAAGCCCAAGCGGGAAGTCCGTCGGGAACCGTGAGCGGAGCCTGGGCGGTCGGTGTCTGCGCAGCGAACGCCATCGCAAGAGCGCAGGTCAGCGCCGCAGCGAACCGAGACTCAAGACGAGCTCTCAAGAACTGCGATTGTAAGGTATGCGGGCGATTCAGGAGCTCGCCGGGCGCGCGGATCTGAAGACGACGCAGATCGCTAGGTAGCTTCGTTAAAAGCAGTTTAGTGTGGAGCAGAACAGCGCCAGTTGGAACCGACTGACCGCCTGGTTGTGTCATTTAGAGCGACTTCGAACCGCGACATAGTTCGCCCCGCTGGGCGAGGCAACTGCCGTCGATCGTCAGCCGACATCAGGCGAGACCCAGCACGCGCTGCAACGAGGCGAAGGGCTCTTGTGACCGAAGCGAGTCGAAAAGCGGCGAGACATTGAGAAATGAGAGCAGATAGCTGCCATCCCGGGCTGCCCGGTGGAAGCATTCGAACGCTGCATCGGTGTCGCCCAGACTCGCATGAACCAGGCCCACGATCTCGGCGGGGGGCGCTTGACGCGCGGGGCGGGTGATGAGGTCCTGAAGGATCATCTGGGCCTCGTCGATGCGGCCGCACAGCGCATGCATTCGACCGACCAGCCCGAGGACCATCAAATTGCCCCCCGAGAGGTCGTCGGCCTGCCGGAGCGCGGCTGTGGCGCGGGACAAATCGCCGAGCTGCTCGTACGCCAATCCAAGGACCCAGTGCGCCAACCAGAATTGAGGGTCCATCTCCAAGGCGCTCAACTCCGTATCGACGGATTCGGCGTATCGGCGCGCGAGAAAAAGCATATGGCCGACGCCCATCCGCCATGTGACGCTCAGCGGATCGAGTCTGACTGCCTCCGCTGCCTCGCGGATCGCGTCGTCGAACCGGCCTTGTGCCGCAAGGTAGTTCGCCCACCAGTTGCGAGCGGTGGCGTAATCGGGCGCCAGCTCGATAGCACAACCAAAGGACTGTTCGGCGCCTACCCAGTTCCACTCTGAGGTCATGCGGATTAAACCGAGCGCGGCGTGGGCTTCCCCGATGGTGTCATCGATCTCGAGCGCTCTCGAGGCCGCGGCTTTTGCGGTGAGCAGGGCGTCCGGGGCACACGGCCAGCTATGCCCTCGGAGAACGAGAAAGCACTCGGCCAGGCCGACGTACGCAAGCGCATAGGTTGGATCGAGATCGATCGCTTGCCGGAAATATCCGAGCGCCGCGCGTACCCCATCGACGTCACGTTTCGACCAATAGTGTCGGCCCTTCACGTAGGCGTGGTACGCCTCCAGACTCGCCGTGCGATGCACTCGCCTCCGCTCGTTCAGGAGGGGCTCACTTCCTGTCTCTGACACGTTGCCGACGAATCGATACCCGCGGCGAGCGACGGTGGAGATGTACTGCGGATCCGACGGTTCATCGCCAAGTGCACGCCGCAGCACGAATACGCTCTGCGTCAGATTGGCCTCTTCCACGATCGCATCACGCCACACGCGGCTCATGAGGTCGCCTTTGTCGACCGTGCGGCCCCGGTTGTCCAGCAGCACGTGAAGGACATCGAGGGCCTTCGGCGGCACCGTGATGATTTCACCGTGGCGGAGCAGGCGCCGTCGCCCCGCGTCGAGAGTGAATGGACCGAATTGGTAAACCTGTGCCACGGCTATCGCCCGGAATTGAGCGTTTTTGATGGTTCTCTTGAGGACTTCGTCCGAGCGAGGCCTATAGTATCGCGGCCACCAGGAAGGAGACACCAATGGCGACTGTGCCTGCAAACGACGGAGTCACGCTCAGTTATCGAGTTCACGGAAGCGGGCCGACCACAATCATGTACCTGCACGGATGGGCGGGGTCGGGTGCGCACTTCGACGAGGTGATCGCAGAGCTCGACCTGAACGCGATTCGAGTCGTCACCATGGACTTCCGCGGCCACGGCGATTCCGAAAAAGCGGCAAAGGCGTACGACCTCGATCGGATTGCAGAGGATGTGTGGAACGTTGCTGACGCCGTCGGCGCGACGAACCTCGTGCTTGTCGGGTTCAGCATGAGCGGGAAGTTCGCACAGTATGTCGCTCTTCGCCGACCCGAGCGCGTGTCTGGCCTCATGCTGGTGGCGGGCTTTCCGGCCTCCGAGATGGCATTTCCGCAGGACGTCGTCCGTGATTGGGTCTCACGTGCCGGAGACCGCGCACGTTTGCGCGAATTGATCATGCCGTTCATCAGCGAACCCGTCGACGCGGCGGTTCTTGACCGTTACGTGGACCACGCTACGAAGGTGCCGGCCGCTGCGCTCGAGTGCACGTTGCAGGCATGCATCCGCACAACATTCGCCGATCGCGTTCGGTTGCTGACCATGCCGACACTGATCGTGGGCGGAAGACGGGATGCGTACTTCGACGCGGAGGCCGTGGCCCAGCTTGCCCGAAGTCTCCCATGTGCCCGCGGCGTCTGCCTCGAGTGCAACCATGAGATTCCGATGGAGCGGCCGCATGAACTGGCGCACCTGCTCGAGGCGTTCGTCGCCGGACTTGGCGTCGGATGCGGCACTCGCGCCGACGAGACTCCAGAGCCCGCGATTAGCTGCGAACCAGGCTAACCGCAGCGGTCTTCAGCGACCCGCGGGGAATCGATGCCGGAAATGAAGAATTGGTGGACCAAACGCACGACAGATGGAACCTCATCGGGCGGTGGTTGCGACAACTTGACGCGTTGCGAAGAGCGGCCTAGTTTCAATGGAGTACCGTCGCATCCTCGCAGATGTCCGCGAACAATTTATCCGCGTCATCAAGACGGACAGCAAGATGACGAAAACGCTCGATACGTATGTGATTGGCTTCGTGGAGTACGTCTGATGGCCGGTTCCACCCGACGTACTTCGTCTATGCGGGTGACCGGGACGAGGATGAGGGTGGCACGAACACTGGTCGCTTGTCCGCTAAAGATCCGGCGTTCCAGACTATGACGGCATGATGGAGCTGGAAAAGGCGGAACTCAAGTCTCTCTACTCAAAGAAGCGAAAAACTCCTGACGACCTCCTCGCAATTGGACAAGGGCTTGATCGGCGAATCGTCGCCACAAGGAAAAACTTGGGCGGGAACGGTCATCACTCGTAGACAAAACATCTGATTGCCGGACAGTCGAGGAGGTGCGGTGCCAGATGAATCCCGCCAGCATCGCACCCCCACGTCTGCACTCGAACGCCTGATCGTCAACGAATCACGAGACCGATCGAGGTTCTCCAGAAGTGGAGGTTCCCCTGGTCGAAACCATCGATGAAGTTGCCGCTGAATGTCCGCAGATAGCGAAGGTCGCCGCGCACACCGACGTGGTCGTTGAAGAATCCCATGGCGCCAAGGCCAAGGTTCCATCCCCAATCGTTGCCGGCCGATGAGACGTTGAACACGGTCCCGCCGTCGATTTGCTGCCGAATGAGGCCCAGACCGCCCGTTACGTACGGCCGGAATCCGGCGCCATGCGTGCCGCCGATAGGAATGCCGAGCAGCACGTTCGCCATCAGGTCGAGTTCGGTGTTGTTGCCGAAATCGCCCGATGTACCGAAGAAGCTCGGGTTATAACCGAAGGACACTTCGCCGCCCAGTGCGCCGGCGCCCATCCCGCCCGCATTGACGCCGAATCCGCCGCGGCTATTCGAAATGTTGCTGCCGAAGTTGACGCCCGCCCACGGATTCACAAAGCCGTCGGCATGCGCAACGCTCGGAGCGCAAACGAGCGCTGTAGTCGCTGACAGCACGATCGCTTTGAACAAACCTCGCATCACAATGCTCCTCCCTGGCGGTTGAGACGCCGCCACAGATGTGCCATGTTGCAAACGGCGTGCTCGGCAAACGGTGGGTCCGTCAATTTCGAGCGTGAACCAGCCCGGCCAAAAGCGTCTGATCCGGCGATGTGGATTTCAGAGCCTCAGCAGCAAGCGAGCCGGACACGGCATTCGTTTGACACTTGCCACTCAACGGCCTTGCTTGAGAACGCTGTTCAAGACCGTTAGAACGCTGTTCGTCGTTTTCGCCCCTCTGCGCTCAGACCGGACTTCAACTGCTGAACACGCTCCGTTGTAATCGCGTCAACGCTATATGCATTTGAGTCCAGCGGCGCTGGAGAGCGCAATCCGCGTGGCGGAATATCGACCTGGGGGAGGCAGCGGGGGAGGCAGCAGTCGGCGAAAATGCTAAGTAGTGCTCTCGTAGGTGGTTAAGTGGTGGACCAGACGGGAGTCGAACCCGTGACCTCATGAATGCCATTCATGCGCGCTCCCAACTGCGCTACTGGCCCACATCAGGAAGGACTTTCGATTCTAGCACGCGGCACGGCAGCGGTCGGATCGCCTGGATCACACTGCGAGCGTTCCTGCGCGGTTCTGCCCGGCCTCGCCCCCCGGATCCATCACCAGTGGCGGCGGCTCATAGCCGATCAGATACTCGAACTGCCGGCGGAATTCCTCGATCGACATCCCAATCGTCGCCGCGAACTTGGCGAGCTCGTGCGGATCCTCGAAGTCGTCGCGCCGCAGGCGGATCATGTAGCGGCGCGCGATGGCGTAGCGCGTGGACTGGGTGTCGACGAGACGGATTCTCGCGCGTCCGGTGTCGCCGTCGATCAAGTCCTTGAACGGGATTGGCACGAAATGGCCGCCCTGCATCGAGATCATCGCCCCGTTACCTCCGGCCAGCAGAAACTTGACCGCACAGTACCCGAGGTCGCGCGTGTACTCCATGTCGAACGGAATCGGATCCGCGCAGCGCAGCTCGTAGCCGATGTTCTTCGCGACGAGGGTCGACTTGACGCCTAAGTCCTTGAGTCGCGCCGCGACCTGAGCCTTGAGGATCTCGCCGATATTCACTTCCGCGATGCGGAGATTGCCGTGCGCGTCGCGCTCGACTTCGTGCAGCGCCGACAGATCGTTGGGATCCGCGTCGAGCACGACACCTTCCGCAATCATCGCCACGCCGTCCCGTCGGCCGTAACTCAATCGCTTGATGATGGCGCCGACCAATGTGTCGACAATCGTCTTGAGCCGCAACGGCTTCGGGAACTCTTCGGGGATGAGCGTGAGCGTTGCGCCAGCGGCCTTGCCAATCCCGAGCGCGAGGTGACCGCCTTTCCGTCCCATCGTGATCACGAAGTACCAGCGTGACGTCGTCTTGGCGTCCACCATCAGGTTTTTGACGATTTCGGCGCCGTAATGCCGCGCGGTCTGAAAGCCGAACGTATCGACGGTCGGTGGCAGATCGAGGTCGTTGTCGATGGTCTTCGGCACGTGGACGACATGGAGACGGCCGGCGGCGCGCTCTTCGAGCTTCATCGCCGAGTACGCCGTGTCGTCGCCGCCAATCGTGAGCAGGTCGGTCACGTCGAGCCGCAGCAGCGAGATGACGACGTTCTCGAGATACTTCGGGTCGGAGGTCGGGTTCGCTCGTGAGATGCCGATATGCGAACCACCGCGAAAATGAATCCGGCTGACGACGTCGATGGTCAGTGGCATGACGTGTTCGATGTCGCCCTGCATGAGTCCGGAGAAACCGTCGCGCACGCCGACGACGTCCATGCCTTCGAGTGCCGCGCGAATGGTTGCCGCGCCGATGACGCTGTTGATTCCGGGTGCCGGTCCACCGCCCACCAGGATGGCCAGCTTCTTATGGTGTTCCACGGTTCTTCCCTAGTTGTAAGGCGCCTGCAGGTGACCGTCGAGAAAATTCCACACCCGCGACCACGAGTCGCGCTGGTCCGGCGTGTTTTCCGGCTGCCAGCGCAGCGGTGCGACACGGCGATCGAAGGTGTGGCCGCCGGGCGGACTGCGATACACCTTCACGTCCGCGAGATTGGATTTTCGCGCGCGCAGCGCATCGACCAGCTGCATCGCTTCGTCAAAGTCGACGTCCTCGTCGTTGTCGGCGACATGGACCAGCAACGGAATCTGCAGCCGGTCGACCTGAAAGAGCGGCGAGCGATCGCGATAGACCTGT
>Ga0065712_10006008_pt1 | contig 10089 bp, 9 predicted proteins | sample MisRhiReplicate1_FD_59099 | JGI IMG/M metagenome (GOLD analysis project Ga0065712, IMG submission 59099) | Miscanthus rhizosphere microbial communities from Kellogg Biological Station, MSU, sample Rhizosphere Soil Replicate 1: eDNA_1 v3... | ecosystem: Host-associated > Plants > Roots >...
ACAACGATCTGGCGTCCGTCGATTCGCTGCTCGCCGCTCAAGGCGCGTCGATCGCGGCCATCATCATCGAACCGATTGCCGGCAATATCGGTGTCGTTCCACCCGCTGACGGCTTCCTCGCGGGCTTGAGAGATCGTTGCCGTCAGCACGGCATCCTGCTGATCTTCGACGAGGTGATCTCGGGCTTCCGCGCCTCTGCCGGAGGGGCACAGGGTCTCTTCGGCATCGATCCCGATCTGACTTGCCTCGGCAAGATCATCGGCGGCGGCCTGCCCGTCGGCGCGTACGGTGGGCGCGCCGACATCATGAGCAGAATCGCGCCGGCCGGTCCGGTGTATCAGGCCGGGACATTGTCGGGAAACCCAGTGGCGATGACTGCGGGGCTCTGGGCGCTGAAGAATCTTGTGCCGACGCTGTATCGAAACCTCGCACGACGTGGGGCGGCGCTCGCGGCAGGCCTGGCCGACGCCGCACGCGACACCAACGTGCCGCTTCAGGTCAACGCGTTCGGCTCGCTGCTCACGCCATTTTTCACGTCAACGCCGGTTCGTGACTATCAATCCGCACTGGCCGCCAATACCAGCGCATATGCGGTGTTCTTCCATGGAATGCTGAAGCGCGGCGTCTATCCGCCGCCTTCGCAGTTCGAGGCGTGGTTCCTCTCCGCCGCCCATACCGACGCGCACATCAGAAAGACGATCGCGGCGGCAAAGGCGGCGATGAAGGACGTCAAGAAACTCGTCAGTGTCTAGTCTGCGTGTCGATCTGAACCGGCGAGTCCATCCGCACGCGCAACACTGATCCCTGCGGCAGTTCGACTTCCTTGCCTTCGGTCGCCGCGATTGTCCCGCCGCCACCGATCAGGATTCCGGCGAGCGCGCCCTTGAATCCACCCAGAATGCCCCCGATGATCGCACCCACACCCGCGCCGGCTGCCGTTCGACCGGCCTCACCCCGGATGCCTTCGCCTTCGATGGCCTGCGTCACCGTGCCACGAATCGGGTATGACCGGCCGTTGAGCGTGACCTGGTCGAAGCTCACCGTCATCTTGGACGTGCGATTCGTACGCGTACCGGGCTCTACCGCGGTCACTACACCTCTGAAGATCGAGCCAGCCGGGATCGCCAGACGACCATCGACGGTCACGTCGGCGAGTGTCGCACCTTCAAAACGGTCCTCAACCTGCGCGGTGCCGGAGTTGAGTGTGTTCTGCAATCGAACGTCGATCTCGGTGCCGACAGGCACCTCGACGCTGCTCGCAGTCGTCGTTGTTGATGGCGTGGACGTGGTGTTCCCCGGAGCCGACGTCGAGCGAGACGCAGTCGTCGCGCTGTTTGCGGCGGACGACGAAGCGGATGCCGGAGTCTGGGTTGATGCGGGTGCAGCGGCTGCCACATCACTGCGCGCGCGAGATCGCAGATCCTCGATTCGATCTCTGACGTCGGAATACTCAGTTCGGGACAGGGTCCGCTCTTTTCGCAGCTTGACCTTCAGATAGACGACCTCGTCCCGCAGATCGTCCAGCTCCGTTCCGAGTTGAGTGGCGCGCGTCGCGTCGCGACTTCGCAGCTGCGAGAGGTCACGATCGGCGAGATACACGTTGTCCTGTAAACGTTGCACGTCCGCCTGTGTGACGGTCGAGCTTTGCTGCGCATACGCAGGCGCAGCAATGATTGCCAGAGCCACCGCTNCAAGCAGGGCCCGATATCGCAGGTTCATTGATTGCTCCTTCAGTTACGCCACGGCATGAGGCGTTCGAGCCAACTGATTCGGGTGAGGTCGTTNTAGATGACCGTCACCATCAGCATCATCAGCACGACGAACCCAGCCAGCAGCATCTTCTCTTTGACCTGCATGCTAAAGTCGCGCCGTGCGATTCCTTCGAGCGCCATGATGAGAATGTGGCCGCCGTCGAGCACGGGCACCGGCATCAAATTCAAAATGCCGAGGTTGATGCTCAACATTGCCATCAGTGACAGAAGTGCGATGAACCCTTCCTGCGCTGACTCTCCGGAGAGTTGGGCGATTCCGACCGGACCTTGCAACTGACGTACTGACGTCGCGCCCGTGAAGAGACCTGCCAGCGTCCGGAAAATCAGTCCGGACGACTTGATGTTCTGTTGGACGCTCATGCGAATGGCTTCGAGCGGCCCAGGCTTGAACGACTTCCTTGGATCCGAAATGTAGAGACCGACCTTGGCGCCGTCGCCACGGTCTTTCGGAGTTGCGTGCAGTTCGACTTGCTCGCTCCCTCGTTGGACGGTGAAACGCGTTTCCTTCTCGCCGGTACGTCCCACCATCTGCCTGAACTGCCCAGCGGTGACGACCCGCTCGCCGTTGATCGCGAGCACGACGTCCTTCGCCTTGAACCCNGCGGCCTCCGCGATGTCGCCGGCAATCACGGAGTCAACGACCGGATTGATGTCGGGCAGGACGCCGATGTTCCCGATCTCGTACTTNCCCTCACCGACCGGCCGCACGTTCGTCGANACCGNACTTCCATCGCGAAGCAGCGTCACCCCGACGTCACGATTGGGCTTCGTGCTGACCTCGATCAGCAGATCTTCCCAGGTATGGACCTCTCGGCCCGCCACCGTCAGGATGCGATCGTTGCGACGGATACCGCTTTGCGCTGCAGGTGAATCCGGAAGCACCGCGCCAACGACGGGAGGCTGGTCGAGATAGGTGAACACCTCAGCGCCCTGCGCGAGGACGAAGGCGAGCACCACTACGGCCAGGAGGATGTTCATCGCCGGCCCGGCGAACAGGATCTGGAAGCGCTGCCACTTCGTCTTGGAGAGGAACTCGTCTGGCTGGCCTGAGCGTGGATCCTCGGGGTTCTCTCCCGCCATCTTCACGTATCCGCCGAGCGGAATCGCGCTGACGCAGTACTCGGTGTCTCCGCGCGTCACCTTGAGAATCTTCGGGCCGAAGCCAAGGGAAAACGTCAGCACGCGAACGCCATGGCGGCGTGCTGCCAGGAAATGCCCCAGCTCGTGGACGAAAATCAGGACGCCCAGTACGAAAAGAAAGGCCAGCAGCGTCGTCAACGGAGAGAAATCCTCAAGTCGTTAATTCTAACTCGCCCGCTCGCTCGCGGGCGTAGGTGCGCGCCCAGCTGTCGACCCTGCGCACGGTTTCTAAGGTTGAGACGCTCTCCGCGGCGTGTCCGTTCATTGCCAGGTCGATCACGACAGGTATGGATGTAAAGCCGAGCTTTCCGTCGAGAAATGCTTCGACTGCGATCTCGTTGGCGGCATTGAGAACCACCGGCAGCGTCCCTCCCGTCCGCAGCGCCCGATACGCCAGCCCGAGGCAGGGGAAACGCTCGGAGTCGGGAGTGAAGAATTCCAACTGCCCTGCCCGCGTCAGGTCGAGCGACGGCAGCAGCGCGTCCCAGCGATCCGGATAGGAGCAGGCGTACTGGATTGGCAACCGCATGTCGGTCACGCCGAGCTGCGCGATCACCGAACCGTCGGCAAGCTCCACGAGGGAGTGGACGATCGATTGCGGATGGATGACCACGTCGATCTGGTCGGCGGTCACGTCGAACAGCCAATGCGCCTCGATGACCTCGAGGCCCTTGTTCATCATCGTGGCAGAATCGATGGTGATCTTGCGACCCATCTTCCACGTGGGATGCTTGAGCGCCTGCTGGGGACTCACCCGGTCGAGCTCGTCGCGCGTGAAGCGACGAAACGGCCCGCCGGACGCGGTGAGAATCAATCGACGAAGCTCGCGCCGCTGACGGCCGTGCAGACATTGATGCACGGCATTGTGCTCGCTGTCGATTGGAAGAATCGCAACGCCTCTGCGGCGCGCAGCCTCCGTCACCAGCGCGCCCGCCATGACGAGAATTTCCTTGTTAGCGATGGCGATCGTCTTCCCGGCGTCGATGGCAGCGAGCACTGCTTCGAGAGCGGTCGTACCGGACGACGCGCAAATGACGATGTCGGCCTCGGGACAGGTCGCAACGGCCATCAGGCCTTCGGCGCCACCGGCCAATGTTGCCGACGAACCGGCGCCACACGCTGCTCTCAGCCGGTCCACGGCCTCGGATTTCGCCAATGCCGCAACACGCGGCCGATAGCGCCGAATCTGCTCGGAGAGCAACTCGGAGTTGTCGCCCGCGGCCAGCGCAACGACCGAGAGCCTGGTCGGGTGCGCATCGACAACCGCCAGCGCATTCTGACCAATCGAGCCTGTGGAGCCGAGGATTGCCAGTCGTCTCACGAGATGTTTCGAACGAACAGATAAAACGGAGGGACCGCGAACAAAAGAGCGTCGATGCGGTCGAGGACGCCGCCGTGCCCCGGAATGAGTGACGAACTGTCTTTCACGCCCGCGGCGCGCTTCAGCCGCGACTCGAACAAATCACCACAGATCCCAAGACCAACAACCAGGATGCCCAGCACGAACAACGGAACGTAGCCGGTGAAGGGCAGCATCTTCGCACCCGCGAAGACCATGAACGCCGTGCCGAAGATGAGACCACCGATCGCGCCTTCGATCGTCTTCTTCGGGCTGATCGCCGGCGCCAGCGGTCGACGGCCGAACATGCGGCCAACGTAGTACTGCGACGAATCGCTGACGACAATCGTCCCGAGAAGCAGGAGCGTCGCAGGCCAGCTTTGAAGCGCCTGGACGGCGACGAGCATGCCGAGCGGCATCCCTACGTAGACGGCCCCGAACACCCCCGACGTCGCCGGCGCGATCGGATGATCCGCGATCAGCACTTCGGCCGTCACCCACAGCAGCGCCATCAGCATCAACAACTGCGCTGCCGGCATCGTCAACCCGGACGAGACCCAGCACAGTGCAACCGCCAGCACGACCGCGCGAATCGGTGAGTCCACGATTTCCAGGTACTCGCGTGCGGCCAGCGCCGCGACGACGCACGCGAGGACGCGCAGAGCGACGATGGGCAGCAACAAAATCGCCGCGAGCGCAACCGCCACGAGAGCGATCCCGCTGACGAAGCGAACCATGCCTGGCTACAGACTCCCGTCCGGGGTCATTTGGCGCCGATGACGGCCGGCGAGCTGATGCCGCCGTATCGCCGCTCGCGCTTCTGATAGGCGAGCACCGCTTCAATGAGATGTTGCCTGCGGAAGTCCGGCCACAACGTGTCGGTGACGTAGATCTCAGAGTATGCGATCTGCCAGAGCAGGTAGTTGCTCACGCGCATCTCACCGCTCGTCCGAATCAACAGATCAGGATCCGGCTGACCGGCGGTGTAGAGAAAACTCGCNAAGCGCTGTTCGTCGAGNTCCTCTGGCCTGACACCGGAGGCCATCGCTCGTCTGGCGGCATCGACAATCTCGGCCCTGCCGCCGTAATTCAACGCGATGTTGAACAACATCCCACGACTGCCGGCGGTGCGTTGCATCGCCGCGTGCAGTTCGTCCTGGATGTCCGGCGACAGATCTTCCATCCGTCCGATCACACGAAAGCGGATGTCGTTTCTGAGTAGNGTGTCGAGTTCGGATCGGAGGTACCGCTTCAGGAGNTGCATGAGCGTGCCCACCTCGCTGGCGGGACGCTTCCAGTTCTCCATCGAGAAGGCGTACAACGTCAGGACCTGAATGCCCAGACGAGCCGCGGTCTCGACCGAATCGCGAACGGAGTCGATGCCGACGCGGTGCCCTTCCACACGTGGGAGATGGCGCTGCGCGGCCCATCGTCCGTTGCCGTCCATGATGATGGCCACATGGACCGGCAGGCGGTCGAACTGGATCTCACGGGCGAGCGTCTGGTCCGGATGACCGGGCGGAATCCACGTCAGGAGATCGTCACGCGACACGGCTCAATCCCAGAGCTGGCTTGTGTTGGTGGCCGGAGCGCGCCGACACAAGCGAGCAGCAGAGTAATTCCTCGTCTGACAACCACTTAATGATAATCCACACAGAGGAGGAAGAGCCCGTGGGCGGGGGCCGTCGCCCCAGCCTCCGCGCGCGTCCGTGGCTCGAGCAGAACAGCCACGTTCTCGGGTTCGCGCCATCCACGACCGACCTCGACGAGGGTGCCCACAATTGCCCGCACCATGTGACGCAGGAACCCGTCTCCGGTGATTTCATACGTCAGAAGGCCATTGGTATCACGCCATCCNGACCGCGTGATGGTGCGAGCGGTTCCGCTGGTTTCACTGCCTGCGCTCTGAAACGCGACGAAATCGTGAGTGCCCACCAGAGTNGCCGCTGCCCGCTCCATGGCGGCGAGATTGAGCGGTTCGGGAATATGCCAGACGTACGCNCGATCGAATGGATCCGCGACGGGCGTGCTCCTGATTCGATACTGATANGTCTTNCCNCGCGAGCTGAAGCGNGCGTGGAACTCCGGATCNGCNTCCGCCACCGACAGCACTCTGATATCGGGGGGGAGATGCGCGTTCAGCGCACGCTGCAGTGTCGTGACGTCGTGATNGAAGCCGACGACCGCGCTGGCAACCTGGCCAAGCGCATGCACACCAGCGTCGGTGCGTCCCGCGCCGTGCACGTTTACGCTCGCACCCTCGAAGCGTGCGAGCGCGTCTTCGAGCAGGCCCTGCACCGATTCCCCCTCGGCTTGTCGTTGCCAGCCGACGAGTCGAGTGCCGTCGTAGGCGAGTGTCAGCTTGAGCGTGCGTCTTGTCACTGAACTATCGACTTCCAACTTCCAATCCCCAACTCCCAAACGGATTGGGTTCGTGGGAATTGGGAGTTGGATATTGGGACTTGACTCGGCGAAGCCTCAGGCGCGAGAACCCGGCTTCACCACAGCCTGCCCGGCTGCGCACAGAGGGCACGACTCCGGCTGATAGGTGGGCAGCGACACCGTCGCGAGCGCCTGGAAAGGGACGTCCAGACTCTGTTGCCCTCCACTGCGGTCGATGATAGAAGCGGCGCCGACGACGGTTGCGCCGGCCGCTCGCGCGACCTCGATCGTCTCGCGGGTCGACATGCCGGTTGTCACAACGTCTTCAACAACCAGGACGCGCTCCCGCGNCTCCAGCGCGAAACCTCGCCGCAGACTCAGCTTCCCATCTTGACGCTCAGCAAAGATNGCCCGGACGCCCAGGGCCCGTCCGACTTCCTGCCCGATGACNATGCCCCCAAGGGCNGGTGAAAGCACAACCTGGGGCTTCAGGTCTTTGACCCTTGCCGCAATCTCNGCACCGCAGGCTTCAGCCTCACGCGGATGCTGCAGAACCAGGGCGCATTGCAGGTACCCCGGACTGTGCAGTCCTGAGGTCAGCCGAAAATGCCCTTCGAGCAGGGCACCCACCCGTCGGAACCGATCTAGAACAGAATCAACACTAACTAGCGACATTCTCGGCGAGTATACCTTTTGCACGGCCTGAACATCCGGCCTTGGCCGTTCGTCTTACAAGAGACCAAAACAAGTCAGTGGAGTTGGGAGAAATGCGTACGATGTTCATTCGGATAACAGTTCTGGCGGCATTTGTGGCCGTTTTCGGAACGTCGGCGTCCGTTTTCGCACAGGTGTCACAGAGCAGCCAATTGGCTGCCGCTGCCCCGCAAACCAGACGGTTAACGGCTGACGAGGCAGTCCGCCTGGCGCTGGAGAACAACCTCGGTATCCGGGTCGCCCGCATCGACCCGCAAATCGAGGACCTGAATATCGTCAACGCGAAGACGGGTTGGACCCCCAACTTCAACACGACGTTCTCGACCAACAGCCAGGATGCCCCGAACCAGAACTTCCTGGCCGGCGCGCAGGGCACCATCACGAGCAGCGATCAGGTCCTCAGCAACATCGGCATGACGCAGACGCTGCCGTGGGGTGGCAGCTACGACATCGGGTGGGACAGCTCGCGATTCAACTCCAACAGCTCGTTCTCGACGTTCTCGCCCCAGCTTCGATCGACGCTCGCGCTGAACTACACGCAGCCGTTGCTGCGAAACTGGAAGATCGACAACACGCGGCAACAGGTGCTCATCACNTCGAAGAACCGCGAGATCTCCGACGTCAGNCTCCGGCAGACGATCNCCATGACGACGCGCACCGTGCGCAACGCGTTCTGGGACCTCGCGTACGCGATCGCGTCACTCGGNGTGCAACGACAGTCTCTGGATCTGGCAAACGAGTCGCTNCGCGATACGCGCGCCAGGGTTGAAATCGGCACCACACCGCCCATCGACATCGTCGAGGCCGAAGCAGAAGTGGCACGTCGCCAGGAGGCGGTGATCGTCGCGGAAGGGAATATCGGTGACGCCGAAGACGCACTCCGCACGCTGGTCTTCGATCCCAACGCGCCGGACTTCTGGACGATCAAGATCGAGCCCTCCGACCTGCCCCCATTCGCGCCGACGACCGTGAACGTCGACGCCGCAGTGAAGAACGCGCTCAGCCGACGGACAGACCTCGAACAATCGCGCAAGTCGATCGAGGGCGACGACATCAACATCCGGTTCTATCGCAATCAAAGGCTGCCTGACGTCAACGCCTCTCTGAACTATGGCCTGCAGGGACTGGGCGGGACACAGCTCGTGCGCGGGGCGGGCCCGTTCGGACCGGGTACCGGCGATATTCTTGGCAGCTCACAACGGGGCTTCAACAATGTTCTCGGCGACCTCTTTCAGAACCAGTATCCGAACTGGACGGCGCAGCTGAATATCAGCTATCCGATCGGCACGAGTTCCGCCGACGCAAACCTGGCGCGGGTACAGCTGGAAAAGACCCAGGCGCAGACTCGTATTCGCGATCAGGAGCTGCAGATCACCACGCAGGTTCGCGTGGCCGCCCGAGAGGTGCAGACCAACCAGCAGCGCGTCGAAAGCTCACGTTCCGCGCGTCAGCTCGCCGAGCGTCGACTCGAGGCCGAACAGCGCAAGTTCGAGGCAGGCACGTCGACGAGCTTCCTCGTGTTTCAGGCCCAGCGCGACCTCTCGCAGGCGCGCAACGTGGAGCTGCAGAACGTCCTGAATTTCCACCGTTCCGTCGTCGATCTAGAAACCGTGCAAGAGGCGCCATTGCAGGGTGGAGGCTCGCAAAGCGCGGCCGTGCGATAACATCAGCCCGTGCCGCGTGTCACGGTCACGATCATCACGCTCAACGAAGCCGCACATATCGCTGACGCCATCGAGAGCGCTGCGTGGGCCGACGAGGTCATCGTCGTTGACTCTGGCAGCGCGGACGACACGCTCGCCATTGCCTGCGCCAGGGGGGCCCGCACTGAAACCCGGTCGTGGACCGGCTACGTCGATCAGAAGAACTTCGCTGCCGGCCTCGCCAGCAACGACTGGATCTTCTCGCTCGACGCTGACGAGCGAATCCCCGCCGCTCTTGCCTCGGAGATTCGCAGCGTTCTGTCTTCAGAGCCGCCACACGGCGGGTATCGAGTCCCCCGAGTCACACACCATCTCGGTCAGTGGATCAGGACGACGGACTTTTATCCCGACCACCAGACGCGGCTGTACGACCGGCGAAGGGCGAAATGGCATGGCCGCCACGTGCATGAGTCGGTCAGGGTCGAGGGGCCGTCTGGTGAGCTCACGAAGGAACTGGAGCACTACTCGTATCGAAACCTGAGCGATCACCTCGATCGCATCAACGCCTACTCCACGCTGGCGGCGCGGCAAATGTACGAAAGCGGCCGCCGCGCCAATGCGCTGCATCTGCTGGTTCATCCACCTGCGGCGTTTCTTCGGAACTACATCCTGCGGCGAGGGTTCCTCGACGGCACCGTCGGCTTGACGCTTTCGATCGTCAACGCGTACTCCGTCTTCCTGAAGTTCGCGAAACTCTGGGAACTGCAGCGGTGTTCTCGCTCCACATAGACACTGCACGCACGTGGCGTGGCGGGCAGGGCCAGGTGATGCACACCGTCATGGGCCTGCGCGCGCAACGGCAGCGTGCTGCTTTGGCCGCGCATCCAGAGGGCGAACTGTTTCGCCGCATGTCCGAGGGGACAGACCTGATCCCGCTGGCGCCGCGAAATGAGATCGATCTGGCAGCCGCGTGGCGGCTCTCACGCGTCCTCAAGCAGCTGCGGCCAGATGTGATTCACGCACACGATCCGCATGGCGTGGCAATGGCGGCTACGGCTTTGTCGATCGCGTCGCCATCACCGGAACCGCCGCTCGTCGC
>Ga0065712_10003070_pt1 | contig 10088 bp, 12 predicted proteins | sample MisRhiReplicate1_FD_59099 | JGI IMG/M metagenome (GOLD analysis project Ga0065712, IMG submission 59099) | Miscanthus rhizosphere microbial communities from Kellogg Biological Station, MSU, sample Rhizosphere Soil Replicate 1: eDNA_1 v3... | ecosystem: Host-associated > Plants > Roots >...
CCCTTGCAGGCTGCGTAACAATGCGAATGCAGCATCGCGGTCACCCAAGCCGATTCGAGTAATTGCTTCATAGAAGATGAGCACACCATCATTAGGCCGCTCTTTTCGCAGTGATTGAATCCGTTCCAGTCGCGTGAGCGTTACGGATTTGGAGTCGTCAGCCGGATCGGCTGAACAGAAATTCATCGTCGCTACCACACAAGTGAGCAGCAATCCGCTTATCGCGGGCGCGCATGACAATTTCATCACGGCAATACACGTACGTGTTTTGCCACTATTTTCATCGCGAAAAGCTCTCAGCCTAATGTCATCAGCACTCGCTTCGGCAGTTTTGTCCTTTCTGATGAGGAGTATATTCGCAGGAAATTCGCGCAATCAGCATGGCTAACAGGAAATCGCGCCCGCAGAAGCGCCGCCGCCGGTCGATCATAGCGTTCGAGATGATTCGGCTTGATCGGACGGCAACAGAGCCGCTCCATGAGCAGCTTTACCGCCAAATTCGCGACGAGCTGAAATCGGGACGGTTCAGCGATGGTTCATCCCGACTTCCTTCCTCGCGGACTCTGGCCACAGACCGCGGAATCTCAAGATCGACGGTTAGACTCGCGCTTTCAAAACTTCACGGCGAAGGTTACCTCCGCTCAGAGCCCGGGTCCGGAACATTCGTGGCGAATCTTCTTCCGGAATCGTTTTTGACCGCGGACCAATCGAAAACCTACCAATCAATCCAGCGCTCCACTCGTATCTCTGACCGAGCCAAAGCAATTCCTGATACACGCGTTGGAAATCAGTTTGACCTCGGTGCGACGGGCGCAGGACCAGGCGTCTCGCTGGTCGCGAGCATTCCAGCAGTCGACGAATTTCCAATAACCGTCTGGGAACGTCTCCGAACTCAAGTTCTGGCGAAAAAGGGCGTTAACCTGTTGCGTTATTCGTCGAATCGTGGAGACGCCGATCTGCGCAAGGCAATAGCAGCGTACTTGTGCGATTTCAGAGCGGCGCGCTGTCATCCGGATCAGATCGTAATCGTGGCAGGAATGCAGCAGGCGATGCTGCTCAGCGCAATGGCGGTGCTGAATCCGGGGGAAGTCGCGTGGATCGAAGACCCTTGCTATCAGCAAGCCAGAAGGGTGCTTACGCTAGCAGGCGTTAAAATTGCGCCCAAGCCGATCGATAACCAGGGAATCGTGATTGCGCGATCGCCAAAAGAACCGATGCCGCGGATCATTTACGTAACGCCCTCGCACCAATTTCCTCTCGGCGTTACAATGAGCTTTCAGCGTCGGACGGCCGTGCTCGATTTCGCGCGTGCTCACAAGGCATTTATTTTCGAGGACGATTATGATGCGGAGTTTCGCTTTACTGGACCGCCACTCCCTTCGTTGCAAGGGATCGACAACGCCAGTCGAGTAATTTACGCAGGCACAGTCAGCAAGATTCTTTGTCCAGCTTTACGTCTGGGCTATGTCGTCGCACCAGAACCGCTGGTAGATTCGTTAGTCAAAATCCGCAGCGCGATGGACCAACACTCGTCTCCCATCGACCAGGCGACACTGGCGCGTTTCATTACTGAGGGCTTCTTCCTAAGTCATATCAAACGAATGCGAAAGATTTATGCCGAGCGGCGCGATTTCTTCATCAAGCAATTCAATGAATTACTAGGTAACCGTTTTACTTTGCAGGTTCCCGAAGCTGGGTTGAACATCGTTGCCTGGTTGAAACGCGCGGAAGACTTCGAAATGATAAAGCGTACCACGGCTGATATCGGCGTAAGACCTTCGCCGCTCTCGTTCTTTTGCATTCAAGCGAAGCTAAAGCCCGCATTCGTTTTCGGATTCGCGGCCTGGACACCGACACAGATTCGGGAAAGCCTGATCAAACTCGCATCAGCACTCAGCAACCGCGGCAAGGATTTAAATCACGGACGCCAGTCGCGGTAAGCCTCGTGTGCACCCAGGGTGAGACTGGTTCGGGCCTTGCTATGCCGGTCGATCTGTTCGGCAAGCCACTGAAACCATTCCCAATTTTTTTGCGAACCCGCGCGCTCACGTTCGTAATCGACGTAGCCGCGCAATTTGCGCCAGGCGATCCGCACTGTGCCGCCCAGTACTTCGTCGACTACGCTCAGAGGAACGATGCGCGCAAACACGGCGTACCCAAGCGATTCGAGAATACAGGCTATGGACTGGACCGCCTGAAAAAGACGCGGATCGGCTTCGATTTGTGAGGGCGTCGTACCGTCGGAAATTGCCTGCACGAGGCTCATCGATTGCATCCATGCCGGCGTCAAAATCGCCTGAACAGCTACGAACGCAGCGCGTTCCTCCCGCTCTTTCCGCGCGCGCCGCATCTCAATCACGCCGAAAACGACCGCCGTTAATACCGTGAGGGCCGTTGCAATGTTTGCAACCGTCGAAAGCTCCACCGCAGCAATTTGCGCAAATGCGTCCTGTGATGTCACGCAAATTTGGTCTGACGGGTAATCTGGCCGAACCGATGCACAAAAAAAGCCGCAGAGTTTTATGGAACCCTGCGGCTTATCTTTAATTTTCGCGTGTGTTCAATCCACGATGACCACGCGATCGATCATACGCAAGTCGCCCATGTTTGCGTAATAAACACGCACGCGCGTACCAGGTTTGATCGCTGTTTGGACGATTTCNCCTGCCTTGTTCACAACGTGACCACGTCCGTTGAGAACATAACGACCCGGACTATTCGAACTGTCTTCCCGAACAACGAGCGTGCTGCGAGGCTGATAACTGGCAGCCGCGCCTTCCTCACTCGTCTTTCTGATGATCGTTCCGGTTACGTTTACCGGTTCCGTCGTAGTCACTCCTTGTTTCTTTTCTGTCGAACTCGGCTGGGCGAACGCCAGCGGCGCAATCAGCAAACAGCCGAGCATAACGATTAGTTTCTTCATGTTTCGTCTCCTATTGTTGGTTTGTTCTGTCGAGGCAGTCTCTGGACCTAACAAGCGTTCAACAAGAGCCACTTCATGCGTTTTCCACAGCCCACTTTCGCGTTGCAGCTCACGGGCGCGGGCTGCACCGCCTTCGCCACAACTGGTACAATCCGAACAGCACAAGCCCCAACGCCACGAGCACTGTGAACGCCAGCGCCAAAATGTTGTGTATGGGATTAGTAAGAATGTAGTTTGGGTATCGCGCGTAAAAGCCGTTGAAGCGTTGAAGCGCCGCTGGCAACGCTGTTAAGTCCGCTCTCGCCAATTCAAGGCGATGCTCATCGGGATGGTAGTGAGATCCGGATCGGTAGGCGCGTCCTGCTGTGTTCAATTCGATATGGCCGCCCAAAATATGGGTGAGCGGACGCGCCTTCAGAAAGTCCACAACGCGCACAGCGCTTTCGCGGTAAGCTCCGCCATCTTCAATTAACAAACGCCCAGGCAGCAGGAAATCTCCCGAAAAAAGGATGCCGGTTCTATCGTCATAGAATGCCACATGAGTCTCGTTGTGTCCGGGCGTCGGAATTACATCCACAGTTCGCTCACCTAGATCGATATGGCCGATCCCATTGGGCCAGTCAGCGAAGCCGAAGAACGCGCGAACCCCCTCCAGNTTGAAAGGCACGACTTGCACCGATGGAAGAGATGCGAATTGAGCATCGCCAGNACGATGATCCAGATGCCTGTGGGTATGAGCGACCAGAAGTGGAAGCTTTTTGTGCTCCTTGTCCGGCAACAGTTCCAAGACCGTCTTCGCCAGAGGCATCGTGTTCGGGTCGGCAACCGCGCCAGTATCGATTAAAAGAGCCTTATCGGAGCCTATAAGAAGATAGATAAAATTCGCTTCGGAGGTCGCGCAGGGACTTTGGCGAAGGATGAAAGTTTGCGGCTCATAGGTCTGCACCTGCAAGGGAGGCTGCGGTGAAGCTACGCAGTCCTCGGCGCCAATGTTCCATTGCGCCGGCAGAGAACCGGGCACCGGTTCTGCCAAAGCGGGTAATGCGGTGAATAGTATTGCTGCGACGATGAGCGGCGTCGCATGTAACCATTGAGAAACGTAGCAGCGCAACGAAGTCAGATCTGCTTTGACAATTCGAATCGACATCGATGCGTCCCTCTTGGATGAGATGCGAATCGACTGCTGTTCGGATTCAAGATCACGTTGCCACTCCGGGTCGTGAACGGCACTTCAAAGATGGGCGGACGCCGGAACACGACACATCATACGTCGCGCGATCGACAAATCTTTTGTGTCTGGATTTCGCTGCGTGATGGCGATCGGTGCCGCGCTCGCCGTTGCGAACGCGGTCACGGGTGTTGTTTGGATCCAACGCGAGCGCGGTTGAACTCAGGCGCTGACGCTCGGGAGAAATTCTTCGCGAACGATCTTGCCGTCCTTCACGGTGTAAACGCCGACTTCTGACATTTTCCTGCGCTCTTTCGTTTTCTTGTCCGAAACGTCAGCGTCGTATTGCACCACGAATCGATCGTGACCGACGAAAGGCCCCTTCGCATCGAAGGTGTGAACTTCCATCGAGTTCACCCACCAATCCACTTTGCCGCGCACGCCTTCTTTGCCGTGAGTTTCCGGCGAGCCGCCGCCCATGCTGAAAGCTTCTACGCTCACAACGTTGTCGTCATAAAGCTCGAGCGCTTCATACCAGGCTTGTTTCCGAACCAATTCCATCACTTTTTTTGCCACTTCTTCGGTAGTCATATTTTCCTCCTTTGTTTAGATGAGAACTTACTTGCTGAACAATTTTTCCAGTCGATCAAGAATGCTGTTCCAACCCCCACTGTGGCGGTCGCGCGACTCCTCACTGGGCAATTGCTCGTGCTTGAAGAGCAGTTCGGTGCCACCATCCCGATCGAATAACTCAACNGTGACGATGCTATCGTGCGTTATCCAATTCTCGTCGTCATCCCATTTCCAAGTGAATACAATCTTCCTTNCCGGGATCAGCTCCCGGTATTCGCCGAACGCGCTCATCTCCTCCCCTTCCGGGTTGGTNAGGTCCCAACGATATTTGCCACCGACTCGCACGTCTGCAGTGATATTCCTGGTACGCACGTTTTCTGGTCCAAACCATTGTCTCAATTGCTCCGGATCAGTCCACGCATCGTAAACGCGAGCGGGCGGCGCCTTGATGAATCTTGTGATTTCGAGGGATGTTTTCTCTGCGGTTTTCTCATTCATGATTTTGCTTTCGGCCCTTCAAGAAATTGTTTCAGTTCCGAGCTTACAATCGCACTCCAGCCGGCTTCAAAATTTTTCCGCGCATATGCAGGTGTTTTCGGAAACGTTTCAATTCCAGTATGCGTGAGCTTGAGTCGCGTCTTGTTACCCTCGGGCAACAATTCAAACGTGACGAGAGAATTGCCGGGGACATCTTTGTATCGCCAGGTGTAAGCGATTTTCTTTTGCGGAATCACTTCCGTGACTTTGCAAAGGTGATGATAAGTATTGCCTTCGTGCTCGACCACGAATTCAAACTCAAAACCGATCTCGGGCTTGAATTCCTTTAGATTGAAATACCACTCCCGCATTTGATCAACATCGGTTAATGCCTTCCAAACTCTTGCGATCGGCGCGTCAAAGGTGCGCTCCACGATAATCGCTTCAGCTACATCATTTGTTTTAGTCATCATGTTTTATTCACTTTGCATTCCTATCCGGCTCCATTCTTTTTGTTTCTTCCTTCGATTGTGCCTCATCTTTCGTCCGTTCCCTTTCACGTTTGATCGTCTCTCTCCGCCGCCGCGCCTGCGATGTGAGCGATCAGGTGGTGTCGCCGCTCGCTGCGACTGCGCGGCCCCGGCGGACCTGTTCCAAGACTTTGGTTGAGGCTTCATCGTTGCCGTACTCATCGTGCCAGTTCCACCACTCGTACGGCGGGGTCTGAGGACACCCTTCTGGCGAGTCCTCCCACTCCTCCTGACGGCCGAGGGCGGTGATATCAAGGTAGTTCCAAGTGTTTCCCATCTGCTCGTCACCGCGATTGTTAATGAAGTAGGTGCGGAATACGCGGTCGCCATCGCGTATGAACGCGTTCGTCCCGTGCCACTCATCCACGTCGAAGTCCTTATCGAAGCCGTCCGCGATCGTGTACCAAGGAATGAACTGCCAACCCATTCGCGCTTTTAGGCGCTCGATATCTTTTTGCGGCGCGCGTGACGCGAACGCGAGTGTGGTGTCGCGAGCATTCAGATGAGCGGGGTGAGCGACCTGGTCGGCCACCATCGAGCAGCCGACGCATGCATGTTCGGGCCAGCCGACTACACCCGGCTCGAAGAACGCACGATAGACGATCAGTTGGCGACGGCCTTCGAACAAATCGAGCAGGCTCGCCCTACCCTGGGGTCCGTCAAATTCGTACTCCTTCTCCACGGCAAGCAACGGCATCCGCCGACGTTCGGCGCTAAGCGCGTCTCGGGCCCGGGACAACTCCTTCTCCTTCACGAGAAGCTGCTGACGTACAGCCTCCCACTCCCTCGCTGACACCACTTTTCGATCTAATTCCAGCTCTGTTGTTTTCATTTTGTTGCCTTTTCTCTTTTGGTTCTCTGCTGTTGCGAAATGCTTTGAACGCAATTGCTGTTACTCCACCGCTCGATGTCGTCGCCAGAACAGCAATGTTTGCGATGCACACCGGACACATGAGTCAGGCCTTTCCCTTTTTGCCGGCGGTCTTGTTCGTTTTCTCCAAGTAAGCGGCCAGCCGATCGAGCGACCCTTCCCAGAACTTTCGATAATCTTCAACCCAACGCGCGGCTTTTTTTAANGGCTCGGCATTTAGTTGAATTGCATGGACACGTCCATAGCGCCGGCGACGGAGCANTCCGGCNTTTTCCAGAACCCGCAAATGTTTTGAAACNGCNGGGAGCGACATGTCGTGCGGCCGGGCGAGATCGGTAACACATCGATCGCCGCGCGCCAGGTGCGCCAGAATCCGCCGACGTGTGGGATCGGCAAGCGCCGCAAAAGTTCGGTCCAAAGTTTTCGAACAATATTTAACCATCTGGTTAACTATGTAGCAGCACGATTCCTAACGTGCAAATATTTTTTCTTATGATTTGCAGCCGCCGAGGACTGCATTGGCGCTTTCGGCCGAAACAACGGGAATTAGTAAATCATGCGAGGACGCGTCCACTCATCACCTGTCACTCGTCACTTATCACTTTGGTGAAACGCTTCTTTGTTCACGACGTACGGCATTTTTGTTGGATCACCGGCATAATTGCCTTCGAGAACATCGATGAGTCCCTGGACGCAACGGCCCGCCATGCCTTTGGCTGGATCGATATCCAAACGAGTGATCTGCGCTCCGCTGGCGAAATGATGGAAGACGCGGCAACGATCAGCGATTTCGGGATCGAGCAGTGGCGAATCCGGCGGCAGCGGCTCTTTCTCGAATACATCGAGCGCCGCGCCGGCGATGACTTTTTGTTTCAAGGCTTGCGCGACCGCTTTCTCGTCCACCACCGGGCCACGCGAGGTGTTCACCAAATACGCGGTCGGTTTCATCAGCTTCAGCGTATTTGCATTGATCAGGTGATACGTTGGTTTGTCCGCTTCGCCCTCTCTCAACAACGGCACGTGCAGACTCACGTAATCGGCACCACGCAAGGCATCCTCGAACTCGACATACTTGATCAAGGTTTTCTCTTTCTGAATCCCGCGGGCATGGCGCAGGTCCATTAAATCCTGAATCGCCTTGATGTATTCGTGATTTTGATACGCCGGGTCGTAGCAAAGGATATTCATGTCGAACCCCGAACATTTTTTGATCATCGCCAGGCCAATGCGTCCTGTGCCAATGATGGCAATGGTTTTGCCCGTGACTTCATCCCCAAGGAACGGGAGGAAAGGATGCCACGATGGCCAACGCTGTTCGCGCACCAGTTGCTCGCTCTGCCACATTTTCCTCGCGAGCATCCCCATCATGAAAAACGCAAACTCGGCAGTGGCTTCGGTGAGCACGTCCGCCGTGTTCGTGAATGGGATTTTGTATTGGTTAGCGTCGGCGCGATTGATGTTATCGAATCCTACAGCGATTTGCGCCACAACCTTCAGCGTCCCCTTCCCCGCCGCGAATACTTCTGCATCAATCGGATCCCGTAACGTGGTAATCAATCCGTCGATGCCGCTCTCCACTTTCTCGATGATCAATTTCTTCGGCGGCGCCTCAGGTCCCTGAAATACTTCGAGGTCGTAGCCGCGCGTGCGCAAAAGTTTTTCGGCAGCATCGCCGATGCGGGACGTCGCAAAAATACGGAAGCGTTTTAGTTCTGGCATAGTGGAAAGGAATTTAATCAGGAACTCAGGATTGCAGGAAATTTTCTATCGAAGCCCATGCTTTTCGCTGCCAGTCGCGTTAAGGCGACGGATGAAGCCGGGAATTTCTGACAGGTTTCCAAGTACATAATTCGCTTCCTTTTCGTACTCTCGCGGATTCACAAAGCGACTGTCGGGAATCGCGGCGACTCGCATGTGCGCGGCTTTCCCCGCGGTGATACCGGCAAGCGAGTCCTCGATGACGAGGCATGCCTCAGGAGAGATTCCGAGTTTCTTTGCAGCTAACAGGTAAATGTCGGGATGTGGCTTGCCTTGTTGAACTTCATCGCCAGTGATCACGACACTGAATAAGCTTCTGATTCCGGTTCGGTCGAGTAATGGACGCGCGGATGCACTCACCGAACTGGTGGCTACGGCCAGCGCTAATTTCATCTCACGCAATTGTTCCAGCGTCGTCTTTGCGGAAGAAAACAGGTCCACACGATTTGCGAAAAAATCGGTCGCGATNTCGCCACGACGCNGCATCAATTCTTCCTCCGACGCGGAAAGGTGAAANGCATTNTTGTAAAANTCTACCGCGAGTCGGTAACTCACGCCGAGGACGTTTTGGTGGTACTCGCCGCGATAACTGACTCCATGCTCCGCGAGCAATTTCGCGTCGATTTGGTTCCACCACGGCTCGGAGTCGGCGAGCACGCCGTCGAGATCAAAGATCACCGCGTAAAATGGTGAAGGCATGGTGTGCTGCACCTGTTACTCACATGAAGCTGGTGATCAATAAGTACGCCGCTAAATCGACGACTCTCCCAAAAGAGGGAGCCGTTAATCCCCAGGTATTTTTTAAACGGGATCGGATTGTACACGGTCTTACACTTGTGCTGTTCGAACCGAACGGGGGAGCACTATTGTCTGCGTTCCAGTTGGAGCAGACCGTCAAATCGCCAATCTCCGACGGGCGCCGAAAGTTTAGTGCGGCAGAGAAACAGTTTCGTGTCACTGGTCTCCATTCACCCACCGCCGCCGTAATCGAATCCGCTTTGCTGATGCTGCTGATTGGCTGGATTGATTACAAGACTACCGACTTTGCAATCTCGCTTTTTTATTTCGCACCCGTGGTGCTTGCCTCATGGCGCGCAGGACGCAAAGCGCGCTGGTTATTGCGGCACTTTGCGGGGCGACAGTTCTGATTGCCGACGTGCTGGTGCCCCGTAGCGGGCACGGAATTCCGCTCGCCTACATTAACGCCGGTATACTTGTATTGGCGTCGGCGGCTCTGGCTGAATTGGTAATTTCGTCCCATCACGCACATGAACGCCTCGAGGCGCTGCTTGCGCTAAAGACGGTTTCGCTCACAGAAATTCACCACAGGGTGAAGAACAACCTGCAGATCGTATCCCCTTGCTCAAGCTTCAATCCAACAAATTTGCTGATCCTGGTGTTCGCGATGTTTTCACCGAATGTCGCGACCGCATCAACGCCATGGCTCGTCTTCACGAAGAACTCTATAACGAGCATGGGCAATCACACCGTGCCCGAATTGAAAGCCGCGATCGACATCGCGCTCCACAAACACAATACGGAAATCACGATGCGCCGAGCGCTCAGTTCACGATTGGCCGCCGAGGTGGCACCTCAATCCATCTGAACAGCCCAGCCGCGGAAACCGATTGCGCGAGAGGCGCGCCCAAAATTGTGCGGTCGGATGCAGATTAGTTGAGGCAGTTGGAATCGCACCAACTCAGCGAGCTTTTCATCAATGAAACCTTCGTCCGCGCAGTCAGATGGAACGCTTTTAGTTGAACGTTGAGCGTTGCACGTTTAAGCGTT
>Ga0065712_10068527_pt1 | contig 10079 bp, 9 predicted proteins | sample MisRhiReplicate1_FD_59099 | JGI IMG/M metagenome (GOLD analysis project Ga0065712, IMG submission 59099) | Miscanthus rhizosphere microbial communities from Kellogg Biological Station, MSU, sample Rhizosphere Soil Replicate 1: eDNA_1 v3... | ecosystem: Host-associated > Plants > Roots >...
GGCGCCGCCTCCGCCGCGGCGCAAGACGAGAATGCGCTGAAGTCTTACTTTGAGGGCCGTCGAATCACCTTGCGCCTGGACATGCCAGGATCCGCCGATGGTGTCGACATCCAGGTCAATCCACCCAAGAGCATCGACTACAAGAAGTATCGTGAGAACGTGAAACGCTACGGAATCGCCATCAACTATGGCGATTCGTCGCGGGTCACGCTCGTCAAGGTGAAGGGCAGTATCATCGAGTTTCAGATCGGCGGAGGCGGGTTCGGCACCTTTGGCGACGACACCAACACGTCATCGGATATTCGGCTGCTCGAGCAGACCGAACGCGAAAAGACGCTCGAAAAACGCATCACGGACGAAACCGACAAGCACCGGAAGCGTGCGCTGCAGCGGGAACTGAATGACCTGCGCGATCGCCGCGAGCGCGAAAACCGCCTGCTGCGCGCCGAGAGCGACCGCATCGAGGAAGCGAAACGTGAACGCATCGCGGAAAAACGGCTGCAGGGCGGTTCGCGGTTCAACCTGCGCTGGTCGCCAAAGGTCCCGACCACCATCAAACCCGAAGACATCGAGAGAGCGCTCGTCGAATACGTTGATTTTCACAACGCCCCAGACTCTCAGGACACCCGCTGGACTGCTGACGAACTGAGTCTCGTGCGGAAGGGCATGCCGCGGCAGGATGTGGAAGTGGCGCTGGGTCAGCCGGTAGAGCGTTCAGACAAACGCGAAGGAGGTGTCGACGTCACGACGCTCGTCTTCGACGTCGGCGATGAACGGCTCACAGCCTCCTTCGTCGAGGACGTCCTCGTCCGCTACACCATCGCCTCGAAATAAGACGGTATCAGCGGGTCTTCGGCATCAGTTTCACGGACTGCCCGATCAAATGCCTGGGATCCGCGCCTGGTTTCGGCACGAGCTTCTGCGGACGGCCGAGCACGTTGTCGGCGGTGTAGACGTTCCCTTTCGAGTCCACTGAGAACTGGTGGAGCTCGCCGAACCCACCGGGCACGGCGCCCGTCGCATCCCACGAGAACAAGCGGTTGCCGTTGACGTCGAACTTCAGGACTTCGGCGGTCATGTTGTCGGCTACCCATACGTCCTGCGTCGCGTCGCTGACGAAGACATGGTTCGGAAATCTGATGTTCGGCCACTGGGCCAGATACTTGCCGTTCACGTCGAAGACCTGAATGCGCTTGTTCAGCCGATCAGCCACATACACATGCTGGTTGCGATCGATCGCTACACCGTGCACCGCGTTGAACTGGCCATCCCCGCTCCCATGGCCGCCCCATGACGTGAGATACCGGCCGCTGCGATCGAGCTTGACGATCCGCGCATTGGTAAGACCATCGGCCACCAGCACGCTGCCATCCGGCAGAAACTCCAGATCCTGCGGCCTGCCGAAGTGTTTGTCGTCTTCGGCCGTCACACCCTCTTCGCCCAGCGTTTGCAACAGCTGCTTGCCGTCATTCGAAAACACATAGATGACGTGTTTGGTCTCGCCGACGACCCACAGGCGGTGCTGCGGATCGTAGGGGCTGATCTTGATCTTGTGCGGCCCGTTGGTACCCTCGAACAGCTTGTCCCACTGGGTCCAGATTTCGAGTGTCTTACCGGTGCTGTCGACGATCCGCAGGCAGTTCCGCACCTCGTTCTCGGGTGCGTTGAGTGCGCTGCGAACGGTGCCAAAGAACAAGTGATAACCGGCGGGGAGCGGCGTCGGCAATTTGATTTCGCCGCGACTGGCCACGAAGATGCGGTCGTCGGATTCCACGAAAATTCCTGGAACCGATCCCCACGTGTACCCATCTTTTGGATATGGCAGGGCCCAGTCGGGCGCGGCAGTGTAATCGTTCGGTCCCACTTTCTGGAGAACGCTGAACGGCCGTGGCTGCGTTGGCGGCGGCTGTCCTGTAAGGGCTGACGACAGCGACACTACAGTAACCACGACGAGAAGAATCGCTCTGCGCATCACGCTCCCACCTGTTCGTACGGCCGACAGATTCAGGAAACCTGTGCGGGCGCCGGAGCGTCAATGCCCTGCCAGAGATTCAGCGTCCCCAGCTCTTCACGTCCGGTCGACTTCAAGTACAGGAACAGCTGCGTGCGATACGCCGCATACCCGCCAAGAACGAGGTTCACCAGGAACGCACCTTTGGAGCTGCTGTTGCCGAACATCTCAATGGGTTGGCGGAACTCCTCGTCCGCCATGTCTCGGAGAAGGTCGGGATACGCGTCTTTCTGTTTGACGAGCGCGGCGATCACGCCGGCGAGGTCCAGCGTGTGCGCGTGCTCGGTCCTGGTCTGCCAGGCAGCCGGGTCGAACTTCCCCTCCTTCGTGGCCTGCACGAGTGACGGCCCCATCACGGTGAGATATCGCAGCAGTTCGAGGCTGCTTCGCTGCTTCGCGGTCGGACGGTAATGCATGGACGTGTCATCGAGCTTCTGGGCTAGATGAATGAGGATGCCAACCTCTTTTTGCAGCGCGGCAATCAGTTCGGCTTTTGTGAGAACCATGGGACTCCTTGAACGAGGACGGCGCAGAATATCACGAGCGCCGGAGGGGAACATTCCGACGCGCCGCACGGAGAACGGCTCTACAATGCGCGCGAGGTGCGCATGGGTCGAACTCTCCTGTTTCTTTCCGTTCTTACCGCAATCACAATTCCCGCGGCGGCGCAGACCGCTGCTCCTACGCTCGCGACCGACATTCCGGCGGCGGCGATCGCGGCGGTGCTCAATTCGCAGCCACCGGCAGGCGACAAGCTGATTAAGTCGGTCGACATCGGCGCTTACAGCGTCGGCGTCGGAATCCTGCATCGCGGGACTACCCGTCCAGGCGCTCCGATCGGCGCCATCAACCACCTGCAGCTGACCGAAATCTATTACGTCATTTCAGGCACGGCGACGCTCCTGACCGGCGGCACTGTTACCAACGTCAACGCCGTCGCGGCAGACAGCGACATCGTGAAGATCGATGTGGGCCCGAGCAATCAGGGGGTCTTCGAACGCGCCGCGCAGCGACGCAAGATCGGTCCCGGCGACGTCGTAATCATTCCTGCCGGCGTGTACCACGGATTCGACGAGGTCGTCGGCGGCATCGACTACCTCGCGTTCCGGACCGATCCAAACCACGTATTGCCAACCAATTACGTGCACCCCGCTGCGAAGTAGTCAGGCCAGCGCGGCCACGACATCCACGGCGTTCACGACGGCGGCGCGGCGGTGGAACAGGTGCGTGATGAGCGCGTTGTGGAGTTCGGCGTTCATGTCGGCGCAGCAATCCGCAATGATCACCGGGTCGTAGTCGGCATCGCACGCTTCCAGCAGCGTTGACAGCACGACGCCGCTTGTGGCGATGCCAAAGAGCACCAGCGTGCGGATGTCCTTCGCCCTGAGAATCATCTCGAGATCGGTCCCGGCAAACGCGCTCACACGATGTTTGGTGACGACGATGTCCCCCGGTTCCGGCCCGAGTGCTGGATGAACGTCGCCCGCGGGTCCGTCGAACAGTTTTTGATACAGCGGCGACGTTTTGACAGCGGCGAACATTTTGTTCCGCTCGCCGATCTCGGGCAACCCCGGACGAAAGCCAACGCGGACATGGATCACCTGAAGATTCGCAGCGCGGCACGCTCCGAGCACCGTCGAGGCGCGGCCGAGAAACTCGTCCGGCGGTTTCACGTACTGCGAGACGATTCCAGACTGACAGTCCATGGCGAGCACGGCGGTTTGAGCGCGGTTCAGCGACAGCATGACCGCAGTGTACAGTCGGTCCGACAAATGCCGGAGATTCCGTAGCCACGGTCCGGCTAAAGCCGGACACTACGTACCGTAGCTGCCATCGTGTCCGCCTTTAGGCGAACCTTATGAATCAATCCACCGCCCGCAGTGTGCGCGAGGGGTCAATCCGCGACGCCCGCCACGCGGGCAATGCCGACGCCACAATCGCAATCACGGCGAGAATAGCCGCCACCCCAAGCATCGTCATGGGATCGCGCGCCTGCACGCCAAAGAGCAACGACGACAGAAGCGTCGTAAACCCGAACGCCGCCGAAATCCCAATCGCGAGGGCAATGGCGATCAGCACAAGCGCGTGGTTGACGACAAGCCTGACGATCGAGCTCCGCGCGGCGCCAAGCGCCAGCCGAATGCTCAGTTCCCGCCGACGGACGGCAACGTCGTAATTGAACACACCGTAAACACCGATGCCCGCGAGGAGGAGCGCGACGGCGGCAAAGGCCGTGACGAGCAGCATCGCGAAACGCCGCTGCGAAATCGACCGCGACAGCGCCTGATCGAGCGACTCGACGCCAAATACCGCGAGCATCGGATCCTGCTGTCGAAACACATTGCGAACGGCATTCGACAACGTCAGTGGATCCCTGGCCGTGCGTACGAGCAACACGCCGGCGCCGGGCGCCTGGAAAATCGAGACGTAGACCGCAATCGGTGGCGGCGACGAGAGCCCTTGAATCCGTTCGTTGCCGACCACGCCGACAATGGTGCGCGCGATGCCCCAGAACCGGATCTGGGCGCCGATCGGATCGCGTCCGGCAAAAAACCGATCAGCCGCGGCCTGGTTGATGAGCGCCACCGCGGGCGCCTCCGGCTGATCGGCATCGGCCAACAGTCGGCCGCGCACCAGCGGGAGCCGGACGGTTTCGAAGTAGCCTGGGCTGATCGGACGAACGGAAATCTCCGGCCAGTTGACGCCCTCGGCTTCACGGCCAATGATCCGGAACGAGTTCGTGAAGCCCGGGTCCAATGGATGCGCCGCCGCCAGGGCGACATTCGTGACGCCCGGCAACGCCGCCGCCTTTGCCAGCACCTCTCCGGCAAACGCGTGAACCTTCGGGGCGTTCGGCCAGACACGCCGATCAACCGGATAACGCGACGTCGGCAATTGAAATTCCGCCTTGAGCACACCCTGCGGATCGAACCCCGGCGCGACCCGCTGCAGGTTCCAGAAACTGCGAATCAACAGGCCGGCGCCAGAGAGCAGCATCACCGCGGCCGCGAGTTCAGCCACCACCAGCGCGCCGCGAACGCGTTTGCGATGGGGCCCAGCCGTCCCCTTGCCTGCCCCATCATCCTTGAGTGTGGTGACGAGATCGACACGACGTGCCTGCAGCGCGGGGATCACGCCAAACGTGATGGCGACGACCGACGCCATGATCAACGCACCGCCCAGGACAGTGCCGTCGAGCGATACGAACGACATGCGCGGGACATCCGCCGGAGCCAGCGCCAGCAGCCCTTTCATGCTGGCGTACGCGAGCGACACACCCACCGCGGCGGCGACGTAGGTGAGCACCATCGATTCGGTGAGGAATTGTCGGAAGAGGCGTCCTTTCCCGGCGCCGAGCGCCGAGCGAATCGCGACTTCCTGTGTTCGCGTGGCGCCTCGCGCGAGCTGGAGATTCGCCACGTTGACACAGGCGATCAACAGGACGACGAAGACGGCAGCGGCGAGTAGATAGAGAACGGGACGAACCGGCCCGAAGATCACATCGGACAACAATTCGACGTTGGCGCCGCGGCCGCGATTCACCGGGAATTCACGTTCGAGATCGGCGGCAATCGATACAAGCTCCGTGTCGGCTGCCGCGCGGGTCGAATCCTTCGCCAGGCGCCCGACCAGAAAGATTGGATGCGTCTCGCGAGGGAGCGTGGCGGGATTGGGTTGCAGCGGCATCCACACGTCCACACGGGCGGCCTGTCCGCGGTCGGCAAACGAGCGCGAGTAGGCGGCGGTCGAGAGAATCTGCAGCACGCCGAAGTCGGTCTGGTCCGGCACCACGCCGACGATGCTCTGCGGACGCTCGTCGAGCATAACCGTCTGGCCGAGCGCCGCCTCTGGACGCTCGAACAATCGACGTGCGAGCGATTGGCTGATCAAGACGACTGCAGACGCACCCGGCCGATCTTCCGGTTCGGAAAATCCACGACCGGCCACCGTGGCGACTCCCAGCATCGGCAGCATGTCGTGCGACACGCGCAGGGTGAGCAGACGTTCCGGATCAGCAGTGGTTCGCGTCAGGTTCACTTCCGTGGCCGTCAACGCCGAGAGCGCGTCGAGCGTACGGACTCGCCTCTGGTAATCCAGAAAATCGGGCACCGAGGCCGGCTCGTGCGTCGTCCCGCTGGTCCGATCGGTTTCCCAGACCATCACGAGGCGATCGAGCGACGGCAACGGCGCCGGCCGCAGCAACACGCCGCGGATCACGCTGTAAATCGCCGTATTGGCGCCAAGGCCCAGGGCCAGCGTGACGACGGCCGCGACGGCGAACCCCGGCGAGCGCTTCAAGAGCCGCCACGCAAAGGCGCCGTCTCGTCCCATGTTGGCCAGCCACGGCATACGCTGAACCTCCCGGCAGTCTTCCATGACCTGTGTGACGGCGCCAAAATCACGGCGCGCTGCGAGAAGCGCCGCTTCTCTCGACAGTCCCGTCGACTGATATTCGGCGGCAGCCGCTTCGAGATGCGCCATCACCTCATCGTCGAGGTCGCGATCGACAGCCTGGATGTTGGTAAAGGCGCGAAACCGGTTGCGAATCCGGTTGACCCAGTGCATGGCACACCTTCTATGTGGAGCTGACGACCATCGTGATCGCCGACGCCAGGCGATGCCAGGCGGCGGCTTCTTTGTCGAGTCGCTTCTGCCCTGTTTTGGTGAGGCTGTAAAACTTCGCGCGGCGATTCTGCTCCGATACACCCCAGGTGGCCTTAATCAGCCCCTGATCTTCGAGGCGGTGCAGCGCCGGATAGAGCGATCCCTGCTGCACCTGCAGCACCTCGCGCGACAACTGTCGAATCCGCCGCGCAATCGCCCACCCGTGCAGCGACTCCGCTCCGAGCGATTTGAGGATCAGCAGATCCAGAGTGCCTTGTACGAGGTCGACTGGCTTCATCGCCCCTTCCACATGATTATCGACACAAGAGAGCTGGCGATCCTATAGCACGTCCTGTTGTCGATAATCAAGGCAAGCCTGCCGCCGGTTGCTTTTCGCACGTCAGAAGTGCGAATCTCACGGGCATGAAGTCGCGCGGACCTTACGGTCTGCCTATGCGGAGCCGCTATGACCTTCAAACAGCTATTCGCAGAAGAACTCGATCGGGAGGCGGCGCGCACGCGCCGCGCGCTGGAACAGGTGCCAGTCGGGCACGATGACTGGAAACCGCATCCGAAGTCGATGCCGCTCGGCCGGCTCGCCGGGCTGGTGGCGTCGATGCCGTCGTGGTTTTCGCTGATCATCGATCAGGACGAGCTCAACCTCACGCCGCCAGCGGGCAGCGGCCAGTATCGTCAGCCGTCAACCGATCAGCTCGTGCAAGTGCACGACGAGCACGTGAAGAAGGCCAGGGAATCGCTGGCCAAGACCAGCGACGACTATCTGATGACGACCAATTGGAAGCTGCTCGCGGGCGGCCAGGTGGTGTCGAATGAGCGGCGTCACATCGTGATGCGCGACACGATGAATCACCTCGCGCACCACCGCGGTCAGCTGACCGTTTATCTGCGTCTGAATGAGCGAACGGTCCCGGCGATCTACGGTCCTTCAGCTGACGATCAGCGATTTCTGTGACTTGCCGCTAAGCACGCAGAGGTCGCAGAGTCACTCAATAATTGTGTTCTGCGATCTCAGCGAGCTCTGCGGCTAAGCTCGTTACTTCCCTGCTCGTTCGCGGGCGAGCTGATCCAGGTACGCCTTCTCGAGGCGCTGCACTGACGCCAGGAATCCCGCCGGGTCGACAAAGCGCTCCGGGTTGTACGGATCGCCGGGCTTGTATTTGTCGTGCATCCTGAACTGGCCGGCGTGCGAGGCCAGCCACACGTCGACCTTCATGTCTTTCTGCGCCAGGAACGTGCGGGCGTAGTCCTGTGTGATGCCGGGATAATTCGGCATCCCGCTCACCTTCACCCCCGGGTTGATCGATCCCATGTTGGCGATCACCACGCGATAGGTCTTTCCGCCCTCCGGAACGTTCACGGTAAAGCTCGTCGCGCCCTTGGTATGCCCGGCATTGAGGTGGGCGGTGAGGACCGTCCCACCGAGCGAGATCGTGTCGCCGTCTTTGAACGTCTGATCGACCTTGACCGGCTCAAAACGCGCGCTGGCGGTGTCGCCAAAGCGAAAGTCCGCCTTGCCGCCCGACTCGAGCAATTCCTTGTCGTTCTCGGAAATCATCAGCTTTGCGCCGGTCATCTTCTTCAACGCGGCCATGCCAGCCACGTGATCGAAGTGTCCATGGGTCGCGGTCAGGATTTTGGTGTCGCCGATCTTGAACCCGAGTTGCTCGACGCTTGCTTTGATTTGCTGCGCGGTATCACCAACGCCAGTGTTGATCAGGATGTTCCCCTGCGGTGTGGTGATGAGGTACGTCGACAGATCGTAGCTGCCTACCCAATAGATGTTTCCGATGATGCGAAATGGCGGGAACGGGCGCGTCCAATCGGCGTTTTGCTGGCCGGCATTCTGCGGTGCCGCGTTCTGTTGCGCAAATGCCGTGGCGCCGAGCGCCAGCCAGATCGTCATCAATCTTCGAAACATGGCAGTCACCTCGTGAGCGTCATATTTTAGCGTCGATCCGTGCGCCGGGGTTTCACGCCGGCCGACGCCGGCGAATCACCGCCCGGCGGTGATTCCTAGAACCGCAGCTGTCCACCGACTCCATATCGCGCGACCACCGACGACACGCCACGCTTTACGACGCCATCCGGCAATCGGTCATCGTCCGCGAGTTTGTAAAGTCGCAAGAGAGAAACGACGCCGAGATGACTGTTGACGCGCACCACCGCATCGACCGCGCCGGTGAACGCCACGATGTTGTCCTCGAGATTTTCTGAAACAGTCCCGCTCGGTCGCAGGGGGAAATCCGGCACGAAGTTGCCCGTGCGCACGGTGTGCCGATGCGCCAGCCCGACGCCTCCGCCGACCGACATCTGAATGATTGACGCTGCCCGTGAATGCGCTTTGACGAGAACTGAAAAGATCCAGTCGCGATGCCTGCTCAGAAGCTGATTCGCACCGCCGGGAACCCGTTCAAACTGCTGACCCGTGATCGTGCCGCCCAGACTCGCCTCCCCACCGACTGAAATGATCGGATGAAGAATCGCGTCGCCAAAGATCATCTCGGAAAACGCGGTGCCACCAAAACCGGGGCCGAGATACGGTCGATCGCTCGCGCCCTCCGCCTGGGAAGATGCGCCCACCACGCCGCCAAGGTGAACAACCGGTGTATCCGCGGCAACGGCGACTGCAGCGGTCCCCGTCACGACAATCGAGGCCGCCGCGATGCCGAGCCATCTGATGAATTGAACACGCATCCCGATCAGATTGTATTGCGCTGTTTTCCGTCGCGAGCTCATCTGTCGCGTCGACTCTGATTCGATCTCTTCATCGGTGCAGCTCTTGCATCGTTGTTGATTTGACATGCGGCATCGCGCGCAGCCGAACCGAACCAAACCGAACCGCGACAGTCGTGTGAGCGACCGTCGTGACGGCGAGCGACAGGCCTATCAGTCAACGGCGACTGCTTGCCCGCGCTGCGGGTCGCATTACATCAACCGGTCGGCAACGCGATGGTGGGAGCGTCCCTTCCGGTGGCTCACACCGCTGGTGCCATTCCGGTGTCGAGCGTGTAAGTGGCGCGGATGGCGGCGTGCGGAATGGCTGCAGGACGTCGCGCCCAGAACATCCTGACACTCACGCCGACATCCAGCCGCCATCCACCACCACATCAGAGCCGGTCACGAACGATGAGGCGGGAGACGCCAGAAACAGCGCTGCAGTGGCGATTTCGCGCGGCTCCCCGAAGCGATTCATCGGGATGCGGCGAAGAAACTGATCGGCTCGTTTCGGGTCTTCGAGCACCGGTCGCATCATTTCGGTGGCAATCGGTCCGGGTGAGATCGCATTCACCGTAATTCCCTCGGCAGCCCATTCGAGCGCCAGCGTGCGCGTGAGTTGCAGCAGCGCGCCCTTGCTCGAGGCGTAACTGGTGCGGCCTGGAAAGGATCGCGAGGAAAAAATGCTGGTGATATGAATCAGACGGCCCCAGCCGCTCCGCCGCAG
>Ga0065712_10000546_pt1 | contig 10078 bp, 8 predicted proteins | sample MisRhiReplicate1_FD_59099 | JGI IMG/M metagenome (GOLD analysis project Ga0065712, IMG submission 59099) | Miscanthus rhizosphere microbial communities from Kellogg Biological Station, MSU, sample Rhizosphere Soil Replicate 1: eDNA_1 v3... | ecosystem: Host-associated > Plants > Roots >...
TATGGCTCTCGGCCACGTAAATATCCCCGTTGCTCGGGTCCGTGATCACGTCGTTCGGCTCGGTCAGCGCATCGGGCGGATCGCCCTTCACGCCGGGTTTGCCCAACGTCATCAGCACCTTGCCCTCGGGACTGAATTTAATAACAACACTGCCCTTCTTTTCTTCACCGGGAAATTTGCTACGTTCTTCGGCCGTCGGAACGCGAGCGTCGGTTACCCACACGTTTCCTTCTCGATCGACGTGAATCCCGTGCGGCCACACGAACATACCACCGCCAAAGCTCCTAGTCTCCTTCCCTGTCTCGTCGAAGAGATGGACCGGGTTTGCCTTGGTCCCGAGGCAGCCCGGGGCAATTCCCGGTGAGCAACGATCCGTTGCCCAAACGGATTTTCCGTCGCGGTCGATGGCTACACCGTTGGATCCTCCCCACGGCCTTTTCTCCAACGTGAGCTGTGCCCAATCCCGGATGACGCGATACGGGTTGGCGCCGCTGTTGACGGGCTCAACTTTGTCGGTTTCGGCGGTCCCGCCGCGCTGTTGAGCTTGAACACTGGTGGCTTGGGCGCTGATGCAGCCGACGATCGCTACCGCGCACGCGAATCTCGCGACAGTTGATACAGTCATTTCGATGCTCCTGCTCAGAATCGGTTTTCTTAAGCAGGCCATATCGCGATGCCGCCGAACCGTCAATGCATTGTCTAGCTTCGCAGCATGGGCGAGGGTCGCTCGCAAACAAATTATCTCTGCTTGAAACTGGGTAGCTGGACGGATACGGAACTCTCAACCTACCTCGCCCGCGGCGAGCGGGCGGCGGTAAGAAGCAGTTTTCTGTGCACTATCGTGGTGATTTCGAGCTTGCTGTCGAAATGCGCGCTATCGAGTTGAATGAAACACGGGAAGATTAAAATCCACGTTCCAAGCGAGCCGCAGATTTTCCTTCCCCGATTCCATGTCGCTATAGCTGCCCTTGCTTTTAAGTGTCAATCTCTTGCCATCGAACTGATAGCTTGAAAAGTATTTCTTCAATTCGTCTGGCTTCCACGCCACCGTTATCGCAACCGTTATTCCCGGAATCACGTAGCTCAAGTTCGCTTGCCAAAGTTTATTGGCCTTGTCCAAGAACAGAACAAAGGCGGCGTAATCGCGTTTCGTCAACTCTTTTGCACGATTCTTCAGTATGTCAGCGATCGCTGCTTCTGTAATCGCTTTGTAAAGAACTGAATTTCCAAGCCCTCGGAATTCCCGGGAATCAATCCATGGGCGAGGGTAACAAATGCGCTTTGTGTCACGATTTTGCTCGCGCCGACCTTGAGCACGCGTGAATCATTAACCACCAGTTCAAAGACAGACCTTGTGTTGAAGTCCTGCGCATTAAACTGAGCGCCTGACTGCGCCCCAACCTGGCTTGCGATGAAGCAGATCGCTAACGACAGAAGATGCGGTCGCTTTTTTAGAAATGTAAGCATAGGCAACTCTGTCTCCTGCAAAATGAATAATTAGTGCATATCGCCCTGGATGTCTGAACAATCGTTCGGCTAGCAGCTGTAATTTCCGGTTCGGTCTTGCACCTTGATCGCTAGTCCGTGGTTCGGGCCGCCATCCAGCCCGCGAGCAGCGCTACTGTCACTGCGGCAAAGTGCACCGCCGCCATCGGCACCCAAGTTCCGTCCGCGAGTACTCCGGTAAGCTCCTGCAGCGCAGAGGGCCAGAAGAACTGCGAGAACACCACCGCACCTGAGGCTGAGCCGGCGAGCTCGGTGTCGACCGCCATCGCGCCGGCTTGCGCGTAAGGCATCGAAAGCCCCTGAGCGAGACTGACGAAGAATCCCGGGATGTAGAGCGCGGCCATCGAAACCCCGCCGAAATAAAGCCAACCAGCGAGCAGCACCCCGTTGGCGACGCCGATCACGCCGCCGAGGATGGTCATGAATTCGATTGAACGGTTGGCGCCGATGCGGCCCGAGATGAAACTGCCGGCCATGAATCCGATCGGAAACGCGAAGAACCAGACGCCGATCTTGGCGGCATCGGCGCCGAGATGTTCTGCGGCGAGGAACGATGCCGCAGTCGCTTGGGTGTAGAACGCCGCCGACATCATTCCGGGTTGCAGCATGAAACCGACGAAGCGCGGCCGCCGCAACAATGACTTGTAGCCGGCGAATACACCACGCGGCGCGCTGGTTTTGGGCGAGCGCGTTTCCGGCACCGCGAAAGCGACTGCGAAGATCACCAGCAGTCCGACCGCGGACGCCAACACGAACAGCGCGCGCCAGCCGAACAGCGTGGTCAATTGGCCGCCGATCGGCGGCGCAAACATCGGCCCCAGCACGTAGGCGGCCGTCAGATACGCGATCACCTGGGCAACGCGGTCCTGGCCGTAGACGTCGCGCGCAATAGCGCGCGCCAGCACGACACCGCACCCGGCGCCGGCTCCCTGCAGGATGCGCCCGGCGAGCAACATCGGTAGGTTCGCGGCCGCCATGCAGCTGGCCGCGCCACAGGTGAATAGCACCAGCCCACTCAGAAGCACGCGCTTTCGGCCGTAGCGGTCGGACAAACCGCCGTACGCTACGGTGAAGAAGGCCATCGACAGCATCGCGAGCGACATCGTGAGCTGCGCTACGCCGGTCGAAACTCCAAACGCCTCCTTCACGGCCGACATCGCCGGGATGAACAGATGGAGCGAGAGCGGCCCGATGAAAGTGACAGAGATGAGCGCGACGAAGAAATACCAGCGCGGCCGGAAGGGCATTGTCATGGAGCAATCGTTGGCAGCGCGCTTATTTATCTCGCGGCGGCCGTTCCCTTTGTGATTTCGCCCTCATTGAACCACAACGGTCACCGTAACGGGTTGTGGACCTTTCGAAGGAGTTGGATTTGACGGTTCGTGGGGAAACTCGATGGTGTACTTAAACGTGTCGGTCCCGACTGTCGATCCGGCTTTGTACCAAATTCGAAGACCAGTGTAAGTTCTCCCTGCACAGTTCTGCCCGCTTGGAACGGTGAAGTCCGCCAGCTCTGTTCTCACCTCTCCCAAAAACGGCTGTGCCGTCAGGTTAAACACAGGAGGCCCCGCGCTAGCGCACCGTCGCCCGTAGTTGGCGCCAAACCAGATGCGCACTGTTTCACCGGAATCCACCGTCGCACTTCTTTCTTTTTCCTGAGACAAGGCGAGCGACAACTGGACTAACATCGCAAACGCAATAGCTACCGCCGCAAGCAAGCGGGATCCCGTCGTTGACGCAGCGTAAATGGCTGCGATTCGACTGCTCGCCGTTCCGGTGATCATTGCGCTATTATTGAATCCCGTTTCTTCAAACTGCATCTTCGCATTTTAGCGATCATAAGCGAAACTGGCAAAACTCCTCGATGCATAAGCCTCCAGGAATCGGTTCAACACCAGCGTGTGGTCGATCAGTCGCGGTACTATCGATTTATCGATCGAGTAGCGCTAGTACTGATGCTAAGAAGTGACGGACAAGCAAGGAGTAGAAACTATGGCTACGAGATTTACAGGAGGCTGTCTTTGCGGTCGGGTTCGATACGAATGTTCTGCCGATCCGATTTTTATGGGCAATTGCCACTGCCGCGATTGCCAGAAAGCGAGCGGTGGTGCGTATGAGCCTGATATCGGACTGCCGGCCGCGGCGCTAAAAATCGCCGGGCCGGTCAAGTACTACGAGACTAAAGCAGACAGCGGCAATACGTTGAGCCGCGGCTTTTGCCCGGAGTGCGGTGCGAGTCTGTTTGGAAAGACCAGCGCGGTGCCGGATCTCGCGATGATCACGGCCGGGAGCCTCGATGACCCGAGCTTGTATAAGCCGACCTTAGACATTTTCACAGCGAGTGCGCAGGCTTGGGATTACATGAATCCGGCATTGGCGAAATTTCCAAAAATGCCGCCGATGGGCGGATAAACTGAGCGGTGTCAAAGTCAAAGCGGTTTGGCGCGACAATCGACGCAGCAGAAGAGACGAGCCGAGCGAAGTCTCCGTGATAGGCTTCATGGGCCGGCATGCAGGTCAAAACTTTGTCAGCCCGTTCAAAAACTCGCTTGGATTCCTTCGACAACGCGCGGGAGAACTTGCATGATCAACAAAGATCCGTGCTGAGCTTGCTCTGGGAGAATTCCGCGCTTGTTTGCATTTTTCCCAGCTGATATGGCAGTCACGAATGCGCCGGCGGTGATTTCATCATCAGGAAGAAAGGGTTGAGCCGAAAGGAAATCGCATGAAGTACATTGACGCCGACGGTCACGTCGAAGAATGCTTAACGACTTTCAGCGATAAATATCTCGACCCGACATTTCGGTCGCTACGTCCGACGGTCATTGGCCGCGATGGGTTGGCGTACTGGGTGATCGACGAACAAATGTTTCCTCGACGGGTCGGCAAAGGCTGCAACAATTTAGGCACGCCCGCGAGCTACGACGGCAAGCCCACTCGTCACACGGCTTTGAAACCCGACAGTATCGAAAGCATGGAGTTAACCGATATCGGCGCGCGGCTGCGCTCCATGGATGAAGAAGAAATCGCCATACAAGTTGTCTACCCGAGTCTGTTTCTCGCCTACCCATTAACTTCGAATACCGCGCTCGCGACCGCTCTCTACTCTTCTTACAATCGCTGGCTCGGCGATCGTCTGAGCGGCAATGAGCGCATTAAGTGGGCCGCCATCGCCAATCTCGACGACGTCGGCGCCGCCGCGCAGCAGGTTCGTGAAGCCAAATCACTTGGAGCGGCTGCGGTGATGGTGCTTGGCACAGCCGGAGATCTGACCTTTGATCACCCGACCTTGTTGCCGTTTTTCGAGTCGCTCGCCGCGACTAACCTACCATTGGCCGTTCACGTCGGTTGGAGTTGTCCGGCTTTGAATAACATTTACAGTCATATTTATCCCTCAGGAGTCATCGCTTTTCTGGTCCCGGTCATGATGGGGCTGGTCGCTCTGATCAGTGGCGGCGTGTTGGATCGCTTTCCTGAGCTGCGCGTAACATTTCTCGAAGCCGGCTGCCAATGGGTCCATTTCGTGCTCGAGCGGATGGACCATCGCTTCCGGCGCACGCGCAATCAACTGTCTACGTTTCACGCGCAGACCGCGCCGCGACACGAGTTGCCGCCGATGGACTACGTGCGCAAAGGCAATCTCTTTTTCAGCACCGAGGCCGATGATGTCCTATTGCCGCAGGTTATCGATCTCATCGGCGAGGACAGCATGGTTTTCGGCTCGGACATGCCGCACGGCGACCGCGAGCCCTTCGTGGTGCGCAAAGTTAAAGAACGAAAAGACATCAGCGATTCGGCGAAGCTCAAAATTCTCGAGCGCAATCCGGCGCGACTTTACGGCTTACCACTTTAGCGCGGTTGATGCGCCGCTTGACGGCCGAAAGCTCGCCGGGTTATACGATCCGCACCCGTCCAACGTTTAGCCAGAAAGGACTCTTCGGCTATGCGTAAGTTCTCCCTTCTGTTATTCGCTTGTCTATTTTTCTCGGTACATCATTCCGCTCGCGCTCAAGACGCCAAGGTGGTCGAAGCGGCGAAGAAGGAAGGCGGCAAAGTCGTCTTCTACACCACCATGGAGGTCTTTACGTTGGACGCGGTCAAAGCCGCGTTTGAAAAGAAAACCGGGATTCAAGTTGATTATTGGCGTGCCGGGCTCACCGATGTTCTGGCGCGCGCGCTCAGCGAATACCGCGCCGGGAAGCCGGTTATGGATGTTATAGGAATTCCCGGCGATTACATGCAGATCATGGCCAACGACGGCGCCCTGGCGAAGTATGACTCGCCGTCCTTCAAAGGCTTTGCCAAAGACGCCGTCGATCCGCTCCTTGGCGCGCGTTACAGAAACATTTTGTTCGGGGTGATTTACAATAAAAATGAGGTCAAAGGCTCAGCGCCCAAGACGCTCGAAGACATCGTCAAACCGGAATTTCGCGGCAAACTCACGATGCCGCATCCGGTCAACCACTTGACCACCACCCAGTGGCTCTCGAGCCTGGATAAGATCATGCCCAAAGCACGCGCGGAGAAATTCATTTCCGATCTCGCCGCAGCCAAACCGGTTTTCGTGGACAATACAGTACCCGCCGCGGAGCGCGTCAGCTCAGCCGAATCTGCCGTTGCCATCAGCTTCCCGCGCTTTGTCTTGACCTATAATAAGCAGGGAGCAAACCTAGATTACGTGCGCGACTACAACATGCTCGGCGACGGTCATTACATCAACTTGGGCGCCAAGGCGCCACGGCCGAGTGCAGCGAAAGCGTTCATCGATTTTTTTCTCGATGACGAGAGCATGAAAATTCAGGCGGACATCGGCGAGTTCGTTAACCGGCGCGGTATTTATCCGCCGCTCCCAGACGCGGATAAAATCAAATTCGTTCAGATGCACCGGTTGAGCAAAGAAGAGCTTGAGGCTAAGAAAAAGGAATTCCAAAAAATCTTTTTGCAATAGCTGTGCGTATTGATCAAGCGCTCTCCACTCCGGGACTGGCGCCGCCGCCTTCGAGCTTCACTCATTCGCATTGTCACCGCGGTGCGCGAGATGCTCCCGCCATTCGGCCGGCTTGTGCACGGTGGTTTTGATCTCGAATCTGCTGTCGAAATAGTGTTTGGTCGGATCGATGGGAACGCGCCAACGCACTTTGCTATAGAAGTTGAGCCGCAGGAAATTCTCGTCTTCCGGCGGGATGCTGATCACGCTGTGGGAAATTCCCAGCGGAATGATGGTGACTTCACCGGGAAAAACTTCGACGTTCTCGAACTCGGAGAGGTCGAGCGCGTCGCCGCGAAACTGAATCCGCACCTCTTCGCTCCGCAGCGCCCGATGAAAGGCAAATTGCTCGTCCTGCATGTTGTAGGTGCGGATGCGCATATTGGCCGATTCCATCAGCGGCTGGGTCCCGGCGTCCTCGCGCCCCTTGCCGACGATCGCCGTAAAGTGGTCGAAGGCGCGTAGCTTGCGCACGAGACTTCCCGGTTTGCCGCGCCCTATTCCGGCGACGCCGACAAGCGAGTCGTAATCGCGCTCCACCAACGTCTGGTCGTCCGGCCCATCGTCCCAGAAGTGCATTTTCTCGAGCACCGACCCCTTCGCCGGCTCATCCGCGCCCCGCGGCGCTGTCCAATTGGGACCGCCGATGCGCTTGACCTCGAAACTGGTTTGGCTCGTGTACTGGTCCTCGTTCATGACATAGTCCACCGCCTCATAACTTTGACAGAAGTAGCGCAGGCTGTCATTGCGTCCGATGGAGCGGTGGGCGATGCCGCCCGGAACCAGCAGCACTTCGCCCGGCTCCATCTCGTAAACGCCGAACTCGGTTTCCACCTTGCTGTTGCCGCAAAATTGGAAATAGACCATGTCCGAATCGACATAACGGTGGAAACTGTCCTGAACGCCGACGACACTCTCGACGCCGATGCGATGATATTCGTTATCGAGGATGACCAGCGACTGGTTGGGGATGCTGAGCATGTCGAAGGGGCGAAAGCGCGGCGTGTAATGGGTGCTCTTGGCCGTTCCCATCAAACCGGGTTTCTGGCGCTCCGCCCAACCCGCCAAACCGGGCCTGGGAAAATCCTTCCAGGTGGTCATGAACTCCCCGATCTGTTTTTGTTTGTAAACTTTTTCTTCCGCCGCTTTGGTTTCAGGTCGCCGGTACATAATTCCTCCTTCTTATTGGGGCTTCATCCCAAACAGCCGCATCGCGTTCCCGCCGAGGATTTTTTCCTTGTCCTCCTCCGAAATACCTTTCATCGCCTTGATCGGAGCAATGGTGTTCGGCCAGGTCGAGATTGCGTCGCCGTGATCGAAGTCGCTGCCGATAATGATGTTGTGATTGGGCCACATTTGAACCACGTGCGGCAAATAATCTTCCCAGGCGATCGCCGCAACATAAATCTGATCGAAGTAAGCGCTCGGCGGTTTTTTTAGCTTGTCGCGCTTACGAAAAAAATCATTCACCGAGGTCGTGCCGGGAGATTCGCCCAGGGTGTGATGATTGAGGGTGCGCACCAGCCACGGCACCCAACCAACACCACCCTCGAAAACAGCGATGCGTAAAGTCGGGAAACGATCAAAAACTCCGCTCATGATCAGCCGCGCCGCACTCACCATATACGTTAGCGGAAAACCCAACGCNGTGGCGAGCATCTTAAAACCGTCGTAGCGTTCGCTNCCAACCAACCAGGGATGACAGTCCTGCGCTTCGTAAATTCGCGTACCCGGATGAACGAGAATCGGCACATCGAGCTTGCATACTTCTTCATAAAATGGCCACAACACCTCGGCGTCGAGGTCGCAGTTTTCATGACCGCCCATAAGCTTGACGCCCTTGAATCCTAGCTCTTTCACCGCGCGACGAAGCTCACGAATCGCTTCCGGCACGTCGGGAAGATAAACCCACGCGGTGCCGATGAAGCGCTCTCTGCCGCCGATATCTTCAGCCACCGTATCGTTGTAGGCGCGCGCCAGCTCGACGCCGAGATCGTGGTCGATCTCATAGATCAGCGGCCGGTTATCGGCGATCACGACTTGGCAATCGAATCCCTCACGCGCCATGATGTCCTGGTGCATGTCAAGATTCCAGCGCGTCTCGCTGAACGAATGGACCTTCTTCCCATCGCGATAATAGGTCGCCGCATCGCCGGGAAATCTTTCGCCATAGCGAATCATCTCGCCGGCGCCTTTTTGGAATTCTATATGGCCGCGGCCCGGATGTTTTACCCGATCGAGAAACCGCACCGGCCAATAATGAGTGTCACCGTCGATGTACATGAAAACCTCTCAGTGCATTTTCCGCGATACTAGAGCGCAGGGGGCGGCGAGGTCAATACGATTTGACGCGCATGGCGCGAACCATTAGATTGGAGCACTGCGCGATCTTCGCAAGGACTTCATTTCCGAGTGTCATCCCCCCAAGAGACTTCCCTTCCCGAGTCGCACCCGGCAATTTCGATTCGCCCCTGGTCATCGCTTCTGATCCGCGACTACCGGCTCATTTTCATCACAATTCTCTGCGCCAATACTTCGAACAATATGCGCAACGTCGCGAGCCTGTATCAGGTTTATCAATTGTCCGGCTCTTCGGTGCAGCTCGGTCTCGCCGGATTTTTTCAGGCTTTCCCGTTCATCGTCTTCGGCCTGTTCGGCGGTGTTCTCGCCGATACCTTGAACCGCAAAAAGTTGATTGCGATCACTCACACGCTCAATATTCTGCCCGGCGTGGCTCTCGGGCTTTTGACGATCACCGGGGCGGTCCAGGTCTGGCAAATCAACGCGCTTAATATCGTGGCGTCCTCTTTGCAAGTTCTCGGCGGACCTTCGCGGCAGGCGATCATTCCCGGTCTCGTACCACAGCCTTTGCTCCTCAATGCCGTGACCACCGCGACCTTGATGATGCAAAGCACACAATTGACCGCGCCGGTGATCGCCGGATTTGTCATCGATCTTTTCGGCGTCCAAGCTTCTTACTTTACCGACGCCGCGTTGCTCGTGCCTTCGGTGATCTCGGCGCTGCTGATCCATGCCTCCGGCCAGCCTCAAGGCCAGCGCCGGCAAATCAACTGGCGGAGCTTGATCGAAGGTTTCGAATTTCTCTGGCATACGCGCATTATTCTCTCTTTGTTCCTGCTCGATTTTTTCGCGGTGCTTTTTGGTTTTTTTCGTCCGATCCTGCCGATCTTCGCTGACGTCGTGTTCAAAGTCGGCGCGCGCGGGCTTGGGATGCTCTACGCTGCGCCGGCGATCGGCGCACTGGTCGGCTCGGGTCTCTTGCTCGCGGCGGGAGATATCAAGCGCAAGGGCGCGCTTTCTATCATTGTCACGTTGCTATTTGCGCTCAGCCTGGGGCTTCTCGGATTATCACGAACATTCTGGATGGGGCTTCTTGCAGTCGGCTCTTTGGGCTTCAACGACGCCATCAGCGTGGCGATCCGGCGCACGGTCGTACAAATTCTCGCTCCCGACGATATGCGTGGACGGGCGACGAGCTTTCTAACCGTTTTCGCTCAAACCACCAATGCCACAGGTGCAGTCATCGCCGGCGCCGGCGCGGCACTGCTCGGCGCGCCGAACGCG
>Ga0065712_10000771_pt1 | contig 10074 bp, 8 predicted proteins | sample MisRhiReplicate1_FD_59099 | JGI IMG/M metagenome (GOLD analysis project Ga0065712, IMG submission 59099) | Miscanthus rhizosphere microbial communities from Kellogg Biological Station, MSU, sample Rhizosphere Soil Replicate 1: eDNA_1 v3... | ecosystem: Host-associated > Plants > Roots >...
TGAGGGTTCGGTGCGGGGGGTTCGAAGGTTGAGGGTTCGGTGCGGGAGGTTCGGGCTCGTCCGAACCCTCCACCAACCCCCGAACCCCCGAACCCTCAGAACCGAACCTTCAGAACCCCCCTCCCCCTCCTACCCCTCGCACCCGCGTTTAGATTAGCGGAAGCAGCTCGTGCAGAGTGTGAATGACCGGGACGTCGTGAAATTGATCGCTGTTGCCGGTGAACGGCTGGTCGGCTGGCCCGCGTCGCACGAGCACCGCGCGCATGCCCACGCCGAGCGCACCGGCGATGTCCTGCCCGAGGCTGTCGCCCACCATCACGGACTCGCCTGCCTCCACGCCCATCAACTGCAGTGCTGCGTTGAAGATGCTCGGATGCGGCTTCAAGTAGCCATGATCAGACGACGAGACGGCCGCACTCACGAGGCCGTCCAGCTCGAAGTGGCTCTGGAACGACGTCAGTGGACGATGGCTGTTCGAGATGAGCCCGATCCGGATCCCGCGCGCGGCGATCGCGCGAAGCACGTCCGGCACATCGTCGTACATGTCGAAGTGGTGATGCGACGCCCACTCGTCGTACACCTCGACGGCGCACGTCTGAACCCCCGGGCCAGTGCCGCCCATCGCCTCGATGATTGACGCCGTATAACGGTGGAAGATGGCTGGATCGTAGATGTCGCCCTGCGCGGCGTCGAGAACCGGCGCCGCCCCCGCAACGGCAGCTGCGAACCGCGACTCGTCGAGCACGAGGCCGTGGCGCTCGCCGAAGCGGCGATAGCCCTCGCCGCGAAACGTCGGGCCCGGGTAGATCAGCGTGAAATCGACGTCGAAGAAGACTGCCGTTGTCGTCACGGGCCCGCCACGGAGATCGCGGCGCGATCCGGTGTGAGGAAAGTGGCGGCCGTCTCGTTCACCTCGTCGAGCGTCACGCGCTCGAGCAGGCCGGGCAGCCGTCGATCGAAGTCGAGCCCGAGGCCGAAGTACTCGGCGTTGTGGAGGAAGCTGGCAATGCCGGCGTTGGTCTCGAGGACGCGCGGCATCGATCCGACCAGGTAGCGGCACGAGTCGGCCAGCTCCTCGACCGTAACGCCGTCGCGTCCCATCTTTCCTATTTCCTCGTTGATGGCTGTGAGCGTGCGATCGACGTTGGCGGGGCTGACCCCTGCGCGCACCACGAGCGGCCCCTCGGCGACGTTGGCGTCGAAGGAGCTGAAGACGTAGTAGGCCATGCCCTGCCGCTCACGGATGTTGTCGCCCAGCCTGCCGCCAAGCGCGTATTGGCCGAGCACATTGTTCATCAGCGTCAGCGCGTAGTACCTCGGGTCGTCGCGGGTGATGGTCGTGAAGCCGTATGCGATGTCGGCCTGCGGCTTGCCGGGGATCACCTGACGCGTCTCGCGCCCCCCGGAGGCCGGAGACACCGGTGGAAAAACCACCGCTCCTGCCGCCTCGGCGCGCCAGTCGCCGAAGGCGCGGTCGACGAGATCTTCCACTCGCGACGGCTCGACGTCGCCGACGACGACCAGCCTGAGCCCGTCCGGCGTTGCACGACGACGATGGAAGGCGACGAGGTCGGTGCGGCTGATGGCCTCGACCGACGCCACCGTCCCGCGACCCGCCCGGCCGTATGGATGGCCACCCGGGTACAACAGGCCCATCAGCCCTTCGGTCGCGACAACCGCGGGGTTGTCCTGATCCTGGCGGAGGGCCGTGACGATGGCCGTCCGGCGCTTCTCGACCTGGTCGGCAGGAAACGACGGCCGTCGAATCAGGTCGGCGACGAGGCTCATGATGGCCTCGATGTCCTCCGACAAGCACGTGCACGACAGCGACATCAGATGGCGCGTCACGCCCGTGGTCAGCGACACGCCGCGGCCATCGAGCGCTTCTGCAATCTCGTCGGGCGACCTCGATTCCGTGCCGCGGTCCATGACGCGCGCGACGAAGTTCGCCAGCCCGAGCGATGAATCAGGATCGTGCNGGTTCCCGGCGTCGAGCGTCGCGTAGATCGTCACGGCGGGGTGCGTCGCCGTGTGCTCGCNGAGCAGCACGACNCCGTTTGCGAGCGCGTGGCGGACGGGGGACAGCCCAGCGGCAGCGACGGGNCTCATTCGGCGGCCTCTGTCTGCTGCGGCTCGAATGTGCCGACCGTGGAATTGGATGCGCGGAGATACCTGTCAGCGACCCGTGCGACGTCGTCCAGCGTCACCGCAGCGATGCGAACGCCCATTCCCTGATAGGCGTCGAGGGAGGCGACGGTGTGGAAGTACCCGATCTGGTGGGCGATGTTCGTGACACTGTCGGACTCGAACACCAGGCGGGCGCGGAGCTGGTGACGCGCGCGCTGCAGTTCCTCGGCGGTGATGCCCTGTTTCCGGACGTCGGCGATGGCCGCCTGCGCCGCGGCTTCGACCGCGCCGGCCGCCGTGCCGTCGCTGACCGTGCAGGACACGCTGTAGAGGAACGGGTGCTCGGTCGGGAGCAACGCGCCGAACACCGATGCCGCCAGTCCGGTTTCGACGAGCGCGCGATACAGCCGCGTGCTCCGCTGCGGCGGGTTCCGAAACGATGCCCACAGGTTGACGCCCTTCGCGCCGGTCAGGGCCGCGTCGAGCACGAGCATCGCGTGGAAGTCCGGGTCCGTCACCGCTGGCGCGTGCCAGGCCAGCTTCAGATATGCCGTCGTGCCCGGCCGCTCCACTCGCACTCGCCGCTCGCCCAGCTGATCGGGCTCGCTCGTGACCACGCGCGCCGGCAGCGTGCCTGCTGGAATCTGCCCGAAGTGCTGCTCCACTCGCCGCATCACGTCGTCGGGGTCCACGTCACCAACGATGACGAGCGCGGCGTTGTTCGGGACGTACCAGGTGCGGTAGAAGCCGTACAGGTCGTCGCGCGACATCGACTTCAGATCGCTCGCCCACCCGATGGTCGGGTGGTGGTAGCCGTGAGCCTTGAAGGCCGCCGCGGTGACCTCGGTGTCGAGCACTTGTTCCGGATCGTTGTCGCCGCCATCGAGCTCCGAGAGGATGACCGTGCGCTCGGACTCGCAGTCGTCGGGATGATAGAGGCCGCTCGCCATCCGCTCCGCTTCGATGAAGAGCATGCGGTCGAGCGCGTCGCGCGACGCGGTCTCGAGGTACGTGGTCTGATCGATCCAGGTGTAGCCGTTCCAGCTGCCGCCGAACTGCTCTATGATGCCCTTCACCTTGTCGCGGGGAATGTTGGTAGTCCCCTTGAAGTTCATGTGCTCGACCCAGTGAGCGACGCCAGTCAGGCCCGCGCGTTCGTCCTTCGATCCGACCTTGTACCAGCACCACACCGACGCGAGCGGTGCGGTGCGCATCTGCTGGACGAACACCGTGAGCCCGTTGTCGAGCGCCACGCGTCGCAACGCCGGAGACGCCAGGGTCTCGATTTCAGAGGCCATTCACGCATTATATCGAGGCATTCTGTCCTCCTGGTGGGCCAGGCCGAGCTGGGCGCGCACAGCTAACTGCCCGCAGGTCAGTCAGTTCTGAAGTTGCGAGTGCTGGCCGCTGAATTGCAGCAGATGGATCTGGAAAGGAGCCGGGCGATGAGAAAACTGGGAGTTGGGGCGACAGTCCTTGCGGTGCTGCTGCTGACCGCGTCTGCGTTTGCGGCAGTGGGCGTCACGATCGTGCTGACCAACGGTCAGCGCGTGCGCGCCGACATCTTCGACATGAACGCGCAGGGTATCGTAGGCAGGGTGAATGGGTCGGAGCGATCCTGGAGCACGGGCGAGATTGCCGTGATCGACTTCGCGGGAGACGGCAACAACCTCCCCGGCAACGAGCTCGACCGCGCGGGCTCGGGCCTGCTGGTCCTGCGCGACGGGTCGCTCGTGTCGGGGCGTCTCGTGGACATCGGCGGCACCAACCCGTTGCGCATCTCGTTCTCGGGCCACGACTACTCGTCCAGCGATGTGGCGCGTATCTACTTCTCGCGCCCGGCGGTGGCGACGTCGTTGCCGGCCCCGCCGGCTGCCCCGCTGGGCGGGACCATCCGTGTTCCAGCCAACGGCGGATGGGTGTCGACGGGTATCACGGTGTTCCAGGGCCAGCCGGTGCTACTCGCCACGACGGGCGAAGTTCGCCTCAGCGCGGATCCGAACGACATCGCGACGCCGTCCGGTTCGAAAGTCGGCAGGTACGAGGCGCGGTCGCCGCTCCCGAGCTCGAGCGCCGGCGCCCTGATCGGCCGTGTCGGCAATGGCCCTCCGTTCGGCATCGGCGACCAGAGGTCGTTCCCGGCCCCTGCGACGGGCCTGCTCTATCTGACCGTGAACGACGACCCGAAGAACGACAATTCGGGCGAGTTCGGAGTGACGATCAGCACCAATACCTCGCCGTACCGCCGGCGCTAGGCCAGGAGAGCCGAGGAAGCCGAGAAGAGCCAGGGGTCGAGCACTCCAGCCTCCTCGGCTTCCTTGCCTGCCTTCCTCGGCCCTCCTTGCCCGTCTCGGCCTACCGACGAAGTACAATTGTCTTTTCTATGCCGGATTGGAAAGACACCCTCAACCTGCCCCGCACTGAGTTTCCGATGAAGGCCAACCTGCAGGCGGCCGAACCGGAAACGATCGCGTGGTGGGGCCAGATTGGCCTGGAAGACCAGATCCGTGCCCGCCGCGCCGGCCGTCAGAAGTACGTGCTGCACGACGGGCCGCCCTACGCCAACGGGCAGATTCACCTGGGCACGGCGCTCAACAAGATCCTGAAGGATCTCGTCGTCAAGTCGAGGTCGATGTCGGGATTCGATTCCCCGTACGTCCCGGGGTACGACTGTCACGGCCTGCCCATCGAGTTGAAGGTGGACCGCGAGCTCGGCCCAAAGAAGCGCGACATGTCGGCCGCCGACTTCCGTCGCGCCTGCCGCGCGTACGCGGAGCGCTTCATCGGCGTGATGACCGAGGAGTTCCAGCGCCTGGGCATCTTCGGGGACTGGGCTCATCCCTACCTGACGATGAACTTCAAGTACCAGGCGGCCATCGCGCGCGCGTTCGGCAAGTGCGTCGAGCGCGGCCTGGTCTACAAGGGCAAGAAGCCCGTCCACTGGTGCATCCACTGCCGCACGGCGCTGGCCGAGGCCGAGGTGGAGTACGAGGACCACACGTCGCCCTCGATCTACGTCGCGTTCCCGCTCGCCGACGAGAGCCGCGCCGAGCTGGCTCGCCGCGTACCCGAACTGGCCGGACGCGACGTGCACGCCCTCATCTGGACGACGACGCCCTGGACGATCCCGTCGAACCTGGCGGTGGCGTTTCACCCGGCGCTCGTCTACGGCGCCTACTCGCACGATGGCGCCGTGGTGTTGATGGCCGAGGAACTGGCCGGGCGCGTGGGCACTGCGACGAAGAAGGACCTCGGCGAGCCGCTCGCGCGCGTCGCGGGCGAGCGATTCGAGGGGTTGAACTTCCGGCACCCGCTGTACGACCGGAACTCGCTTGCGGTGCTTGCCGACTACGTCACGCTCGAGCAGGGCACCGGCATCGTCCACACGGCTCCCGGCCACGGCGCGGACGACTTCAACACCGGCAAGAAGTACGGGCTCGAGATCTACGCGCCCGTCGGTCCGGACGGCCGCTTCCTGGACGACGTGGGATTGTTCGCCGGCGAGCAGGTGTTCGAGGCAAACCCGGAAGTCGTCGAAGCGCTCACCGAGCGCGGGCGGCTCTGGCACTACGACCCGTACAAGCACACGTATCCACACTGCTGGCGGTGCCACAACCCGGTGATCTTCCTGGCGACGTCGCAGTGGTTCATCCGGATGGACGGCGACCCCGTCGTCACGCCGGATGGACGCTCGCCGCGGACGCTGCGAGAAGCAGCCCTCCACGCGATCGATCGCGACGTGGATTGGTTCCCGCCTTGGGGCCGCGACCGCATATTCAACATGGTTGCCAACCGTCCCGACTGGTGCGTTTCGCGCCAGCGCGCGTGGGGCGTGCCGATCACGGCCCTGGACTGCGCGAGCTGCGGCGAAGCCATCCTCACCGGCGAGATCGTCGAGCGCGCGGCGAAGGTGTTCGACGAGTACGGTGCCGACGCGTGGTACGAGCGCCCGCTGGCCGAGTTCGTCCCCGAGGGGCTGGCGTGTCCCGGCTGTGGCGGGACGGCCTTCGAGCGGGAGAACAACATCCTGGACGTCTGGTTCGATTCCGGCTCGAGCCACGAGGCCGTACTGCCATTCCACCCCGAGCTCACGTGGCCGGCCGACTTGTACCTCGAAGGCAGCGACCAGCATCGCGGCTGGTTCCAGAGCTCGCTGCTCGTCGGTCTCGCGACGCGCGGCGCGCCGCCGTTCCGGGGCGTCCTCACTCACGGCTTCTTCGTGGACGAGGAAGGCCGGAAGATGTCGAAGTCGCTGGGCAACACCATCGAACCGCAGGAGATCATCGCCAAGAGCGGTGCGGAGATCATCCGGCTCTGGACGGCGATGGTGGACTACCGGGAAGAGGTCCGCATCGGCACCGAGATCCTCGCGCGCGTCGTCGAGGCGTACCGCAAGCTGCGCAACACGTGCCGGATCCTTGCCGCGAACCTGTACGACTTCAATCCGGCCACCGACGCCGTCGCGACGAGCGCGCTGGAGCCCGTCGATCGCTACATGCTGTCGAGGTACGGAACGCTCGCCCTCGACGCCCGCGCCAGCTACGACGCCTTCGACTTCCAGAGCGTCGCGCACGCGCTGAACGCATTCGCCACGGTGGATCTCAGCGCGTTCTACGTGGACGTTTCGAAGGACCGGCTCTACACGTTCGCGGCGCAGTCTGCGAGCCGCCGCTCCGCCCAGACGGCGATGTTCCACATCGTGGACGGGCTGGCGCGGCTCGTCGCGCCGGTCCTGCCAGTGACGGCCGAGCAATTGTGGAAGGCACTGCCGGGGAAGCGTACTGTCTCAGTGCACCTCGAGGAGTTTCCGTCGCGCGACCTGCTGACGTCGTTCGTCGACGACGCCCTGGTCGCGGACTGGCAGAAGCTGCTGTCGCTGCGCGACGCCGTGAACGCGGAGCTCGAGACCAAGCGGAAGGACAAGGTGTTCGGGACCTCGCTCGGCGGCTCGGTGCAGGTCATCGCGTCGGGCGACGACCTGGCGTTGCTGCGGAAGTACGAGGACAGCCTGCCGATGCTGTTCATCGTGTCGGCGGTCGCTGTGTCGGAAGGCGCGGCGGGATCGCCCACGGCGATTGCCGTGAGCAAGGCCGACGGAGTGAAGTGCCAGCGCTGCTGGCGCATCGTGCCGTCGGTGGCAGGCGGAGGGGATCGCGAGGGGCTGTGCAGCCGCTGCGTCGGGGCGCTGGCGGAGCCCGTCAGCCCGTGAAACGATCGCTCGAGCTGCTGGTGGTGGCTGGAATCGCGATCGCCGACCAGATGACGAAGCTGATGGTGGTGACCGAGCTGGGGCTGCTGCAGACGGTGACCGTCATTCCTGGGCTGCTGAACCTGACACATGTCAGGAACTCGGGCGTCGCGTTCGGCATCCTGAACTCGGCGGAATTCGCGTTCAAGCCGGCGCTGATGGCCGTTTTCGCGCTCGGGGCGCTGGTTGGGGTGGGGCTCTACGCGACGCAGTTGCCGCTGGATCACCGCTGGGCGCGCGCCGGACTCGCGCTGATTCTGGGCGGCGCGGCCGGAAACCTGCTCGATCGGGCGCGGCAGGGGTACGTCGTGGACTTCGTCGACGTCTACTGGCGTGGGTGGCACTTCTGGGCGTTCAACGTGGCGGACGCCGCGATCACGGTCGGCGTCGCCATCCTGATCGTCGACCTGCTCCGGCCAGCCAGTCCGGCGCCGGCGGCCTGACTCAGGGAGACTCGCGTGTATCCGGAACTCTTCAAGCTCGGGCCGATCACGGTCTACACCTACGGGGTGCTGCTGGCCGCCGCGTACCTGCTCGGCCTCCGGCTGGCGATGTCGCGCGCGAAGAGCCGCGGCCTCGATCCGAACCGCACGCTCGACCTCGGCATCGCCATCATCATCTCCGCGCTGGTCGGCGCGAAGCTGCTGCTCCTCCTCGTCGACTTTGATCGCTTCCGGCAGAATCCCGCCGAGCTGTTCTCGATCGTCCGCTCGGGCGGCGTGTTCTACGGCGGCCTCATCGCCGCCGTGTCGGTGGCGTTCTGGTACATGTGGCGGCACAAGATGCCGCTGTGGACGACGTGCGATGTCTTTGCTCCCGGCATAGCACTCGGCCATGCGGTTGGCCGATTGGGATGCCTGATGGCGGGGTGCTGCTACGGCCGGGAAACGACCGTGCCGTGGGCGATCACCTTCACCAACCCGGCAGCCAACACGAACGTCGGCACGCCGCTCAACACGCCGCTCCACCCGACTCAGTTGTACGAGAGCGCGGCGGAGGCGCTGATCCTGGTGCTGCTGCTCTGGACCGAGAAGAAGGGCAGGCCGTTCGAGGGCCGCACGTTCTGGAGCTACATAGTGCTGTACGGCATCTCGCGGTTCGTCATCGAGTTCTTCCGAGGTGACGAGCGCGGGGCCGTGTTTGGTGCCGTGTCGACCAGCCAGTTCATCTCGCTCGTGCTCGTGCCCCTGGGTATCGGCATGCTGATCTACCTCTCGCGCCGTACATCCGATCCGCTGCCCGTAGGCGCTCGCGCCGTACGGCGGGCTTCGTAGTCATACCAATGCGCGAGGCCGCGCTGGAAGTGGCGGCGGACCAGGCCGGCGAACGGCTCGACCGGTATCTCGCCTCCGTCCTGCCCGGCCACTCACGATCGCAGGTACAGCGGCTGATTGAGCAGGGCCACGTGCGCGTCGAGGGCCGAGAGGTACGCGCCAACCTGCTCATCAAGGCCGGCGATCGCATCGCCGTCGTCGTTCCCGCTCCCTCGCCCGCAACGCCAGAGGCCGAGGACATCCCGCTCACGGTTCTCTACGAGGACGCGGATCTCATCGTCATCGACAAGCCGGCCGGCATGGTCGTGCACCCCGCCGCCGGGCACGCGTCGGGGACGCTGGTGAACGCACTGCTCCATCACGTGCAGGACTTGAGCGGCGTCGGAGGCGAGTTGCGGCCCGGAATCGTCCACCGGCTGGACAAGGGCACGTCCGGCGTGATGGTCGTCGCCAAGCACGACAAGGCGCACGAGGAGCTTGCGCGGCAGTTCGAGGAGCGCGAGGTCGAGAAGGTATACATCGCGCTGGTCTGGGGCGTCGTCCAGGCAGGCCGGCGGATAGACCTGCCGATCGGACGCGATCCGAACAACCGGCAGAAGATGTCGTCGCGCGCCCGCCGCGCGCGATCGGCGGTGACGCGCATTACGAAGGCGCACCATCTTCGAGGCGTCACGCTGTGCAACGTCGCGATCGCCACCGGCCGCACGCATCAGATCCGCGTGCACCTCAGCGCCATCAGCCACGCGATCGTCGGCGATGCCACGTATGGCGGCGTACGGGCGCGAGTGCCCGCCGACCTCAGGCCGGTGCTCTCACTCGACCGCCCGTTCCTTCACGCATGCAAGCTCGCGTTCAAGCACCCCATCGATGGACGGCCGATGCAGTGGGAGGCGGCGCTCGCGCCGGATTTGCAGCGTGTGCTCGACGAGCTCGAAGCGCTGCAGGAGCCGTGACGCACAGGACTGAAGTCCTGTGCCACCGCTAACGGCGACGCTTGTGGAGCAGAACTTCAGCTCTGCTCTCAAGTGTCTCCCGACGACTACTCCGCTCTGAGCGCCGTCATCGGCTGAATAGCCGCCGCCCGGCCGGCCGGGATGATCGCCGCAAGAAATGCGCAGACGCCAAGCGCGCACGCCGCGATCGCCAGGGCAAACGGATCCCAGAACTCCACGCCGTAGAGCTGTGCCGAGATCAGGCGTCCCGCGCCGATAGCCAGCGGCACGCCGACCACGAGCCCGAGCAGGACGCGGCGGAACGCGGAGCGCAGCACGAGCCCCACCACCCTGAGGCGATCGGCGCCGAGAGCCATCCGGATGCCGATCTCGCTGGTCCGCTGCGCGACGGTGTACGCCGTGACACCGTACAGCCCCACTGCCGCCAGCACGAGCGCGACGACGCCAAAAAGACCGGCAAGGCTGGCGACCG
>Ga0065712_10001142_pt1 | contig 10072 bp, 8 predicted proteins | sample MisRhiReplicate1_FD_59099 | JGI IMG/M metagenome (GOLD analysis project Ga0065712, IMG submission 59099) | Miscanthus rhizosphere microbial communities from Kellogg Biological Station, MSU, sample Rhizosphere Soil Replicate 1: eDNA_1 v3... | ecosystem: Host-associated > Plants > Roots >...
TGCATGTCCTCTATCGTTTGCGTTAAAAGTATGTAAATACTATCCGCCCAATTATCTTTATAAATTATGATGACACCTCACGAGATATCCCTGATCAAAAAAAGTTGGAGCATATTCAGAGACATTGAGCCTTCGATTGTGGCAGATGTTTTTTATAGCAGGTTATTTTTGGAAAACCCTGAATTGAGAAGAATGTTTCCTTCCAGGATGGACGAGCAATACAGGAAATTAATAGAGATGCTGAATATTGTCATCGCCAGACTTGAAAGAATGGATGAATTAACAGGAGACATAGCGGCTATGGCAAGGCGACATAAAGATTATGGCGTTAGACCAGAACATTATAATATGGTGGGAAGAGCCTTATTATGGACCTTGCAAAGAGGTCTTAATGGTGAATGGACCCAGGAAATTAGATCCGCATGGATCAATTGTTATGCTACTTTATCTGGAACTATGATCAGTGCTACGAAAGAAGATCATTAAAAAACCTTACGGTTCGGGCTCCCATTTATCCGTTTCACTGGTTTATTTTATCGTTTTAAGNCAATTGGTTTTGGTATAAAGGCATTCTTTGTAATTTTCAGATAACATGCCTCTGTCGACAACATCAAACTATGCTGGCTTACCGAAACGAATACTAGTTGTTCTTATATTCTCCTGTTTTCTTACTTCTGTGCAGTCACAAATGACTTCATTTAATTTCCGTCACCTTACTACTACTGATGGGTTAAGCGATGGAATAGTCCGTGGCATTGTACAGGACAAATATGGTTTTATCTGGATCGGTACTTCTTATGGACTTAATCGTTTTGATGGCATTACAGTTAAAACTTATTTTTCAAAGCAAGGCGACAGCACATCTATCAGTAATAATTATATTCAATCACTTTATTGTGATAGACAAGGTAATTTGTGGATAGGAACTTTCACAGGCCTGTGCAGGTTTGATTATTCAACAAACCGTTTTATAAGATATAATTCTTCCACTCCTATATTGATAAGAAGTATAACGCAAGATAAAAATGGAAGAATTTGGTGTGGCACTGAATATGGTTTTTGTATAGCGGATGAGAAAACAAGATCGATCAGTCAATTTGATCCACCCGGTAGCAAAGAGGATCAGAAAAAATTCAGATTTGTGATCTCCCAGATCTATGCTGCAAATGACAGTACCTGGTACCTGGCAACTAATAGCGGAGTAAAGATCTTTGATCCTTTAAGTAATGCTATCACCGAAATAAGACATGATCCTTTGGATAGATCTTCATTGAGCAGCGATATTGTTTATTCTATCTGTATTGATTCATCAGGCCAGCTTTGGGTGGCCANTAACCATCCACAAGCTATAGTAGATAAAATTGATCTAAGCAATCATGTTATTAAACATTATGATCATTTTGCGACCAAAGAAAAAAAATGGAATAACAATACAGTGCTTAAGATCATGTCAGATAATAAAGGAAGGATATGGGTGATATCATCTCTTTCAGGCATCTCTTTGTATAATGAAAAAAAAGATGACTTTGATGATCATTTATCCGATCCTAATCTTTCTAACAGTTTATCGTTTAATTCGAATAGTGTGATCTACCAGGGCAGGGAAGGCACCATCTGGTTAGGCACACCTGGTTATGGAATTAATTATTTTAATCCCGGTAAAAATTTCTTTAACTCCATCTATCCGACATTCGGAGCTAACGACCAGGTTGTAGAGATATGGGGTCGTTCAGTTTGTGAAGACAAACAACAAAATCTCTGGTTCGCAACCGGACAAGGATTGGCCAAATATGATCGCACCAAACAATCATTCACTTTTTTTTCAAATGCCGATGGGAAAAAAAATATCCTTCAGTCTAATTCTGTCAGGGCTATACTTGATGATGATAATGGCGATATCTGGATCGGTACATCAAGTGGACTTAACCGGTATCATCCAACAACTGGTGTGATGGATTTTTTTAATGAAAAACAAGGTATGCCACTCGCATTTTTCTGGATGCTTGCGAAAGATAAAAACGGGGAAATTTGGTTGGGNTCAACATCTGGNCTTTATCGCTATGACCGGATCAAAAATCGNTTTGATGACNTGAGCAAAGACTCTTTATTGTCAAAATATTCTCATTATAATGTACAGGCTCTTTATGTTGATAGTCGTAATCGCCTTTACATCGGCCTTATGAATATAGGACTGGTAGTTTATGATGTAGATAAAAAAGAATACAAGTTGTTGACGAAGAAAGACTCTCTTATTTTAGACACTCGTTTTTCTTCATTCGCCGAAGATCGTGATGGGCTCATCTGGATCGGTGCTGAGGAAGGGTTAGTGGCNTATAACCCTGTCACAAATCATTCACGGTTTTTTAGAAGGGAAAATGGTTTGTCAACAGAAAGAACCAATAACATTATGGTGGATTCATTGAACCGGATATGGATAGGGACTTCCAATGGTCTTTGTATGCTGAACGAAAAGAGAGATAAAATAAAACGATTCGATGTTCATGATGGCCTGCCTACTAATCAATTCAATGAACAAGCAGCTTTTAGAACTCACGACGGATTGTTCATTTACCCGACTTACAAAGGCTTTCTTACTTTCAAACCAGAAGGGTATACTGAAAAGAACTCTGCAATTCCTTTATATATTACTTCATTCAAGATCTCTGATAAAGAAATAGATCAGACAGCGGAGGATCTTCAGGACATTAAGCTTCACCATGATCAGAATTTTTTCCGCATTGAACTGGCAGGCCTTAATTATATGAACCCTTACCAGTGTACATATGCTTACCGACTAGAGCCTTTCGATAAAGATTGGGTCTTCACCCGCAAAAGAGAAATTAATTATACAAATGTCCCTGCCGGTAATTACACATTCAGGTATAAGGTTATTACCGATGATCCTGATTGGAATGTACCGGAGAAAAAGATCAATATCTCAATTGGCGAGGTCTTTTACAAAACAAATTGGTTCAGGGCTATTGTATTATTACTCATTATGACCGGGGTGATCGCTTTTTTCAGATTTCGCCTGCATCAAAGAGAAAAAATATTGGTATTAGAGAATAAAGCACAGCTTCTCGAAAAAGAAAAAGCGCTGGTGCAATTTGAAAACCTGAAACAACAATTAAATCCGCATTTTCTTTTTAATTCGCTTACATCACTTCGAAGCCTGATCAGGGTGGACACAAAAACCGCCACTCAATTTCTTGATGGGTTAAGTAAAACATACCGCTATCTTTTAAAGAGCAATGAAAGCGAATTGGTATTATTGGAAGATGAGCTCAATTTTGTTCAAACATTTGTCGATCTTCAAAAAACACGATTTAAGGATGGCTTGCAAGTGCAGGTAAAAATTGATGCATCCTATTATATAAAATATATTGTACCAGTAACATTGCAAAATCTTATTGAGAATGCCATCAAGCATAATACTACATCAGAAGAACAGCCATTGCAGATCGATATTTATGGAGAAAATGATTATGTAGTTGTAAAAAATATTTTGCAACGATACCGGATTGTTGAAACAAGTAATAAAAGAGGATTGACCAGCCTGAAAACATTATACAGTTATTTATCAGACAAGCCGGTTATAATTGAAGAGGACGAAAAATATTTTATGGTTAAAATACCTTTAATATGAAAGCCTTGATTATCGAAGACGAAAGCCTGATAGCAGAAGAACTGCAGCATACTTTAAAAACTGTTGCACCAGATATTGAAGTGTTGGATATATTACCAGGGTTGAAAGCAGCGAGAAAATGGTTTATGCAACATGCCGAACCGGATATTCTGCTAATGGATATCAAACTGAGTGATGGTTTAAGTTTTGAATTGTTTGAACAGTTTACATTAAAATGCCCGGTTATTTTTACAACTGCTTATGAAGAGTATGCTATTCGTGCATTCAAAGTCAACGGTGTTGATTATTTATTAAAGCCAGTCCAGGAGGAGGATCTGAAAAAAGCAATTGACAAATGTCGCGGTCTCCTTGAAAATAGATCTTTTGTACCCGGCGATTTACAACAACTTCTACGACATTTTACTCAACCAGGCTCAGCATCAACAGTATTTAAGGAAAAGTTCATCGTGAATTTTAATAATAAATGGATGCCAGTGGATACAAAGGACATTGCATTGTTTGAAAAAGACAATCTTAATTATATCTATACGTTTACTGGTGAAAAATATATTTATGATTTTTCTGCTCTTGAAGAAATTGAAGAATTGTTGGACCCCAAACTTTTTTTCAGAGCTAATCGCCAAACTATTATCAATATTCATGCTGTACATTTAGTAAAACCACATGGCAACCAGAAACTATCAGTGCAATTAAAAACGCCTCTCAGGATCGAAGTTGATATCAGCAGGGAAAAGGCTCCTCTTTTCAGAAAATGGATGGACAGGTAACTGGCACAAAAGGCAGCATAAGATTTAATTGTATTTTTAGCAGGATGAGAAAAATATTCTTGGTTATTGGTATGCTTCTTTTTGAAAAGTTAACAGCGCAAAGATCATTGGACGTTTAAAATATCTACTGTTATGACTTTACTCCAGGTGATCACTTATGTTGGAATATTTGTATTTGCATTGACTGGTGCATTCAAAGCAAGGTCTTTTAAAATGGATGTATTCGGTGGCATAGTATTAGCTTTTGTTACTGCTTATGGAGGAGGAACTCTCAGGGATCTGTTGATCGGTGTAAAACCAGTGAACTGGATCAATGATAACATCGCATTGATACTTGTATTTGCTGGCACTGCATTTACTTTTTTATTCAAAGAAAATGTCAATCGTTTTAAACGAACAATTTTTTATACCGATGCGATCGGTCTTGGATTATTTACAGCATGGGGAATTGAAGTTGCATTAAGAAATGAATTGAATGATATTTATTCTTTAGTGATGGGGGTCATCACAGCGACTTTTGGTGGTTTGATCGCAGATATATTGTGCAGTGCAATTCCCAATTTGCTAAAAAAAGGAGAACTCTATGCAACTGCTTGTGCTGTTGGTGGCGGAATTTATTTATTGCTAAAGCATATACCGCTTGAATACAACATTAATCTTGCGGTTTGCGTAATTGTTGTTGTTGGTATTCGTATTTATTCCAAAAGAAAACGATTGATGTTGCCTGATATTTGATCGCTGAATTAAAAAAGGGAGTCATGAAGGAAAAATCAGAAAGGACGGTGTTCTTTTACCCAGCTATTAATATAAGATGCAATTTCTGAAGTAGGAGTACCGGGAGCAAATAATTTTCCAACGCCATCTTCATTTAATTTTTTCATATCATCATCAGGGATGATTCCACCACCCGTCAGCAATACATCATCCATCCCTTTTTCTTTCATCAGTTTCATCACTTTTGGAAAAACGGTCATATGTGCGCCGGACAAAATGCTGATGCCGATCGCATCAACATCTTCCTGCAAAGCAGCGTTCACCACCATTTCCGGAGTTTGGCGGAGACCGGTATAAATCACTTCCATTCCTGCATCACGTAATGCAGTTGCGATCACTTTAGCGCCACGGTCATGACCATCGAGTCCGACTTTAGCAACTAAAACTCTGATGGGTCGTTTCATAAAATGATTTAAATCCCGATAGTTATCGGGATCAAAAATAAGCATTAAGTCAACGCATAAACTTTCTCTTTAACTCAGCCACACCTTTTGTAATGATGCCGTTTAAAGAATCGTTCCCATTCTCAAATAAAATAATTCTTATTCCATTTTCCCTGAAAAGCGGCATATTGATGGAATCTTTTATAGTCATTTTTTCAAACTGCTGAAAAACGATATCGTCTTTATCCGGGACCTGGTGACCAACAAGTATTAAGTTTTTTATATCGTACTTATCGGGCATCCAAAAAAGAAACGATGCATTGTCGCTGTATACTTCAGGCAATTCAGCTTCTTTTCGATAATAATTTAATGCTCCAGCCGAAAAATATCCACGGCAGTAAATAAAAGTTTTAGTTTTTTGATCCAGTGGCAAGCTATTATAAACAACTCCTGCTTTCAATGCCAATTCTTTCCAACCCATCATATCTGCAAAGTCCTGTGGCAGAGGATGCATCTGCTGGTCTTCCCATTTAAAACTTCCTGTTTTACTTAAACCTGTTTTTTCATAATAGTTTGCCAGTGTTCCAGGTTTTGCCAATGGCATGATCAACGGCATCGCAAATACTCCTAATGCCAGTGGCAGAATGACCATTGCAAACCTTGTCCATCGTAATCGGATCTCAGTAGCTTTTTCCAATTGATAAGCGCCAAAGGCAAACAAGACGGGATAAGCCCCCAGGGCATAATAGTCTTTACCTCTTAAAACGATCAGTAGCGTAATTACAAATAAGTACGTCCATGCAATAAAACGAAACTGTTTTCCTTGTTCTTTAAAGATCACGAATATCAATCCGGCGATCCAGATAAAAACACATGGCAGGTTCATCATAAACTGACTGATAATAAAACCTAAGGCGCTATTATACTTTAACTGTTCTTCCTGTAGTTCGTTCATGTGATTGACAACAGGAAAACGATGATCGTATTGCCACCAAATATTTGGAAGGAATATCAGCAAGCCGATCAAACAAGCAAAATAAAAGTGTTTATTGAGAAATATTTTTCGTTGACGTGTAAATAAAATACCTGTAAGGATACTTAAAGTGTAAAATGCAACTGAATACTTACTCATCATACCGAGACCGGCAGAAATACCAAATACATAAAGCCATTTGTTTTGCTGAGTTTGAATAAAGCGAATAACGGAGAATGTCATCAATGTCCAGAAGAATACATCAAGGAAGTTTGGCATGAATAAAAAGAACAAACGCATATAACCATCAATCATAAAAGGGAGCCATCCCAGGAACAACGCAAATATTCTTCCACCTAAAGAAAGAATGATCCTGCCAACTAACCAGAACGTTAAAGCACCAAATAAAGCGGGCCATATCCTTATCCAAAACATGCTGGCACCAAAAAAATTTGTGATCCATGCAAATACACTTAGCATCGGTGGTATTTCCATGTAGCCCCAATCCATATGATGAGCTTCTGCAAGGTATAAGTATTCATCACGATGTGGTTGGTAAAAACTATTTTGCAGGAAAAAAGGAGCTACCAGTTTAATAATAACCAGTATGAAGACAAAATTCTTTGCTGACCTGGTTGATTGCATAAGTTCAAGATAATTATTTTTAGGGTATTTTATAAATTACAGCATGCAATACAGAAAATTTGGAAATACAGATCTGGTCGTCAGCGAAATTGGTTTTGGTGCCTGGGCTATTGGCGGTGGAGCAATGATCGGTAACACTGCAATTGGTTGGGGTGATACAGATGATAATGTTTCAATAAAAGCAATTCATACAGCATTAGATGCCGGAATTAATTTTTTTGATACGGCAGATATTTACGGATTAGGTCATTCTGAAGAATTGTTGGGTAAAACCATTGGCAATAAGAAGGAAGTCATTATTGCAACCAAAGTGGGCAATGTTTCAAGAAATGATCAATTTACTGTTGATTACTCTAAAGAATATATTTTCGAAGCTTGTGAATCTTCTTTAAAAAAGTTAAGGAGAGAATCAATAGATTATTATCAACTGCACTCTGCAAGAATGCAACATTTACAAAAAGGGGAATGTATCGCAGCAATGCAACAATTAGAGCAACAGGGTAAAATAAAATTCTGGGGAATTTCATTAAACACATTTGATCCATTGCCTGAAGCAGATTTTTTTATACAAAGTAAGATCGGGAATGGGTTTCAGTTAGTATTAAACTTACTCAATCAAAAAACTTTACCATTATTAAAGCGATCAGCAGAGGATGGATATGGAGTGATCGTAAGAATGGCGTTGCAATTTGGATTGCTTACGGGCAAGTTTGATAATGAAATAAATTTTTCTGCAAATGACCATCGAAAAAACAGGTTGACAAAAGATGTTATTGATGCTTCAAATAATGCATTGAACTCGGTTTGGGCATTATGTAAAAAATATAATTGTAGCAAAACGCAACTAGCATTGAGTTATATCCTCAGTTATCCTGAAGTATCAACTATTATTGCTGGTATAAGAACTGCAGAACAGGTGCAACTGAATACAACTGGTTTATTTCAATTGGCCAGTGATGACAGATCAGCGATAGAACATCTGGGTGCAACACATTTTGCTCAAGTGATGGATCTGATACAAAAACAAGGTTAAGCAAAAGCTGAAAGAGCTTTTTTGACCCTACTGATCGTTTCTTCTTTACCTATTATTTCAGCTATGTCAAATACCCCCGGGCCAAATTTTCCACCCACAAGCATAATACGTAATGGCAATAGCACTTCACCTGGTTTTATTTGATTTGTAGCAGCCATTTCTTTGAAACTACTTTCAAGTGTAATTGCTTTCCAGTCGTTGTTCAATTCATAATCACGGATCACTTCGGTAAAGAATAATTGTTTGGCTTCATTCCATTTTGGTTTCACTGCATCCAGATCCCATTTTTCCGGCGACTTAAAAAAGAAATATGAATGATCATAAAAGTCAGTAATTAAAGTGCAGCGATCCTTTACGAGGCCGATCACTTTTCTCAAAATAGAACTATCAATATCAGTAAGGCCTTTTTCATTAAATAGTATTCTGACTTCTGACTCCAGACTTCTGACTTCTGATTTTTTTATCCATTCATGGTTGAACCATTTTGCTTTTTCATAATCAAATTTGGCTCCGCCACTATGCACCCTTTCAATTGAAAATTTTTCAATCAATTCTTCTTTGGTAAAAATTTCTTGCTCGGTTCCATCATTCCAGCCAAGTAATGCAAGCAAATTGATAAAGGCTTCAGGTAAAAATCCTTTCTCCTTAAACCCTTCTGTTAACTCATTTGTTTTTGGATCGGTCCAGTTCATAGCAAAAACAGGGAAGCCATATTTTGCTCCATCACGTTTACTCAACTTTCCGTTTGGTCCAAGTATCAATGGAAGATGAGCCCATTGCGGCATTTCATTTAAGCCAAATAAATATTCCCATAATAAAACATGTACAGGTGCACTGGGAAGCCATTCTTCTCCGCGGAACGCATGAGAAATTTTCATGAGATGATCATCAACAACAACGGCCAAGTGATAAGTCGGCATTCCATCGGCTTTCAATAAAACCTTATCATCAATTGTTGAGGTATCAAAACTTACTTCGCCACGTATGATATCAGTAAAAGAAACCGTTTCATGTTCTGGCATCTTTATTCTTATTACATGCCTGACACCTTCACCAAGTAATTTCTTTGTTTCGTCAGCAGGTAGCGAAACCGAGTTTTTCATTTTCATTCTTACACTGCCATCATACTGTGGGGAAGGATTTTGATCTGTCTTGAAATCATGTCGCATTTTTTCCAGGTCTTCAGGAGTATCGAATGCATAATAAGCATGACCCTCTTTTACTAATTGCTCAGCATATTTTCTATATAGTTCTTTTCTCTCACTTTGGCGGTAAGGCCCATAATTACCGCTATGTACTGAACTTTCAGTTGGCTGAAGACCGGCCCATTTTAAACAATTGAAAATATATTCCTCAGCTCCTGCTACATATCTGCTTTGATCGGTGTCTTCGATCCTTAAAACAAAATCGCCATCATATTTTTTTGCAAAAAGATAATTGTATAACACAGTTCTCATTCCTCCAAGATGTAAACCACCAGTAGGCGAAGGAGCAAATCTTACCCGTACTCTTTTATTCATAGACGACAAAGATAAGTTTCGAAATTCTTCAATGGTCAGTAATAAAAAAAACCGTCAGAAGACGGTCTTTGATTCGTGGGATCGGATAATTTATGGTAGCAGTATTGTTATTGGCAAAACGCCATCTATAGTAATAATAGCAACATTATCACAAGTACCATCACCATAATCAAGGACGGCAAAATGTGTTTGTGCCTGTATCTTCATTTTACCTTTTGATACATTATGACAAGTTGTTTTCTTTTCAAGTGCTTCTAATATTGTAACAGTTCTTGTTTTACCTGCAGGGTTTGTTACAGTATGACTGCCTGTAACAGAATATACATCATCT
>Ga0065712_10001249_pt1 | contig 10062 bp, 7 predicted proteins | sample MisRhiReplicate1_FD_59099 | JGI IMG/M metagenome (GOLD analysis project Ga0065712, IMG submission 59099) | Miscanthus rhizosphere microbial communities from Kellogg Biological Station, MSU, sample Rhizosphere Soil Replicate 1: eDNA_1 v3... | ecosystem: Host-associated > Plants > Roots >...
GCGGGACTCAGCGGGTTGACAGCCTCAGATCTCGACCGTATCATCGTCGCTTACGAGCCGGTCTGGGCCATCGGCACTGGACGTACAGCGACGCCGGAGCAAGCGCAGGAAATGCACGCGTTTATCCGGCGCGTTTTCGCGGAAAGGCACTCTAAAGAAGCCGGCGACGCGTTGCGGATTCTCTACGGGGGCTCGGTCAAGCCAGACAACATCGCGGGACTGATGAGTCAACCGGACATCGATGGTGCGCTCGTGGGCGGTGCGAGTTTGAAGGCGGAGAGTTTTGCTGAGATTGTGAATTACAAGCGATGAGGTTTTGATTTGGTAACTTATATTCTCTATACGCTTTTTATTTTAGCGTGCCTGATTTTGATCGTGGTGATCCTACTTCAGCCTGGCAAGGCCGACGCGGGCGCGCTCTTTTCCAACACGTTATCGAGCACCGCTTTTGGACCACGTGGCACTGCGAGTCTGTTGGCGAAGATCACGATTGGAGCAGCAGCGGCGTTCATGTTGATCGCGCTCGCGCTCGGCTTGCCGATCCTGACCGGCTCACGATCGGTTTTGCAGTCGGAGAGTGCTCCGGCAGCGACGCCGACACCGACTCCAGCGCCCGCGCAACAAGCTTCACCGGCAGCACCAGCCGCATCACCGGCTGCGAGCAAGTAGTGCGTGCTCTTTGATTGAAAATTTTCCGGCTATAATGGCCGAGCCCTCTAGACTCACTTCATGCCGAAGTGGCGGAACTGGCAGACGCGCACGTTTGAGGGGCGTGTGAGGCAACTCGTGGGGGTTCGAGTCCCCCCTTCGGCACCATATCCAAAATTTAGCCTTACAGATAAAAGACTTAGGGGAGGCGGAAATATCGCGTCTCAACTAAGGCTCAATGTTAGAATTCCTCTCCTGCTTCCTGCGATTGCAGTCTCTTCTACTTGTGACGCAGCTCTTGGAACATTGGAGCGGGGTCATCAGTCGCACTCGATGAACTGACTCAGCTCGTCTACAACGAACTTTTCATGGAATCGCATCCGTCAGTGAACAAAGGGAGTTCAATGAGACAACTACTCTTTTTAACGGTCTGTTTCTTGTCTTTTTTCGTCAGCGCTTCAGCTCAAATCTCAGACACGTTCGACATTGCGACGTTTCAACCGCCACCCCAGTGGAAAAAGCAAACCAAAGATGGCGTCGTCATCTTTAGTACGTTGAACGAGCAGAAAGGCACTTACGCCATGATCACGCTTTACGGCAGTGGCGAAAGTTCTGGCAATGCGAAAAATAATTTCGATAGCGAGTGGCAACAGTTCGTCGCCGGACAACTCGGGATAAAGGGCACCCCGCAGATCGAGCCGGTTCGAAATACTGAGGGGTGGGCCATCGTCACCGGAGGCACTACTTTTCAAAACGAACAGGGAACATCAGCAATTATCCTGAGCACCTATTCCGGGTACGGAAAAACCTTCAGCGTAACGGCGATCTTTAACAGTCAGGATAATCTTCCCGCCATCGAGGCGTTTGCCGCTTCGATCAAATTGAGGAAACCTGAAACGCGCCCTCAACCCGCACCAGCCAATAATGACAGCGTTGTTTCAATCCTTGGCACTTGGGGGAAACAGGCCGGTGCGCACATGACCTACGGCGATCCAGTAGCCGCGGGCATGGCCGGATACAGCAAAGATCAATATACGTTCAACCCAGATGGCACCTACAGCTTTGTTTCCAAAACCTTCAGGATGTCATTCGATAAACTTCTGTTGGTTAAAGAGAACGGAAGTTATCAAGTCAGTGGCAACACGATCATCATCAGGCCGAAGAAAAGCGTGATTGAAGCGTGGAGCAAAAGCAATGGTGGTGATAGCTGGGGCAGACTCTTGACAACACAAAACCGGCCCCTCGAAACGATAACCTACCGATTCACTAAACACTATTTTTCCGGGATACAAGTTTGGAATCTGGTGCTGCAGGCCGATCGCCCTAACCAAAGGGATGGTCCATTCAGCAATAACACTACATTTGATAACGCCTGGTATTACGCGCCGATCTCTTCGAGCAATCCTGTAATTGAGCTGCCGAGATAGCGCGTCCATCGGTCATAGACCAAAGCGTCTTCAGTCCCCTAGGGTTCGAGCGGTGCCCACACTTCTCACCTAGACTGAAAATACTGCTTTGGCAACGGGCGATCGGTCGCTTCACTCCTCGAAAGTGTTTCATTCATTTTTACCTTCCACCCATTCCATTACCTTATTTGTGATATGCCAAGGCCTACCTGGCCCGGATGAGCTTCGAGTGAAGTTAGACCGTACTGTCAATACTGACAGTTACTGTCTGCCGAACCTTGCCTACAATTCAAAATGAGATGCTTATGTGCCGTAGAGTCCTGGGAAACTGTAGGAAGCAGAAAGAACATCAATCATGAACCTGTTGCGATTCATCTGTATCCTCACCCTCCTGTTGGCATTTATGACGCTTGTACAAGGCCAGCAGCCAGTTCAACCTGTGTCAAAAAACGTGACTGGGTTAACCGTTACAGAGAAGGCGGAACCTGATCGTGACGCGGGCACTGCAAACATTTTTGCCCGTGCGAGCGCTCCACTCTTGGAGACCATCAAGGCTGGCGCTTCAGATGCCAGGCAACCACAAGCCGATCCCGCTGACCAGTGGCACTTTCAATTCACTCCCTATTTATGGGTCGTAGGTATCTCTGGCAGGGCCGGCATATCGCCCCTGGCTGTCGACGTCGACACCGGGATCACTGACTCTAATATTAAACTGAACTTCGGTTTCATGGGGACTTTTGAAGCTCGCAAAAAGCGGATAGTTATCCTGACGGATTTGCAATTCTCGAACCTGGGCACTGATAGACCCAGTCCGGGTCCGTTGTTTTCCGGTGCGAGTGCCGACTTTAAGACTTTCATTTTAGAGCCTCAGGTGGGCTATCGAATCTTCGATAATCCGGAGAAGGATGCTTTCTTCGGTGTGCTGGGAGGTGTTCGTTACTGGCACTTAAAAACTGATCTGACCGTCAATGCAGGCGTGCTTCCCGGCGTCACCGCAAGCCGCAGCCGCGGTTGGGTGGACGGTATCGCAGGTGTGCGTGGCAAGACCCATCTCACGCCGAGATTCTTCGTCACCGGAGAGGCTGATCTTGGTGGTGGTGGCTCAAATTTTACTTACCACTTTTTTGGTGGCGGAGGTTTCCTGGTCGGCAGGCGCTACGCGTTGATCGCTGGATACCGTTATCTCAACGTTAACTACAACAAGGATCGTTTTCTCTTCGACATGGCCTTGCAGGGCCCACTGTTTGGTTTGGGAATCAAGTTCTAAACCAAACCAGAATTTAATGCTCCAAAGAAGCTTTTCCTGAACAGCGGGTGCGAGCGATAAAGTGGCGGGATTTCTGTAACCGATGCTAACTGAGATCGCGATTGCCGTAGGCATTGTGTTTGTCTGCCTGTTGCTTCATGTGGTCGGAATACTGCTGATGGCTGAATGGTTGCTGCAGCACCGGCAGTATTTCGAGCGCTCAGGCGCCAGAATACACTTCAGCATTCTGATGATGGCTCTCATCTCCGGGATCATGCTTTTACACGTAGCCGAGTCCAGCATGTGGGCCGTGTTCTATTGCACCGCCGAATTGTTCCCGGACTTCGAGACCTCTCTTTATTTTTCGCTGGTGAGCTACACGGCTATAGGTTACGGCGATGTGGTACTGCCACAAAATTGGCGGCTATTGGGTGCGATTCAGGGCGTTTCCGGAGTTTTGCTTTGCGGACTCTCCACTGCCTTCATCTTCGCGATTATGAACGCGATGTTCAAAGCGAGAATGCAACAACAACAATCCCGATGGCAGTAGACCCTGGCACTCACCAGACACTGTCAGAAGTAACAGGTACCACAACACTCACGTCACCATAGAATCTCGCCCTTAAACGTAGTCCCGAGAGAGGGCTAATATGAGTTGGCTCGATCGATATCGCTTGAAATTATATGTCCGTCAGTCAATCTGGATTTTTCCGGCACTCAGTATTGTTCTCGGATTGCTCGCGGTGATATTGCTCCACCGGGTCGAGCGCACAATGGGCTGGGAGCTTACGGTCAGCCAGGAAACTGCGCGGACGGTAATGAGCACCATCGCCGCAGCGATGTTCACGCTGGTCGTGGTTGGCTCCTCCGCCGTGCTGCTTGTCGTTCAGCTCGCCAGCGCTCAACTCACCCCACGCATCATTGCATTGGTGTACCGCGACAACCTCAGGAAACTCTCTTTGGCGGTGTTTGTCTTTACTTTCACTTTTTCGGTTGGTGTCCTGGTCAGGATTGAAGGCAGCGTGCCACTCCTGACGAGCTACATTGCGGCCTATGGATTCCTGATCAATCTGGGGCTTTTTCTCCATTTCGTCGATAGCATCGGAAAAACTGTCAGGCCAAGCTCAGCTCTCCGGTTTCTCGGCATGGCCGGTAGGGAAGTCATCCAAAGTCTTTACCCTTCAAAACTCAAGAGTCATCATCCGGAGGTGGAAACTCCGGTCGAAGTTCTAAACGGAGAACCCGGCCGTATCGTAGTCAACGAAGTTGATGGAGTAGTACTGGCGTTCGATCACAGAGGTCTTGTCTCCCTCGCCAGAAATTCAAACTGCCTCATCGAGTTGGTTCCCGAGGTCGGCGACTTCGTCGCGGCAGGTGACCCTCTGTTCCGAATTTTTGAGGGTGGCCAGGATATCCCTGCGGATCGCTTACACAAATCGGTTGCCCTGGGCCAGGAACGCACGCTTGAACAAGATCCTATGTATGCGTTCCGCGTTATTGTCGACATCGCGTCAAAAGCCCTCTCGCCTGCCATTAACGATCCCACTACAGCAGTATTGGCGATCGATCAGATTCACCATCTCCTACGTGCGGTCGGCTCTCGCAATCTGGCTGAAGGACATGTGCCGGACAGGAACGGGCAGGTTCGACTTGTTTATCGGACGCCCGACTGGGAGGATTTTGTTCATCTGGCGGTCACCGAGATTCGCCAATACGGGCGCGAAAGTATTCAGATCATGCGCCGTCTCAGAGCCATGCTTGAAAACCTCATCCAGACATTGCCCCTGCGCCGCGCGGCGCTGCTGCAAGTGGAGCTCAATCTGCTAGTAGCTTCATCGAAGCGGATGTTTCCAGATCTTGACGATCAGGTGCTGGCGAAAACAGCAGACCTGCAAGGTATGGGTGGCGGTGACAAGCGCCGTGAACAGGGTGTTTCAGCCATCGCCTAGCATCGTTCACTTCCTGCCTGAATTGTTCTGGTCCATTTGTTCATTTGGCCCTGCACGAAGAGTCTGATTTCTTTGTGCCACCTCTGTGTGTCAACCACAGAGAACACAGAGGTTGCTCCTGAACCCACTGGCAAAATTTACAGGGCTCTAACCATGAAGAGACAAAATCTCTTCTGCTGATCTTTGTGCGCCTCGACCTGTAACTTTTGCCAGTTTCTGGCCTTTGCACACTCCGCTACATTTCCGACCAATCGGGAGCTCTACCTGAACACGTTGGAGTTGAAGGAGAAGGTATGACGACGAACTGTCGATCCTGGAAAACGATTGCAGGTTTTGGTTTGGTATTAACCACTCTCTTTTTGTTTCAGAGTAGATCTGCGCTGGCGCAAACTCAGGACCCACCCAAACAAACACCCGAGGTAGAAGAACTAAAACAGCGCCTGCAACAGCTCGAACAGACAGTATTGGAGTTAAAAGGACAAATCACTGCGATTGAAGACGCCAAGAAACATAACCCAGCCCCAGCAATAGTCGAGGCCAACTATTCGGAACCAGCCGCAGCGACGACTGCTGCTCCTGCGCCTCCTGCCAAACCTCAGAACAGTCAGGGTGAAAGCACATTTGAGATTTATGGTTTTGCGATGCTCGACGCGGGTTATCAATTCAAGCAAAACGATCCGGATTGGTTCGATGTGGTCCGGCCCACGAAGCTGCCGTCGTTTCCGAATGAGTTTGCACCGAATGGCAATACTTACTTTAGTGTCAGACAAAGCCGTCTCGGTGTTAAGTCCTCAACTCCAACTAAATACGGCGAACTAAAAACACAGTTTGAATTCGAGCTGTTTGGCACTGGTGCGCAGGCCGGCCAAACAATTTTCCGATTGCGCCATGCCTGGGGAGAGTTGGGCCAGTTCGGCGCCGGCCAGCAGAACACGGTATTCATGGACGGGGATGTGTTTCCAAACACGATTGAGTATTGGGGACCAAACGGAATGGTTCTGTTCCGGAACGTGCAGTTCCGTTGGATGCCATTGAGGGGACGCAACGCCGTATCGATTGCTCTCGAGCGGCCGGGCGCCAGCGCTGACCAGGGTCGGTTTGTAGATCGGATTGAGCTACAGGGAGTGAAGGGGCACTTTAATCTGCCGGACCTTACTGCGAACGTTCGATTCACTCGCAACTGGGGTCACTTCCAGGCAGCGGGCCTCCTGAGGCGAATCGCATGGAGGGACACCAATAACGACGCCTTCGATTTGAGTGGAAGCGCAGTCGGAGCCGGTCTCAACCTAACTTCCGCTCTCAAGTTTGGCGAGAATAGCACCGGAAAGTTTGCGTTTGTTTTCGGCCAGGGAATCGAAAACTACATGAACGATGCGGATGTTGACGTCGGTATCGAGTCGAATCTCGCTGCTGGAGATCCTCGACGCCCGATCGTTGGTAAGGCGTTGCCAATGTGGAGCTTCATTGCTTACCTGGACCACAACTGGAACAAGCGATGGAGCTCGTCCATCGGATACTCAATGATGGATGTCGACAACTCAAATGGTCAGGCAGCCGACGCCTACCATCGCGGCCACTACGCTTCCGGCAACTTGCTCTACTACCCATGGGAGAACGTACTGATGGGCGGTGAGTTCATTTGGGGACGACGGGAGAATTTCCTTGACGGCTTCAAGTCCGACGATTTCCGTATCCAGTTTTCCTTTAAATACAACTTTTCAAAATCACTCAAGTTCTGATTTTGAAAAACGAAGGATCTGACCGGGACTCCGGTGTTGGAGAAATGAGGGCTTTCTCTGTTGCACAGAGAAGAGCATTTAACGCAGTCAATGAGTGTCATAAACAAGGAGAGAAACATGACCAAAGCACTTGATCGAAGTTTGATAAAGCGATTACTCGAAGCTGACTGCGAAGATCCGCTTGCGAGCACGGACCAGTTGACTTCGCAGGAGATTCCCCCTGGCGTCGATCGCCGTACTTTCCTCATGAGAAGCGCCGTGGGCGGTGCTGCCGCAGTGATGATGGGGCACTCTATCTCGGCCCAGGAGAGAACTGCGAAGGCTCTCGCAACGCTGCCGCAGGCTTCCTCACCAAAGCCGCCGCTCGCAGCCGACCTGAATGTGGTAAAGAAGGGCCAGGGGCCGGTGCTGACGACGGCAGACGAATTCTACAAGGTAGGGCCGGGCCCATCGAGTTCGCACACGATCGGCCCGATGCGTATCACCTACGATTTTTACCAACGGGCAACGAAACTGCCCGCCGACAAACTGGCCCGGGCGACTAAGCTCCAGGTCAACCTGTTCGGAAGTCTTAGCGCTACGGGCAAGGGACACGGCACGGAGCGCGCCGCACTAGCCGGATTGGTTGGGAACGAGCCAGCAACCGTGGACCCGAAATTCCTGGATAGCCTACGAGACAAACCTGACCAGACGTTCCCCGTAAAGCTCGGCGACAAGTCGATCAATGTCAGTCTCAAGGACATTATCTACGACGCCACCAAGGGCGACTTCAAGCACCCGAACACCATGACGGTCAAGGTCCTCGCCGGCGACGAGGTTTTACTCGAACAGGAGTACTACTCAGTAGGCGGCGGATTCATCGAATGGAAAGGCTACACGCCGCCAAAGAAGAACCCACCCAAGTATCCGTTCCGGTTAATGAAAGAGCTGCGGGCCCACGCCGACAATAACAAGATCTCGATCGCGAAGGTAATTCTTGCCAACGAGATGTCGATCGCGGGTCGGACGGAAGCGGAGGTTTATGCCTTCATCGACAAGATCATCAACGCCATGGTCGCCACGGTAAAGTCTGGGCTTTCGATGTCGGAGGATGACGTGCTGCCCGGCCCAATCAAACTGCACAGCAAGGCGGCGACCGTTTACAAGCGCGCCATGGATGATAAGTATGCGTCGGACAAGGGCATCGGCGCGCTTTCGGCATTCGCGTTGGCGGCATCCGAAGAAAACGGGCGCGGCCACCTCGTTATCACGGCTCCGACCGGCGGTTCCGCCGGCGTTATGCCGGCTCTGGTCTATGGGCTCCTTGAGGTCCGGAAGCTCGACCGGCAGAAGGTCCGTGACGGCATGCTCGCCGCTTTGGCGATCGGCTACCTCTGCAAGCACCATGCGACTCTGTCTGCAGCCGAGGGCGGCTGCCAGGCAGAGATAGGCGTGGCGTCGTCGATGGCCGCGGCATTAACCGCTACTGCGTACGACGAAGAATCGCGGGTGGTAGAGAATGCTGCCGAATCGGCTCTGGAGCATCACCTGGGAATGACCTGCGACCCGGTCGCTGGTTACGTGCAGGTTCCCTGCATTGAGCGATGCGCATTCGGCGCGGTCAAGGCATGGACCGCCTACGCGATCGCCAGCAACGAGATCGCGTCCAGGCACCGCGTTGATTTCGACGCAACTGTGATGGCCCTGGCCGAGACCGCAAAAGACATGAACAGCAAGTACAAGGAAACGAGCGAGGCCGGCCTCGCCCTCTCCGTGACGCTCTGCTGATCTACGCTTATCAGACGAGCCATCCACAGATTACGCAGAACTGTTCTGTTTAATCTGTGGATGGATTTACAAGCGCTGACTTCATTTTTTCCGCAGAGCTTTGGAGGTATGTTCAGGATGCCGGTACACCGCGAATACATCAAGCTCTCAATTGTATTGGCATTGACGTCTATTGTGTTCTTCTCGGTCTCTACCTTCGGACAGTCTCCGGCAATCAACAGCACTGAAAAGAGAATCGCCGTCGCTGAGAAAAAGGTTACGGCCGATGAGCCCAAGCCAAAAGACCTGCAGAGCGAAGTTGATGCCATTAAGGCCGAGAACGCCGCGGTTCGAGAACTGCTTCGCAAGATGGAGGAGCAGCAGAAGACATTACTCGAACAGGTTGATCGTTTGGAGCGACGACTTGCCGGCACTGCAACGGATTCGCAGTCTGATAGCCAGCCAATTGGACCAGCGGCAACGGCAGATGCCGCTACGCCGATATCGAATGCCCCGTCGAATACTTCACAGGCAGAAACAGATTCAGCCGGCACCTCCACGCCGCCCGCGCCCGTTGCCGCAACACAGGCAGACGACGAGCGTTATAGAGACGGAATCATAATCTGGCAGACTTCCAAAGACGCAAAGGTGCCGTTCCTGCTGAGATTCAACAACAATACCCAGCTCCGGTATCTCAACACACTTTCCGGAGACGATACTTTCACCGACCACCTGGGCGTTGTCCGCACGGTTAATAAACGCAACGATATCACCGTGAATCGCTCGATGTTTATTTTAGGAGGTTACATCTTCGACGAGAGGGCGAAATATAGCCTCACCGTCTGGACGTCTGCAGGGGCCGCCTCGATCGTCGTAGCCGGGAACATTGGCTGGCAATTCAACAAGCGCTTCACGCTCACCGCAGGTTACACGGGTGTTCCAGGGAGCCGATCGCTTGTTAATACGTTCCCATATTTCACCGCGACCGATAGGAGCATGGCGGATAACTTCTTCCGACCCGGCTTCACCCAGGGAGTATGGGCGAACGGCGACCTCGGGCACGGGCTGAATTATATTGGTTTCGTCGGCAACGCTCTCAACAGCATAAATATCTCGGCGGCCAAGATCGATACTAATCTGCTCACGTCCGGTAGTGTCTGGTGGGAACCGCTGGGGCGATATGCTGAACCAGGCAAGTCAGTCAACATGTACGATGATTATTTTGCAAAGAAAAAGGTTCGTATTCGCCTCGGTACCTCGTTTACAAGATCTCGCGAGGATCGGTTTTCAAATCTCGATCAATCGAGTCCTGATAACACTGCGCTGTT
>Ga0065712_10001198_pt1 | contig 10053 bp, 8 predicted proteins | sample MisRhiReplicate1_FD_59099 | JGI IMG/M metagenome (GOLD analysis project Ga0065712, IMG submission 59099) | Miscanthus rhizosphere microbial communities from Kellogg Biological Station, MSU, sample Rhizosphere Soil Replicate 1: eDNA_1 v3... | ecosystem: Host-associated > Plants > Roots >...
CCGGGAAGCACAGAAAAGGAACTAAAAGATGCACATGCCTATGCCTATGGTGGGGCAGTAGTTCCCGATATGGGATATTTTCCCCGGGGGAGTAGACTATTCACAAATTTAATTCATTATGTGCGCAGCGGCGATTTCGTGATGGCGCTATTACAGGATGCACAAAACTTAAATGAATATGCGTTTGCATTAGGTGTCTTATGTCATTACAATGCCGATAAGTATGGTCACAGTATTGGCATCAACCCGGGTGTACCAATGACCTATCCGAAAGTGGAAAAGAAATTTGGCGATACAGCTACTTATGGAGAAGATCCCGTTGCACATGTGCGTATGGAATTTTCTTTTGATGTGTTACAGACTGCAAGAGGCAATTACGCCCCCGATACTTATCATGATTTCATAGGTTTTAAAGTAGCCCGGACCTTACTTGAAAAATCTTTTTTTAGAATTTATGGCATTAACGTAAATGATTTGTTTAATGACCTGGGCCGTACGATCGGCACATTCCGATGGGTAGTAAAAGATCTTTTCCCGGTTATCACAAGAGCGGCATGGGCCAGTAAAAAAGGAGATATCAGTAAGGCAACACCCGGTGCCACCAGCCGTAAATTTATTTATACCATGCATCGTAAAGATTATCATCGTGATTTTGTAAGCAAAGATGAACGGCCACCATCCTTTGCCAATGTGTGGTCACTGTTGTTCCGCATTGCCCCGAAGATCGGCCCCCTGCGTGTATTAAAATTCAAAGCGCCTGGAGCAGTTGCAGAAAAGCTATTTATCCAAAGCTTTGATACAACGGTTAAATATTATACCTGGTATATTTCAAACCTGCGAAGCGGCCCCATTGTATTAAACAATATAAATTTTGATACCGGTCTTAAGACGGCCCCCGAAGAATACCAACTCGCCGATAATACTTATACAAAGCTATTAAGCAAACTAAGGGACCGGCAGTTTGATTCGGTTACAGTTTCTTTACAACAGAATATCCTTTCCTTTTTCAGGGGTTATAAACCAGATACAAATACAAGAAGAACAAGAAAAGAATGGCAACGAACTGAGCAGTCATTGTCACAATTGAAAACCCTGCAGGCTGAAGTGAAACAAGGAAATTAATTTTTGACAAGCGCAAATCATACAATGATTCAGTGAATGCAATTTGTATTGGTCGGGCCGATCAAAATATTTCTAGGCTTATTTTTTTTCCATTGCAAGACCTACAGGCACTCCGATCGTTTTTAAAACGCCGGTCATGATCGTGGCCCATATATATGATACAAAATTGAGGTGGTGATCACGGACAACAACATATTCTGGTTTCCTTAATTCTCCTCCCTGCGGATTTTCATTTTTAATATAGATGGTATTCGCTAAAAGACTTTTCAGGTGATCTCTTTTAAGCTGGCCATTGCTGCTGTCACTTTTCAAAGGAGTAATATGAAGATCATCATAATAAAGTTCAAGCGTTCCATGAAGATTATAATTGTCTCCGTCCACATGGGCGATCCCTTGTTGCATTTTCCCTTTCTTAACGGTAAAGCGGCCTAATGGCTCAGCGATAGGATTAATGATAAGATTATCCAATGTATCCATTCTCACATCTGCAGCAAACTGTCCTGTCTTCACTTTTGCAAGATCGAATTTAAAGGAAACACTTATTGGCACTTTGTTCATAAACAAACCTTTTGCAGATAACAAAGTAACTGGAGATCTTTTTATTTCAGCAGGTATATTGGTTATGTGCTTCGCAACGCCATTAATATTATTGAAAGTTGCCGTACCCATCGATCTCGTTGCAGGATTGTATTGCGTGAAAACAACTTTGAGATGATGAATCCTCAGTTCAGCTACGGAAACGGGCTGAGGTATCATCATTATTAATTGAGGTGGAAAATGATTTAAAGGTACTGCATCATCTTTTGGTATAGTTAAATCAGAATACACAGAAACTGAGCCTCCATAAATATCTGCGGTCTCCGAAACTATTTTTTCTTTATTGATCAATTGCCACCAATTAAGACCAGAAAAAATAATTTTGGGCATAACCACATGATACATTTCATCCCGGGTGGTTAGCTTTTTTACAAATTCCTGCCTGCTGCCACGGGGTTGTAATTCTGCATTTGAAATTGTCACTTCATGCTTTTCACCAACGAGGCTTAGTTTACCTAACTTGACAAAATACAAACTATCCGGAGTTGCAAATGAATAATTGCTTATTTCGATCAATGCATGTTTTGCAAACAGGAATCGTTTATTATCATATTGCGTGGAAGAATCAATTAAGATATCATTCATCTTTATTACAATGTCATTAAACTTTGTCGGGCGGCTATGTTGCTCACCATCATGGATCACCAGGGTTCCGTGTTTTATGGTGATGGAGCCAATAACGATTTTTTCCAGCTGACCCATTAGTCGCTGGTACAGTGTCAGGCTATCAATGATCTTATTTGATTTTTTATTATAAGACCGGGCTTTGTGATAAACATGTATAACAGGATCGTCTAGATAAGCAGTTTTAATGTCAATATTCTTTTTGTTCATTAAGTCATTGATCCCAATGCCATCAATATGAAGTGAATGAAAATTGATATGAAAAACATCATCCGGTAATCTTTTGGATGCATCAAGTCGTTGCATGGCAGCAGTATCAACTGCAATGACGCCGTCGATTACATCCAGTTTTGAGGAAAGGAGGTCCGGATCTATTTTTTGTATGGATAAATTATACAAGCCATCCGAACCATCTTTTACCAGTTGCTGAATTTTTGCAATAATAGCCGGCCGCAGATCGAGTACTGAGGATTCTTTCGCGGATGACGCCTCAGCTTGCGACGCACTGGAATTAACCGGCTTAACGTCTTTGGTTTTTAATATGCCATATTTTAAATAAAGAAAGCCACCGCTGATTATTACAACAAGGGAAATAACTACTATTAAAATTACTTTTTTCACTGTATGGAAAAGACAAATATCAATCCAGATAATCACTGCCTGGCAGAGCTATTACTCAAAGAGTTAGTTATTCATATAAATTAAAACCAGTTGCACATTGAATATGACCATAGAAAGCAGCAATAACTTCCCCGATCATTTCCAGGAAAGCCGCATATGCATGGAATATATAAATTAAAAAAGCCCCATCCCGCCTTAAGGGGATGAGGCTTTATCAAGCTGACTACACTATTTTTTTAATAATGATGATTTGAATCATAACCACGATCATGTTGTCCTTTTCTGTTGTTCCTTGCATACAACATCGCTATTTCCTGCTGACGTTGTGCTTCTAAAGAACGGATCACTCTCATTTTTTCATTACGTCTCATAAAGTAATCGTTCTTTACTTTTTGAATTTTAAAATCATACTTCTGGTTTACCTGGGCGATCTGCATCCTTATGTTTCCATTGTAAGAACCGAAGTTGTTATCAAAACGATTGTCATTATTGTAGCGACCATCATTTACAACAACATCATTGCTTTTGTTGTTGCCTCTTTGATCGGTTTGCTGATCACGGGTATCGCGGTTATCACGATCTCTTGAACCAGACTGTGCATTGATAGCTGTTATAAAACCAACAGCAACTAATAAAGTAAAGATCTTTTTCATAATTGTATTTTTTAATAATTGACTAATGCTATAAAGAGCAGCAAAGACAGGAAAAGGTGTACCAAAAGAACGTTAATACCACTCATGTGGCTCTGTTGCCGTTCCCGAAAGAGAAGGATGCTATTTTTGTTTTTCTTAAAGCAGAAGTATACAATAAGAAAATCCCCAGTTATAATATGTCCCAGATTAACTACCTCCTGAACTACCTTTTTGTGGTATTTGTTGATATAGTAAGCTTGTTTATTTTAGAGGTGGTCACAAATTGTGACCAGTTTGGAGATATCACAATTTGTGATTTCCAATTTCCTTGAGGTCGCAATTTGCGTTACCGCAAAAATGAAAGAAGTATGGCAAAAAGAAGCAATGAACTAATGATACCCGATGAACTGGTGATGAATAAAATCTACATCATCCGTGGAAAAAAAGTGATGCTGGACGAGGACCTTGCAGAATTGTACCAGGTCGAAACCAAAAGACTGAATGAACAGGTAAGAAGAAATAATGACCGGTTTCCTGATGATTTTATGTTTAAATTGACCAAAAAGGAATTCGAAAACTTGAAGTCGCAAATTGCGACTTCAAGTTGGGGAGGTCGGCGTAAACTGCCTTTGGCGTTTACCGAGCAAGGTGTATCAATGTTATCCGGTGTATTAAATAGCGAAACCGCAATCAGGGTTCATATCCAGATCATAAGAATATTTACCCGGATGCGGGAAATGATCATGACACATAAAGACATTTTATTGCAACTGGAAAAGATGGAAAAAAAACTTGCCGGACACGATGAAGATATCACTCTCATATTTCAATATTTGAAACAATTATTGAACCCACCACAACCACCCCGAAGAAAAATCGGCTTTAAAAGAAAAGAGGAGGAGGAGTAAAGCTTCTCTTTTTTTTTATCCATCTATTAATACTCCATGATCTCGATCTTCCGAAAATCCATAGGATGGCTGTTTGACTGCAGTGAGATATAACCTTCTTTTACTTTATCATCACCATTTACAATAAATGTTTTACCAATTGGATGATCTGGATTGTACCTGGGATCTTCAAAATGCAATATCTCTTCTCCATTTACAAAATGCCGGATCGAATTGCCCTTCACTTCAATTTCTAATGTTACCCATTGATCGCCATGAAAAGTTTTCTTTAAAGTTGGTGGTGTGCAATAAGATGAATTTCGTTTGCCATCAATGGAAACATAGGTTCCCGAACAGCATATCTCCCCTGTTGGTCGATCATCTTTGCCATTACCACCAAGCAAATTGTATTCAAGACAAACTGGAAATGACTGATCGATCTTCATCGACTCCGGTGACTGGCAATGATATTGAATGCCGCCATCACGAAAGCCCCATGATGGTGCGCCGGGAGTTAACTCGCCGGTAAAACGGTATTCAACTTTTAAGCGATAATTGGAAAATTTATTTTTGTAGTACAAAGCACCAAAGCGAACCCTGAAACTATCATACGCATTATATCTTGTCTCGAGAATTCCATTTTCAACACGAAATGTATTTCCGAAATTTTCACCCAATGGATAGCCGGCAATTTTTACTTGCCATCCATTCAGATCTTTCCCATTAAAAAGTGATTTCCATTTGGGTTTATTTTCTGAACCTGTCAACATAAAAAAACAAACCAATATTAAAATATTGCGGAGCATGAGCTGTATATTTCCTTTTTGTCTTTGCACTTGTTATTGAGTAAACCGAATTCTGAATTTTATATTTTTTTATCTTGTGATTCCGGCGTTACAATTTAAATCTCTTTTCACTTTCTTACCCGGTCAAAAAATTCTTTTTGCAGCTTCAATGTTTTATCGTCGCTTTTAATAGCCTTAATTGCATCAATTAACTGGTTGATGGTATGATCCGCTACCAGTTTGCCAAGTGCTACTGTGGCTTTATCTCCTTCACCTGCATAATGATTTGGAAAATCAGCGTACCACCAGATGCCAGTATACACATTTGGTATGGATAACCGGTTCAGATTTTTACCGGATTCATTTTTGGCGCTGTCTAATTGCACCAGGTCGGGCCGGAAATACAATACTTCCGATGTTTCTTTTTCTCCAGCATGCTGATCGCCTGCTGCATCGGAACGGCGCAGTGCAGTTACCTGTTTATTAAAAGCAGAATCGGAGGATGGCTGGAAAAAATACACGGCATAATTCCTTTCTTTTTCAAGTCTTGTTTGTATAAAATATTTTATCAGCTCAGGATTGCCACCGTGACCATTTACAATAACGATCTTATTAAATCCATTCCTCGCAATTTCATCGCAGGTATTTTCCAAAAGATCCCATACCACTCTTTCAGGCAACGCAAATACACCAGGCTGGTGTTTGGCTTCGTTTATCTGTCCATAAAAATAATCGGGGAATACTACAGCGTATTCTTTTTGTGTAGCACGTAAAGCATACTCACGTACACGAATCAGGTCGCTGCCTACGGGCACATGCGGACCATGTTTTTCTAATATGCCAATAGGAAGGATGCAAGTTTTATTGCTTTTGGTTAAAGCATTATTCCAGTCGGAGGCGGTTATTTCATCCCAACGTGCAGGAAGTTTTTGAGCGGTGGCTTGCAGGCAACTAATAATGACAAAGCATAATGCAGGCAAGAACGTTGTAATTCTTTTCATTGCAAATCGTTTTACCAAATATAGTAATGTTGAGAAATTGCCAACACTCAGGTTTCAGGAAAAACTCGATCTCTTTTCTTTTTCCCTTGCATTCTTTAAATATGTAATAAACAGAAGTTAAGGACGGAACAAGGCGATAGAGCATCAAAAAATATTCGAAAGAAATTCTTGATCAAAATGATTTTCCCAGCGCCTTCTTTTTCGTCTTTCATAAAAAATCAACATCGTTAACAAAAGCAAACGAAAAAGACAGCGCTTCCATGAGTTACGGATAAACACGACGCAACAGCTTTCAAACTATCAGCTCGAAAGCAAAATGTATTTACATTCTCTGATGACTGTTCATGTGCGTTGGCCTGCCAAAAACAGCGGAGCTTTTGTTTTTGGCTTGAACTTTTGGTTCTTTTGGTTCAAGCCAAAAGAACAGATAAAGAAATCCATTTCTTTATCGGAAGATCTTGAAACTACCTTTCTTTTCTTTGTCTTGAAACAAAGAAAAGAAACAAAAGAAAATTCAAGGACAAACGAATGGCTCCGCCCGTTTGTCCGGGCCAACGCACATGAAGAGTCATTATGATTTGAAAATCCCTTTAATAATGTAATGTTAGGACGAAGGATTTGCTTCGTGCTTTGCAAAAACCTTGAAGGCGCGGTGTTCCACCCTGACATTCTTTAATAATGCAAGTTGTTTCAAATAAGGGGCGGAACAAGGCGCTAGACCATTCGTTGAAAAATGAAACCGTTTTATAAGAGTTTGAAGGATTTACCAGCGCCTCCTTTTTCGTCTTTTATAGGAAACCAACATCATTAAGAAAAGCAAACGAAAAAGACAGCGCCTCCATGAGTTACAAATATAAGAGGTAAGATTTTCAACCTTTCAATTCGAAGGCAAGAGGTATTTGCATTCTTGATGACTATTCATGTGCGTTGGCCTGCCCCGCCGGCGGAGCTTCGGGCCGGGCTTGATTTTTTTGTTACTTTTTGCATCAAGGCAAAAAGTAAATTATACAATGAGCAAGCAAAAGAAAGAAAAGAAATGAAGGCATGTTCTTAATTTTTCCTAAGGACCCACCTACCAGGCAGGCACAAATCAATACAGGCATCATATTTGCCCCGCAGCACTAATTCTATATTCGTAGCAATCGCACCCCACGGATAACTTCCCCGTTCTCTATTGCTCTTTATTCCTAAAATTTAAACTCCTTAAAATGAAACCAGTTAAATTTTTAGCAACATCGTTTGCTGCCAGCATGCTTATGCTTTTATCGTCCTGCAATTCGGGCGATGATAAAAAAACAGAAGAAACAACTACCAACACAGCTACTGAAACCACAACTGCTCCTGAAAAAGCTCCGGAAACAACTCCTCCTCCCAAACTTTCCAATGTAATGATCATGCATTTCAAAGTGGCTGATTTTGCTAAATGGCAATCAAAGTATGAATTAAAAGAAAGGGATTCAATTCGTCGTGCATCCGGCTTAACCAATTATGTAGTGGGCAGAGGATTGGATGATCCCAAAATGGTTATCGTTTTTTTAAAGATGGAAGATGCAAATAAGGCCAAAGAATTAACAGCCTCAAAAGGTATGAAGGACAGGATGAAAGAAGCTGGTGTAACCGGGACACCTTCTTTTATTTATATGGAAGTGGTAATGGATGATAATTCACCCATTGAACAAACAAACAGGCTGTTGATGCTGGAGAAGGTAAAAGACTGGGATGCCTGGAAAAAAGTATTTGATGAAAACAAACAGCTAAGAATAGATGGCGGTCTTATAGACAGGGGGATTGGTCACGCCATTGATGATAACCACAAGGTATCAGTCGTTTTTGCTGTTACTGATATGAAGAAAGCAAAAGCATTTATTCAATCGAAGGAGCTAAAAGATAAAATGGAAAAAGCCGGGGTAGAAGGAAAGCCGATTCCATTTTTTTATAATATCGTGAAAATGTATCAGTGAGTTATCTCATTAATTTCAAACTGAAGTGATTAATATCCGTCCCGATAGCCATCGGGACGGATATAGGTACTAAATAAAAAATCGAAAGGGAGTGGATTAAATTGTTAACTCAAAGTCCACCCCCATTGCAATATCATTCTATTTGAACCGCTTCCCCAGTCCCACCTTAGGCGGGAGGGACAATGGACATTCCTCTTAATCGCTGCCTTATCTTTTTAGGTTTATGAAAAGCTCGTCATACTCACCCGGAACATAGTCCTGGTGAAAAAAGAGTGTAACCTGCGAAGCTGTTAAATCTCTGATCTCAAAAATGTCACCATCGATATCAACTTTGGAATTAGGCAAAATCGAATACGGATGGGTTGAACTGTTGAGAAAGCTTGAGATCACCAGGTTGCCGTTTGTTTGAAAATCATACTTGTAACCATCTCCCGGTTCGGTGTTTGTATTTATTAATGCCGCATTTCGATATTCTTTTGTTACAATGGTTTCAACATTCCATTTTGCGGTTAACGAAGGCTCCGCAACGGGTTTTTTCGTACAGGCAGTAAATAAGACCATTCCGAGTAAGCTAATTGCTAATAATTTTTTCATGTTAATTTTTTTAATAGTTTAAAATGATTGTTTCAGACACCAAACTACCCCGGCAAAAAGGGTATTAATAATCGAATTATCCGTTAGCATATTGGTGATTTGCAGTTTCTGCAACTGTATCTGTAGTTTGAATCTTAGAAGAATTGATAAAGGCCTGGCCACTAACACCTGCCAAATCTATATTGCTGGATAGTTCTGAAAAGGCCGGCGTAGAAGGAAAGCCGGTTCCCTTTTATTATAATAGCGTGAAAATGTATCAGTGAATTATTCAGGTGAGATTATTAATAAGCACCAGAAATTTTAATTTATAAAGGGGCTGGCATCGCCGATTCTTTTTTTATTTTCAAAAGAGGACCGTTCACGAATTTCCTCCTTCATTTCGACGGAATTGAAGGTCTTACCTCTATCTTACTTGGCAATGTTCGAGGATGCATATGCAAAAGGTCCGCAACCATCTGGCCGATATCTTCGGGTTGTATCTTCCATGCATCCTCATCGTTGGGAACATGATCATTAAAATAAGTAGCAACTGTACCCGGCATGATCGTCGTTACCTTGATACCATATTTCCGCAGGTCAAGCATAATGGCCTGGGTAAAACCCACAAGTCCGAATTTGCTGGCATTATATGCAGCGCCATTTTCAAAAAAATTAGTGCCTGCAAGACTGGCAATGGTAATAATATATCCTTTCGATTTTTTTAATGCCTCCACACTTGCTTTTACGCTGTTGAAAACACCGGTCAGGTTGGTATCAATGGTTTCTTTCCAATCTTCTTCACTCATACTGTCAATCGGGGCAAAATGCCCGACACCGGCATTGGCCACCAATACATCCAGCTGACCGAAATGATCAATCACGGCTTTCAGCGCTTTTGTTTCATCGGCAAGAGAACTTACATCCGATTCCAGGGCTAGTACTTTTGATGGATCTTTACTTAATAATGCAGCCGCTTTTTTTGCTGCATTCATTGTCCGGCTGGTAATGGCAACTCTCATTCCATTTTCCACTAAGGTTTTGGCAATACCATAACCGATACCTTTGCTGCCGCCTGTTATATACGCTACTTTATTTTCCAGGTTGTTCATGATTATTTATAAGGTTTGGTTGAAGAATGTTTTTGGCAGTTCAAAGTAAAGAATTAATTCATCGATTGCTTCATTAGCTTTCCTGAATTAACAGGATGAGGAGGAGTGAAAACTTTTCTTTATTTATTTTGCACGTTGTTA
>Ga0065712_10000813_pt1 | contig 10050 bp, 13 predicted proteins | sample MisRhiReplicate1_FD_59099 | JGI IMG/M metagenome (GOLD analysis project Ga0065712, IMG submission 59099) | Miscanthus rhizosphere microbial communities from Kellogg Biological Station, MSU, sample Rhizosphere Soil Replicate 1: eDNA_1 v3... | ecosystem: Host-associated > Plants > Roots >...
CGGCTGGCCGGATCTGGTTTACGGCGGGCTGATAGCGATGCTGGTTGACTGCCATTCAAACTGGACGGCGATGGCTTATCACTACCGCACGGAACACCGCGAAGTCGGAAGCCTCCCCCACATCAATTGCGTCACCGGCAACCTCGGCATCAAGTTCATCAAACCGACCCCGATGGGTGTCCCGCTGACCCTGCGCGCGAAAGTCGAAGGTGAGGTCGGACGCAAAACTCGCGTCATCTGTGAGGTCTATGCGGGGGATGTGCTGACGGCTATTGGAGACTCCGTTTTTGTTCGTGTGGATACTGAGCAACTGGCTGCGGTTGCTCATAGCCGGTAGGTTGCTTCCGTCCAGGCACCGCCCATTGGCGGTTGCACGTTCATAGAAATCTCTTCAGATCGCGACGCAATGGACCTGACGGTATCGGGGATTCAGCCGATATCGACGTTCAAGGCGATGTCCCAAGTGCCGGCGCCGTTTTTCGCCAGGCCGATCATCATCAGGCCGAGCGCCTCGAGCGTCTGGGCCATGTGCAGGCCGCCGACATCCAACGGGCGCAGCCCGAGACTCTCGATGAACGTCGAGACGCGCGCCTTGGCCTCTGGATCGTCGGCGGCGATGAACGCGTCGAGGCGCCCACCCTTAGCAAGGACGTGGCCGAAGAGGGTGTTGAATGCTTTCACGATATGCGCGCTGGCGGGGGCGATCTTGGCGATCTCCTGCGCACCAGAACTGCCGGCGGGAGAGACGAGGCCCGTGAGGTCCGGGGAGGCCGTGTTGGTGATGTCGATGATCACCTTGCCGTCGAGCGCGTCCCCGTAATCGGCCACCACCGACGCCGCACCGGTGTACGGCACGGCGAGGATGACGATGTCGCCGGCCGGAGTGGCCCCGTACGTCCCGGTGGTCGCTCCGGCTGCGAGCTTGTCGGCCAGTGCCTGCGCCTTGGCGGGGTCGCGGCTGACCACCTCAACGGTGTATCCAGCTTTGGCGGTACGACCGGCGATCGCCGCGGCCATGCCTCCTGAACCGATGATGCTGATAGTGCTCATGTGCTGTTTCCTCGTGAATTGGAGTATTGCTCGTTGTCTCAACGGCATCCCACGATTGATATCCCGTGTGCGCCGAGCTGCGTGCGTCATTCCTCATGCTATCCCCGGGTCGACAGCATCGTTACCCGAACGGATCACGCATCGCGACATGCTGTCCGCCGGGCCCGTTGCGCCCGGCGCCCTCCTCAACTCAGGCGGCCGGGAAGTAGTGGCCGTTGTCCAGGTCCTCGAACAGGCCGGGCTGAACAGGCTCCCAACCGAGGGTCTGGCGGGTGATCAGGTTGGACGCCGGGAGGTCCAGCGTGACCAGATTCGCGAGGAACCCAAAGTATCCCGGCAGCATCAGGACGTCCGCGGGAATACTCACGGCCGGCACGCCCAGACGGCTGCCAATGGCCTCGGCGATCTCACGGAACCGGATGCCCTCACTCTCGACCCCGTGCCAATATTTGCCAGCCTCACCCTTCTCCAGCGCCAGGCGGAACAAGATGGCGAGGTCACGGGCGTGCACGGCCGGCCACAGGTTCGCGCCTGCTCCCGGGTAACCGATCACGCCCTTTTCCTTCGCCAGCCCGATCAACAATGGAAGGAAGGCGACGTCGGTCGTGCTGTGCGCGATCGTAGGAATCCGCACGATCGACGACCGCACGCCGCGTTCTGCGAGGCCGATCACGGTGGTTTCGACGACGTTGCGAACCCGCAAGGTCCCCTTGTACGCATCGCCGCCGGGAAGTGACGGGTCTTCCTCGGTGGCTGGTCGGCCCAGGTTTTCCCAACCCGGCGCGCCGATGCTCCCCGACACGACCAGCGGCTTGCCGCTTCCAGCCAGCGCTTCGCCGTACGCAAGCATGATCTGGAGTTCCGCAGCGGCCACGGCGTCGATCCCGCCAGTGGGAAGCAGGTCTTGCCGGTGCGCAACGTGGATAACGCCGTCTGACTCCGACGCTGCCGCCTTAAGCCCCTCGAGGTCGGAAATATCCCCGCGACGCACCTTGGCGCCGAGTGCGGTCAGCGCAGCCGCGGACTTGTCGGACCGGGCCAGGCCGGTGACCTCGTGGCCGGCGGCGATGAGCTCGGGGATGATGTACGAACCGATATGGCCGGTTCCGCCAGTGACTAAAACGTGCATGTTATGACTCCATAGGCGTGATGTGATGCGAGAAATGGTGATACGGGAACGCTCAGCCGAGATGGCTGACGCCGATNGAGAAGTTGGTGTGCTTGACGAAGTGTGCAATGAGGCCCAGCGAAAGCAGGCAGGCATGATCCATGCGTTCGCGCCTTGAGCAGCGGCCCGGTGTCCATCGGGCACAGTCCGAGGCGATCCGGCGAACTCATTCAACGTACGATCCATGCTGGTCGCTTTACTTGCAAAAAGCAAGTGATCAACTGAGTTTTACTTGCGACATGCAAGCGATGCTAAGATCTCGCCATGAAAACACCATCTAAAGAAGACGTTCGGTCCCATTGCGCGGTGAACTACGGCGTGGAGATTTTCGGCGACCGATGGTCGCTCTTGATCATTCGCGACATCGTTTTTGTGGGTAAGAAGACGTATGGCCAGTTCCTGAAATCGGAAGAGGGAATCGCGACCAATGTTCTTGCTTCCCGACTGGCCTTTCTTGAGGCGCAAGGGATTCTCTCGAAAGCGCCCAGCCCCGATGACAGGCGCAAGGACTTTTACACGTTGACCGAGAAGGGCCTGGACCTCATTCCGATTGTGATCAGCATTGTGCTCTGGAGCGCAAAGCATGATTCGAAGTCGTACGTGCGGCGCCGCGAGGAGTTTGTTGCTCGATTAAGTCAAAACCCCATGCAGGTGAGTGAAGAAGTGAAGGCGCTGGTCCGCAATGGCGGGTGCATCTTTCCTGAGAGCGGGGGATGAACAAGGCGACAAACGCGCCCTGTCACGGCGCACAAATCAGATGCACACACCACCGCCTGCAGGACGCTTGAGAGAGGACAAGCCTCTGCATCAGCGCAGCCAAGGCAACGTCGAGTGGCGCCAGGCCCAAGATCAATGCATCAACCTTTTTGTGGGCCGTCTCGGTACTTAGCGCCTGGCGTTCGCGACCATCCTTGAGGCCCGCGCCAGTGCTTGCGTGTCCATCAGTCGAACTTGACCAAGTCCTTGAAGATCAGTTGACCCCAACTATTTCCACGCGCCTGCACAAGCAGTCCACCTTCCGAAAGCCCGCCCAGTTTGATCGGCGAAAAACCGAGATTTTCTGCAAGCGCACCCATCTCCGTTGCGGCGCCGTCATCGTCGCTCGCCAGGAACACGACTCTCCTGCCACCCTGTACAGCCGGATCCTGGCCAAGGACGGCGGCGCCCAAATGGTTGAAGCCTTTGACCAGTCGTGCACCAGTAAAGGCCTGCGCGACGACCCTGGAAGAAGGCTCTCCTCCCAGTTCCTCAGGGGACACGCCGTAGGCATTGGTCACGTCGATGATGGTCTTTCCCTTCCAGGTCGGCAGCACCTTCGCGACATCAAGGTGCGACTCGAAACGGACAGCCAGAAAGACGATGTCCGCCTTGACCGCGTCCGCCAGTTTCTTGGGAATAATCTGGGGGCCGATGGCGGCCGCGGCGGATGCAAAGCTTTGCGGGTCGCGCGTGGTTGCGACGGATACTTCGATGCCATTGCGGGCAAACGCCTTGGCCAGGGCCTGGCCGATATTGCCGAAGCCGATAATTGCGTAGCTCATATATTCTCCTGAGGTTTACCGAGTTCTACGGCGCTCCGAATAATCCAATGGAGCGCCTGGGCGCAGGGCGTCAGAGTTGCGCAAGACCGCCGTCAACGGCGACTTCGCTGGCGGTCATGAAGCTACTGTCCGGCGACGCGAGAAAGGCGGCCACGGCCCCGATCTCCGCCGGATCAGCCATGCGCTGAAGCGGGGTCATCGCGGCGTAGGCCTTCTGGCCCTCCTCGCCCAGCGCTTCCTTCGCGAGTTCGGTCGCCGTCGCCCCGGGCGACAGCACGTTTACCCGGATGCCCGTGCCTTTCAGGTCCTCCGCCCAGGTCCGCGCAAGGTTGCGCACTGCCGCCTTACTCGCGCTGTAGGCGCTCATTCCCGGGGCGCCCGTGGTGCCGGCGCTCGACCCGGTCAGGATGATCGAACCGCCCTGCCCCATCAGCGGCAGCGCCTTCTGGACTGTGAAGATCGTCCCCTTCACGTTGGTGTCGAAGGTTTCGTCAATGTGCTCGGCGGTGAGCTTGCCGAGCGCAAGCTGACTTCCCGCCCCGGCATTGGCGAAGACGATGTCGAGGGTTCCGCGCTCGGCCTTCACCGCCGCGTAAAGTCGGTCGAGGTCTGCCAGATCGGAGACAGAGCCCTTCACCGCGCGGGCATTGGGCCCGAGTTCGGCTACAGCGGCATCGAGCGCTTCCTGCCGGCGACCGAAGATGAAGACGAAGGCGCCCTCCTCGATGAAGCGTTTTGCGGCGGCGCGGCCGATGCCGGTAGCGCCACCGGTAATGACAGCGGTCTTTCCATTCAGTCGGGTCATGTCGTGCATCCTTCGTTGGAGTTGTACCCAAGCAGGGAATTGCTTGCTTGAGACGAGGATGCATCGCTGATAACCTAAGGACAAGTATGCACCTTTTGGTAAGTATCAAAAAATGACGACGACTTCTGAAATCTGTGACACCGGTTGCGGGCTCAACGCCACGCTGCGCATCATCTCGGGCAAGTGGAAACCGCTGGTCTTGTTTTTCCTGCGCGGCAGCCCGAAGCGCTACGGCGAACTCAAGCGTTTGATCCCGGGCGTCAGCGACAAAGTGCTGATCCAGCAATTGAAGGATCTGGAAGCCGATCACGTGCTGACGCGGACCGACTACAAGGAAGTGCCACCTCGCGTGGACTACGCGCTGACCCCGCTCGGTCGCAGCCTGGCTGAAGCGATTGTGCCGCTGTGCACCTGGGGAACCGAGAACGCGGCGGAAATGGCAAGCATCTTCGCCAAGCGGGACGCTTTGCCCTAGCAGAATGCTGAAGAATCGCTGAGTTGGACGACTGCGCATTCGTGGGTGGGCGGCAGGTCGAATTCCTCCGGGTCAGACCTTCAGGATGCGCGGTTTGGGCGCTCTGGCCATGTTTGGGTTGAAGCGATAGCCGAAGGTTTGCTTCTGGCCGTTTTCTGCCCTTCGCAACAGACTGCAATCGGCCAGAAGCAGTCACTCGAACGAGGTTTTTACCCGACCGGTAGGAGGCATTAAAGACAGCTATGATACTTTCCAAAGGCGACTTCATAAAACTAACCCACGTCGATTCTACGAAGGCTGTGTATGTTGATTGGATAAATGCTCGTGATGCGGCGCCTGGGGATATCGCAGTCGTCAAAGAAACTTTTAGTACGGAGTCCGGACTCATCATCCGTCTATTGTGCGAGCCCCGGTCGGGCTTTCAAGAATGGTGCACCACATTTTATGAAGCCGATTTGACCTACGAACTGTTGCTCGTAAAACCAATTCACGATGACTGAGCTTGAAAGTCCGCTTCGGGTTATGGATTCCTGCCTCTCGCGAAAGGCAGGAGTCTGCCAGGAGCGGACGTACGCGACACGAGCTTGGTTGCCCCTTAATCTTTCTTGTGAGAGGTTGAGGGACGCTGATTCATCAAGGAAGATCATGGACATTCGATCGACAGAAACAGAGGATTGGATGCTACTAAAGCAAGTCCGACTCGCCGCGCTTTTGGACACGCCAACGGCATTTGGTGTCAGTTATCAAACTGCTGCCGCATACACTGATGAACAGTGGAAAGTTAGAGCCTCATCAACCGGAACAGTATTTTGGCTGGCACTCGACAAAGGTAGACCTGTCGGAATGATCGGTGCCGCAGTCAATAGTGCACATCGCTTTAACTTGATAGGAATGTGGGTTGATCCTGCTGCCCGGGGCTCAGGAGTAGCAACTCAGTTGGTAGAAGTTGTGAAAGCTCGCGCTACCGCGGAAGGCTTTGATCGCGTTTTTCTCGACGTATCGCCCGACAATGCGAGAGCCTCGAACTTCTATCTCAAGCAAGGTTTTATTTTCATGGATGAATGGGAGCCGTTAGAAAGTCATCCGTATATTACGGTTCAGACGATGCTCTGGATCGGAAGCTGATTCACGAGTTCGCTCTTAGCCGGATGTCCCTTAGAGGTCGGCTCCTGCCCGTCACAACGGAAAGAAACCGGCCAATTTCTATCGACGCTGACCGGCTGCTTTGGGTCGTTTTCTGCCCTTCGCAACAGACTGAAATCGGCCAAAAGCGGACATGGAGCGCCAACGAAAGCTCAGTATCACTATCCGTTGTATAGGCACTTTCCTGAAGAATAGGAAAGCGGGCCTCCTGCAAATTCGCAAAGGTGACCCAGCTCCACGATCGCACCAGGCTAAGTCCCGCCATACGAGACACTGGACTGATATTTATGACTCATCTGACTAAAATGGCCTTCACCTCCAGCAGATGTTTGCGTAACCGGTCTGCATAATCCTCGGCGACAGCAGCCTGAACGCTAGCGCGATTGGCCAGTGCATGACGCCACTCTGCAATGCGAACAAGTCCATCGAACAATGGATGACCTGGTTCGAACCCTAGTATGTCGAAGTAGCGGAAAACTGGAGCAACGGCTATATCCACCATGCTGAGCTTCGCACCAGCGAAGTAATTACCGTCCGATTTTTCAAGTTCGAATCGCTCTAGTTTGCCTCTCAACGCTGCTGATTTGCTAAGCGCTGTCTGCTGATCCGCTGCATTCGAATATCCCCACGCATCCGCGAGCATGGCAGTGGCGAATTCGATCCAGGCACGGTGTTGAGCACGGGTGATTGCATATTCCGGGTGCAAAGCAGGCTCCGGATACACCTGTTCGATGTATTCACAGATAGCCACGCTCTCGAAAAGTACGGTCGCTTCCTCATCGCCTTTTTGCACCATTAGAAGCGGGACTTTGCCCGTTGGCGACATGACCCGAAACCAGTTGGGCCTGTCCTTCAAATCCACATCAATGCGCTGAAATGGAACCTGCTTTTCGAGGAGTAAAATTGCCACTCGCTGAACAAACGGACAAAGCCCGTGGCTAACAAGCGTGAGCCGTGATTGCGACATTTGAATACCCACTGTTATTTCGACAACTCCCGCTTCCGGGTAGGAAGCGGGATGTACAGACTCGAAGGCGTGCCTATCTCGTTAAAGCGAGCGACCACCATCAACAATAATTTCTGTTCCCAACGTCCAACGAGACTCGTCCGACGCGAGGTACAGCACCGCCTTAGCTACTTCTTCAGGCGTGCCAAAACGGCCAAATGGGATAGTCGCAGCAATATCTTTGTTGACCTGCTCGCGGTAGGCATCGGGAATACCCGCCTTGTCGTACAGCGGCGTGTCGATCGGCCCAGGGCTGACCGCATTTACTCGAACACCACGCGGTAGAAGCTCGCTAGAGAGCGTTTTCGACATGTTCAGAAAGGCAGCCTTTGTTGCGGCATAAATGGATGAACGCGCGGCGCCCAGGTGCGCACTGATCGAGGTGTTAAGAACCACCGATGCAGGGTTGGAGAAGACCGGCAGCAGTGCTTGCAGGAGGAAGTAAGGGCCTTTGACATTGATGTCAAAGGAGCGGTCAAACATCTCCTCGTTCCAGTCTTCGATTGGCTTCCAGACGGATACGCCAGCATTGAGGAAGGCAACGTCGAGCTGCCCGTAATGGGACTGAACAGCCTGCGCCAGCTCCTTCTGGGCTGCGACACTAGCTGAGTCGGCTCGCAGCACCAGGACTTCGCTACCTAAAATAGCTTGAGCATTTGCCATGGACTCAGGATTAACACCTGTGACGATCACGCGTGCGCCTTCGGCGAGAAATTGCTTGGCGGTTTCCAGACCGATGCCGCTTGTACCGCCAGTGATGAGGGTACGCTTGCCTTGTAAACGAGACATGTAAATTTTCTCTCTTTTGGGGCGGCCAGCCGGACGACTGACCTTCTGAGAGCAACTATGTATTCATGCCAGCACGCTGATAAGATGGGCAAATAGAATAGATCTCATGCAAAATCTGCATGAAAAGGGGCGTGATGGACCGGTTGTTACTGATGAGCTGTTTTGTACGCGCTGTCGAGACAGGTAGTTTTTCTGCTGCGGGACGTGATCTAGGACTAGGGCAACCGAGCGTCAGTCGTTACGTCGCTGCTCTTGAAGACCATTTGCAAACCAGGCTGCTTCACCGATCCACACGAAAGCTGATGCTCACGCCCGAGGGTGAACGGTACTACGCAGATGCGCGGCGTATTCTGGACTCAGTGGAACAGTCAGAGTCCTCACTGAGAGGGAACGTAGCGCCGTCTGGATTACTGCGCGTCGCTTGCCCGACCGCATTGGCTCACACCTTCATCGTACCGCACGTCGCGAGCTTTCTAGGGCGCTATCCCGAACTGTCGCTCGATCTTCAAATCAATGATCGCTACGTCAATTTAGTCGACGAGGGGGCAGAACTCGCGATTCGTATTGGGCACCTGGAGGACAGTGCAATGCGAGCCCGGCCACTAGCGTGGTTCGAGCGTGTGTGCGTTGCCAGCCGTGCGTACCTAGAGAAACGTGGCTCTCCCTCTTCGCCTGATGACCTGAAGGAACACGACTGCCTCATTTATACCCTCCTATCCACTGGAACCAACTGGCGGTTTAAGGATACTGATGTCCCGATCTCCGGACGACTGCGTGTCAACTCGCCTGAGGCGATACGTGAGTACGTCAATGCAGGATTGGGAATCGCGCAAGGGCCTCAATGGCTTTATGAGGAAGGGCTGAGAAGTGGCAATCTTCAATTGCTGCTTAACGAATACGTGGCGCCACCCGTCCCGATCCAAATCGTATACTTAGCGAATCGGCTGCTGCCCCAGCGAGCCATCGTTTTCATGGATTTTATGGCGGATGTTTTTGCTGCATTCCATGAGCGCCCTGAATAGCCTCCTGGCCCACGGCCAGGGGCGAGCGGAGAACCATCAGCATGGCGGCCCCTTGGGCGAAAATCGCTGCACACTCACCATTCTTGCTCGTCAACGGGGCTTTAAGTAGTCACACCGGACTGCGGTCTTTACAAATGAACGACCAACCTGAACTTTCCCTTCGTTAATCTCCGCGCCAGATGGCACTTTTAAACACCGCTATATTGATACACCGTCGCACTCCAATACTGGCTGCCGTTACGTTTTTGGCGAACCCATCCATCGGCCATCAGTTGTTTGGCGATCATTCGATTCATAAAGCCATGACCGAGCAGCAGAACCGGTCCTTCGTTGGCAAGGGACTGAAGTCGTCGAGCTGCCGTGCTGGCGCGCATCCTCGCAGTTCCGGCGGATTCGACGTTACGTGAGTAACCGCACAACCATAAGACTCGAAGGATAAATGCCCAGGTAAACGACGATAGCCGTGGCAGTTTCCAGCGACCATAAGGCAGTTGCGCTTCACAGAAAAGCGCGTCGACAAGGGCGGGCTTCAGGCCAAGAGCCTGGACGGAGGTCAGCGCACGAGGCGCGCTGCTTGAGACAATCACCTTGGCGGTTGCGGCGAGCTGCATGCTGGCATCCGGGACGGGTTGGTTGGTAATTTCGGACCGGTTGTATTGCTCGATCCAGTCTTTCATATCGAGCGCTGACATTTTGGCGGTTGCGACCAGTTTTGGCTGGCCGTGACGCATCAGGATTATTTCCCTACTCACTGTATGTTTACGTCCTTGTTCGTGTGTGCGGTCAATGTGGAAGGAGTGCGGTTCCGGGAACTTAAGGTGTGACTCTCAAACCAATCGTGATCGCGGTACCACGCCACCGTGTCGGTGATTGTCAGCTCTAGTGGCCGGAAACTCAGGCCAAGCTCCTGTTCACTCTTGCTGTGGTTGAAACAGGTGCGGTCCTTCTCTCGTACCAACAGGCGCAACGTGGCCATGCTCAGCAGAATGGGCTTGCTGGTAATACGCGCATACATCTCCTGCACAGCCGCCAACGTGTATAGAAAAGGGAG
>Ga0065712_10001171_pt1 | contig 10046 bp, 10 predicted proteins | sample MisRhiReplicate1_FD_59099 | JGI IMG/M metagenome (GOLD analysis project Ga0065712, IMG submission 59099) | Miscanthus rhizosphere microbial communities from Kellogg Biological Station, MSU, sample Rhizosphere Soil Replicate 1: eDNA_1 v3... | ecosystem: Host-associated > Plants > Roots >...
CGATTCAACGTCTCCTCGTGCGCGATGATTTCGGCACGTGGAGCCGCATTGCCTGCTCCAACCTGCGCAACCCCGCGGCCCGAGAGCGGAACGCCCGACGCCCCGATCCGCTCATTGCCGCCCACGTGATCGGCATGCGAATGCGTGTTGATGATGTAGCGGACCGGCCGAGGCGTGACTTCACGAACTGCAGCGAGAACGCGCTCGGCATTTTGCGCCGTTCCCGTATCGACGAGGATCGAACCGAGATTCCCCGATTGCACCAGGACATTCGATCCGGCGCCGAGGACGACGTGCACGTTGCCCTGCACGTGCAGCGTACGCAGGGCTGTTTGATCGCGTCGCTGCGCCGCGTTCCCTTGCGCCTGGCCCGATGTTGACGCCAACGCGCCAACGACGATCGCCACAGCGACGATGGAGACGGGCAGCACCTGCGATCCGCGAGTCATGATCGTCGGGCGCATCATTGCCCTGGCCGCCGCGGCGCTGTCGCGATCGGCATGGTCTTCACCTTTTGCATGTACTCGGGATACGTCGTCTGCGCGCCACCACGCGTCGGCTCGACGGGAAGGCCGTGCTGGGCCGCAAACTCGGTGAGATAAGGATTCTGACCCGGCAGATAGTGCGGCACGTACGCGGGATCGCGGCCGGGCACTTCATCATCGGCCTGACAAAACAGCCAGGCCTGGAACGCATTTGGACCACCTACGTCGAGCATCAGGTTTGTCGTCTTGACCAGCGGCTCCTCGAGGAAGACCGGGTCTTCGACGATGCTCAGTTGAGTGAGGATGTTGCCGTGACGGAAGAAGTACTCCGTCATCGTCGTCCGGTCACTCATGGGAAGACCGTTGCGACGATGCCAGCCTTGCTTGATGTGCGTCGTCCGCACCTTGAGCGTGCGCCCGATCCATTCTCCCGTGGAGAATCCCATCCAGGTGTGCGGCGCTTCTTCAGGCGGATGTTCACGGCCGTCCAGCCAGATGATCCGTTCCTGCGCGTAGGTGCTGAGGAAGTGCCTGATGGCGATCACGTTCTGCGTGCCGGGATCGATGTCCTCCGTGATGCGCACGCGGATTGGTCCGCGATAGATATAGGGCGAGACGTGAGCGCGGCACTGATGTTCGGGCAGTGTCAGGCGTGAGGCATCCCAACTATCGGCGTACTGCCGGCCAGCGGCGTTGATCGGGATGCCCAGATAATCGCCGAGCGCAGGTCCTGGCCCGCGCTCGGGTTGATCCTCGTGATAGAAGTTGGCCCAGTCGCCGCTGAGGAAACTCTGCGCGGAGGCCGGCGCGATCAGCGCAAGAACCAGCAGCGGTGCGAGCCCGAGCGCGCGACGCGCGATCATCGCGTGGCGCCTGCGCCCTTGCTCAAGTCTCGATACACCGCCTCGATGAACATCGCCGTCGTCCATGGGCCCGTGTCGGATCCATAGCGGCCGTCGTAATCGAGCGTCGGCTTCGCCGCTTTGACCTGCTCGAGTGTCATCTTCTTCCCCACCATGTCTTTGATGCGGTCGCTGATGATCTGCAGCATGTCGCGGTACATCACGACGTCGTGCTCGTCGGAGATCCGGCCGTGGCCCGGGATCACCCACGTGCCACCGAGCGCGAGGGACTTACTCGGCACGGCGAGATCGAGAATGCGATTGAGCCCGTCGATGGTGCCCTGCACGCTGCCACCTGCAGCGACGTCGATCTTCGGATAGCTGACCGTCGAGAACAGATCGCCGGCGACGATCACATCCGAGCGGCGGAACATCACCAGCGTGTCGGTATCGTCGAGCGCCGCCTCGTCGTGATACAGCATCACCGGCTCGCCGTTGAACGGGAAGTCGCGCTTGTCTTCGAAGTAGGTGTTGAAGGGACGCGCGGTCTCAGGCACTCCCGCCTTGCTCATGCGCGCCGACGCATTCTCGTGCGCGACGATCGCGGCCACGTTACCGTTCACGGTCCGTCCGGCTTTCGCAAACGGCTCGTTGCCACCGATGTGATCCGCCTGTGCGCCGGTGTTGATGATCCAGCGGATCTCCTTGGTCGGTGCGAGCTGCTTGATCGCGGTCAGGACCTTGTCATTCGCCGCGCCCGATCCAGTATCGACAATCAGAATCCCGTCCTCGCCGACCTGCACGGCGATGTTGGCGCCGGCGCCGACGATCATGTGCACGTTGCCTTGCACCGGAACGGCCTTCACTTCGCCTGCGGCGAGACGCTGCGGGAGATCTTCCGGCCTGAAGCCGCCGTTCTTCGCAGGATTCGTTGCGGCTCGGGCTGCGCCCGGCTTCCAGTCCGGGAGCAGCGTCTCGGCACCGCCGCGAACACCTTCCTTCGGCATGGCGTGCTTGGCTTCGAACTCACCGAGCCACGGATTCTGTCCCGGCAGATAGTGCGGGACCTCGTTCTTGTCCTTCGGCAGCTCCATCGCGTATTCGCAGTTGTAGAGCCAGTTCTGATTGCCGCGGTCCATCTGCACGAATTCCTGGCTGCGGATGTAGGGCTCGGTCAGATAGACCGGGTCGGTCGCGATGGTGACCTGCGACAACAGATTGCCGTGGCGAATCCAGTGCTCGACGACCATGGTCCGGTCGCTGGCGGGCATCCCGCCGCGGCGGAAGTAGCCAGCCTTGATGTGTGTGGTCGTGATCGTCAGAGTGTCGCCGTTCCACTCACCGGTGGAAAACCCCATGTAGGTGTGCGGCGCGTACTCGGGCGGATGCGGCCGTCCATCGAGCCAGATCGTCCGGCGCTGCTGGTACGTGCCCATGTACATCTCGATCGAGACCAGTTCCTGCGTGTCCGGGTTCTTCTCCTCCCAGATGCGGAACTGGTTCGGTCCGAAGAACATGTAGGGCAGCGTGTAGGGCGCGCACTGATGCTCGAGGACCGAGTGGCGCGCGACGTCCCAGCTATCGCCGAACATGCGCGCGGCATCGTTGATCGGGAGCCCGCTGAAGTCGCCGGGCTCTTCACCCGGCACGCGATCCGGCTGGTCCTCGTGATACCGGCCGGACCAGTCCCCGACAAAGCTCACCTGCGCGAATGCTGGCGACGCTCCGATCACCAGCAGGACAGCTGCGAGAATCAGGCGGTTCATTTCAGTACCTGTGTCTTGGACGTCGTGCTCTGCAGATGCTCATTGAGATCCGGCAGACACGACACTTCTTGAATGTCTTCGTCGATCACGCGGTTGAAGCGCTTTGTGCTCTTCCACTCGCCTTCCCAATGTTCCGGGTCGGTCATGGTGTATTCGATTTCGAGCTGAGGGCCCACCATCTTGAATCGCTCGACGATGTGCAGCTGTTCACCGGCGGGAATCGCCACGCCACCCTGATCCATCCAGTGGTGATCGCCACGGAAGCCGATGGTGTCTACGACCAGCGTGTCCCCTTCCCACGTGCCGACGGACTCGCCGTTGTATGTCCGGACAATGATGTCCAGATCGGTGTGCTTGCGGCCATCCGTATACACGATGCGGACGCTGTTCATGAAGCCGCTAATCATGTAGATCGCCGTCGGGATCTGCACCATCGCCATCGGCCAGTAGCGCGTCATGATGAGTGGCAGTCCGGCCGGCCAGCACTGGCCGATGTCGTCGCGATAGACCTTGCCTTCGGCGGTGTACTTCTTCGCCGCATCCCAGTGCAATTGCGCGGCGGGCGTGAGCTTCGGGTACGGCGGACCAAATCGCCACGCTTCCGGGTTCTGGCTGACGTCGATGAACCAGTTTCCTGTCACATCGAACGGCGCCTTGGGCCGGGGCTTCGCGATGTTGGCCGGAGCCAACGCGCTCAACTGCTTGCCTTCTTCAACGGTGGTGTCTGCCGCCGGCGTCGTTGACGCGGCAGGCGCCGCGGTCTGTGACGAGGGCGAACAACTGGCCGACACCATCGCCCCGATGAGGACGAATGCAGCAATCCGTCGCATGGCCGCCTACTTGGAGTCTGCCGTGCCGAGGCGCGCGGGGCGCTCGGTCAGCACGCGACCATCTGCCAGTGTCAGCGAACGGAAAATTCCCGCCGGCTCGCCGCTCCGCACTGGATTCACCACCACGGTGACCTTGTCGCCGGGCTTGATGATGTTCGACTTCCAACCCGCGCGAACGAGGTAGGTCGGGCTGGTGAGCTCGACACCCCACAGCACCTCTTTGCCCTTCTCGTCTGGAACGAGCACTTCGATCCACGTGTGCGGGTTCTGCCACCGGAATTCCTTCACGGTGCCGACCAGCTTCACTTCCTTCGTGCGATCGAACGCGGCTGGCGAGTGGTGCGCGAGAACTGGAACGGCGCACGCGAGCACCAGGGCCGCTCCGAACAGTACCTTCTTCATTGCTCCTCCTACCGACGCCCCTACCCGGGCCGGCTACCGAACGTGAACCTTGGACGAGGTACTCTGCAGATGCTCGTTCAAGTCAGGCAGACACTCGACTTCCCCGATGTCGTGATCGTCCACGCGATTCCAGCGGCGGACGCCTTTCCACTCGCCTTCCCAGTTCTTCGGATCGGTGAGCGTCATCGCGATCTCGAGCGTCTTGCCGTCGTTGATCATGCGGATGCGCTCGATGATGCGGAGCTCGTCGCTCGCCGGGACGCCCTGGTCGACCCAGTGATGGGGATCGTTGATGAAGTTCTTCGTCTCCACGACGAGCGTGTCGCCGTCCCAGCGGCCGATGGACTCACCGTTGAACGTGCGCACGACGACATCGGGATCGGTATGCGGACGGCCATCGAGATACACCACCCGCATGCTGTTCATGAACTCGCTAATCATGTAGATCGCGGTGGGCATCTGAATCATCGCGATTGGCCACACGCGCGTCATGATGATCGGCACGCCGGCCGGCCAACAGGCGCCGATGTCGTCGCGATAGACCTTGCCTTCCTTGCCTGCCTGCAAATATGCGTCGCGGTGCTTCTGCGCTTCAGGCTTCAGCTTGGGAATGGTCGCTGGCCCAAACAGCCAGCCCTGAATGCCGGGGCTGTTGTCGATGAACCAGTTGCCGGTCAGGTTGAACGGCGCCGCCGGACGCGACTTCGAAAGATTGGCTGGCGCGAGCGCGCTCAGGGGTTCAGGTGGCGTCTGCGGTTGAGCCTGCGCCTGCGCACACAGCTGCGCCGCGCCTATCGCAAGACCGGCCGCAAGCACCAGCGCACCCGCAACGCGGCGGCTAGCTGACCTAATCATCGGGACCTCCAGTGGACCGGACAGATTCTATTCCCGACGAGGTCGGAAGTCGCTGCAAAAAAGGCTCGCAACCCGTGATGCGATCTGCACGATTGGAAGTAAGATCGCACCTCCCCCGGAAATGTCATCGCAGCCAGTGAGCATGTCCGCTCTTTCAGACAGCGCGGCGACAGCACAGCTCGAGGTGCAGTCGCAGACACGGCCCGCGTTAACGGCGGTTCCCGATCGCGCCGCGCGCGAAGCGGCGGCCGCAGTCGCGCGACTCGCGTACTGTGAGCAATTGAGAGATGTGCGCGAGCGTCGCGGCATCACCCTCGCCGAGATCGCCGAGCGCAGCAAAGTGAGCGAGGGACTGTACGCCGCGCTCGAGCGCGCCGATGTGTCCCGGTGGCCCATGGGCATCTATCGGCGCTCGTTCTTCCGCGCCTACGCGCTCGCACTCGGCCTGCCAGTCGAAGCCGCGCTCAGCGAATTCCTGCTGCTCTTCCCCGAGGAAGACGATCAGCCAATATCCCCCGGGCTTGTAACCTCGTCCGGACCGTTGCGCATGACGCTGGCCGGCCGCACGTGGATGCGCACATCGCGGCTGCAACTGGTCGCGGCGCTCGTCGACCTCATCATGGTCGCCGCCACCACTGCGGCGGTGGTCTGGTGGATGCCGATCGGCATTGGCACTGTGGCTGCGGTCGTCACTGTGATTTACTACACCCTGGCCACAGCATGCTTTGCCTGCTCGCCTGCCACATGGTGGCTTCGCTCACGAGGCTATCGAAAACGCGCCAAGGCACTGCGCCTGGCACGAGGATAAACGGCGCCCTGGCGCGCTGAGCACGAGGACTAATTCATCATGGTTTTCGGTGCGTATAGGCTGAAGGAATATCAGTCACAACAAGCCTTCGACTGTAATCTTCCGGCCGCGAGAACGGAGCGGCCGGTAGTCACTCACAAACGACATCCCACGAATCGTACGTGGACGCTGACGCTCGCGGTCCTGTTGACCGCGACGATCGCGTTCGCCCAGCAGAAGCCCTTCGAACCACAAGTCGGACAGGCGGGTAAGGATGTCGTGTGGGTGCCGTCGCCCGAGGAGACGGTCAAGAAGATGATCGAGATGGGCGAGATCACGCCGCAGGACTTCGTGGTCGATCTCGGGTCCGGTGATGGTCGAAACGTGATCGCCGCAGCAAAGCGTGGTGCGCAAGCGCTTGGCGTCGAATACAACCCCGACATGGTCGAACTGTCGAAACGCCGGGCGAAGGAAGCAGGCGTCTCGGAGAAAGCGCAGTTCGTGCAAGGCGACATGTATCAGGCCGAGTTCTCGAAAGCCACGGCACTCGTCCTCTTCCTGTTGCCGAGCAATCTGCTTACGCTCCGTGACAAGTTCGCCAACCTGCGCCCCGGCACGCGCATCGTCTCGAACACGTTCTCCATTCAGGACTGGACGCCAGACAAGACGGAGACCATCGGCGGCGACTGTTCGAGCTGGTGCACCGTGATGCTCTACATCGTCCCGGCGAAAGTCGACGGGACGTGGAAGCTGCCCCAGGGTGAGCTCGCGCTGAAGCAGACGTATCAGACCTTCACCGGGACGTTCACGACCGCCGGGAAGTCAACGGCAGTCACCAACGGCAAGGTTCGTGGTACGCAGATCTCCTGGAGTGCAGACGGGCAGGAGTACGCCGGCGTCCTCAAAGGCAATCAGATCGAAGGCACCACCCGCACAGGCAGCGCCTCGACGAACTGGACGGCGACCAAGCAGTAGGGGCGACGCATTCGTCGCCCGTCTCCTATTTCGTCGACGATGGCGCAGGATTGCGGATGATCTGCGCGAAGTAGTTCGTGATCCCGTCGGGATCCGACAGCCAGATCGTCCGTAGACCCGCGCTGAAGTTCCCGAGCGGCGTATCGATCTTCACCGACTGCGCCTTCGCCTTGACGTCCACCGCTTCCACATCGCTGATGACGTACTGAATACCAGCGGTGCGTGTGTTGGCGCGGGCCGTCGGTCCAAAACTCATCACGTTGACCGTCGTCTCACCGTGGCGGAACGGATACTTCGTCACGCCGAGCAGCGCGTCTTTGACCGGCGGCAATTCATCGAGTCCCACGAAGTCGCGATAGAACGCGCGGCTCTTCTCGAGATCGGTCACCGTCAGACCAACTTCCATCGACTGATACACCGCCGGCGCGGCGTTCGGAATCACGACGAGTTCGACCCACTGGTTCTCAGGGTCGAGGACCATCGCGCGTCGACCGTTCGGCGTGTCCTGGAATTGCGGCGGCGCGTAGCCGTGCTCGACAAAACGCGCCGTCACGGACCGCTCATCGGGAAAGAAGAACGTAAAGACGCGAAGGCCGCTCACCTCTTTCACGGGACCGGATGCGTAGTCCTTCGCGGCGGGCGTCGCCTGCAGCTTCACCTGGCCACTGCCGACCTGGAACAGGATCATCGTTCCGCCACCGGGCATGCGCAGCGGCGGCAGTGCCTTGAGTCCGAGCACGTCGCCGTAGAACCCTGTCATCGTCGCTGAGTCGGTCGAGAATCGACGGAACACGTTCATCGACGGCTGCGTCGAGAGCGCGGCGAGTGACGAGGGTTTCGTCGTCTGCGCAGACGCGGTACCAGCCACGACGAGGGTGAGCACGGTGAGCGCGATCAATGTCTTCATGGTTTACCTGCCGAGAATCCAGATGACCGTGAGCACATCGCCGAGGCACACCGTACCGCCGGCATTGGTGCCTGTGGGCCGGAGCGTCAGAATCGGCGCCTCCCAGCGTAGCGTATTCGCGCGCGTCGCGCCGCTCATCTGCATCGTGCCCGTGCACGTGCCTCCGCCGGCCTGCGGTGCAGCGGTCACGGTGACATTGCCAAAGAACTGCGACTCGGGCGCATTGCCAGATACCTGTCCCGAGAATGTGGCCTGCCAGCCAGACCATGAAGGTTCCGTGAAGAGGATGGTGCCTTCAACATTTCGATCGGACTGGCGGAACGTCGCACTGATACGAGTGGGAAAGAATCGTCCGTTCTGTTGAAAGTCCGATGTGCCCGTCCAATTGCCGGCGACGGAGACAACGCCCGATGGTGGTGGCGTGTTGCTCGGTCCGCCGGGATTCCCCGATCCCTCGTCATCGTTACTGCACGAGCCGACAACGACTAACGCGGCGAGCAGCCATGCGCGGTGCTTGGACAAGTCAGCCATACAGCGCGAGATGTTAGATCGAAGTGGGCCGAATCGTGTGTCGAGTCGTGGTTCGAATAAGTCCGCGGCTCCGAGACTCTCTGAGATCGAAGGGCCTTCATTCTGGGCCGATCTGGGACATCGTGTGCGCCCGCGACCCGCGATTTCGCCTTTTTGCATCAGGCTTTTCTGGCATGGTCCACGCAGCAACCCCGGATCGGCTAACAGATTTGTGAACGACCGTGTTGATTCAACGACGTGACATTCGGCTGTCGAACGTGCTCGCGGGCCTTTCGTACGCGCTGGACCTGACCGAGGGACAACGCGAGGGCCACGCCATCCGCAGCTGTCTGATCGGCATGCGGATCGCCCGGGAACTGCGGTTGCCGTCCCAACAGCAGTCGGCGCTGTTTTATGCGCTGCTGATGAAAGACCTCGGATGCTCGAGCAACGCGGCACGATTCGCCGTGCTGTTCGGCGCCGACGATCACGGCGTCAAGGCCGATCTGAAGACGACTGACTGGCCGAAAGCGCTCGAGGCCTTCCGCTTCGTCGCGCGCAATGTGGCGCCGGGACAGTTCTGGCTGACGCGCGCGTTCCAGATGCTTGGTGTGCTGACGCGCGGGCCCGAGGGCGCTCGCGAGGTTGTGCTCACGCGCTGCGAGCGAGGCGCCGATATCGCGCGGATGCTTGGCTTTCACGACGACACGGTGCAGGGAATTCGTGCACTCGACGAGCACTGGGATGGCGCCGGTCAGCCGTACGCGTTGCGCGGCGATCAGATTCCACTGCTTGCGCGCATTGTCGGTCTGGCGCAGACCGCAGAGGTGTTCTTCACGACCTATAGCGTTGATTCCGCGTACGACATGGCGATCGCACGCAAGGCGTCATGGTTCGACCCCGAGATCGTCGATGCGTTCGTTGCGTTCCGCGCCGACATCGAATTCTGGCGAGCGATCGCCCAGGACGATGCGCAGGCTCAGGTGACGCAACTCGAACCTGCCGATCGCGTCATCGTCGCCGACGAGGATCGCCTCGATCGGGTCGCTGAGGCGTTTGCGCTGGTGATCGATGCGAAGTCACCGTGGACGGTCCAGCATTCACGCGGTGTTGCCGCGACCGGCGTCGCGATCGCCGAGGTGATGGGCTATCCCGGCGAGCAGGTTCGTGAGATCCGCCGTGCGGCACTGCTCCATGACATCGGCAAGCTCGGCGTCTCCAGTTTGATCCTGGACAAGCCGGGAATGCTTACGGACGAGGAGTTCCGGGCGATACGACGTCATCCGGTGGCCACGCGAGAGATCCTGATGCGCACGGGCTGCTTCAGGCACCTCGCCAGCGCCGCCGCATCGCATCACGAGCGGCTCGATGGAAGCGGCTACGACCTCGGCCTCGATCGCGGTTCGCTGCCGATGCTGACGCGCGTGCTGTGCACCGCAGATGTGTGCGATGCGTTGCGCGCCTCGCGGCCGTACCGGCAAAGCATGCCAATCGAACGTGTGCTGGACATCATGCGCCGCGATGTCGGGAATGCGATTGACCCGACCTGCTTCGAAGCGCTCCAGATTGCTGTTCATGACGAGACGCTCGATCGCCAGAGCGCGACCGAAGTGCCGGCGGTGAGGCTCGTGTCCGCGCTCGCCGAGGACTATCGCCAGGCGGCGTAGCTGGTTCGTGGTTGGTGGTT
>Ga0065712_10068529_pt1 | contig 10041 bp, 9 predicted proteins | sample MisRhiReplicate1_FD_59099 | JGI IMG/M metagenome (GOLD analysis project Ga0065712, IMG submission 59099) | Miscanthus rhizosphere microbial communities from Kellogg Biological Station, MSU, sample Rhizosphere Soil Replicate 1: eDNA_1 v3... | ecosystem: Host-associated > Plants > Roots >...
TGGCGGCAAGCGGGCGGAGTTCCTGAAGGAGTTCAGCCGCATCGTGCCGCTCGTGCGGGCGGAGAAGGGGTGCCTCGAGTATTTCCCCTCGGTCGACCACGCAACGCATCTGCCGGTGCAGGGGCCGTTGCGGGACGAAGTGGTTGTCGTCGTGGAAAAGTGGGAAAGCGTGGCGGCCTTGGAGGCCCATCTCATCGCCCCGCACATGATGGAATACCGCCCAAAGGTGAAGGACTTTGTGAAAAAGGTTTCCCTGCAGATTTTGGAGCCGGTGGGTTAGCTTTTCATGCGAGACATTGTTCGCCGCTTGCTTTCCGCCTTGGAAACCCAGACTCCGCTGGCTTATTGCCGCCTGGTGGAAACGCGGGGCTCCACGCCGCAAAAGGCAGGGGCGACCATGCTGGTCTTTGAAGACGGCTCGCAACAAGGGACCCTCGGCGGCGGCTGCGTCGAGGCGGAAGTGAAGCGTCGGGCCCTCGGCCTGCTCCAGGAAAACCGGAGCGAGGTCTGCAGATTCCAGCTTGATAGCGACTACGGCTGGGACGACGGCCTGATCTGTGGCGGGCGAATGCAAATCCTGGTCGAGCCCATTGCCGGCAGCGACGAGAGCCGGCAATACTTCCGGGCGCTCGCCGAGCGGATTGCCTCCGGTCAGGGAGTCACGGAGGCCATCGTCTTCGACTCCGCAGCTAGCGGCCTGGAATCGCCGGCAAGCTACCTATTCGATGCAGGCGGTTCCCGCCTGGCATCGTTACACGCGGAAGACTCTCCGCCAGCCGCTGTCACACAGCATCTTCGTCCGCTGCTTTCCCGTCCACGGCCCTACGTTCAATCCGGCATCGCCTTCCTACCGGTCCTTCCCCGCTGTCGCCTCGTGATTGTCGGCGGCGGGCACGTGGGGAAAGCCGTCGGAGATCTGGCGGTGCAGCTTGATTTTGATCTCTGGGTGGTAGACGACCGGGAAGAGTACGTGGCGGAAGAGCGGTTTCCCAAAGCCCAGCGGCGAATCGCTGGCAGCATCGACCAGGTGCTGCCGAGCCTCGAAATCACGCCCGACACCTACTGTCTCATCGTGACCCGCGGCCACAACCATGATGAAGAAGCCCTCTTCCACCTCGTCAACCGCGGCGCTCGCTACGTCGGCCTCATCGGCAGCCGGCGGAAGATCAAAATGATCTTCGATGACCTGCTCGCGGAGGGAGTTTCCGCGGAATCGCTAGCGAAAGTGCATGCGCCGCTAGGCATCGACATCGGCAGCCAGACCGTGCCGGAAATTGCCGTCAGCATTTGTGCGGAGCTGGTTGCTCATCGCAATCTAGATGGGCAAGTTCCAGGCCGACCGAAGAATATCGAAGTCTGAAACATGCCTCCCCGCTTCTTCGCCATCATCCCCGCCGCCGGCAACAGCATCCGCATGGGTGCGCCAAAGCTGCTTCTGCCGGTCAGTGGCGGATCGATGATCGAAAGAACGTTGGCGGCATGGAAGGCGAGCAAGGTAGACAGAATCGTGGTCGTCGTCCGGCCGGATGACCACGATTTGGAGAACCTCTGCCGCTCTCACGGGGCGGATGTCGTTATGCCCCCCGTGGCTCCGCCCGAAATGAAGCACTCGGTGCAGCACGGCCTCAGGTACATCGACGCAAATTTCGCCCCGACCGCGGAGGATGCGTGGCTGCTCTCGCCCGCAGATATGCCGAATCTGTCCCATCGCGTGATCAACGCACTCATCTCGGTATCCACCCAATGCCGCAATGCGATTCTTCTTCCTACGCTAGATGGAAAGCGCGGTCATCCGGTCCTCTTTCCCTGGACTCTGGCCGCCGAGGTCTTCTCGCTTTCGACCTCGGAGGGACTGAACGTCCTGCGGCAGCGGCACAAGAGCCGGGAAGTCCCCTGCGACACAGTCGAGCCCGCCGGCATTTCCGCGTTTGGCGATATCGATACGCCGGAGGATTACCAGCGGCTGAAGTGAGTGCTGCTGGCACCTTAGTTTACTTCACTCGATGCGGACGGACCGACGACGAGCTTGAGCACCCGCGGCAGGACTTCAAACGTGGCGGGGACGTTCGCAATCAGCTCGCCGTCGACGTTGAACCACATGCCGGGTTCACTGCGGACCGATATTCTACGTGCTCGGCGGAAGTGAATGAGCTCGCTGGCCAGATGCGTCCCCAGAAGAATTTGCGGTCCCAGCACGGCCAATTCGAGCATCGACGCGGCGGGAACAATGACGATGTCCGCCAGGCCGTCATTAAGTTGGGCTTCCGGGGCGACGGGAATGCCCCCGGCGACGTAGCGGGCATTCGCCACCACCATGTTGTAAAGATGCAGCTTCTGTTCTGGCTCGTCGTCGCATGCGATGAACGTCCGGTAGTCGGTGAGGTTCGGCAGGACCGCGGCTGCGGAGCGGAGATAGGCGAGCGGCCCCCAGGTTTGCTTCATCTCGTCGGTCAGAGCTTCGTTCACCAGGCCGCTGAAGCCGCCGGCGGAGACGTTGAGGAAGTAGCGGCTCTCCGCACCGGTGTAGCGAATCACATCGACCTGCTCCGTCTGGCCGGCGAGAAGAATATCGACTGCCGTCGGTACATCTGCCGGGACGTTGATGGTCCGGGCAAAATCGTTCGCGGTTCCCAGGGGCAGGATACCGAAAGCTGTCCGCCCGAAGTCGATGGCCAATCCGTTTAGCACTTCGTTAATCGTTCCGTCGCCGCCAGCCGCCACAATCAGCTCATAGCGGCTTCGCACGGCGTCGACAGCTACGCATTTGGCATCCCCGCCCCCCTTAGTCTCGACGATTTTCACCCCGGGCAGCCGCTGGAGTTGCTCCATCAACTGCTCCTGAGCGAGCGCGGTGCCGGCACGGGGATTGAGAATGACGCAGGTCTTCATGAGGCAGATTTACTATTTCGTTTTCGTCGCGGGGGGCATGGGGATGGACAAATCCCAGACCGGCATTTGCTCCTGGATTTGCGTGTAGAACTTCACCAGTTTGTCCCGCATCTCGGCCAGGCGCTGCGGCTCTTTGTCGGCTAAGTTGTGCTGCTGGGTGATGTCATCCTTGAGGTTGTAGAGCTCAAAGCTCACCAGCTTTCTGCCCTTGAGGATTTCCATATCACCTTTTTGCACAGTCCCTGAAGGAAGCTGCTCCTGCTCCCACGAGCCGAGAATCATATAATCGCCGACGCGCATCGCGGCCTTTGGACCGCTGATGGAGCGGTAGTAGTGCCAGAAGAGAGGTTGCTCTCGCTGGAGCGGCTTGTTATCGAGCAGCGAAACCAGGCTGACGCCGTCGAGCGGGCGGTCTTGCGGCGGCTTGATGCCCGCGAGCTCGCAAAAGGTTGGCAGCAGGTCGAGGTTGCAGATGGGTTCGCGGCTGGTTTGGCCGGCCTTGACGTGCACGGGCCAGCGAAGGATACCGGGAACGCGAATTCCGCCGTCGTAGACGTGCAGCTTCATCCCCCGCAATGGTCCCGGCGAGCCATGCGATCTCCAGCCGTTGGGGTAGCGGAGAAGCGTCTCTGGGCCGTTATCCGACGTGAAAAAGACCAGTGTACTCTCCGTCAGCTTCGCTTCGTCCAGATACGCCAGCAGTTTGCCGACGGCCCGGTCCATGTTCGTGACATTGGCATAATAGAGTGCCTCCCCTTCCTTTTTCGCATCGGGATACTGAGCCACCAAATCCGGCGGTGACGCAATCGGCTCGTGCGGCTCGTGGAAGCAGACGAACTGAAAGAACGGCTTTTCCTTGTCGCGGAAATCACGGAGCCACTTGATGGATTCTTCCGCGACCACTTGGCAGGAGTATCCCTGTGTCGGTCCCACCGGCTGGCCGTTGCGGACGAAGTTGACAGGGTTCTCGTGCGAAGGGCCGGCGTTGTTCTGAGTGCTCATCCAGTGCTCAAAGCCGTGATCCCCCGGCTGCGGCTGCTGTTTGGAATTGAACTTACCGTTGAGATGCCATTTGCCGACGTGGCAGGTGGAATATCCCGCTTGCTTCAAGAGCGTGGCAATCGTCACCTCTTCCTTCTTCAAATGCATCACATGCCCCGGCGGAATCCAGTCGTAAACCCCCACGCGGCTTGGCGTCCTCCCTGTCATCAGTCCCGCCCGCGACGCCGAGCAAACCGGTGCAGCGGCGTAACAATCGGTGAAGCGAATCCCCTGGCTCGCCAGCTTGTCGAGATGCGGCGTCCTGATGCTCTTGTGCCCAAAACAGCCGAGGTCGCCGTAACCGAGGTCATCGCAGAGGATCACGAAGAAATTGGGACGAGCGACCTTGTCATCCTTCCCGAATGCGGGCGCGAACCCGCAAGCGAGGATTAGTGCGACCAGAGATATACGATGGGCAAACAACATCATCAGAGAATATACCTACTAAGATCTTCATCCTCTGCAATCGTCTTGAGCTTCTCCTGCACGTACGTCGCGGTAAAAGTGACCTTTCCCATCTGCATGTGCGGGGCCTCGAAGCTCAGGTCCTCGAGCAGTCTTTCCAGAATCGTGTAGAGCCGCCGTGCCCCAATGTTCTGAGTCGTCTGATTGACTCGGAAGGCGAACTCCGCCAGAGCGTCAATCGCGTCGTCGGCGAATTCCAGCTCGACTCCCTCGGTCTTGAGGAGGGCGGAATACTGCTTCGTGAGCGAATTCTGCGGCTCTTTGAGGATGCGGACAAAGTCATCCTTGGTCAGGTCCTGCAATTCCACGCGGATGGGGAAGCGGCCTTGCAATTCCGGCATCAGGTCGCTGGGCTTGGCTTTATGAAATGCTCCGGCGGCGATGAACAGGACGTGGTCGGTGCGGATCTGGCCATAGCGGGACTGGATGTGCGTCCCTTCCACGATGGGGAGTAAATCTCGCTGCACTCCCTGGCGGGAAACATCCGCTCCGCGAGTTTCGCTGGCGACGATCTTGTCGAGCTCGTCGATGAATATGATGCCAACGTTCTCCGCCAGCTCCACGGCGGCGGCGTTGACCTTGTCGGGATCAAGAAGAGCCTCCGTTTCCTGCTCCAGCAGAATCTGCCGCGCCTGGGAAACCGGCAGCTCACGGCGGGAAGTGTGCTTGGGGAGCGGCAGCTTGTCGAGCAAGTCCTGGATGCCGAAATCCATCTGATCGAGGCCCATGCCGCCTACGAGCACAGGTGTCGCTTTGTGTTCGGTAGTAAGCTCGATTTTCTCGTCTTCCAACAGCTCGGTCCGCAGCATCTCCCGCATCTTTTCGCGGTCGCGGGTGAATTCCTCGTCCTCTTGTGCTGCGCTACCTTTTGCCTTCAACAACTTGTCAAGCAATTGCTCTTCGACGCGCTTGTTGGCTTCGTCTTCGACTTTCGTCCGCTCCGCGGATTTGACCAGCCCGATCGCGTTCTCGACGAGTTCGCGGACCATGCTTTCCACGTCGCGGCCGTAGTAGCCGACTTCCGTGTATTTGGTCGCCTCGACTTTGATGAAGGGAGCGCCAGTCAACTTCGCCAGGCGGCGGGCGATTTCGGTCTTGCCGACGCCGGTGGGCCCAATCATCAGGATGTTCTTCGGAGCCACCTCCTGCCGCAGTTCTTCGGGAAGGTGCTGCCGCCGCCAGCGATTGCGGATGGCGATGGCCACGGCCCGCTTGGCGTCGTTCTGCCCCACGATGTAGCGGTCCAGCTCCGCCACGATTTCCCGCGGCGTCAAATCCCGCGGCACAATCGGGGCTGGGCCGGCACCTTTCAGCTTCCGCACGGAAGTTCCTCCACGACGATATTCTTGTTGGTGTAGATGTCGATGTCGGCGGCAATGGAAAGAGCCTCACGGACGATGTCGCTCGCCGCGAGCTGTGAATGTGCCCGCAAAGCCCGGGCCGCGGCGACCGCATAATTCCCGCCGGAGCCGATGCCGATAATGCCATCGGTCGGCTGGATGACATCGCCGGTGCCGCTGACCAGGAGGGAGTTTTTGGCGTCGGCGACAATCATCAGCGCCTCCAGCCGCCGCAGAGCCCGGTCGGTCCGCCATTCCTTCGCGAGCTCCGTCGCCGCCCGCGGCACGTTGCCGGGAAAATCCTTGAGCTTGGCCTCAAACCGCTCCAGAAGGGCAAACGCATCCGCGCTGCTGCCGGCAAACCCGCACAGCACGCTCCCCTCCTTAAGTCGGCGGATTTTCATGGCATCCGCCTTCATGATGGCGGTGCCGAGCGTCACCTGGCCGTCGCCGCCAATGGCCACTTTGCCGCCGTGGCGGACCGTGAGAATGGTGGTGGCGTGGAATTTGTCCATGCGGACATTGTGACAGGGGAATTGGCTCTTCTCTAGGGCGCGGACTGACCTTGTCCGTCCCCGCCATTTCGGGTACATCCTTCGCCCGGCGGATTCTCCTTTCTGCTGTCCGGTGCTGCTATGCGCGCTCGCAATCTCGTTCTGTTTGCCTTCACGGCATTGTTGCTTCCCGGCTGCGCGCCGCATGCGAAGCTGCTGGTCTGGCGGCCGGCGGCGGAGGAGATTCAGGGAGTCAATAAATTGGTGATCCTGGATCTGGACGGCGAAGAGCCGTACGGGCGGATCGCCCGCGGGGCGCTGGAGGCTCAGTTCGCGGAGAATCGGCACTACACGCTGGTGGATCCGGCCGTGCTGGGGCCGGCGAGAAGCATCAAGAACGGCGAAGGAACGACCGACGTCTCCGCCGCTCTGGCTGCGGCCAAGTCCGCGGGGGTGGACGCCATCCTGACCGGCCAGGTCGTCAGTTACAAAGTGGATGACGCCGAGCAGCGTGATTCGCATGTTTCCTTTGGGGAAAGCACCGGCAAGGGGAAAGGTGCGTCGTTCAGCGCCTTCGGCATCGGCATTGACAATAACCACACAATCACTCGGGAGGCCTCCGTCTCGCTGACGGTCAAGCTCCTCGACGTGCACTCGCAGCAGGTGATAGCGGTACGCGAGTCGTCTCACCATGTCGTCGCCCAGCAGGTGAACGGCGAAGGCGCGCTGCCAGCTCGCGAGCGGGTGCTCACCGAGTTGCTGACTACGTGCGCCAAGGATGTGGTCGCACTCATCGCCCCGCATTATGTTCCGGCTGATGTCACGCTCGCCTGGCAGTACTACGGAAACGGAACCGACGACGTCAGCCGCGGCAACGAGCTCGCCAAACAAGGAGATTGGCCCGGCGCTGCCGCGTCCTGGGAAGCAGCCCTCAAGCTCAACCCCGCCAGCCATGCCGCACTGCACAATCTGGCCGTGGCTGCGGAAGCACGGCACGATTTCCCCACCGCCATAAGGAACCTCAACAAGGCAATGGCTTCCTACCCCTCCACGCTTTATCACGAGACGCAGAAGCGGATCAAGGATGAGCAGGTTCTGTATCTGGCCGCTTCGCGGCAAGTTGACGCCAAACGGAGTGCGCCATCGCTGGTGCAGAATCAGGCAGCTCCGCAAGAAATGCCCGCTTCGTTTGAAACGCCCGTGCGACTGCCACCCGCAGAGTAAGGCCAAGTTTTACATCGCTTGCCGCCCGACATACGGATTCGTCTCCATCTCTTCTCCAATCGTCGTTGGCTCACCGTGTCCCGGGTAGACCTCGGTTTCCTCGGGCAGAGTAAACAGCTTGTCTCGAATGGAGGCAAAGAGCTGGTCAAAATCTCCGTCGGGAAAATCCGCGCGGCCGATGCTCCCTTGAAACAGCACGTCCCCGCCAAATACCACCCACGGCTGCTGGTCCTTGGAGATGAAGACGACGTGTCCGCTGCTATGGCCTGGCGTCTCCCGCACCAGAAAGCTCATGCCGGCGGCATCCACGACATCCCCTTCCCGAACCAGGCGGTCAGCGGCGGGGCTGACTAGCGGCGCACTGAACATGGCCGACAGATTGAGCTCGGGGTCGACCAGCTTTTCCGAATCCCCTTCGCCAATAATTAGCGGAGCTATTGGAAAGGCGCTCTTCATCGCGGCATTGCCGGCGATATGGTCGGCATGCCCGTGGGTGCAGAGGATCGCGGCTGGTTCCAAGCCAGAATCTGCCAACACCGCCAGGATGCGGCCAGGTTCCAGACCGGGGTCGATGACCACGCAGTCGGCCCGTCCCGGCAGTCTGACCACGTAGCAGTTCTCCCCGAACATCCGGGAAGTGACTGTTCTTATCCAAATGCCTGGCGGATTCAAAAAACTACCCTCGCTTCGAGTTTTCAATCGCAATACAATATGACGCGTGCGGAATGCCTGCCTGAGATGCCCCCTTTTAGGACTGGGCAAGCGTCACAGGATGGCCCCTTCGCTGTAATAATTACCTGGATTGTCGGGCGATAACACCGAAAGGACAACTGTTGCCGCGCGCCTCGTAACCTCCATTTTGGCCTAAACTTAAAGCCGGTAATGAGTTAAGATGGTCGCCTTTGCCCGCAGATACTCGGGCGCGCCACTTGCGAATCCAGGTCCTCGCCCGCAAACATTTCCCATACCGCCCAAATCAAGGAAGATTCTTCGCTGACCTGTGGCCTCCTCGCCACCACGAGCGACAGCCGGAATCCCCCGAAGGAGCAGAGCCCAATGATGAATTCCCAGAACAGCCGCCGCAGTTTCCTGCTGGCACTGGCAGCCGCCGGAACCGGTCTGGCTTCCGGCCATGTTTTTTCCCAGGACGCCAAGCTGAAAGAGCCAATCCTCCGGGTCGCTGCTGCCGGCAATATCGGAGGGGTGGACATTCCCCAAGCTGCCGCGGGAGAACACCCGCTGGACCCCGCATTGAAACACGCGTCGGACGCGCTCAAGCGGATTCAGGCGGAGATCAAAGACTACGAGTGCCTGATGGTGAAGCGGGAACGGATTCGTGGCGTGCTTAACGAATACGAGTACATGTACGCCAAAATCCGGAACCACAAGGAAGAAAACGGCAGGATGGTGACGCCCCTGAGCGTCTATCTCAACTTCCAAAAGCCGGCCAACATCGCCGGGCGAGAAGTGATCTGGGTCGAAGGAGCCAACGGCGGCAAGCTCTGCGCCCATGAAGGGGGATTGCTCGGCCGCCTGCCGGCGGTGTGGCTCGACCCGAAGGGGGCGATGGCCATGCGCGGTAACCTCTACCCCATCACCGAAATCGGCATCGAAAACCTGGTTTCCAAGCTGGTTGAGCGGGGGACACGGGAAAAATTGGCGGATCCCATGGGGGTCGCGACGGTCGTCACCGTCACGCCGGGAGCCAAGCTCGACAAGCGTCCCTGCACCCTTCTGGAAATCTCGCACCCGGAGATGAAAGGTGGGTTTGAGTTCCAACTCGCTCAGGTCTTCATCGATAACGAGTATAACCTTCCCGTCCGCTACCTCGCCTACGGCTGGCCGGAACCCGGCGCCAAGGCGAGTCCGATCCTGGAAGAATTCAACTACACCAAGATCAAGTTCAACGTTGGCCTGAACGACAACGACTTTGAGCCATCCAACCCGAACTACAAGTTTCGGGGGGTCGGCAGCCCGAATGCACCAGTAGATGAGAAGGAAATTGCCCGCAAGCGGGAAGCGGCCGAGAAGGGCCGATAGGCTCCGATGCAGTTTAGGCTCTGCCGGATCAATTCCATCAAAATTACAACCTCGCACCGCTTTTGGGCCGTGCGAGGTTTTTTGTTGTAGGATTGCGGTATGCGCCACTCGTCCAACCTTGGCGTTCGGCTGGCCCGCATCGCCCTGCGTGGGCTGAAAATCGCCGCCGTCGCTTACTGCCTGGTGCTCCTCGTGCTCCTCTTCCTGGAAAACATGCTGGTCTACCCCGCTCCGCGGTATCCGGAGGGTGATTGGCAGGCGACATGGCTGGAACACGAGGACATCTCTTTCAACTCCGCGGATGGAACGATGCTGCACGGCTGGTATGTCGAACATCCCCGGCCCAAAGCGGTAATTCTGTACTGCCACGGCAACGGCACGCACGTCGCGTACATCGCGGAATTTCTGGCGGAAATGCGGGACAAATTCCAGGTTTCCATCTTTGCCTTCGACTACCGTGGCTATGGGCGAAGCGAAGGGAAACCGGCCGAGAAAGGGATTTTGGAGGACGCAGACGCCGCCCAGGAGTGGCTGGCCAAACGAGCCGG
>Ga0065712_10001771_pt1 | contig 10040 bp, 9 predicted proteins | sample MisRhiReplicate1_FD_59099 | JGI IMG/M metagenome (GOLD analysis project Ga0065712, IMG submission 59099) | Miscanthus rhizosphere microbial communities from Kellogg Biological Station, MSU, sample Rhizosphere Soil Replicate 1: eDNA_1 v3... | ecosystem: Host-associated > Plants > Roots >...
TTGCGGCGCTCCCGGGGCCTCCAAGCCTCGATCAGCACAATAGGGCTCTTCATCGCGCGACATCCAGGATGGCTTCATCAGACACGCTGTTGCACAAACCCTGTTGGATTGAGCAGCAGGACGCGTTCGGCACTGGAGAGGTTGGTTGGCCGCCACGTCTGACGGCAAATGGACGAGAGGCGTCGGTGCCCGAAGATAAACATACCAGTTCCGAATGCTACCGGATCGCTGGTCGGGGACTGTATTTCCTTCGCTCGTGTCGCTCTGCCGGCGGTTGTGTTGTTCCTCGGCGGAGACCTTTGACTCGCCGTGAAGCGCTGTCTTTGACGAGCAGTACATCGAGTCAGCGCGGAGCTCAGCGGTTGTGGAATACGTGAAACCCGCCAGAACGCTAGAAGGCCAATCTCGCGCCTAAAACAATTCGCCGGTTACCGCCATTAGTCGCCCATTGATTCAAGAAATTGATTCCTGAATTCAATGCGCCATTGGGAATGCCGAAATTGCGAGAGTTGAAGGCATTGAACATATCCGCTCGTATTTGAATCCGAACACCGTCTGACACGCGCGTGTTCTTGCTGATCCCAAGATCGACCAGATTCAGGCCGTCCGATCGCAGAATATTTCGGCCCGCGTTTCCTACCAACTGTCCGTCGTCGAGCCCTCTGAAAAGATTCGCGCCACCGGCGGCCAAAACCTCGTTGATCGTCATCCTCGAGAGATCCAAATCTGTATTTAGATTCGGACGAATCGGATTTCCGGAATGGAAAGGATCCATACCAAGCGTGACCGTAAAAGGTGCGCCGCTCTGAAACGTGAAGATTGAACCAAGCTGCCACCCGCCAAAGACCATGCCCCTCAATCCGGTTTGGTGCTGATAGAACGGAAGCTCGTACACAAAGTTCCCCGTCAGACGGTGCGGGCGGTCATACCCCGAACGCGCGCGGTCAGCGCGACGATCGAGCGAATTTTGCGCGCGGCCAAATTCCGCCGACGAAGCAGCAATGACGTCGGTCACATCGTCTATGAGCCTGCTCCAGGTGTAATGCAGGCCGGCACTGAAACTACGACTCAAGCGCTTTGTCAAACCTACCTGAAGAGCGTTGTAGGTAGAGCTCGAGGCATTTGTGTACAAGTTGACTATTCCTAGGTTGGGATTCACGCGAGGGCATGGGTCTGTTGGGAGCGGAAGGCACGGATTCCCATCGACGTTTTGCAACAACCCGGTTCCTCGCGTTCTTATGTACCCGGTCTTCAGTACGAGATTCTTCGCTAACTCACGTTGTGTCTCAACCGACATTTGATCTGTCGCCGGAGAGCGGAGGTCAGTCGCAAGGACAGATCTGGTGAAACGCTGCGCCTGAGACAAATTCGGCACGGTCGTATCCTGGATGGCTTCGAAAGCATTGTCTCCCGGCATTCTCGGAGTTGCGACGAAGGGAAACGAGCTACCCATATTCACCACGATATTCATGAAGATCGGGTCGTAGGTTCGCGCATAACCGCCACTGACGACGAGCTTGTCGCCTCCGGTGAATAAGCCGATGACCCCCTTCGTGCCCGTCTGCGGATTCCAATTGAAGCCAATCCGTGGCATCAGATTATTCGTATCGGTTTCCGGAAGGGATCCCAGCTTGAATAGCGGGTTATTGTCGTTAGCAGCCAGGATCCGGCCATTGAGTCCCCTCAAGTAACCGAACTGGTACCCCGGATACTCGTAGCGAACTCCAAGCGTGAGGGTCAGGTTCTTCCGGATCCTCCATTCATCCTGAGCAAAGGCATAGAACTCATGCCAGCGATAAAAGCCGCTACTCTCGCCGCCCGGCAGCAGGAAATTCTTGGTAGCCGCGCTGGCGGAATCGTTCACAAGGCTCGAGAGGGTGTCGTACGTCAAGGTTCCCCTCTGGTTCAGAATCCCCAGGAGCCTCGCATCCGTCCGGCGCAATTCAACGCCAAACTTCATACTGTGCGCGCCGGTGAAATGTGAAAAGGCGTCAGAAATCTGATAGGTGTCATGTTTTCGAAATCCGGGCAGTGCGGGAGAAAAGCCTAGTCCCCGGGAAAGCGATTGAATCATCCCCAGATCCGTGATCGACATTGAAGGAATCGTCTTTGATAACGGAAACTCAGCATCGCCTCGCGAGCTGAATCCTAGCCATGCGAGCCGGGCCTCATTCGAAGATCTATTCGTGAGAACGCTGTTTAGGACGATCGCCAGGGCCTTCGAGCTCACTGTGTTAACCGTTGTCAGCCCGGGCGGTGTCACCGGACCGCCTCCGGACGAGTCTTGCGAATCGAATCGATAGCGGGCGTAGAAGACATGCCTCTCGTTAAACCTGTGATCGAGTCTCAACGAGCCCTGGTGGTCATCAAATACAAACCTGGACGAGCCTGTGAAATCGCCGAGCTCCACGCTCCGGAGTGGCTCCCCAGGAATCGTAAATGTCTTGGACGTGCCGTTTGGTATTCCTGCGGGCACGGATCTCAGAAGCACCTGAACTTGAGGACGATCGCCGGCAAATGATTGCAATACGTCTCGCCCAGCAGCGGTCGGCGCTCCGTTCACGGTGGGACCAGACACCAGAGATCGATCGGACCATCGCTGGTAATCACCAAAAATAAAAGTTCTATCGGTACCTTTCCAGACACGATCGTCCCCTTCGCCAAAGGTCGGAAGTGTCAACGGGCCGCCGAACGTAAAGCCGACCTGATTCTCATTGCGTTGTGGAGCCCATCTTCTGGCGTCGCTGGCGGCGTCCTTATTGCAGAAGCCGGTCGGAGCACCTGTGGCAACCTTGTCGAGGTTACTGCATGCATTCAAATGCTGGTCGTTGTGAAACCAGAACAATGAGCCGTGGTAACTATTCGTGCCCGATTTACCCACGACACTGATGATCGACGCCGCGTTGTGACCGTATTCAGCCCTGAATTGATTGGTGATGATGCTGACTTCCTGGATTGCATCCGGATTGTTCAGCGCGACCTCGGCGCCGGTGAACGTGGGGTCGTTCATATCCTGACCGTCGAGCATGTAGTTGTTCGAACGAAGTCGTCCGCCATTTACCGACACACTTTGGAGTTGGTTAAAAGTCGCTTGGCCGGTTACCAGCTGGATGACGCCCGGTGTGGATAGCAGTACGTTCAAAGCACTACGGCTCGTTGAGATCGGCAGTTCAGAGAGACGACGACTATCGAAGCGCGTTTTTACCTCGGCAGTGCTGGAGTTCAGCCACGACGCGTTGTCGGTGACAGTAATGGACTCCTCGATCGAGCCCAGCTCCAGCACTGCATCGAGGATGGCATCCTGAGCGACATCGACTGTTATGCGGGTATGTACATGCTTCTTGAAGCCCGCCGCCTGGATCGCTATTTCATATGGTCCGGATGGAATGTCCATGAGGCGGTAAAAGCCAGACGAATTCGTTACCGCCGCCGGACGCACGAAACCTGTCTCCGTATTCCTTCCAACCACCGTAGCGCCCACAACCACCGCATGGTTCTGATCAGTTATGGTGCCCGAAATGCTGCCCGTTGAAGTTTGGGAGAAAGCCGGCCCAGCGCAGCCTAAGACGATGAAAAGAACAACTATCCGCACAACCGGAACGGTCGCGTTATAAACCGACACGGCGCTTGATGTCCTTGAAGCGCGGCTCGTTCTGGACGTCCTTCCAAAACAACGGGCTCTTTAGCATGATCAGCTTCGGGTCATGAATGTCATACGCCTTCTCCAGCCATTCAAGGGCCTGTTCCTTGTCACCGAGAGCGCTGTAAACCATCGCAATGTGAGAAGGCGGAACGAAATGCGACTTTGAACGCAGGAGCAATTGGTCAAGGATCGCACGGGCCTCTCCAGGTTTGCCGGCATCTACTAGGATTCTGCTGAGGCCTACGTCCGACCATGTCTGGTCAGGTGAAAGGGTTCTTGCGAACTGGGATTCGGCTATAGCTTTGTCGTATTCCTTCCTCTGGCTATATACAGCGGCAGCCATGATATGTGAAAAGTAATAATTGGAATCGAGGGAGATCGCGTACCGGATTTGTTCCAGCGCCTTGTCAAGGTCTCGGCCGCCCCCTACTCGAGAGGCGAAGAATGGCTCAAACGGCTCCAGCTCCGCGGCGCGATTTTTTTGGACGATCGCCTCGTCGCGTCTCCCCATCCATGCCAGGAAGTCACCATACTGAAAATGCGAGATCGCACTGTTTGGGTCCAGTTCCAGAGCGCGTTGAAATTCTTTCTCAGCTTCCGCCCAGTTCCGATCGTACTCGTAACTGCCAGCGAGAGCGCTGTGCCCTTCCGCCAGTTCGTCGTCGAGTGCCACTGCCTTCTGCGCGGCATCTTTTGCCAGCACTAACTCCGACGGCTGGCCATCACAGCACATCGTAAGACTGTAGCGTGCGCTGAACATCGCGGCGTAGGCTTTCGCGTATGAGGGGTCCTTCTTTATTGCTTGCGAGAAAAGGTCAATTGCTTTCCTGATGTCCTGCTCGGTTATCTTGCGAGCGTGATTTACGCCGCTAAGGTAAAGCAGATAGGCAGCAGAGTTGTCGGTGTCATGCTTCGCGACCTTGTCTTGAGTCTTATCCGTGATCGGGACGTTAAGTTGGCCAACGACATCTCGTCCCAATTCGCTCTGCAGGACGACCAGACCTGATTCGTTCAGAGGATAGGTCTGCCGCCAGAGATTATTTCCTTTCCGCGAATCCAGCTCAACCCGGAGAGTGAGGTCCTCACCGGTTCTGATCAGGTACCCGGACAGAACTGCGACGACATTCAGCTCCTGGCCTACCTTTCGTGCATCGGAGTTCGCTCCTTTCTTGACCTCCAGACCCGGAACTTTTGAGAGACTCTCAATTAGAGTGTCCGCCAGGCCGGCAGAAAGATATTCGAGGTCGGGGTTCCCGGATTCGTTCGCGAAGGGCCTGACGGCGATCGAGTTGATCGAGGGATGGCGGAAGAAATACGTATAGCTGAGCGCAAGGGCGGCCACCAGAGCGACTACCCCAATCGCAGCAAATGACGTGCGGCGCCTGGGCCAGTGCGGCCGCGATTTGGGTAGATCATTGACTTCCGGATTAGTCTGACGCCAGACGGACGGGTTCGTTGGGCGGTCGTTCACCGGCTGCGGTTCCTGAATGGGACGCCCGAGCCGCGCTTCAAGCTCTCGGTCCTGCTTCAGGTTCTGCAAATCGAGATGCAGCTCTCGTGCGGTCTGGTATCTCTCATCCCGGTTCTTGTGCAACGCCTTTTCGACTATCCGTTCCAGCGCGTCGGGCACTTCTGCCGAGTGGCCGGCGAGCGGCAATGGCTCCTTTTCCAGAATTGAAACGATCACGTGACTCGGCGTCTCCCCCTTGAAGGGAATACTTCCGGCCAACACCTCGTAGAGCAAGACCCCCAGACTCCAGATATCAGTGCGCGCATCCACTTCCTGCCCGCGCGACTGTTCCGGGGACATATAGTTGACTGTGCCCATCACGATCCCCGGATCAGTGTTGATTGGTGCTTTGGTCTGAGCGTCGGTATCGACCGCGGAAGTCCGGGGCAGCGTGAGCTTAGCCAGACCAAAGTCCAGCACTTTCACATAGCCATCACCTCGGAGCATGATGTTCTCAGGCTTGATGTCGCGATGGATAATCCTCGCAGCGTGCGCCGCCGTCAGCGCGGAGGCTACTTGAGTGGCCACCGCGAGCGCTTCGTCAACCCTTAGTCGCCCGGCGCCGAGATGCTCTCGCAGGGTCACACCTTCGATGAATTCAGTGGCGATGAAATGTGAAGCGTCCAGGTGGCCGATCTCGTGAATCGTCACGATATTCGGGTGATTGAGGGCCGACGCCGCGCGAGCTTCCTGCTCAAAACGATGAACTCGCTCGGCGTCTATAGTGAACCGGGCAGGCAACAGCTTGAGAGCAATGCGACGGCCCAGCTTGGTGTCCTGCGCCAGGTACACCACACCCATCCCGCCTTCGCCCAGCCGCTCGATGATTCGGTAATGGCTGATTGCCTGGCCGATGAGCGCTCCACCCAGCGAGCCCGCCACCACGGCGGCGTCGATCTCGATCGCCGGCCGTTCGATGAAGTCTGCGGATTCCTCGTAGGCCAAAATGAGCGCATCAACTTCAGCGCGCATTTCTCCGCTGTTCGCGCATACCTTACCGAGATAGCCCGCTCGCTGCTCCGGGGGCAGATCAATCGCGGTCTGGAAAATCTCTTCGACCTGTTCAAGGTTCAAAGGAGACATAGACGGACCTTCGGGCCTGATCCGATTCGGTGGACGGGTCAACTACCTCGCTCTTGTATCGTCGGCCTTTGTCGAAAAGAGTCGACGATCGGGTCGTCGTGATTGCTATCGGTGGTGTGCTTGAACCGTTTCCCCTTTGGAAAGATGTCCACCGAACCGGATCAAGTCCACCTTCCAATTACATAAGCGCCAAACGATACGGAAAGCTGGCATCGGTTTCTACCAATTTGGAGTGGCACGCGCATCTTGCGCGTAATTCACGGGCGGGACGCCCGTGCCCCTTTCCCGCTCAACCTCCCGAGCTGGTCACGGCCCTGTAAAGCCAGGCTCTGGCCCAGCGCCAGTCGCGGTTGATGGTGGTGGGATTTACCTTGAGCACTTCGGCGGTCTCTTCAATGCTCAGACCGCCAAAGTATCGTAGTTCGACCACCTTGCTGCGTCTGGGATCAGCTTCTTCGAGTTGAGTGAGCGCTTCATCGAGCGCGATGAGTTCATGAGCCCGCTCCGGGGCCATGACGACGGCTTCATCAAGCGGAACGTGTTGAACATCGCCGCCCCGTTTGAGGCGGCGTTGAGCACGGGCATGGTCGATCAGAATATGCCGCATCACTTGCGCGGCAACGCCAAAAAAGTGTGCCCGATTTTGCCAGTGAGTGTCCCCTTGATCGACGAGTCGAAGATANGCCTCGTTGACGAGGGCAGATGTTTGCAGAGTATGGTTTGGGCTCTCGGCCCGCATGTAGTGATGNGCGAGCCGGCGCAACTCTTCGTGCACCAGCGGTAGAAGTTTATTCAGCGCGGCCTGGTCGCCGCGGCTCCAATCCATGAGGAGTTGGGTAACTCCATGTGACGTGGGGGCCGCCATCCTAACCCTCCGTTCTGGGCCACCAGGAACTGCTCCTTGCGGTGCGGATTGTAACACCGTTCAACGTCGCAACGCCTTACCGCTCCACCCTGCTCAAAACGTCCAGAGAAATCAGCCGCGGCAATCCTCATGACAAGTTCCTGATCGATTCGTCGCTTACCAGAGTGACGGGGAACATGGCTTGACTCACCAATGAAGGAAAAGGCGTTATGAAGAAGATGACACCTGCCTCAATCACGTTAGCGATCGTGGCGATCGTTAGCGCATTCGCGACGTCGGGATCCACCATCAGCGCCCAGGACCCCCCTCAGCGAAGTCTTGTAGGGGTGTGGTTTACAGAAACCACTCGCAGAAACTGTGACACTGGAGAACCGATTGCCACAAACCGAACTCAGGTGACGTTCGCAGAAGGTGGCACATTCCTTGAGACTATCGGCCCCAGCATATCTCGAAGTGCGGGTAACGGAATTTGGAAACGCGAGCACGGATGGAACGAGTATTCCTTTACCCTCCGGTTCATGCGATACGACGCGTTCGGCTCGTTTATCGGAAGCGGGGTTGTCAGGGCAGCGATCACACTCGACGAGACGGGTGATCACAACACGTCAATCGCAACCAATGACGTCCTTGACGTCAACGGAAATGTCATTGGAAGCGGATGTGCCACGAGTGTCTCAACCCGCTTTCAATAGCATAGAAACCGGAGTCAGGTCTGAGCCCGATCTCCCGATCCCGTAAATTTCCATAATCCAGCTGGAGACTCATTGTGACTGTCGAAGGGGAAGGGCGTTTGCTCCCTCTTCCCGCGTCTCCTGGCAACGGTTCCATTTCCAGCATGGCGTGCGGCGCGCCCAGCGGCGCAGTGAGCACGGAATCACGCTCGCTCAACAGGAGTTGACGATGTCGCGGCACCTTCGGCTCATTGCAGTCTGTGCAGGCCTGCTGGCGGGCGTCGGATGCTCTAGGGAGCACCGACTCCCGACCGAACCCACCCCCTCGGGTCCGACTGCACCGACTGGGCCCGATGCGCCCCCGCCTCTGCCCGCTGCGCAACGTCTGGCAGCGCTCACGTTGTTCGATGCAGCCTTCGTGCATGAGGCGTTGACGACATCCCCGCTCAAGTTCGCGAGTTGGGACGGCCAAGTTATATGGAGCAACGGCCCTTGCATGAACCACATCAATGGACAGCCAGAGTCATACGGTTCACTGCGGGGCACCCTCGACGGCAGTTCGTCGCCGACGGCAGGAACGTTCCTGCCAACCGGCAGCCACACGTATGTGGTGTCTTTCAGCGATTGTCAGGTGGATGATTTGTCCGGGGTAGAACTGAATGGAGTGGCTTCGGCAGCCTACCGTGCTGCCGACTGGAGCAACCTGGCCGCGACGGTCGCGGCCGATTCGCTGCGCGGTCGCGGGCTGGGTCTTCTCAGTTATCTCGATGACGTGACGGCGGACGGCTCGGCCGTCTGGACGAGCGTGGGCTCGAACAGGCACACCACCACTTACACCCCGGCCACCGGATCCCGGCTGGTCAACAATTCGACGGGCAACGTGGCCACATTTGGAGGCGGTTCCTACTCGGTCATCCCATACCCACCCCCGCAAGGCAGCGGAGACGGCTGGGAATACCGATTTGACAATCTCAAGGTCGCCATTAACGGCACCGAGTACACACTTAGCGGGAGCCTCCAGATTGTATTCGGACTCAGGTTCGGCCCGATCTACACCGGCGAGATTCGAATCATCAATGATGGAACGGCGGCGGCGCGTATTTACGGCGACGTCCGCAACGCTCTGACCGTCGAAGTCCTGGTGCCGCTCGTGCCCCTCTAGCGGCGGCCCTTCATTGTCTCCCGGTCCTGNTGGTAGCTGTGTCCACGATGACCCACTTTGATCGCCAGAGGATGAGNCAGAACATTCGCCGCGTCCAAAAGCTTCAAGTGGGGCNGCTGCACCGAACGAAACGGCGTCGAGTTGGCGGACGCCGGTCGGCNCTGGCCGCGAGTGATTGGCACGCCAAGCGCCGCGAAACCGCTCGTGTGATTGCGTCCATTTCACCGGCTCGTTCCGGCGTGCCGGGTGGTGCCGTGCGTTTCTGTTTGCCTCTCGGATGCGGCGGCAGGGCGCTCGACAAACTGCGTCTGAAACGGCCCGCCCGCTTTTCCGAGAACATCGACCTCGTGCAGACAAAGGCTGAAGCGGCCGGGCCCATGATGGACGCACCCCGCGGCGTCCTCGACCCGTGGCTCGGCAAGCCTAAGTGGAAACGGACGGAAGGGCGGGTGACCGTCGTCACCAGGACGACTGCCGGAGCGAGATACAAGAGACCAGGTGCGTCGTCGGATTCCCCAAGGCATCGACCATGACGCCCTACCTGAGAAACGCGATCATCAGCTCAACTGCGACCTGTGCGACGTCGCCGCCGATATTCGCGAGTTAGACGAGATGCCTGGTCCATCGAGGGAACGGCATGACGACCAGATCTGCAGCCGATAGCGACTTCGATGCGCCGGACTACGGGATCGCCACGTTCATGACCAACCTGTTGACCGCAGCAAGGAGCCCTTCTGGTAGCAGGCGAGCACCAATCTCCTCAAGTTCGTGACTCCCTGCACCGGGTGTTCGATGAGTAAGCCACGCTCTTTCAGGTCTACGAACACGTCACCAATGCCGACAAACTCCGCACCGGCATCGATGAAGGGGAGCGGCACTTCCGCGCGAACCATCGCCGGATCGTCGTAGACAAATGCGAGCACCTTCTCACGCCCGTTGCTGACAGGCTGGGTCTGGCACGACGCCGTGACCGCCACTCGCGCGTGGGCCGAATAGTCCCGCCGACCTCGCGGAGGTATTGGGATTCCGCCGGGCCCGTGGACGTCGAGCACGCCACCCCACCGGCACGCTGGGCCGACAAAGACCGCCCAACTGGATGGGCGCGT
>Ga0065712_10068533_pt1 | contig 10024 bp, 10 predicted proteins | sample MisRhiReplicate1_FD_59099 | JGI IMG/M metagenome (GOLD analysis project Ga0065712, IMG submission 59099) | Miscanthus rhizosphere microbial communities from Kellogg Biological Station, MSU, sample Rhizosphere Soil Replicate 1: eDNA_1 v3... | ecosystem: Host-associated > Plants > Roots >...
GCGATTGATCGCGGATGGATCTTTCGGCGCTCTGCGATCTCTGCGGCTAATGAGACGGTTCCCAGAGATCGACGGGCCAATGCTGTGCGCCCCAGGGGAAATCCACGTCGATCGTCGCGACGCGCATGTAGTGCGCGGCGACCAATCCGTCCGGGATCAGGCCGGGACGCCGGTTGCGGATGATCAGATCGAAGCGCTCTCCTGTGATGCCGGTGTCGATCTCTCTCTGAAAGCTGTCCCAGCGCGCTTGCAATGAGGCGGCCGGAACCAGTCCAGGCCATCGCCGATCGCTGCCGGCGGCGCCGAAGTACTGAGAGTGACCGGAATCGAAGACCGGCTGACCGGAAAGGGCGATCGCGCCGGCGACTTCGGTCGATCCGAGGACGTGTCTGTGCGACCGGATCGCGTCCGACAACTGTGCGGCGGCTGCTTCGGCGTCGCGGAATCGACCGAACGTCAACGGAAAGTAGGGCGCGTTCATGACGAACGCGATGGGGAGCGCCACAATCACCAGCGCCCGCGCCCACGATTGCTCGTCGAGGTGAGGTAACAGCGCCACCATCAACAGCGGCGTGACGAGCTGAAACAAATATGTCATGTGCGCGCCGGGGTGACCGCCGAACACGGCCAGAAACACGGCGCCGTTCACCGCGCTGGCAAAGGCAAATGGCGAGGGACGGGTCCGCATTCGACGCAGCACGCTGCCGTTCGCCACCGCTCGAAAGAGGATCACCACAAGGCCGACGGTCAGCGGCAGGCTGTAAGACAGCCAGTCCAGCGTCTGGCGCTTCAGGTGATCGACGTCGTAATACGTCGAACTGTTGATGTTGTCGATGAGCGACACACTGATGTAGGCCGGATAGAACATCGTCGCGATCAACAGCACGGCGATCGACAGACCGATCGTCGTCAGGCCGTAGATCAGACCGCGCTTTGGCGACACGAACAAGAACACGTACAGCGAGATGACGAAGGGCGGGAAGGCGAGATACACCTTCGTGAGGAGCGCCAGCATCGCGAATCCCAGCCCGACCAGAAACCAGCGCGGCGTGAGGTCATCGACGAACAACCACGTGACACTTGCCATGCAAAACAACACGCCCAAACCATCGGGCCGTGCCAGCGGGGCGACGAAGTAAAGCGAGGAGGCGTAAAAGAGCATCACGCCGACGGCGGCGAGGACACGATCGGTGCCTTCGCTCCGAAGCAACCGGTAGATGAGCGCGCACGAGCCCGCGATGGCGGCGGCTGAAACCGCGCGGTGCACGGTGTAGCCATTGCCGAACAGGCGTGCGAACGGCAGTACAACGAGGTGATACGCGATGCCGTACGCGTTGGTGCTGGCAGGTAGTTCAGCGAGCGCGTAGGGATTTCGGCCTTCGAGGATCAGGCGGGTGATCCAGATGATCGCGCCTTCCCGCATTTCCTGTGGCGCAGGCGAGACCACCATGCGCAGATGGAGCACGGCGAGCCATCCGCACATGAGCGCAGCGATCCCAGCCGCGACGGCAACGAACTGACGCTTGAAATTAGGAATTCAGAATTATGGATTGAAGAGCGAAATCACGACAATCAACGCGGAAACCGCTGAAAACCGCAGAGAGATTTAGAGCCCTGCGAGTTCAGCGAGTTCTGCGTTGAATGTCGGTTTGCCGGCTATTTGACCGTGAACACCCACACCGAACCGCCCTCCGGCACTTCGGGAAATTCGCCCGGACGAAGCCCGTTCAAGCGTCCTTGCATCGACCGCGAGTCGATACCCCATCCCGACTGAACGGCGACGTACTGTTTGCCATCGATCGCGAACGACGACGGCTGGCCGATGATGCCCGACGTGGTCGGGTACTGCCACAGCAGCTTTCCGTTCGCGGCATCGAACGCGTGGAACATCCGATCGTTGGTGCCGCCGCTGAACACCACACCGCCGCCGGTCGCGAGCATGGGTCCCCAGTTCGGCGAGTTCGCATAGGTATGCGTCCACACTCGCTTGCCGGTATCGACGTTCCAGGCCTGCACTTCGCCGATGTGATCGGCGCCTGGCGTGATCAAGAGATTGGTCACCGCGCCGACATATGACGCAGGTGGCGAGTATTCGACAGTCCGGCCTGCGATGGTTGCGCACAGATTTTCATTCGCAGGAATGTAAACCATGCGGGTCGCCGGGCTGAAGGCAATCGGCGGCCAGTTCTTGCCACCCCAGTGTGAAGGGCAGAATTCCGCCAGCCTGCCGGTTCCGGGTTGACGCGCCGGATCGACATCAGGCCGGCCGGTTTTCGGATCGATGCTGCGGAAGACGTTCTGCTTCACAAACGGCTGGCCGTCCACGAAGTTGATCGCGCCATCAGTTCGTTCCAGGAACCACATATAGCCGTCGCGCGCGACGTCAATCAGTCCCTTGACCGTTCGGCCGCCGCGCCGGAAATCGACGAGGATGGGCGGTGAGACTTCGTCCCAGTCCCACGAGTCGTTCGGGTGGTACTGGTGATAGCCCTTGATCTGTCCGGTCGCCACGTCCACGGCAATCGTGGACGAGGTGTAAAGGTTGTCGCCGGGACGCTGATCGCCCATCCACGGACCGCCGTTGCCGGTGCCCCAGAACATCAGGTGCGTCTCGGGATCGTAGTTGCCGGAGACCCAGATGGAGCCGCCGCCGGTCTTCCATTGCTCGCCTTTCGGCCACGTCTCGCTGCCCGGTTCGCCCGGAGCCGGCACCGTGAACGTGCGCCATAGCTCTTTGCCGGTGTTGACGTCGTACGCCGCGAGGAACCCGCGGACGCCGAGCTCGCCGCCCGACGCGCCGACCACGACCTTGCCCTCGGCCACGAGCGGGGCGACCGACATGTAATAGCCCTTGCGGTTGTCTTCGACCTTCGCGGTCCACGCCGGTTTGCCGGTCCGCGCGTCGAGCGCGACGAGCGTCGCCTCGGCCTGCGCGAAGAACACTTTGTCCTCATACAGCGCCACACCCCGGCTGGTCGGATGCAGGAGGACGACGTCGGGAGCCGGCGTGTTGCGGTAACGCCACAGAAGCGCTCCGGTCTTCGCATTGATCGCGATCACCTGATTGCCCGGTGTGGCGACGAACATCACCCCGTTGTTCACCAGAGGTGTGGCTTCGTGCCCGTTGATGGCGCCGGTCGCAAACGACCAGACCGGCTCCAGGCGTGAGACGTTATCGGGCGTAATCTGCCGGAGCGGACTAAATCCCCATCCGTCGTAGGTGCGCCGCACCATCAACCAGTCGCCGTCAGCCGGCCGCCTCAAACGGTCCGCCGTGACGGTGGAGTATTTCTGCAGCACCTCGGGCATCGGTGGGGCAGGCGGTGCGGCAGGGGCCGGAGTTTGTTGAGAGCGAACAACGACGCTCGCGCTCAGTGCGAGGGCAAGGCAGACGGGCGCAATGAACCTGGGAAAGGACGCCATGTGGCCCCTATTGCTACGCACGAGGTCGGCTTCAGTCAAGCACTCTTTCAGCGAGAGCAGGCTTTAGGTTCACGGGCAGCAGGCTTTAGGCTTTGGGCTTTAGACTTTAGGGCCATGCTGACCCACATCGTTTGCTTCAAGTACAAGTCAGACGTTCCGCAATCGACGCGCGACGATCATCGTTCGCGCCTTCGCGGACTGCACGGAATCGGCGGCGTCGTGACCCTCACGGTCGGCGCCGACGTGGTGCACTCTCCCCGGTCGTACGACACCGCGCTGGTCGTCGAGTTTCGCGATCGCGCGGCGTTGGATGCATATCAGACGAATCCGCAGCACGTGCCGGTTGCTCAGTTTGGCGCGAGCTTGTGCGACCACATCGTCGCAGTCGATTTCACATAGCACCGGCTCGAGCACCTCGTGCACCTCGTGCGCCTCGTGCACCCGAGCACCCGGGCACCCGGGCACCCGAGTGGCGCGAGGTGTGCCAATCGCTGTCACACGTGTGCCACTTTTTGGCCGTGGCCGGCGCCTTAACGCTTCAAATATGTGAAAGAGCACGACACGAGCGTCATGGCAGACGGGCAGTGGAATTGCTGAGGCATCACGTGGATGCTTACAGCCACAGCTCTTCATGCCGTTGACGACGGCAACGCGCTACTCGACACCGAACCAATCGATGCACTGTTTCGCGCAATGTGCGAGCTGAAGGCGTCGGACTTACACCTGTCGGTCGGATCGCCGCCAGCCGTGAGAAAAGACGGCCGCATGCAGCCATTGAAGGAGGGTGCGGCGCCGCTCACACCCGAGAGCCTGCTCGCGCTGCTCATGCCGATTCTGCCGGCGACGAACAAAAAGGAGTTTCACGATCGGCACGATACCGACTTCGCGTACGAACTGGCGGGCACCGCTCGGTTCCGCGGCAACGCGTTCATGGATCGCCGGGGACCTGGAGCAGTGTTCCGCGTCATCCCGGCCAACATTCTGACGGCGGAGCAGCTGGGCCTGTCGCAGCACATCCTGAATCTGTGTCATCTAACGAAGGGGCTGGTGCTCGTCACCGGTCCGACTGGTTCGGGCAAGTCGACGACGCTCTGTGCGATGGTGGATTACATCAATCGCAACCGCGACGATCACATCATCACGATTGAAGATCCGATCGAATTCGTGCACGAAAACAAGAAGTGCCTCATCAATCAGCGCGAGGTGCGGACGCACACCAGCGGGTTCAAGGACGCGCTGCGGGCCGCCTTGCGGGAAGACCCAGACATCATTCTCGTCGGCGAGATGCGCGACCTCGAAACGATTGCGATTGCCATCGAGACCGCCGAAACCGGCCATCTCGTATTCGGCACTCTCCATACGACAACCGCCGCGTCGACCGTCGACCGCGTCATCGATCAGTTTCCCTCCGATCGCCAGGCGCAGATCCGTGTGATGCTGTCCGAATCGCTGAAGGGCGTTATCGCGCAGACGCTGTGCCGCAAAATTGGCGGCGGCCGGGTGGCGGCGCTCGAGGTGCTCATCGCCACCAGCGCCATTTCGAACCTGATTCGCGAAGGCAAGACGTTTCAGATTCCCTCGATGATGCAGGTCGGGAAAGCCATGGGCATGGTGGCGCTCAACGAGGCGCTGCTCGAGCTCGTGACGAAGAAGCTGGTCGCGCCGGAAGAGGCCTACGCGAAGTGCGTGGACAAGTCCGGGTTTGAGGCGGCGTTGAAGCGGGCGAATATCGACACCAAAAACCTGCTGGTGAAATCGTGATGAACGCCAAATCGGAGCATGTCGAGCGGCTGTGGACCGCCCCTGATGGCACGACCTGCATGCTCGTGACGTGTGACGCGCCGCCGCGTTACTCGGTGACGCTCGTGCGCGACGAGCACGTGGTGCGCGAACGGCGGCTCTACGGCCGCGCCAGCGCGCAAATGGTTGCTGAAGGCTGGTCGGAGTTCCAACTCAGGGACTAACTTAAGACAGATTCACGACGATCAACGCTGAAACCGCAGAGCCCGCTGAGATCTATCTGGTCCGCGAGTTCAGCGAGTTCTGCGTTGAATGTCGTATCGCTAATTTTGAAATGAGCTCTTACGAAGAGGGGCTAGGGATCGGGGATCAGTTCCGGTGACGGAATAAAGTTGTGAAGGTGGCGGCCGACGATTTCCTCGATCACCACATCCGCATGTTCCTTCAGCACTTCATCCGCATCGAAGTTGTTCTGCCACAGGTAGACGACGCGGCTGAAGTGTTCCGACAGAAAGGGCGCGAGCACCGAGGTAAACGAGTCGCGGAAGACCACCGCTCGCGGCAGGGTTGATCCCGGAATCTCGGTGACGATTCGTCCTTCGCCGGCCGTCGCGTAGGAGCCGCGCGGCTCGACCACGACATATCCGCGCCCCTTCCTGGGAACCAGCAGCAGGTCTTCCTCGCTCAACACGCGCTTCAATCCCATCATCGATGCCAGGTCGCGACCGCTCAGGATGCGAGAGGTGGCGTTGAACGTCGACCGTGCGCGCGCCGGCGGCACCGCCGGCAATTGCCGATGCACGGCATCGATGATCTGCTGATAGGCGAGGAAGGCGCCGCGGTCGTTCCAGTGTGTATCAGTCTTGTGGAACAACCGGTCCTGCGACTTGCCCGCCAGCAGCGCCTGGCGGACGTCGACGACGACACCGGTGTCCGACGTGGCGGTGAAAACCTGATCGGTCCGTGAGAGCGGCGTCAACTGACGGACGCGATCGTCGAAGTACTCGGGATAAATCGCCGTCTTGTCGGGCGCAATCGTGAACACGTACGCGATCCCGTGCGCCCGGCACCAATCGCGCGCGCGGAGGATCGCCTGCCGCCAGTTCTCGATCTCGCCAGGCGGCAGCAGGTGTTCATTGGTGAAGTCGTCCAGACCCGCATCCTCGGCGTAATACAGCCAGCCGTCCTTGCCGCGCACGACGTCGGACGACGGCGACACGTGCAGGCCGAAATAGCGCGATTCCCCGTACCACCGCACGAGAGCCGCCCGATAGCCGAAGTGATCCTGAAACCACAGGTCGAGGCCGCTCGGCCACTCGAGCGCTGACTTCCAGGTGCCTGCAAACGCCGGAAACTGTGCCAGTTCGCGGTTTTCAGCCTCCTGATCGCCGCCGTCTTTTCCGGCGAGATTGGCGGCCAGCGGCAAGCCGATGATGATCAGAAACCCGGCGACGAGCGCGATGTTGAAAAACCGGCGCATCAGAAGCGGAAATAAATGAACGGGTTATAGGTACGCGCGGCCATCTGCAGGATCGCCGCGCCCAGAATCACCATCAATGACGCCGTCGCCGCGGCGTCGAAGCCAATCGCCCGCCAACGGGTGAGGCTCGTCGTGCGCCATGCCGATAGCGCCGGAATGATCGGCGCCGATCCCACGACACCGACGAGGAGTGCCAGCCACACTTCCGGCGTCAGGTACCACGCCAGCGTGAAAGGCGTGAGCTCGGTTGCCGTCTGCAACCCGAACATCGTGCGCAGGAACGCCATCGCGATCGGCAGCGTGTCGGCGCGGAAAAACACCCAGCCGATCATCACGACGAGCAGGAGATAGGCGTGTCGAAGCGGCAACCAGAGACGTTTGACGGCCGACGCCAGGCCGAGTCGTTCGATGACCAGGAAGCTGCCGTGGAAGAGACCCCAGATCACGAAGTTCCAGCTCGCACCGTGCCAGAGACCACATAGGAAGAACACCGTCACGAGATTGCGGTACATCCGCGGCCGCGAGACGCGATTGCCGCCGAGCGGCACGTAAAGGTAATCGCGAAACCACGCCGACAACGTCATGTGCCAGCGCCGCCAGAACTCCTGAACGGTGTCGGCGATATAGGGCCAGCGGAAGTTTTCCGGGAAGTGGAAGCCGAACATCCGTCCGAGGCCGATGGCCATGTCGGAGTAACCGGAGAAATCGAAATAGATCTGCAGCGTGTAACAGATGACGGCGAGCCATGCGTGCGCCGCGTCGAGGGAGGCAGTCGGGGCGCTGAAAATGCGGTCGGCGGGCATCGCTACGACGTTCGCGATCAGCACTTTCTTGCCAAGGCCGGTTACGAAGCGGCGGACGCCTTCAGCGAAATCGTCGAGCGAAACGACGCGGCGCGCCAGCTGGTTGGCGATCGTTCGATACCGGATGATCGGCCCGGCGATGAGCTGCGGAAACAGCAGCAGATACAGCGCGGCGTGCACCGGGCTCTTCTGGGCCGTCGCATCGCCGCGATACACATCGACGACGTACGAGATGGCATGGAACGTAAAGAACGAAATCCCGATGGGCAGCAGGACGACCGGGAAGGCTATTGGCGGCTTGTCGAACCAGGCCAGCACCACGTTCACGTTGTCGCCGAAGAAGTTGGCGTACTTGAAGATCCCCAGCACCAGAAGGTTGACCCCCACCGCCACCGCGAGGAAGGTCTTCGACAGGCGCAGCGAGGTTGCCTTGAAGCGCTGAACGAGGATCGCTGTCCAGTAATTGAAGACGATTGACCCGAGGATCAGCCAGGTGAACATCCCGCCGCCCTTGGCGTAGAAAATCACCGAGGCTATCAGCAGGATCCAATTGGCGTACGACGCGTGCGGACGCCGCAGGAAATACAGCGCCAGCAACAGCGGCAGGAACAGGAAGAGAAAGGTGGGTTCGGTGAATAGCAATGCGGCTTCAGGCTCTGGGCTTCAGGCTTCAGGCACGTCGGGCCTTGACAGGCCGAAGCCCGGAGCCCGAAGCCCGGAGCCTATGGTCTCGTAAAGATCAATATGTGCTGCCGCGGCAGCACCTCATCAACCTTCGACAGTGTGTAGCCTTCGGCCTCGACTTCCATCTTCGCCTCGGCCACCGTCATCTTGTGGTCGATGCGAATCGGGATCGCCGGATCCTCCTTGCGATATTCCAGCAGGACGAGCCGTCCGCCGGGCTTCAATTGCTCGTGCATGTGCCGCAGCATCTTCTGCGGCTCGGAGAACTCGTGATACACGTCCACCAGCAGAATCAGGTCGATTGCGCCAGCCGGTAATTTCGGATCGTCGAAGGTGCCCAGCACGAGTTCGACATTCGTCACCTTCTCGCGGACCAGACGTTGTCGCAAAAGCGCGAGCATCTCGGGTTGGATATCGTTGGCGTACACTTTCCCGGTCGGCCCCACCCGTTTCGCCATCTTCACGGTCATGTATCCCGACCCGGCGCCGACGTCGGCGACGGTCGAGCCTTTGACGAGCTTGATCGCATCGAGGGCGATATCCGGCTCTTCCTCTTCGACACGTTCGGACCGATCGAGCCAGTCGGCGCCTAGATAACTCATCGGCTGCGCGTAGCGTCGACCGCTGATCGGGTGCACACCGGGACTCGTCGCCGCCTGCTGTGCGGAGACGAGAAGGCTGACCGAGAGAGCCGCCGCCGCGCTCAACGCGAAAACGAGGGTGGGTTTACGCATATGATTGATGATCCTTCGGCACCGGCCGACCGTCATTATTATGACCGAATCAACGCTGACTCCCTCGAAACTCTGGAAACGCATGACCGCGGACCAGCGGCTGAAAGCGGCCCGCGCATTCTGGCTCGATGAGCAGGCGACCGACGATCAGATCCAGGCCGTCCTCGTCATCGCCCAACAGAAGAAGTTTCGACCGAAATTCGTGTTATCGCTCGACACCGACCGCAAGGCGAAACACCTGTCGGGCTTGCGCACGTTGCCCGATCCACTGGCGGCGCGCGCGCTGGTGATTTACCATCTCGCCGAGCAGCGCGACATGATGGGCGCATTTCTCGATGCGCTCGGCATCGCGCACGAGAATGGGCTGATTCAGGATGACGGCGTCAAGCCGGATCCGGACAAGCTGCGGCCCGCCGTCGCCGCGCTGAACGAGAGATTCGCCGCGGAGGATGTGTCCCTGTACTTGCAGACGCTGGTCTGTCAGGACCCCGAAACGTGGGGGGCGCTGCGGGAAAGCGTCGCGATCGAACCCGAGTAAATCCGACAGGTTCGTCGGTTCGGAGGCAACAATGCTGTCGCCACGAATCGCCTCAAAAATCCGCGAGCAAATTGAGCGACAATCTCTTCGTTCCCTACTCGAAAGGACGTGGAGATGCGGATGAGAATCGTTGGCTTCACACTGGTGACGCTGTGGCTCGCGTCGTCACCGTCGTTTGCGCAGAGCGTCAAACACATTCAATCGTCAACGCCCGGCGGCATCGCCACGGCGGTGTGGGCCGGTGACGTTTTGTACGTGAGCGGCCAGCTGGCATCGGCGCAAACGCCCGCCGACACTGCGGCCGGGAAGCCTGCCGTGTGGGGGAATACACAAGCGCAGGCGGAGAATGCCTTCGGAAAAATTGAAGGCATCCTGAAAGAGCAGGGGCTCACCATGGCCGACGTGGTGATGATGCGTGTCTACATGGTGGCCGATCCGGCCCTGGGCAATAAACTCGACTTCGCCGGTATGAACAACGCCTACAACAAATATTTCGGCACTGCGACACAGCCGAACAAACCGGCGCGGACGACCGTGCAGGTGGCCGCGCTCGTCAACGCGGGGCCCCTTCTTGAAATCGAAGTCCAGGCGGCTAGGAACAAGTAATCAAACAGAGGCTGGA
>Ga0065712_10068534_pt1 | contig 10012 bp, 8 predicted proteins | sample MisRhiReplicate1_FD_59099 | JGI IMG/M metagenome (GOLD analysis project Ga0065712, IMG submission 59099) | Miscanthus rhizosphere microbial communities from Kellogg Biological Station, MSU, sample Rhizosphere Soil Replicate 1: eDNA_1 v3... | ecosystem: Host-associated > Plants > Roots >...
GGAGCGGCCGTTCGCGGCGGCTATCTGCATCTCGCGAGCCGCCGCGTCCTGTTCGCCGGGTCGAAACAGCGCGGCGAATTCCAGACCAACAAACTCCTGCTCGTTGTACTCCAGCATCCGGAGGACACCCGCATTCCAGCTCAGCGTTCGGCCATCCGTTCCCAGAATGAAGATCGCGTAGTCCTTGACATTGTCGACGAGCAACTGAAACAGCTCATCCATGTTCTCCCGTCGGGGTTCGTCCGCTTCAGCTTCTCGCAATGTCGCGCTCCAAGCTCGGCTTGCTGCAAGAATGGACCCACAGGGCGAGCGTCTGTACGGAGAGAACGCTTCACGAGGAGCGTGGTGGAAGAGCGGCGCTGGCCGAGCCGCAACCGACGATCGGCCGGTCTCGCTCCGACGGCGGACCGCCATCCGTCTTCAGCGAGGGTTCATGCCGCGCGACGTCGAACCCGCCGGCCGTTTCGGCCGCGACTTCATGGCGACGCGTCCACCGCCATCCGATGACAGCGACACGGCGTCAAAGCATTCGCACGCGATCCCGCGCAGGCGTGCCCGGTACTCCCGCTACGCAAAGGCGACCTTCAAGAAGGACCGACGGCTGAACATCCGCCTCTCGAGCAAGGACCTGGAGGCGATTCAGAAGCGAGCGCTCGCGGAGGGGTTGCCGTATCAGACGTTGATCGCCAGCCTGCTGCACAAGTACGCAGCCGGGTGCCTCAAGGAGATCTGAAGAGTGGCTTCAACGATCCCGACGAGTCACGGATCAGTTGCGCTTCGCCGCTTGCGAAATACACTCTGGGCGTCCGAGGCCTGCACAGATATGGCGGCGCACGATTTACTATATTCTCCCACTTCAAAGTGCAGCCCGGAACCCGTGTCGGCCCGTACGAAATCGTCTCGCCGCTCGGCGCCGGTGGGATGGGTGAGGTGTATCGCGCGCGAGACACGAAACTCGGGCGCGACGTCGCCGTCAAGATCCTGCCGCAAGCCTTCGCGTCCGATTCCGATCGCTTGATACGTTTCGAGCGCGAGGCCCGCTTGCTGGCGGCGCTCAACCATCCGAACATCGGCGCCATTTATGGTCTGGAGACGACGCCATCTGACTCCGCGGGCACGTCAGGTGCACCGGCGTTGATCCTCGAGCTCATCGAAGGGACGCCGCTTGACACATACATCGCCACTACACTGTCTCGTAGCGGCGCGGTCCGCGTCCGATCGTCGCTCGATATCGCGAGGCAGATCGCCGATGCGCTTGATGCGGCGCACGAGCGAGGCGTCGTCCATCGCGATCTCAAACCCGCCAACATTCGGCTCACGCATGACGGCGTTGCGAAGGTACTCGACTTCGGTCTCGCCAAGAGCCAGTCGGAATCCGTGGCCGCAGATGCGGCGAATTCTCCAACCATGACGGTGGAGGCGACTCGCGACGGCGTGATTCTGGGAACCGCCGCCTATATGAGCCCGGAGCAGGCGCGCGGACGGCAGGTCGACAAGCGCAGCGACGTGTGGTCATTCGGCTGCGTGCTGTATGAGATGTTGACCGCCACGCGCGCGTTCACGGGGGAGACGACGTCGGACCTCATCGCCGCGATTCTCGAAACCCAGGCGGACATGTCGCGGCTCCCGCCCGACACGCCCGCGACGATCCGCCGCCTCCTGCGGCGCTGCCTCGAAAAGGATCCCAAGCGGCGGTTGCGCGACATGGGCGACGCACGTGCCGACATCGAAGACGAATTGTCGGGTACCGCGTCCGTCTCGACGAACGGGACGCACCACGGGGTGTCCTCGTGGATCGTGGCGGCAGCCATCGTCCTCGCGGTTGGCGGCCCGACGGCCGGCTGGCTGATCGCCCGTCGATCGTCGTCCGCCGAATCCCCCGCCTTCGATCACGTCGCGCGAATTGTCGCGACGGCCGCGCACGAATACGCGCCGGCGTTGTCTCCTGACGGCAAGTGGATCGCGTATCTCTCGAACGCGAGGGGTACGACTGACGTGTGGGTGAAATTCATCGCCGGAGGAGATCCGAGGAATCTCACGGCCGGGTCGGGCCTCACCGTCCAGTCCACTGATTACGTCGGTGGACTGGCGGTCGCACCCGATGGGACGCAGATTGCCTTCACGGTCACTGATGCCACGAACCGCGGATCGACGTGGGTGATTCCGGCGCCGCTCGGCGGCGAGCCGCGCAAAATGTTGCGGGACGGCGATTATGCGATGCAGTGGTCTGCGGATGGGAAGCGCATCACATTCGTCCGGGCCGGCGGACCGCTCGGCGACGCCCTCGTGGTCGCCGATGCCGACGGACAGAATGAAACCATCGTCGCCAGGCGTCAAGGTGCGCAACACATTCACTGGCCGCGCTGGTCCGCTGACGGATCCTACATTTACTTCAACCACGGACCGCAGAACTTCAATGTCGAACCGACGAGCCTGTTTCGTGTCCGCGTCGGCGGCGGCGCGATCGAATCCGTGGTGGCGACGGCGCGCCGCGCGGCGTACGGATTTCCGAGCCCCGATGGCCGCGGATTGGTCTATGCGGCGAACCCCGATACCGTCGATCTCAATCTATGGTGGCGAGACCTCGCGTCCGGGCGCGACACTCGGCTGACGTCGGGCATTGGTGAGTACACGCATCCGGTTATTTCGAACGACGGCCGCGTGCTCGTTGGTACGGTGCTCGACGCACAGCAGTCGTTGCAGAGCCTCCGGGTGCAGTTCGACAAGAGGCCATCGTTGCAGGCCGTGACCGATGGTCATTCGGGTGATTTCGATCCGGTCTGGTCGCCTGATGAAACGCGTCTCGTGTTCAGTTCGTCGCGGACGGGCAGCCGTAACTTGTGGGTCGCACGCGATCCATCAGTAGCGCCGGCGCCGTTGACGTCAGGCGTGACGATCGACGAGCGACCGGCGATTGCGCCTGACCGCAGGACGATCGCATTCGTGTCCGATCGCAACGGCCGACGCGGCATCTGGACGGTGAGCATCGATGGTGGCACTCCTCGGTTCGTGGCCGCTGCTGACGTCGTCGACACACTGGCCTGGTCGCCGGATGGCAAGCGGATTGTGTTTGCGGCGCCGACTGCGGACGCACCGGGCCTGATGCTGATGGATGTGGCGAACGGGCAGATGACGCGGCTCGCGACGCCTGCTGCCGCCGTCGGTCCGACGTGGTCGCGCGACGATGTCATTGCCTACATCGAAGCGCGCGGCGGCACTCTTGGGGCGTTCGTGCAGTTGATTCGGCCCAATGGGGACCGCGTCGAATCCAGCCCTCTCGACGCACCGGGATCGCCACAAATCGCCAATGGGTCGATCGTGTGGTCGCCTGACGGCACGCGGATCGCTGCGGCGTCGCTGCCGGGCGCCGGGGCCGGATCGATTTGGATTATCGATCCGCTGAATCCGAAGCCGTATCGCAAGCTGCTGGACCTGCCCGATGGCATCTTCACACGCGGGATGACGTGGACTCGCGACGGTGCGTCATTGATCCTTGGCACTTACCGCTGGTCTGGCGACATCTTTCTTGCCCAGCGCTCTCCGTCGCGCTGATGCTTGCGGCGTCATTGCTGCGGAACGCGAAAATGCGATCCGTCAAGTGCTGATTTCAGTTACACTTAGCATTCGCGGTGAGGTGGCCGAGAGGCTGAAGGCGGCGGTTTGCTAAGGCTGCCGAGAGTTCTTATTTGGCTTCGTGGTTGGCGTTGGCTTCGTCCGGCGCGACGACTACGTGTACCTGGTGCCGTTCGTCGAGGATGAGCAGACCGTCTTCCTCAAGACGATCATCCCGAGTCGGAAGGCCACGAAACAGTACCTCGGTGAGGAGTACGACGATGAAGATGGACGCTGACGAGAAGGAGTTGGTTGACTCCGTCGAGGGCGGCGAGTGGAAGTCCGCAACAGGCGGCAGGCGCGAGCGTGCCCGGTACTCCCGCTACGCGAAGGCCACGTTCCGCAAAGATCGTCGGCTGAACATCCGACTGTCGAGTAAGGACCTGGAAGCGATTCAGAAGCGCGCACTCGCGGAAGGCCTGCCGTACCAGACGCTGATCTCCAGCTTCCTGCACAAGTACGCAGCGGGGCGCCTCAAAGAGATCTGAATAGACGCCGTCGCGGCTTGCACAGACTGATGCAAGTCGCGAACGTGAAGCGATCGCGAGTTCTAGGCTGGTCAGTCGGATCGGATGAGGGCCCCGTATCGCGCTCGTCTCTGCGGTCCCAGTCGTTCAGCTGAAGGCGGCAGTTTGCTACGCCTGCCGAGAGTTCAAGAACTGGCCTGAGATCGTTGATGTGAGGCCCGTTTCTTTTTGGGTCCTTCCGGAATCTCCATGAGTCACAAGAGATCCGGGTGATTCGTTGAGGCCGCCTGCGCGGGCCGCTCTTGGGAGTGGGCGGCTTGCTTGGCGGCGGATTGAAGAGGGGGCCTGCTGATAGACCTGTGCGCACCGTGCGCGTGGCCGTCTCCTCCGGGGGATCGCTAGCCGGTCGGCCTAGGAAGAATCTATCTGCTTCGTGTGATGACGCGTATGGATTTCGTTGAAGCGCACGAAATCCTGTGCTGGAACTGAACCAAAGGCCGACGTTATCGGCCGTCCGTCGGCCGCAATCTTCCGACACGCCTCATCGAATTTGTGGTACGCCGTTTCAAGGCGAGTGCGTCCTTCGGCCGGCGTCGGGGGCCCGCTCGCGGGATTCATCGCCTTGTGGGCCTTAAAACCTTTCGGAAATGCCCCCTTCCGTAGCACCCGCTTGAACAGCGAACGGCCAATCAGTCGGACAACGGCCGGGGGCATTGGAAGCGTGGGATGTCCGGCGGCAATGTTCGCACCTTCCTCGAGCCCGCGAGCGACGTGCTCCACGATCTGGCTCGGCGACCACTTGCCCGGCGCACACGGTGCGGTCCAGGCCGCGCCCGACTGTTCGCCGACCCGAATCAGCTCGTCAACCGCGTCCCTATTCGCCGCGAGGGCCGTGTCGATCACCGCCATGGTGTCCTCCATAAAAGGGCTCATTTTTCATCTTAGATCGTGAACAGATTCTTCACGTGTGCGCATAACCAATGGCTTGGGCGAAGGCGAGCCATCCCGATCAGTTCCAGGAATCTCGTAGATTCCGAGATGAACGACCCCGAAGCCATTGCGCGATCGCGCGAACAAATGCCCGGCGTTCCGCAAGCGCTGGATAGTTCTTTTCGTGGGTAGCCGTGCCAAATCGATCCCGGTTGGATCGCGAGAGTTTCTCGATGGCGTCGACCAGCACCGCCGGATCCCTTCCGAGGTGATGCAGTGTGACCGTTGCAATGGCGTCACAGACGAGTTCCAGCTCCTTGAGGCGCTCCTGGTCCGCGTGTTGGTGCGCACGCTCCCATTCTCCCCAAACGTATTCGTGGCCAATTTCGTGCGCTGCCAGCGCCCGTAGTTCGGCGCCGCTGAGGAGCGCAACGGCTGGTGCGGAAATCAGGATCACGGCGCGAGCATGCAGGGCGACCACCGCCTGCGGAAGATCGATCACCTTGACCTCGTACCAGTCGCGCCGAGTCGCAGTGAGCAGTTGCCGAACCGCATTCACTTTCGCCTGCGCTTGGTACTCCAGTTCGGTCACCTCGCCTTTGGGCGGTAACTCCCGCAATATATTGCGCATGTCCTCACGGGTGACCGGGGCCGCCCTGGCAGTCTCCAGCCACGCCGCAAAGGCCTCCGGGGCACTGGCCAGTAGATCTCGTGGATGGCGAAGTGTCAGCGTCTGCGCGTATGCGGCGGGATCGGTTACGAGGCAACCGAGCAGGACGACCGCAGCGGACCGGACGCAGCGGAGCCAGTGTAGATTGGGCGCGCCATTGTCGAAACTTCGAGCGTGTGCCATGAGCCAACAGTGGCCAACGGCTCACGAGCAAATCCTTTGAAGGACCGGAGAAGCGCGTAGTAATTTCCGAGGAATTCATTAGAGAACCTATGTCTCGCGCCACCACGGGGTTGTACGAGTTCGGGCCGTTTCGCCTTGACCTGGAGCGCAGGGTCCTCAGCCGCGAACACCAGGCGCTGCCTTTGCCGCCGAAGACGTTCGACCTCCTGGTGCTCCTGGTGCAGAGCCCAGGGCACGCCTTCTCGAAACAGGAGTTGATGAACGCGCTGTGGCGCGACACCTTCGTAGAGGAGGGCAACCTCTCGTTTCAGATCGCCGTACTCCGTAAAGCGCTCCGGGAGGATGGAGCACGATGGGTGGAAACTGTTCCTAAACACGGCTATCGGTTCTCAGGAGACGTCCGCACCGTTCAGCCTGATCGCGAAGTGCAGGCGGAAGGGGGGTCCTCAACCGAATCGCCCACGGTGCCGGCGCGACTCACTCGTGTCAAAAGCCGCTGGATTGCGGTGATGACTGCGGTCGCGATCGGGATCTCCCTGTACGTAGCTCTCAGCAAACGAAAGGATGGGGTATCCAGCACGCCCAAAACGCAGGCAGGAGCTGTCCCGCTCACAGCGTATGAGGGTGAGGAATTGATGCCCAGTCTCTCACCCGACGGTAGCCAGGTGGCATTCTCCTGGAACGGAACTTCGCAGGACAACGAGGACATCTACGTCAAGCTTGTTGGCCCCGGCGAGCCGATTCGACTCACCACACATCCGGCTCGAGACGCCTCACCGGCGTGGTCACCAGACGGCCAGAACATCGCGTTTCTACGGTGGGCCAGGCGAAACGACTCCGACGTGGATATCATGCTGGTTCCCGCACTGGGCAATGCCGCGGAACGTCGGCTCGCCTCGGCGACCATCCGTCCAACGACGCGCCGTCCGAGCAGGCTCGCCTGGACACCCGATGGCAGGTGGCTGGCCATCGACGCCGCTCTGTCTCCTGAGGACAGCTACGGGATCTGGCTGCTCTCACCGGACGGCCAGCAACGACGCCGACTGCTGACCGAGACGGATGGCGCTATCGTTCGTGTAGGCGTCGCCCCGGCGTTCTCGTTCGACGGTCGGCACCTCGCCTTCATTCGAAAGACATCTACAAGCGTCGAGTCGATCTACGTCCTGCCGCTTTCCGCGGATATGACTGAGGCTGGACCTCCGGTGGCAGTCACGGACCAGTCCCCCGGCGCAGCATTTACGGGGCTGGTATGGACAGACAACGACCACGCCCTTATGTTCACGATGGCCGGCGATATGGCCCCGCAATCCCGGCTGTATCGCCTCGCGATGACGCCGGATCGAATGCATGTCGCGGGAGCTTCGCAGATGCTGCCTTTTGGAGATCAAGCCCACAACCTGACCGTCAGTCGGTCCGGCCGGCTCGTGTACTCGGCACAGTCGAGGGATAGCGCAATCTGGCGGGTAGACCTGACACAGCCCGGCAGTGGTCCGCTGGCGTCTGGTATCCCCGGTTCGACGTTCGACGAACACACGCCCTCGTACTCTCGCGATGGGAAACGCATCGCCTTCGCGTCGACTCGAACCGGCACGGAGGAACTCTGGGTTGCGAACGCTGATGGAACGGGTCTCCGGCAGGTCACCTTCATCGGCGGCGCTCAATGTGCCAACCCGCAATGGTCGCCAACGAGCGACGATATCATCCTGTTCAACTCACGCCTGCACGGATCCAGCGATCTCTTTCTGCTCGATCTGTCGACCGGCCGGTACGATCGGCTCACAACAGACCGGACTGATGAACAAGAGGGGCGATGGTCACTGGATGGGGAGTCGATCTACTTCGGATCGAACAGAACCGGGAGAGACGAGCTGTGGAAAATGCCTGCCGCTGGCGGTCCCGCCGTGCCGATCACACAACACGGCGGGGTTGCCGGCACGGAAGCGGATGATGGCTTCATCTATTACGCCAAGACTGCGCTTTCGCCATCGTCGATTTGGCGGGTGGCGCCCAACGGCGGCGAGGAGACGCTCGTGATCGACGGGTTGAGCTACTCGTTGAATTTTGCGGTAGGACACACGGCGATATACCTGATGTCCCGGGGGAACTCCGCGAACGACACGGCCATCGAGCGCTTCGATCTCGTCTCGCGAGCGCGAACCCGGCTTGCCACGATCGGCAAGCGGTGGTGGTTCGGCGTGGCGTTGAGTCCAGACGAGAAGTCGTTCTTGTACTCGGTCGTGGACGGCATGAGCAGCAATTTGATGCTGGTAGAGAAGGCCTGGTGAAGCCCAGCGGCTTCGATTCGATGACAACTCGCTCGCGTCGTTGCAGTTGCCGGCAAAGGCTACGGCTTGACCGCGGTTCGCCTTCGCCACGTTATCGTTTTTGACTTCTGCGTAAGTGCCTGTGTGGCGTACACTTGCAGACGCGCGGTGAGGTGGCCGAGAGGCTGAAGGCGGCGGTTTGCTAAACCGAACCGGATTCCATCAGGCTCTGATGAAACAGGCCAAAACTCGCGATTTCCTGCCAATATCCCTCGATCGCCATTCTGTCCTGTGTCTCCCGATGCGTCGTGAGTCGACACGATCACTGCACAATTTGCTGCACAGGCCGCTGGAACCGCGCGGTTAAACTCTTGGGGATTCTCAGGCCGCGATACGTGACCACCAACAAGATGTCGGTGATTTCCTAATTCTTGAATCGCGGTTTCAGCACGTCTGGTAGCTTCAGTGTCACGCCGTCTGTCAAGTTGCGCGAACGCACTCCACGCGCCGCGCCGCCTGCTGAAGACCTTCCGCCGCAGACGACGTCGCCGCCCGCTGTGCCCGTGTTGCCTGGCCCGACGCGATGGTCAAGAAGAACTCGAGGGGACTCGATGACTGATCGATCGTCAGACGGTCATCGCGGTCGGCCCGCCGTCAGCAGCGCCGGCCAGTTGAAAACCACACCGATGCTATTTCGAACCTTGTTGTCGAGAGGCTTGAGGAAAAGAAAGCGCTGACCGTCGGCGCTCGTTGCGTACTGCTCAATGCTCGGGGATGGCGCCCCCATTCCTGTTAGGAACAATTCCCGATCCAACACACGCAGACGCTCGCCATCGGGCCGCAGCGCGACGGCATGCCACACTCCGTTGAGCTCCAGATAGTACAGTTCGCGACTGTCAGCGCGCCAAACCGGCTGCACACCACCGCCGGAAGAGATCAGTTGGCTGTGGCCCGTGGTCGGAAATGGCGTGACGTACACTTCGAACCGGTCAGTTTCGACCGGTGACCTGAGGAGCGCCGACGTCTGCTCAAAGCGCTAGCGAATTTCGTGCCTACTTGCAACGAATTCCTCTCTAATAGCCAAGCCGGACATCCACACGACCAGCCCCAACCAGACTGCAGAATTGAGCGCGATGAGTTTCGCGAGCGTGTCGATGGCGCTCGAACCGAAGCGAAGCTCCACAATGTTCTGGCCTTTTTCCAATGGCACGGCCTTGTAGGCCATATTGGCTCGATAGATCGGCGCGGGACGGCCGTTCACCGTGGCGTGCCAGTACGGATGCCATACGTCGGCATAAGAGATCCACGTTGCACCGGCCGTGTTCGATACGGCAAGGCGCAAAACGTTCGAGCTGAAACGCTGCACCTCATATGGGACGTGCTGGGTATCGTCAGCCGTCAGATCATCATTGGGGTTCCAGGGCAAGGCTGATTGCCCCTGATTCGGTTGGTCGAGTTGCCGGAGTACGAATAGGCGGTTCCCTCGGTACTGCGGGGACATCATGAGCGGGGGTAGGGCGTCGGCCGTGTCTACCGAGAAGGCGCGCGAAAAAAATCGAATCTTGTTCTCTGAAATTCCGGTGACCTTGGAGGCGGCCGGGTGAGTCAGTGGGAATTCAAGCGCTCTGAGATCGATCCCGGGCGGAAACCCAGACGTGTTATCGATCGGCATCTCCCAATACATCCGGAGAAGTTCGTCAAACGGCTTCAGCCAGGAATCCACTTGAAACGTTGATCCGGCCTCGTCTGCAAAGACGAACGCGTTGTTGGTCCAGTACTGCGCGCCGCTCGAGGCGCGCCCCTGCAGCCGGTATCGAAACATCGAGCTGAAGCCAATCGTGGCCTCCAATCTTGGATTGCTCCCGTCGACGGCCGCATCTTTGAGG
>Ga0065712_10068535_pt1 | contig 10012 bp, 4 predicted proteins | sample MisRhiReplicate1_FD_59099 | JGI IMG/M metagenome (GOLD analysis project Ga0065712, IMG submission 59099) | Miscanthus rhizosphere microbial communities from Kellogg Biological Station, MSU, sample Rhizosphere Soil Replicate 1: eDNA_1 v3... | ecosystem: Host-associated > Plants > Roots >...
GGCATCAAACCCCGCGGCCGAAACGAGCGCCGCATCGCGGCTGCTGACAATGGGGTTGACCCCCGCCTTCCCCAGAGCGACGAGCATGTGCTCGTGCCAATCGGTCACTTCATCGGCGCGGACCGCGCCCGCCATGGCGAGCGGCAGTGCCAGGAGCAGCAAACTCCGGCGCCAAGCGTTGGTAAAAAAGCTTCTCATACAAATACCTTTCGAACTGGAACGTGGTCTGCGTTACAATGGAAAGACATCGCTGCCAGCGCGCAAACCGAGCGCCGGGGCGGTGCCGGGCCGGTGAGGGACTTTCTTGACGGTTAGGGCCTCACCGGCCGTTTTTGTTTGCAGGAGTCAGGTGACTCCTATTCTTTTTTCTCTATCGCATGACCACCGGCCAAGCCGGCGCGGTAATCGAGTACACAGCTTTGGGCCAGGACTTCTTCCTCGGTAGCGGCGCGCCAGATTTTGACGGTGCCGTCGTAACTTCCGCTCACCACGACCTTGCCATCGGATGACGCCGCTACGGAACTGACCTGAAGGGTGTGCCCCTTGAGAGCTGCCCGCTCATGCCCCGTCGGCAAGTCCCACAGTTTTAGACTCCCTTCGAAGGTCCCGGTGGCCAATGTCTTCCGATCGGGTAGGAGGGCCATGCCGCCCGAATTGGGCAAGCCGGAAGATCCCATGAGCGAAGCCAACTCCCGCCCCGTGGCGACGTCCCATACCATCATTGCGCCATCACGACCCCGCCCCGAAATGACCGTCGTACCGTCGGGAGAGAAAATCACTGAGTTGATGTTTGTCCCGTCATGCCCCGCGATGGCCACTCGCTCCTTCCCTGTTGCTACGTCCCATAGCTTGAGATTACGGCCAGAACCATAACCACCGGATGCGAGTATCTTGCCGTCCGGCGAAAATGCGACTGAATAAACCCAATGGTCCGATCGCCGCTGCTCGCTGACCGGATTCGTTTGATGGCTGATGGTCGCCCGATTCTGTCGTAAGACAACGTCCCAGAGTTCCACGGTGCCGTCGTGGGTGGCCGACGCCAAGGTCTTGCCGTCTGGGGAGAACGTCACACACCATATGCTCCTCCGTCCTCCGAGAGTCGCACGCTCCTGCCTGGTCGTGACATCCCAGAGCTGCAACGAAGGATTTCCCGATGCCATGGTGTTTCCATCGGGAGAAAACGCCAGGCTCAGCGCCACGCCAGCGCCGGGGATTGTTGCTGTTTCTCGTGCGGTCAGCATATCCCACAGTTTGACGCCGCCATCACCTCCAGTTGCGATTATCTTGCTGTCGGGCGAAACCGCCACCGTCCAAACACATCCGCCGGTTTGTAGGATCGACGGCTCTGGCTCAAGGCTGACGTTCCAGAGCTTGACCGCCTTGTCCGCACCCGCGGAGGCCAGTATTTTGCCGTCGGGGGAGAACGTCACAGCCAAGACTGGGCCGACGGCATGCCCATAAGTGCGGGTCTGCCCCGTGGCGGGGTTCCATAACGTCACGTCACCGTTAAGGCTCCCCAGGGCAACCAGTTCCCCGTTAGGGGAGAACGCCAAGGCATTCACATAACTCGTTTGTCCCGAGAGGCTGGTCCTCTCCTGCCCGGTGTTTGGATCCAAGAGCTTGACGCTCTGGCTGCCGGCGCTGGCCAAGGTTTTGCCGTCTGGAGAAAACGCCACTGCGAAAGATCCCCACCTATGTCCGCGAAAAGTCGCTTGCTCTTTGCCGGTCGCTACGTCCCACACCTTCCCGTCGCCATATGTGGTTATGGTGGCCAAGGTTTTGCCGTCGGGAGAAAAGGCCAAGCTCCGGACAGTTTTAGGTTGCTGCAGATTCATCTGCACATCGCCTGTACTCAAGTTCCAGAGTAATAACGACCCGGCGGCACCAGCAGAAGCGAGGGTTTTGCCATCGGGCGAGAAGGCTACGCAGCGGATCTCATCCGGCCCACGCAGCTTCGAACGTGGCTTCCCTGTTGGAAGATGCCACAGCGTTACCGTCTGATCCGCGACTCCCGAGGCCAGGGTGTCCCCGTCAGGAGAAAATGCCACGGCCCAAACTCTATCGCTGTGGTTAAGAGTTGTTCTGACCTGACCTGTGGCCGCATGCCACACTCTCACGGTGCTGTCCAGACTCGCCGAGGCCAAAGTCGTGCCATCAGGCGAAAAAGCCAAGGATTGCACGGCGTCTTGATGTCCGCGCAGCGTAAATCGGTGCCCATGGTGAACCTGCCGCCATAGAAAATACCACTCGAAGCCGCGCAAATCGTCCTGCCCTGGCCGGGGCCGGTCCGCTTCCAGAAGTGCCAGTGCACGCCCCGTACGTCCCACTTCCAGGTTGTGCTCTACCAGCTTCAAACGAGCGGTATACAGGTTAAAGCGGGCCGTCCGTTCTTGCTGCTGCGCCCGGACCGCTTCCGCCTCGGCGATCTTTTGCTGCTTGTTGGCCAGCCCTTCTTGTTCCTTCGACTTTTCAAGGGCTACGCTTTCCTTTTGGAGCGCTTCGCCCTTGTCCTTTAGGGCCTTGTCCTTCTCATCCCGCTCTCGCGCGACCCAAACGTTGCTGACACCCAACACCACTAGCGCCCCTATCAAGGCTATCCCAACTAGCGCGCTAGTTGCCAGAGCCACCTTGTACTTCCGGGCGAACTTGCGGAACCGATACCACGCCGATGGCGGGCACGCCAAGACCGGCTCGTCGCTCAAGTAGCGCTGCACGTCCACCGCAAAGTCCTTGGCCGTCTCGTAGCGGCGGTTGCGGTCCTTTTCCAGGGTCTTCATCACGATCCAATCGAGCTCGCCCCGCATCAGCTTCGAGAGCTTGGCGGGCTCCGTGTGACGCTGGGCCGAGATCGAAGCTAAGGACTCGCCCGATTCGCTGAGCCGGGTGCTTGGTTTGGGGGGCTCTTCTTCTTTGATCAGGCGGAGAATCTCGGCATAGGCTACTTCCTTCATCCGCGTGTGGGTCAACGGCGTGTTGCCCGTCAGCAATTCATAGAGAAGCACGCCCAGCGAGTAGATGTCGCTGCGGGTATCGGCGCCCAGGGCGCTCATTTCCGCCTGCTCCGGGCTCATGTATTCCAGCGTGCCGACCATCGTGCCGTACTGCGTGAACAGGGTTCGCTCGGTCAGCCTTTGCTCGGTCGCCTTGGCCACGCCGAAGTCGATCACCTTGGGGACCGGCTTACCGTCATAGAGCGTGACCATCACGTTGGATGGCTTGATGTCGCGGTGGATGATCCCCTTCTGATGGGCATGCTGGATCGCCTGGCAGACCGGTACGAACAGCTCCAAACGCTGCCGCGGTGTTAGGCGGTTGTCGTCGCAGTATTTGGTGATGGGAACGCCGTGGACCAGCTCCATGACGAAGTAGGGGCGGCCTTGCTCCGTGGTGCCTGCGTCCAGGACGCGGGCGATGTTGACATGGTCCATCACGGCCAGCGCCTGTCGCTCCGCCTCAAAGCGGGCAATCACCGGCCGGCTGTCCATTCCCGGCTTGATAAGCTTGAGAGCGACTTTGCGCTGCACGGGCTCTTTCTGCTCGGCCATATAGACTGTGCCCATGCCTCCTTCGCCGATTTGCTGCAAGAGCTTGTAGGGACCGATCTGAGTGCCAGGTTTCTCTTGCGCCGGCTGATTGATGGTCGGTGAGACGCCAATCCCCGGAGGAGGATATTCCAAAAAGCTCGCGCTGTCGTCGTGGGCCCGCAAGAGCGCCTCAATTCGCTCGACGGTGGCCAAGTCTGCACCACAAATCTGGGCCAAGTAGGCCTGACGAGCCTGGGGCGAGCTGATTTTGCGCGCGACTTCAAAGATCGCCTGGTCATCAAGTGTTTTTACAGCCATTTCCCGACTCCCGGCACGCGATGGGCGGCCTCCAGGAGTCAGTGCGGAATCTGGCTCCGATTTCCCCGAAGAAAAACGGAAACTTTCCAAAAATCCAGCAATTGCCGGCCTGGACTCAGTCGTTCATTTGGACTCGTAACCACGACTTAGCGTAAGCCCAGTCGGCATCTGCGGTTGACTCGGAAATTCGCAGAGCATCGGCAGCCTGGCGGGTAGTAAGGCCGGCAAAAAAACGTAGCTTCACGAGCTCGGCCTTGCGCGAGTCATGAACCGCCAGTCGGCCCAGCGCCTCATCCAAGGCGATCAGGTCGATGCTGCTGCTGGAGGCCTCGATCTGGTCGTCGTCCAATCCCACCCGCTGGACCTGTCCGCCGCGTTTGTCGCATTGTTTGCGTTTCGCGCTATCCACGAGAATCCGCCGCATTGCCTCGGCGGCAGCCCCAAAGAAGTGCCCGCGACTGTTCCAGTGCTGTGCTTTCTCGACATCCACCAGCCGGATATAAGCGTCGTGCACCAGCGCCGTGGCCTGCAGCGTCTGCCCCGGCTTCTCTTGGGCGAGCCTGACCGCCGCCAGCTTCCGCAATTCTTCATAAACCAGCGGCAATAGCTGTTCTGCTGCCGACGGATCGCCGGACTCGATTTGCAACAGGATGCGGGTGACGTCGGACATCCGAAGATAATCGGGGGAGGGCCTAGTGAGACGGGGAAACCGACTGCAGTATACAGCCGCGGCCGTTGCATTACTCTGAATAACTCTACTCAGCCGGGATTGAAACCGAAGAATCTTCGTCCATGACAGCCCAAACCGGCCCGTTGGATGGTGACCAACATCCGCTTCGGTCGGACAAACCGCGGGCAGTCCGGCAACTTGCCGCTATCAGTCCGTCTTAGGAGGCTCCGCGCGCCCCTGGGGGACGACCACGGAAAGCAGTGGCATAACCGATTCAGGCGAATTAGTTTTGGACTGGGACGAATCGCCAATGTGGAGCACGTCTCGGATCATAACCTTTGCGCGCCCGGGACGGGCGCGTAGCCAGCAGGGAGCATCGCGAGAGCCACTGGTCGATAGGAGCGGGCATGGGAGCAAGCACCGGCGGCGCTGGAGCTGCGAGAATGCCAACGACTCTCAAGAATGCTGTGGCAAAGTATCTTCTTTCCGGGAACACGGCGCGCGGAACTCGGAACGAATACCAAACGACTCTCAGAAAGTGGAAGGAGTGGGGCGGTGGGGTCCCGATTGAGAAGCTCGGGCGCAAGCAGATTCGGGAATTTCTGGAGTGGGTTTATGAGCACGCCGTTGCTCAAGAAGGGACCAATCCAGGTCGCACCTCAAATAAGGCTCGCGAACACCTACGAGCTATCACTTCTTGGGCCTGGGAACAGGATCTTGTCGACTCGCTGCCGCGATTTCCAAAGCCGCGGCCGCAACGCGACGTGGCAGGGCGACATTATCTCACAAAGGCGGAGATCAATGCTCTCTACTTTGCAACTCACAGGATGGAGCGACCGAGAGGCTGGAATCATCCTGAGCCCATCGGACGGTATTGGCGAAGCGCGCTGGTGCTCTTCTTCAACTACGGTGTTGATACTGGGACCATCTGGAAATCGGCTCCGTTCCACGAGCCGATACTCTGGCGGCATGTGTCTTGGGGCCGGCAATCGCCGGATCGAGAAATCAAAGAGCAGTCGCCATGGGGTTGGCTCTTCTACCGCCGAGTGAAGACCGGGAAGACGTTCTACCGACCGATGAACCGCATCGTCAGCTCTCACATCAAGTGCCTCATGCCGGATAATCTTCGGCCCGATGATCCCGTTTTCCTAGGTGGGGGCTCGCGTCCGAATGCTCGTTTCGGGGAACTCTGCGAGTTGGCCGGAGTACAGTTCAAGACGAACGTTGAGTCCGGCAAGGACGAGCCCTGGGAGCTCAAGGACCTCCGCAAGACTTGCGCCACGATGAGCACATGCCCGAATCGTCCATCGAAATCCTTGGACATTCAGTTGGCGGCATCACTTACCGCCATTACGCGCATCGCGCGCCGCTAGCTTTCAAGGCAATAATGACGCTGCCACAGCCCGACCGCATTTTCTGCACTCGCCAAGGGTTTTGAAGGCCAGTGCCCATGTTGCCGACGACCTTTTGCGGAGACATCTTAATCCGCGGTCGATGAAACCGACGCGCGTACGCCGATGGCTGGCGTACGCGAACATCTTCACTGCCGTTGTGCAATCAACGAACCAGACACCGTCCATTTCAATGCTGGAAACACTATCAAGACATTCGTTACGCCAACTCGGTCGCCAACATCGCGAGTGTCGCAGCCAACGAAATATCGCTCACAACCGAGTCGCCGCGAGGCTATAATAGTCACACTATGAATCGTGCAACTACGTTCGCATGGCTGTTGCTGTCTTTCCTGGCTCCATCGATTGGCTCCGGCGCCGACGTTCCCGTGTCACCGTACTTGAAGTACGTTTACCAATACGCCGATGCGATGTTGGCTGAGGGGCGCGACACATTTGGGCCACAGCCCACGGGGCTGTTTCTCAGCGCGCTGGATCGCACGACGATGAAGCCGCTCACTGTGCGACCGGCGCCACCGGGTGGAATTCGCCGTGAAGATCGAGTCGGTCCGCCTTGGGAGGCCTTGGTGGGTGCGAATCCGCACCACGATGAGAACTTTTTGCGAGTGCTCTATGTGCTGAGTGGATTGTCAGGCAAGCCAATCTACGGGGAAGCGGCCGACGCGGAGCTCAAATGGTTTCTCGAACGGGCGGCCTCCCCCGAAACTCATCTGTTGGCCTGGGGCGAGCATATGTATTGGAACACTCAATTGGACGAGCCTTATCCCAAACAACCTGACGCCGTCCACGAGTTCGCTCGGCCGTGGGTGCTGTGGGACCGGTGTTACGAACTGGCCCCTGAGGCCTGCCAAAGATTCGCGCGGGGGTTATGGGAACATCAAATTGCTAATCAAGCGACAGGAGCATTTGATCGGCATGCCAAGTTCTGGTCACACGGTCCCGCTGACAATATGGACTACCCGCGCCACGCCGGCTTCTACATTCGTACCTGGGCCGATGCGTATGCCCATTCTCAGGACAAGACGTTTCTCCAGGCCATTGAAACGCTCGTGAACCGTTACGAGCAGAAACGGCACCCCGAGACGCGTCTGATCCCTCAACGAGGCACTGACGCCAAATATGCCAGTACGCAAACACTCTCGATGGCGATTGACTGCGCCGCCGCGGCGCGCCGCGTCCCCAAGCCGCTCGCCGCGCGCTTGCGCGATTTCGTGAATCGAGAGGACGAGTTGTTTTGCCGTTGGAAGCACGAGGTAGCAGGCGGCGGTGGATTTGTCGTCGAGGCAGACAGGGCTACGGGGACGCCCTCCGCGAAGCATAGCTCGCACTGGGACGCTCGGTACGGCGGAGCGACCACGGCGATGATTGGCATGATGTGCGTAGCGCGCTACGAAAACTCTGGAAAGACCGGCTATCGCGACCTGATAACGGCAGCGGCCGACGCTTATCTCGGTTCCGAACCGCCCGAAGACGCCGACGCCTGGCCGATGACGTACGGTCATGCGATCAGCTTGGAACTAGCTGCGTGGCGCTCGACGGCTCAGCGGAAATATCTCGATCGGGCGCGCGAGCTGGGAACTATTGCCATTGAGCTCTTCTTTCAGGACCGCCCCCTCCCACGCGCCAGTCTCAAGACTGGCCATTATGAAGCGATCACTGGCGCTGATACCCTCGCCTTGGCGCTGATTGAAGTTCACCTGGCGTCATTGCACATCACGGCCGTCACGGCGCCGGACAACACGATCGATCGCTGAGTGATGCCAAGGCCCTTTCGGCTCGGCAGCTCTCTTCCCACAGGCATTGCAAGTCTTGTCGGCAAATCATGTCAGGGAATTTCGACGAATGATGTGAATCAACGCGAGCCGCCAGCGCGATGCCGGCGGCTCGCAAGAAAGACGTTAGCGCTTTTTCCCTGGCGCAAGGTCGTCGTTCAGGATGTTACCTCGGCCGGTAGCATGTGAGATGAGCTCGCCGGTGTACAAGCTCCAGAAGAGTGCGTTGCTGCTTGCGCCGCTCAGTTGGAGGGAGAAATACTCGTCCGTCTCCTTCCTCGTGTCCCCCTTGATCATGACGTTGATCGTCTTGGTGGTCTCGCCGGGTGCAAACGTCATGGTCCCGGAGGTGGCCACGTAGTCATTGTCGGAGACTTTCGCCGTGCCGTCGGCGGTGGCGAAGTTGAAGGTCACCGCCTGGTCGTAGGGGGCGAACAGCATCACGGTGAAGGTCATCACCTGCGTGCCGCTGTTTCCCTCCGTGAGGGTCACGCTACTGTTCATGGTGATGCGCGGCTCGTCGTCTCCGATCGTCGCGTAACTATACAAGTTGCTGAAGTGCGCGCTCGGAGAGCCGGTGAGGTTGACCACGAAGTACTCTTGCAGTTCGGGAACCCGGTCGCCGATGACCAGCACGGTGATCGTTCCGCTGGTTTGGCCGGCCGGGATCGTCAACGTGGCGGTGGCGGCCTGGAAGTCGCTGCCGGCCATGGCGCTGCGATTGGCCGTGGCGTAGTTGACGCTCACGGGCGCGTCGTAGGCGGCCGAGAGCGTTACGGTGAAGGTGAAGGGGGTCGTGCCGGAGTTCCCCTCCACGCCGTTCACGTACTCGACGATGCCGAGGTAGGGCTCGTCATCCTGGATGATGCACACGCCTGTAGCATCGGCGACGAGAGCGTTGGTCGGGTTACTGAGATTGACGAAGAAGGACTCGTAGTATTCGGCGAGCCGGTCGCCGCTGACCAGCACGGTAACGGTCTGGCTCGTCTCACCGGGCGCGAAGGTCACGTCCCCCGACGCGGCGGTGTAATCGCTGCCGGCCGAGGCTTCGCCGTCCACCGTTTGGTAATGGACCGTCACCTCCGCGTCGGAGGCGGCCGAGAGGGTCAGGGTGAACGTCGCGTTGACGGTGCCGGCGTTGCCTTCCGTCACCGTCACGTCGTTGATGGTGATCGAGGGGGCGTCCAGCGCGGGCCAGATCCCGTCGTTGAGCAGCACCGACACGTTGTTGGAGTTGGCCGACGCCGCGTCCGGACGGCCGTCGCCGTTGAAGTCGCCTACCGCCACCCCGACCGGCCCCGCCGCGGTGGCGGCGGTAACGGGCGGCTTGAAGGTGCCGGTGCCGGTGCCCAGCAGCACGCTGACCATCCCGGAGTCCCCGTTGGCCGTCACGAGGTCAGTCTTGCCGTCTCCGTTGAAGTCGGCCACCGCCACGGATCCGGGTTGCGTGCCGGCGATGTAGTTCTGGGCGGCCCCCAAGGTGCCGGTGCCGGTGCCCAGCAGTACGCTGACAGTCCCGTTGTCCCAGCTGGCCGCAGCGAAGTCTTGTTTGCCGTCGCCGTTGAAGTCCGCCACGGCTGCGGAACCGTGAATGTAGCCGAGCTCCGCCACGGCTGCGGAACTGAGAATGTAGCCGAGCGAGGAAGTGTTCAGCGCCGAGAACGAACCGGTGCCGGTGCCCAGCAGCACGTTGGCACGGCCTTCATAGTGACTGTCGTAATCATCGAAGACGAAGAGGTTCGACGTCACCCCGAGGTCGAGCTTACCGTCGGTGTTGAAATCGCCCACGGCCACGGACGCCGGACTCGAACCGATGTAGATGTTGGTGGGGGCCTGGAAGGTGCCATTGCCGTTGCCCAGCAGCAAGCTCGCGTTACCACTGTTGTACACGTTCACGTCACCAGCGTTGGCGGTGGCGAGATCGAGTTTGCCATCGGCGTTGAAGTCGCCCACGGCCACGGACGCTGGGGACGAAAAGAGGCCAGCGAAGTCGATGTTGCTCGCGGCCCCGAACGTGCCATTGCCGTTGCCCAGCAGCACGCTCACGGTACTGTAATTGGCGGTCGCGAGGTCGAGCTGGCCGTCGGCGTTGAAGTCGCCGACCGCCACGGACTGCGGGTAGAAGCCGGTGGCGAAGTTCTGAACCGGCTGAAACGTGCCGCCCACGTTGCCCAGCAGCACGCTCACATTGCTGCCAACATTGTTTGCCGTCGCAAGATCCTGCGTCCCGTCGTTGTTGAAGTCCGCGGACACGATGGCTTGCGGGCTTGTGCCGGCGGGGTAGCTCACGGCGAGATCGAAGGCGAGGACGCGTCG
>Ga0065712_10003432_pt1 | contig 10008 bp, 15 predicted proteins | sample MisRhiReplicate1_FD_59099 | JGI IMG/M metagenome (GOLD analysis project Ga0065712, IMG submission 59099) | Miscanthus rhizosphere microbial communities from Kellogg Biological Station, MSU, sample Rhizosphere Soil Replicate 1: eDNA_1 v3... | ecosystem: Host-associated > Plants > Roots >...
GGAACGTGCGCCGTGAAGGTTCTCAGCAGGTCAGGCAAAAGGAATGGGAATGAGCGCGAGCAGCACTAGAACGGTAAACGAAGCCGCGATACGCGAGTTAGTTCAGAGCTGGGCGAGAGCGGTCCGTGCCAAGGATCTCGACGGGATTCTTGCCAATCACTCTACGGACATATTGATGTTTGATGTCCCGCCGCCACTGCAATCGAAGGGCATTGAAGCGTATAAGAAGACTTGGGAGTTGTTCTTTTCTTGGTCTAATGATCCGGTGGTCTTTGATATCAAGGACATGAACATTATTGCGGGCAGCGATGTTGCATTTGTTGCTGCTCTGATGCGATGTGCTGGAACGGAGAAGAACGGAGAGAGAATCGAACTAGAGTTTCGTCTGACTATAGGTCTGCGCAGGATAGGCGACCAATGGATCGTGTTACATGAACATCACTCGATTCCTGCTAGCTGAATGCGGCGCTCGCTGGCTCGCCCTCTCAGCCTTAGCGTTAGCCTGTTTAAACGACTACGGTTCCAATCACATCAACATCAATCCAATGAAGGAGAATACCGATGAAATACATGATTAGCTGGTGCGAACGTCCTCAAGGATCGCCTACTGAGTATGAGAATGCCCAGAAGCGGATACTGGAGGTTTTCACTCAATGGAAGGCGCCCGACAATTTCAAGATCGAGTTGTTCGTTATACGAGTCGGTGACTGGGGCGGGTATATGATGTTGGATTGCGACGATCCATTGGCGGTTCACAAGTTCTGCTCGATGTTGCCTGCTTTTGAATTCGAGGCGCGACCTGTGGTTCCTGTGATGGACGCTGTCCGGGTGGAGCTTGAAGCGATTGCCTTTCGTGATGGGCTCAAAGGCAAGTAACATTCAAGACGATCGGATCGCATTGACTGAATGGTGAGACTGGGTTGGCCATCCGAAACCCAGTATCCAAATGAATCAATAAAGCTCATCACGACTCCTGGGAAGTGCGAAATGTCCCTAATTGAGTCGGAGCGCGCACGCGCACGTGCAGCGGTTGTCGATGAGCACATCCGCTGCGAGAATTCACACGATCTAGATGCATTAATGGCGACGTTCGGAATCAACGCACAGTACGATGATGAGCCGTGGGGGGACCACCGCATTGGCCGCGATGGAGTGCGCTCGTATTACAGCGAGCTCATGCGCGCGTTACCGGATCTAGCGATCGAGGTGAAGCAACGGCACGTTACATCTGAGAGTGTGGTGGTCGAAGTGCTGATCCGCGGTACGCACCTCGATACGTGGCGGGGTCTGCCGCCGACAGGCCGACGGATGGAATTCCCGCTTTGTGGGATCTACTCGTTTGATGCCGATGGCAAGCTGGCGAGCGAGCGTATTTACTATGATCGCGGAACGATCCTGCGACAGCTCGGTCTCTTCCACGACCCGGTGCGAGGCCTCGGGCGGATTGTTACCGTGCTCGGTCATCCGGTAACCATCGCGCGTGCTTACCTGCGGCGTTTGCCTCGAAATGCAACCGAACCTTAGCCACCAAGGAGCTGCCTAACCCGTTGGCTTGAGCGGACGAGATTGTACCGTGATGGATTGATTCTCCCGGCGGCTAGCGGCTCAGCGGGATCGCTTGTAATGATGAGCCATGATCTTCCCAATTTGAACTTTCCGCTTACTGGTAATGGGCCGCTGTCCGTAGCCGTTCAAGCACTGGGTCTCGAGAATTTTGCAGATGTGGCAGATTTTATTCGTCTGCTGCCTTATGGCCGGGTGGCAGATGGCGACGACCCGGCAGCCGTCCTTCGAGCACACACAGGCACTTGTAGTTCCAAGCACCGATTCCTAGCAGCGTTAGCGCACGAGTGCGGTCGTCTCGATGTTTTGCTAACCGTTGGCCTCTATGAAATGTCGGAGCGCAATACGCCCGGTGTCGGCTCTATTTTGGCGGCTGCGGGAGTTGACGTCATTCCTGAAGCGCACTGCTATTTGATCTACAAGGGCCGAAGATACGATTTTACCGGTTTAGCGGCAGGCCAGTCATCTCCGTTCGATTCTTTGATGGACGAGCGATCAGTCGCGCCGGATGATCTACCCGCTGTAAAGTTGAAATACCATCAAGAAGCGATTGCTCGATGGGCGGCGCAGGTTGGTTTTGATTTTGAACGGGCCTGGCAACTGCGCGAAGAGTGCATTGCATCGCTCGCTAATAAATTAACTTGACCCGATCTAGCGGCTCAGTCTTCAAGTTAAAGGTCCGTGAAGGCGCGGGTACTGGCCGTCATCGTGTCTGCGGTGTTGGCCGCCACAGTTTGGACGCTGCCCATACCGATCACCGGACGCAAGGAGCCGTGGGATGCAGACTCGCTCTATTACTTTGCCGGCTTGGCCGTCGCTGGCGCGGTCTCCGGTGTAGTCGTACCGAAGCATCTTTGGGCGCATTACCTGGGCGCGGCGCTGGGGCAGGCAGCCAACGAGTTGGCTTTCCTCAACGTTGGGTCCGCTGTTTATTCTCGGTTTGGTGTTCTTGGCGGGCTATAGCATAATCTTCGTCGTAGCAGCCGCCATTGTGGTGTTGCTCAGAAAGCGTCGGACCAGTGAAAGTACTGACGATTCGGCCTGACCCGCTGGAGACGAGGGCGCGATCCGGGAAATCAGCCAAATTCGAACGGCTGGCGCCTCTCAGCCTGATTCACTAGGCCGAGCACGAATGCTCAAGAGAGGTTCGACATGGATTCGATCTATACGCCCGAAGAACAGCGACTAATCGATGTCTGGGAAGGCACCTTCGCTGTGAGTTCGCGGACCGCGATGCCGCCACGGTGTCGACGATGTCCGAGGACAATTATGTGAATCATGTCCCACGGTCACAGTCCGTCAAAGAGAGATGCTTAACCGACAACCTGAGATGATTACTGCCTCATTCGCTCAGCCTCGAGGCCAGAATCTATATGCGTAATCTACTAGTCCTAACTCTTTCGCTTGTGATCATCCTCGGAAGTCCCGCCGAAGCGGCTGATACTTTGTACCGACGAGACGTAAAACAGGCCAATCCCGGAGGGAAAGACCTGATCATGTCCTTTCAGGAAATTCGTCGTGACGAAAAGACCTCTTTGGCAAAAGTAACTTTTGTTTCTGGCGCGTCTGTCCCGGTCTCTATGTTTATCGTTCGTGGCTTTTACGACATCGCGAAGGCCCGAGGTAGTACTCACTTTATTAAATTGAGGGAATGGAAGGCCGAGGATGATAGCTGGATGTACCTTGTCGGATTCAGCAATAGCAAGGATATCGTTCCGCAGGAATATTTTAAGGTTGATGATGAATCGGTCGGAGATAAGTTTATGGCTGTGTCCGATTTTGATCTCTTGTTTAAACAGGACAAATGACCGGGCATAATCCAAGCTTAACCAGAGCGGCAGCAGCGCGCTGCGTAGCGGCACATTAGATAATCGACTCGTTTTAGACGTTCATTCGGGAGTGGTACAGAACCAAGGTGCGAGATCTACCATGCGAATCAGATATTTTATATTCGGCACCCTCGCGATTCTCTTGGGCCTCGGCATTGCGATCTGGTTAGCATACAATTTTTTCGTGCAAAGACTGCCGGAGTTTCAAAGTCCTAGCAATCCGATCTCCTACGTTTTCCCGTTTGTCATGATTGGTGTCGGTGTCGGCATGTTGCGAAAGGGGATTCGAGGTTTCAGAGCATGAGCGATCGGATCGTTCAGACGAAGATATTGGCGGCCGGTTGCGTCGATAAGCGTTACAGCGGAACCATCATACGAGTGTCTAAACTCAAAATCCGTCTCGCTGCTGAATTGGGATGTCAGGCCGGCAGAGACATATAGAATGCGTATGACGCCGACTATTGCGGTCTTGGTTGTTATTTTTATTTTTCACGGCTCAGTCCATGCGGCGGATAAAATCAGGATCGGCTTGCCCGCGGATGCAGGGCATTTCACATTACCTCTGGCGCAGAAAAAGGGTTTTTTAAAAGAAGAGGGACTTGATGCCGAGCTCGTCACGATCACAGGGCCGGTCGCGAACATCGCGCTGACCAATGGAGATATCGATTATTACACGGGCTTTGGCTCCGCGATGCGCGCCATGGTTCAGGGGTTGTTACCATCCAGGATAGTAGCTTGCTTCCGGCCGTCGCCGCATTTTGTCTTGCTTGGCCGCCCGGAGCTTAAGACAGTCAAAGATCTGAAGGGGAAAAACATCGGCGCCGTGCCCGGAGGCGCGCCTGATTTGATGGCGAGGTTAATGATCAAACATTACGGACTGGACCCGGACCGAGACGTGAAGTTTATCCGAAGCACGAGCGAGGGTGTGTTTACTCGATTGAGTCAAGGCTTGATCGATGCTCAGTCTTTGCCTGTGCCAGGAGATTATCGCGGAAGAAAGCTTGGGTTTACCGTCTTAGCGCGCTCTGAGGAACTGTTTACGTACCCGATCAGCGGCCTTATCGTTCACATTCGAAAGATCAAAGACCGACCGGATGAAATCAAACGAGTTATCCGGGCGGGAATCAAAGCCAACCGTTACATACGCGATAATCGAGACGGNACTATTCCCGTACTCGCGGCGACATACAAGATCGACAATGACACGGCCGCTGCGCTCTACGACTCTTTCGCGAAAGGCTTCAATCTCGACGGAAATCTACCAGACGACGGTTTTCGACGACTGATCGAAGACACCAGGAGCATCACGAAAGTCGACCGTGAGGTCGCATTTAACGAAGTCGCCGATCTTTCGATTTTGCGAGAAGCTCAGCGAGAACTTGGTATCAAGTCAAAGTAAAAGTAATCTTCAAACAATCAATGATAACATGGTTGCCTCGCGCTCGCTTCGCTCGGTCCTGCAGCCAATCGTGGGCCTCTTGGCTGGCGTAAGTTTCTAATGAGGTTCCGAGTCGGGGCATTCGACTTTCCTAGATAGCAGTTGCCCGTTGTAGCCTATGACGGCTATATTTTTCTGGCCGTACCGTGGAGAATACACATTCCTTTGAAGACCATGATTCGAAACCGGAAATCGACGGACATTATCTTGGACCCGGAGAGATGAATTTGAGAAAGAAATACACGTGCAGCGACGTTGGGTCCTGCGGTCACAGTAAATTGAATACGGGGCGCTGGCCTAAGGGCGTGAGCGAAGAGGTGATATGATCCGCAGCGGCGATGACTACATGCGCGGTCTCTGCGATGGCCGTACTGTGTTGTTCAATGGCGAGCGAGTAGCCGATGTGACGGCGCATCCCGCTTTCGCAGCCGGCGTGCGCACGGTCGCGCGGCTCTACGACCTTGCCCACGACCCGGCCAATCGCGAGCTGATGACTTATGCCTCGCCACGCGACGGCCGACCGATCAACAAGTCCTGGCTGGTGCCGCGTACCCGAAAAGATTTGGCGGCGCGGCGGCGCGCGATCAAATACTGGGCGGATGCTAGCTACGGATTCCTGGGCCGCTCTCCGGACCACGTGGCTTCGTTTTTCGCCGGATTTGCCGGCTCGCCAGGGTTCTATGCACGGGGCGGTCAACAGTTCGCCGACAATCTCTTGCGCTTCGCTGCCAAAGCCGCCGACGAGGACCTATACATCAGCTACGTCATCGTCCATCCTACGATCGACCGCGCCAAGCCAGCGCATCAGCAGGCCGAGCCATATCTTTACGCTGGCGTCGTCGCCGAGCGCGACAACGGAATCGTCATTCGCGGCGCGCAGATGCTCGGCACGGGTTCGGTCATGTCCGACTACGTCCTCGTCACCGTCATTTTACCGCTCCGGGCTGGTGACGAGGATTATGCGATCTCGTGCGTGGTACCGACCGGCGCGCCTGGCCTGAAACTCTATCCTCGACGGCCGTATGCGCTCGGGCCCACTAGCGTATTCGACTACCCGTTGTCCAGCCGCCTCGACGAAACTGATTCACTAGTGGTGTTCGACGATGTCTTCGTGCCGTGGGAGGACGTGTTCATTTACAAAAACATTGAACTCACCGCGGGTCAGTTTAGCATTACGTCGGCGCACGTCCTGGGCAACACTCAATCGCATATCCGCTCGTGGGCCAAGCTGCAGTTCCTGGTCGGGCTCGTCAAACGCTGCATGGACCTGAGCGGACGCTCGGCGATAAGCGAGGCAATCGCCCAACTAGGGGATCTGGCCACCCGTGTCTCTCTCGTGGAGGGCATGATTCTCGCCGCCGAAGCTGCCGCCGAACCCGACCCGTTCGGAGTGATGCGTCCTAAAGACAGCTTGCTCTACGCCAGCCAGGTATTCCAGCAGGCGATGTATCCGGTGCTGCTCAATCAGATCCGTGGACTGATGGGCGGCAGCTTGATNCAGCTGCCGGCGACGGTCGCTGAGCTNCGGGTATCGCNCTCGGCGGCGGATATCGAGCGCTACGTGCGCTGGCCNGGCGCTAAAGCAGGCGAGCGGGTGAAGCTGCTGAAGCTACTGTGGGATGCTGTCGGCTCGGAGTTCGGGTCGCGTCATCTGCAGTACGAAATGTTCTACGCGGGCGAGCCCGGCTCGATCCAGGGACGCGAGTTTCGCACCTTCGATTGGGCGGCCGCGGAAAGCCTCGTCGATCGCTGTCTCGCGAGCTATGACATGACCACTCCATAAGTTATGACAGCGTCTAACGACGCCGAGTATTTGTTTCTGCGTACAGCTATCGTGAGACGGTTTTTTTTTATTCGGTTTTTCTGTTGATCACGTCACTCGAGCTTATGGGATGTCTCGACGGCGCTTTCTATTATCCGGATCGCGTGCTCTATGACACACCGACTCGCCTGGGCCTTAGCTTTCGCAACGTCAGTTTTGCGAGCAGCGATGGTACGAGACTATCCGGATGGTTCATTCCTGCCGAGGGCTATGACAATCCCAAGGACGCCAAAGCGACTATCATTCATTTTCACGGCAATGCTCAGAACATGTCCTCCCACTGGATGTTTGTGAGTTGGTTACCCCGGCGGGGCTTCAATGTGTTTGTTTTCGACTACCGCGGCTATGGAAACTCACAAGGACGTCCCGAACCCAAGGGGATATTTGAAGACTCCCATAGTGCCTTGAACTACGTACGTTCTCTGCAAGATGTTGATCCTGAGCGGCTGATTGTTTTCGGGCAGAGCCTTGGAGGCACAATCGCCATTGCGGTCGTAGGCTCAGGCAATCGCGCAGGTGTAAGGGCCGTTGCGATCGAGTCCACTTTCTATTCATACTCATCGATCGCAAACGATAAATTTTCCGGCGCCGGTTTTCTGGTAGACAATACCTATAGCGCAGAGAAGTACATAGCTCGCATCGCGCCGATACCGCTGCTTCTCATCCATGGAACGTCTGATCCTGTGATTCCTTATACTCACTCCCTTGAATTATTTGCCAAAGCGCGGGAGCCGAAGACCCTAATTACAGTCGAAAGCGGAGGGCATACTGAGGCGCTCACATCGCGTTTCGGCAGCAAATATCAAGACGCTTTGACGAACTTCTTCGAGACGTCCATTGCCGCAAGTAGCGGATCCTCCGTCAGATAATATCACTGGTGCCTCAATCACGTTCGACAGATGAAGCCCATACGGGTTGTGCTTTTTAGCGGATTGCGGCAGATGTCGTCGATTCCGATCGATTCGAATCCCAGAGGTAAAAATCGTCACGCCGGATCACGCGGAGCCAGTATCGGGAGAAACCGTCACGCAGTACGCCGCGCTAATTGCAGAGGGTCTCTTTATTCAACCTGATGACATTATTGGCGGCATTTCCTTCGGCGGGATGCTGGCCGGAGAAACTGCCCGGCAACGGCGAGTCGCCGGAAAAGTTATCCGCTAAACGATTTTCTCGTCGGCCAAGTTGTTCTATGGCGAACAGGCATAACCCGAAAGGCAAGCGGAAGGCCCAACGGCCACGCGGCGGCGCCGCAGTATTCACGCCACCTTCGTCCGACCAGCCAGTTCGGGAACTGGACTATAAATCACTTTTCATTTTATTTTTTATTTCGGGCAGTCTTTTAAGAATATTGCTGTGCTGGTCGAATCCTCCCGGTAATTTCTTCGACAATCATTTCGAGCCCATTTTACTGATCATGAAGACCGGCGCGATTCCAGGAAAGAACGACTGCTGGCAGTGCTACCACCCTCCTGTCTTCTATTGGATATCCGCGATGGCGGGCCATGTCGCTGTGCATCTCGGGATGGTAAACCTTGCACAATTACTGAAATTTTTTCAATTTGTCGTCTGCTTTTACGGCATTCTAACTCTCGTAGTACTTTATCTTATTCTCAAGAAATTACCCTTATCTAATTTTTCACGGCTACTCGCTTTTGGCACAGCATGCTTTTTGCCCCGCCACATTTATATGTCGGCAATCAATTCAAACGATACCATAAGTTATTTATTTGTGGCTGTGAGCATCTATTTACTGCTCATCGCCATCGAAAAGAAATTTCCTTTTTTACTTCTTTTATCAGTCAGCATCGTCATTTCCGCAACCTTGTTTACCAAATATACTTCTTTTGTTGTGCTGCCAATTGTCCTGATGCTATTCGCATCACTCGCCTACAAGCGGCTCTTTGCGTCCCGAAAACAAGCCTTACTATCTTTTGTTCTCATCATCCTCGTACCCGTAACAATCTTAAGCGCGCATCTGATATGGAATAAAAAACATTATGACAGTCCATTGCCGTGGAACGTAACCCGGAGCGACCCAAGTCTCATTCAGCCGCGTGACAGCGAGCATTTCGATTTTTTTACCTTTAAACCCTGGGAGAGCATCGATCTTCCCATAATAGTTCCGGGCAGGATGCATTCTTTCTGGACGCTGGTTTACAACGGAATGTGGTTTGATAACGAGCCCAAATTTCTTTATTTCCTAGTCGCGAATCAGTCGTGGTGGGACCATTATTACGGTTGGCTCAGAGGTGAAGAAAAGTTTCCGGAAGAATCACCCTCAATGTCACAGCCGACAAGATTACTAGGGGCTGGACTTACAGCCGTCGGTCTTTTCCCTCTGTTGCTGATGGTCAGCGGCTTTGGAAATTTGTTTTCGCGAAGCTGGAGAAGTCGTATTACCGCGGAAGAAGTCGTAAAAATGAGCATTTTCCCGACGCTCTTGGTGAGCAATATGGCTGTTATGATCGCCCTGGCGGTACGACTGCCGGTATACGCCGCAGTGAAGGCATCCTATTTCTTGAACTCATTGCCCGCGTTCGTGGTCTTTCTCAGCCTCGGCTTGATGACTTGTGAAAAAAGTAAGCACTTGAAATGGACCGTAATGATTGCATTTAGTTTTCTCTTCTGTCTTGCAAGTGTGCATATTCTGCATGTAGTTTTGTCAATTTTAGTTCTTAAACCAGCCAATCTATTGGGGTAGACAGAGTAAACAGCGGGCACCTTTCGGTCGCGCGTAAAGATTTTCTTCCCGGCGCCGCACGAGCTATCAGCAAGCTATGCCACAGATTAGCTGCTGGTTTCCTTGCTAAGTGACATACAAATTAAAGGGGAACCCTATGATTTCACCGAGCGCTTCGATTATCCGTAAGGTATACGAAAATTTCGCGAAGGGCGATATCCCGCTGGTAATTGAGGCATTCGCTCCGTCGATTACCTGGCACGTTCCCGGGCAGAGCCCAATCTCCGGCGATTACCGAGGCCGCGATGAGATCGTCGGATTCTTCAAACACACCTTGGCGCTTTGCGGCGGTATTTTCGCGATCGAAGTTCATCACGTCCTCTCCGAAGAAAATGTGGTGGTGGCGCTGGTGACTGTGAAGGCGGAACGCAACGGTCGCTCCGCGGCATTTGAAGAAGTACACGTGTGGCGCGTTTCGGATGGGAAAATTACAGTGTTCCGCGAGTTTCAAGGAGATGAGCAGACTGAGGACCGCTTCTGGTCGTAGAAGAACGTTCACACAGGCAATCTCTTGCCGTTGTCTAGTTTCACCCAATTCAAAGTCGAGTCTCGATCATTATTCCGTAATTTGTCGGTGCGCAGGGGCGCACGTCCCAAATCTTTATGTCTCTCTACG